>JAANMV010000003.1_pt1 | contig 332259 bp, 312 predicted proteins | sample 7279661 | NCBI WGS metagenome assembly JAANMV01 (sample SAMN14094540, study PRJNA606508) | bioreactor metagenome | isolation source: A lab-scale SPAN reactor treating ammonium-rich wastewater day 121 | place: Ireland: Galway | collected 2017-05-16
TTGGTGTCCTGCATTTTGGAAAGCAGGAACTCCACGGCAGCCAGCTCATCCATGGGGTGGAGAACCTTGCGCAGGATCCACATCTTCTGCAGCTCGTCGTCCTTGGTGAGCAGTTCCTCACGCCGGGTGCCTGAGCGGTTGATGTTGATGGCCGGGAAGACCCGCTTCTCGGCAATGCGGCGATCCAGGTGGATCTCCATGTTGCCGGTGCCTTTGAACTCCTCGTAGATCACGTCGTCCATCTTCGAGCCGGTATCGATCAGTGCGGTGGCCAGGATCGTCAGGCTGCCACCCTCCTCGATGTTGCGCGCAGCGCCGAAGAACCGCTTGGGACGGTGCAGCGCGTTGGCATCCACGCCACCGGTCAGCACCTTGCCCGACGACGGCACCACGGTGTTGTAGGCCCGGGCGAGGCGCGTGATGGAATCCAGCAGGATCACCACGTCCTTCTTGTGCTCAACGAGGCGCTTGGCCTTCTCGATCACCATTTCGGCCACCTGGACGTGGCGGCTGGCGGGCTCGTCGAAAGTGCTGGAAACCACTTCGCCGCGCACCGACCGCTCCCACTCCGTGACTTCTTCCGGCCGCTCGTCAATGAGCAGTACGATCAGGAAGCACTCGGGGTGGTTGGAGACGATGGACATGGCGATGTTCTGCAGCAGCATCGTCTTGCCGGCCTTGGGCGGCGACACGATAAGCCCGCGCTGGCCTTTGCCGATGGGCGCACACAGGTCGATGATGCGTGCCGTCAGGTCCTCGGTGCTGCCATTGCCCTGCTCCAGCTCCAGCCGCTGCTTCGGGAACAGGGGCTTCAGGTTCTCGAAGAGCACCTTGTTCCGGGCATTCTCCGGTGCATCGAAATTGATCTCGCTGACTTTCAGAAGCGCGAAGTAGCGCTCGCTCTCCTTCGGCGGCCGGATCAGGCCGGAGACCGTGTCGCCGGTGCGCAGGTTGAAGCGCCGGATCTGGCTGGGCGAGACATAGATGTCGTCCGGGCCGGCCAGGTAGGAGCTGTCAGCAGAACGCAGGAAGCCAAACCCGTCCTGAAGGATCTCGAGCACCCCGTCGGCGAAGATGTTCTCGCCGCTCTGTGCATGGGCCTTCAGGATCGCAAAGATGATGTCCTGCTTGCGCGAGCGGGCCATGTTCTCGAGTCCCATGGACTCCGCCATGCCCACCAGCTCGCCCGGCGGCTTCATCTTCAGTTCGTTCAGGTTGAGGAGATTGGCGCCGCCTTCGAGCTGGCTCCGTGGAATCACCTCATCTTCGGAGAACGAGACGACCTCCTCGTGCTCCATGCGCCGCCTGGGCCCGCGCCGGCCCATGTCGTCGTTGCGGTTGCGATGACCGCCGCCAATGTTGCCACCGGCCACGTTCCCACCGCCGACGTTGCCGCCGACGTTGCCGTTGGCATTGCCGCCACCGCCGCCCTTGCCGCGGTTACGGGCCGAATTACCGAGATAGCCTCTCATCACCTCTCCTCTACAACTTTGCGTCGAGGAGCTTGTTCAGTTGCTCCTTCGACAGCATGCCTACATGCTGGGCTTCGACGACGCCGCCCTTGAACAGCATGAGGGTGGGAATGCTTCTGACACCGTATTTCATGGCGGTGCTCTGGCTGCCCTCCACATCGACCTTGGCGATCTGGAGACGGTCCTGGTACTCGACGGCAACCTGGTCAAGGATCGGAGCGATCATCTTGCAGGGGCCGCACCACTCCGCCCAGAAATCCACGAGGACGGGCCGGCCGGCGTTCAGAACCTGTGCTTCGAAAGTGTCATCGGAAACGTGGACTATGCTCATGATCCTCTGGTGCTCATCGCTCTGGATTGGTCGGTTTTAGTGGGCTGGTCCGGGGCTGCAGCCCCGGGTTTTGCCGGGAGTCCGGCACGATCAGGGCCAGACTCGATCCCATGGCCGGGGTTCTCCGCGGACGTCGTCTCGGGGTCTTCAGGCGAGCTTCCTCATGAAGCTGGCGTAAAGCGCGGGGCCGGATAGGGCACAATTCGAAATCGAGAAGCGCTTTAAGGGGCTTCCTGCGTATGCCGTTCGGGGCAGCTCGTCCGGGTATTCGTCACGTCAGGCAGTTACCGGAATCGCTTGTTTGCCACGACACCTGAACGTGGTCCGGGGGCTGATTAAACAACCTGGCGCGCAGCGGATGTCTTCAATTTGAACCTGTCTCGACGGCTTTTGCAAGTGGGCGGGTTCGATATTTTCAAGCAGGTTTACATGATCAAAGAGCAAAACATACTGTTTTCCCAACTCGGGCTGCCCGCAGAAATACTCGCGGGCGTCAGGACCGCCGGCTTCCAGCAGTGCACGCCCATCCAGGCGCAAACCCTGCCCATTGCCCTGACGGGCAAGGACGTCGCCGGCCAGGCGCAGACCGGCACGGGCAAGACCGCCGCGTTCCTCATCGCGATGTTCAATCACCTCCTCAAGCATCCGGCACCACGGTCCAGCCAGCCCGCACCGCGCGCCCTGATCCTGGCGCCAACGCGTGAGCTCGCCATCCAGATCCATTCGGATGCCGAAATTCTGGGCAGTGCCACGGGGCTGCGCATGGCCGTGGTCTATGGTGGTGCCGACTACGACAGGCAGCGTGACCAGCTGCAGGCGGGCGTGGATGTGCTGATCGGCACCCCCGGCCGCCTGATCGACTACTTCCGGCAGAAGATCTACACACTGAATCAGGCCCAGGTGCTGGTCATGGACGAGGCGGACCGGATGTTCGACCTGGGCTTCATCAAGGACATCCGCTTCCTGCTGCGGCGTCTTCCGCCGCCGACGGAGCGCCTGAACCTGCTGTTCTCGGCGACGCTCGGCCACCGTGTGCTGGAGCTCGCCTACGAGCACATGAACAATCCGGAGACCGTGCTCATCGAGCCGGACAAGAAGACCGTCGACCAGGTCACCCAGCGCATCTATTTCCCGGGCAACGAGGAGAAGGGTCCGCTGCTCGTCGGGCTCCTGCGCAGCATGCAGGCCCGGCGCACGATGGTCTTCGTCAATACCAAGCGGGCGGCGGAGGAAATCGCCCGGCTGCTCGAACACAATGGCCTCCCGGCGGAAGCCATCAGTGGCGACGTGCCGCAGAACAAGCGGCTGCGCATGGTGAAGGACTTCCAGGAGGGAACCCTGCCCGTGCTCGTGGCCACGGACGTGGCGTCCCGCGGCCTGCACGTGCCGGACGTGAGCCACGTGATCAACTATGACCTGCCGCAGGACGCCGCCGACTATGTGCACCGCATCGGGCGCACGGCCCGCGCGGGCGCCAGCGGTGACGCGATCAGCTTCGCCTGCGAGACCTACGCCTTTTCCCTGCCCGAGATCGAGGACTACATCGGGAACCGTATTCCGGTCGGTACCGTCGACCCCGCCCTCTTGTCCGGCGTGAAGATCCCGCCGTGGGCGCCCCGCAAGTACCCGCCCCAGGGTGGCCGGCCCGGACGGCCGGGCGGCGGGCGCCCCGGTGGCGGCAACAGGTCCGGCGGTGGCCGCCCCGGTGGCGGCGGACGGGCGGCACCGGGCCGCGGACGCAGCGGCGGCGGCGGGCGCGGCCGCTAGATCAACTGGCCCAGTCCTTCCACAGCCGTGTGGCGCTCAATCTCGCGCGACGGCTGCCGGGTGTCGGGTCGGCGGACGGCCAGCACTCCTGCCAAGCCATGGGCGCAGGCAGCATCCAGCACGGGCACGCTGTCGTCTATGAAAAGCGTGGTCGCCGGGTCGAAAGCCAGGCGCGCCTGGGCACCGGACCAGAATGCCGGCGACTCCTTCGGGGCACCGAACTCATGGGAGGTCACGAAATGGTCTATATAGCGGCCAAGGCCGGCCACGCCCTTCTTGATACGCAGGGTTTCTTCGTGAGCATTGGTCACGAGAATCACGCGCTTGCCGCTCGCCCGCAGCACCTCGAGGAAGCCCGCGGCACCCGGGAGATAGCGCACCCGGTGACTGCTGGCGGCCTTGAGGGCGCGCAGATCAAGGGACAGCGCGCTCGTCCAGTAGTCCAGGCAGTACCACTCGATGGAGCCCTGCAACCGCTCGAAGTGCGCATACAGCTCCGGAGTGACCTCATCGGGATGGACGTTGCGCTCCCGCGCGAGGCAGCGGGGCACCAGCTCCCGCCAGAAGTAATTGTCGTAGGCCAGGTCGAGGATGGTGCCATCCATGTCCAGCAATATGGTCTCGAAGTGCCGCCAGTTGACCATGCAGGCCAGGACTCCGGAAAGCCGGCCGGGCGGGCCGGCCGATCAGCGCATTCTAGTCGCCCCGGGGTCCGGACCCCATGAGCATCGAGCCTGCTGCCCTGCTGCCCGGCGTCCTCGCCATCGCCCGGGAGGCCGGTCGTGCCATCGCCCGGATCTACGCGCAGCCCGCCCCGGTCGTGGAGATCAAGGCAGACCGCTCGCCCCTGACGGCTGCCGACCGCGCCGCCCATGCGTGTATAGAGGCCGGGCTGGCCGCGCTGACGCCCGCGATTCCGGTCTGGTCGGAAGAATCCGCCGGGATCCCGTGGGAAACCCGGCGGCACTGGCGCGAGTTCTGGCTGGTTGACCCGCTGGACGGCACCCGGGAGTTCCTCGGGCGCAACGGCGAATTCACGGTCAACATCGCGCTCGTGCGGGACCATCAGCCTGTGCTGGGCGTGGTGCATGCCCCGGTGCCGGACCGCGATTACTACGGCTGGCGCGGTGGTGGCGCCTGGCGCGCCGACGGCGGTGCTGCGGCGCGCGCCATCCGGGTTCGCCGCCCGGTCACCGACCCGGTCCGCGTGACGGGCAGCCGGTCGCACCGGGATCCCGGCCTCGACGTGCTGCTGCGTGCGCTCGGCCCTCACACCTTTGTGGCTGTCGGGAGCTCGCTCAAGTTTTGCCTGGTGGCAGAGGGTGAGGCGGACTTCTACCCGCGCTTCGGACCGACCTCGGCCTGGGACACGGCGGCCGGCCAGGCGGTGGTGGAAGCCGCGGGGGGCAGCGTGCAGGATCTGCAGGGAACCGCGTTGCGGTACAACCGGCAAGCGGAGATCCTGAATCCGGCTTTTGCCGCATGGGGCGACGCCAGCCGGCAGTGGCTGCACGCACTGCGGTCGGTCACTGGTATCCTTCCGGCCCATCAGCCATGAGTGACAACATCAACACCGAGTGTTTTCGTGGACTCCAGCGTCTCAAGGAACTCCGCGTGGCGCACCGCGACCTGGACGTGGCCATTACGGCGCTTGCGACCGGCGGTGGTGCTGATCAGCTCCGGGTACGGCGCCTGAAGAAAGAGAAGCTCCGCCTCAAGGACATCATTGCGCGCCTCGAGAGCGCCCTCATCCCCGACCTGAACGCCTGAGCCTGTCGGCGCCCTTTACAGGCGCGCACATCGCATAAGCGATTGTTTAAACTGATATTACCCGACACATCGTGACGGCCGTCGCCGGTATCGCCAGTGCTGACTGTCGCCAGGCTATACAAACCGGGTTCCGCACCGCCCGGGGGCTGCACCGGCCGGCCGCGGGCACCGCGGCCAGAGCCGGCAATCCTGTGACCGGGCGCACAGAATTCCCGCTATTTTCCCGCTTCTGTCAAATCACGGCCCCGTCAGGGGGCGACTGGCACGCTTGCTGCACTTACTACGCCCGAGGTCCACGCTGAACGGTCAACGACGCAAGCAACAGCAGCCCTAAACCCAAGCCCTAAACCCCAAGCCCAACAACCGTACAGCGCCTCAGCAACAACAAAAATAAATAACAACAACAAAAAAGCCCAACCCATCCTTGCCCAACCCCACCGCCCCCTGCCCAGGGGCGGTTTTTTTTTGCGTGTATGCTTTGGCCATGGCGTGGCTGGTTGCAGACATAGGGGGAACCTGCACGCGCTGCGCACTGGCCGGGCCCGACGGCACGCCCGACGCCATCAGGACCTTCACGAACCGCGGGTTCCCGGGGCCCGGCGAGCTGCTCGCGTCCTACCTGGACGCTCTGCCCCCGGCGGGACGGCCGGAGAAGGCTCTTCTGGCCATCGCTGCGCCGGTGCGCGGCGACGAGGTCCGCATGGTCAATATCGACTGGGCGTTCTCGCTCGCGGGTCTGGCCCGCCACCTGGCGCTACGGCGCATAACGCCCCTCAACGACTTTGCCGCCCAGGCCTACGCCCTGCCTGTACTCGGGCCTGATGATCTCCGGCAGGTCGGCGGGGGCAGCCCGGTACCTAATGCCCCCAGAGTGGTGGTGGGCCCCGGCACCGGGCTCGGCATGGCAGGGCTCGTGCATATTGGCGGTCGCTGGCATGCCATCGCCGGCGAGGGTGGCCACGCCACGCTGCCACCGGCAGACGAGCGGGAAGCGCGCCTGGTCGCCCTCGGGCGGGAGCACTTCGGCCATTGTTCCGCCGAGCGGCTGGTATCCGGACCCGGCCTCGCATTCCTGTATGGCGCACTTGGCGGTGATCCGGGGCTGGCGCCCGACGAGGTCGGCGCCCGCATCCGTGCCCGTGAGCCGCTGGCACTGGAAGTCCTGGAGGTCTTCTTCCGGCTCCTCGCGACGGTGGCCGGCAACCTGGCGCTCACCTTTGCGTCCTTCGGCGGGGTCTACATCGCCGGTGGCATCACGCCACGCTACGTCGACGATTTCCTCGCGTCGGGCTTTCGCGCACGCTTCGAAGCGCGGGGCCGCTACGGGGCGTTGCTGGCGGCGATCCCCACCTGGCTCGTGACGACGGAGTACGCCGCCCTGCGCGGACTGGCTGCCTTTGCGGCAGCGGAAAGCGCCGGGCACCGGGCCGGCGGGAACTAGTCGCCCGCGTCGTCGATGGCCTCGTCGAGAGTGCCCAGCCGGGCACCGCCCAGCTCCTCGACCGATCGCGCGCGATCCAGGGACTGGTGCAGCGGCTCACCGATGTCATCGGCGGCTTCGTCCTGCGCTTCGGGCGCCGCGGGCCGGTCTGACGCACCACAGGCGGTCAACAGCGCGGCGAGCAGGACGAGAGGCAGCTCGCGCAGGGGCTTCATGGCAGCGCCGCCGGGGGCGGGCCCCACAGCAGTTCATCCAGGTCCGGACTCCAGTCGTGTGCGGGCAGGTCAACCCGCCCCCGGACCACGGGGATGCCTTCGGCGCGCAGCCGGCGGATCTGGGTGCGGCGGGCTGTCGAGCCGGGCAGCAGCGCAATGCGCCCGCCCGCGGCAATCACCCGGTGCCACGGCAGCTGCAGCGCCGCCGGTGCCAGGGCCAGCGCCCGGCCCACCTGCCGGGCTCCCCGCGGCAGGCCGTCGAGGCGCGCGAGGTTGCCGTAAGTGGTGACCCGGCCTGCGGGAATGGCGGCCACAAGCCGCCAGATCCTCTCCGGCGTGGACAGCACCCCCCGCTGACGGGCAGCGCCAGTTCGGCGGTCAGGCCGGCCTGACCCGGGGACCGGGTTGTTCAAGGCAACAGCACCGTGGCACCGGTCGTCCGGCGGGCTTCGAGGTCCCGGTGGGCCTCTGCCGCATCCCGCAGCGCATAGCGCTGGCCGATTTCCACCCGGACTGCGCCACTCACCAGCAACGGGAACAGCTCGCCTGCACCGGCCTCGAGGTCGGCGCGCGTGGCGATGAAATCGAACAGCAAGGGCCGCGTCAGGTGCAGGGAACCGCGCCGGGCCAGTTCCATCGGCGAAAACGGCGCCACCGGACCGGAGGCGTTGCCGAAGCTCACCATCGTGCCATGCCGGCGCAGGCAGTCGAGGGACTGGAAGAAGGTGTCCCTGCCTGCCGAATCGTAAACCACTGCCACACCCCCGCCGGACAGCGAGCGCACCCGGGCTACAAAGTCTGGCGCATCGGCGGCTACAGTCTCCGCGCAGCCGTGGGAGCGGGCAACCGCGGCCTTGGCGGCAGACCCGACCACGCCGATCACGCGCGCGCCAAGCGCAGCTGCCCACTGACACAGCAGCGTGCCGGTGCCGCCCGCTGCGGCATACACGAGCACGGGATCGCCACTCCCGACCCTGTAGCTGCGACGGAGCAGGTACCAGGCGGTCAGCCCTTTCAGCAGGCTGGCGGCAGCCACCTCATCGGCAAGCTGGTCCGGCAGCCTCAGCAGCCGCTCGACCGGCCAGTTGCGCCACTCCGCGTAGGCGCCCGGCGGCAGCCCGGCATAGGCGACGCGATCGCCCGCGCGGAAGCCCGAAACGCCGTCGCCCACCGCCACCACCACGCCGGCCGCCTCGGTGCCGAGGCCGGCGGGCAGGGTCATCGGGTACAGCCCGGAACGGTGATAGGTGTCGATGAAGTTGAGCCCGATGGCGGTCTGCCGGAGCGTGACTTCGCCGGCTGCCGGCGGCGGGATGGCCACGGACTCCCAGCGGAGGACGCCGGGGGCGCCGAATTCGTGGATACGGATGGCATGGTTCACGACGGCTTGCATGCTGTCAGTATAATCCCGACATGAGCTCTGCCATCGTGATTGCCGGGGCGGGACACGCCGCCGGCCAGACCATCGTGTCCCTCCGGCAGGGAGGCTATGCGGACAGGATCATCCTGGTCGGCGAAGAGCCCTGGCTCCCGTACCAGCGCCCGCCGCTGTCGAAGAAGTTCCTGGCGGGTGAACTCGACGTCCCCCGCCTTCTCGTACGCCATGAGAAGTTCTATGCGGACCACGGGATCGAGGTTCATCTGGGCACCCGCGTCACCGCGCTCGATGCCGGAACCCGGCGGGTCCGCGTCAGCAGCGGCGGCGAGTTGCCGTACGACCGGCTGGTGCTGGCGACCGGCACCCGCGTCCGGACCGTGACCGTACCGGGTCACCAGCTGCCGGGGGTTCACTACCTGCGCACGGTGGATGATGTGGAGCAGATCCGCCCGGCCTTCCGCGCCGGCGCACGGCTCGTCATCGTCGGGGCGGGCTATATAGGCCTCGAGGTGGCCGCCGTGGCCATCAGCCGGGGCCTTTCGGTCACGGTGATCGAACAGGCGGACGAAGTCCTGGCGCGCATCGAGGCCCCTCCCGTGGCCGCATTCCTTGCCGGGGTGCATCGCGACGCCGGCGTCGAGATCCTGTGCAGTACCGGACTCACGGCCTTCCAGGGAGACCGGCGCCTGCAGGGGGTCGTCTGCAGCGACGGGCGCGTGATCCCCGCCGACCTCGCCATAGTCGGCATTGGGGTCGTTCCCAACGTGGAACTGGCCGCGGCGGCCGGCCTCGCCTGCGACAACGGTATCGTCGTCGACGAGTTCTGCCGGACCAGCGATCCCCACATACTCGCCGTCGGGGACTGCACGAACCACCCGAACAGCCTGCTCGGCCGGCGGGTACGCCTCGAGTCAGTGCACAACGCCCAGGAGCAGGCCAAGACCGCCGCCGAAACCCTGCTCGGCCGGCTCACGCCCTACGCGCAGATTCCCTGGTTCTGGTCCGATCAATACGACCTGAAGCTGCAGATCGCCGGGTTCTCGTCGCGGGCGGAGCAGCCGGTGATTCGCGGTGATCCCGCAACCCGCTCCTTCGCCGTGTTTTTCCTGGCGGACGGCCGGCTCACCTCGGTCTATGCGATCAACAGCCCGCGGGAGTTCATGCTCTCCAAGAAGCTGATTGCGGAGGGCGCGCGGCCTGATCCGGAGCGGCTGCAGGACACCACCGTGCCCTTCCGCGAGATCGCCGACTCAGCGGGCCGGTAGCGGCGGCGGATTGAGTTTGAGTGACAGGGTCCACTCGGGTTCCCCGGTTGCGGCGGGAAACAGGCTTTCGCGGTAATCGCCCCCAAAACCGGCATAGCGGCCCGCGCTGCCGGTAACGCCGGTGATCTTCCACGCGGGTGGCTCGACCGATACCGGGTATTCGGCGGCCAGCAGCCGATGGCCACCGCCCCGGACCGTGGCCCAGATCTTATCCCGGAGCAGCGACCAGTAGTTGCTGTAGCCGGTTGCAAAGACGGCGCCCTCTCCGGGCCAGAAGATATTCCAGTAGTCGATCGTGCCGAGCCGGGCCTTCCACAGGGAATCGCCGGCGTAGAGCGCAGACACCTTCACGGCAATCGCCTCAGGGCCGCCATCAACCCCCGGCAGGGTGATGATGCCGAGCCGCACATGGGTCAGGGCCGGGTCCGCAAACTCCCGGCCAGTCGTCCGGGACCCATAGCCCGACAGGTCGCGGGCATCGAGCCTGATGCCCCTGTAGTCGTCCCAGCTATAGGCCCGCGGCGGCGCCCTGTCAGGCGCCAGGGGCGGAAGCCCGCTGGGGCGGGTCATCGGACTGATCAGCACCACGACGATGCCGGCGAGGATTCCGGCCAGCAGCCCGAGGCTGCCCACGACGACCTGCCTGTTCATTCGTCCGCCACCGTCACGGTCGATAACCGGATCCGGCCCCGGGTACTGCCATCAGCATTCACCTCATCCAGTTCCCAGGTCTCGGTGAACCGGCCTGCCAGGGTACTGAACTCATCCGTACCGCGGAGAATGACGCCACCAGCACCCGGTTCGGCGGCCGTCACCCGGATGCGGGTGCGGTCCTGCCAGAAGGCCGCTGCGGCCGCCGGCGCGAGCATCACCGCACCGTCCGCGCTGACCGCCTGGCGCAGAGTTGCATCCAGTGCATCCGCCTGGGAAAGAAACAGGGCGCCACGGCTCGGTATGACGAGCAGCCAGTTCGAGGTCGAGCGGCCCGCGTTCGCCAGGGCCGGGCCCGTACCGCCCATTCGGCTCGCTATGCCAATGACATGGTCCTCGGCATCACGCAGACGGAAGACCTCCGCCGAAGCGCGCGCACCGGAAGGATCCTCGAGCAGGCCCGCGCCGGGGACCGCACCGGCCGGGAGGCCGATGCTGTCCTCGCCGCCACGGGCAATGCGGTCCTCGGGCCAGCGGATCACGAAGTCCTCCTGCCGGCCGCCGTCGGCCTGGGCCGCGATGACCGACGGGTAACGGACATGGGTCGGCAGCGGCAGCAGCGCTGCCGCCAGGACGACCAGCATCAGGCCCGCAAAGAACGCCATACCGAAAATTCGCGCCACGCCGGAACCCCGCCTGTGCACAGCAATCCGGCCAAGTGTAGTCGGCGGTCTGCCGTGAAACAACGACAGCGGCTACTGCAGATAGCGGGCGAGAAAAGTGGCAAAGGGTTCCTGATCGGCCGCTTCCAGGGCGGCCTGCTTCGCGATGGATGCCTCGGCCTCGGTCGCGAGCAGGGCCCGGTGCCGGTTGAGCTCCGGAGCCAGGGCGAGGAAGTAGTCCCGCGTCCGGCCGGCAAGCTCGAGCCCGTACCCGGCCAGGGACCGGCCACTGCTGCGCAGTTCTGCCAGCAGCGCCGCCGACGGGGTGCGCTCCGGATCGTCGACCGCACCCATCTGGTGGCGGATGGCATCCACGTGCCCCTGCCTGGCATCCGGATCGATGAGGTGGGCGACCGCCACCATGTCGGCGCAGACCGCGGCAGCCCATGACTGCAGTACCACCTCGCCCTCATTGCGCCGGAGCACGAGACCCGGCTCCCGGCCCCGCCGCGCCACGCGCGCATGGTTGTGATCAATGTTCTCCTGTTCGCGGGGGCTGATCGGCGGACTCTCCTGCAGCAGGCAGTAAATGAGAAACACCTCGAGGAAGCGCAGCTGCCGCTGGTTGATGCCGACCGGATCCCAGGGGCTGACGTCCAGGGCGCGCAACTCGATGTACTGCACCCCGCCCCGGAGCAGGGCCGCCGTCGGGCGCTCGCCACTGCGGGTGACGCGCTTCGGCCGGATCGTGCTGTAGAACTCGTTCTCGATCTGCAGCTGGTTGGCGCTGAGCTGCCGATACTCGCCATCCACCAGGACGCCGATACGCTCGAATTCCGGCCGCGGCACGCGGGTGGCCCCGTCCAGGTCGCGGACATACTCATCGAGGCTGTTGGCAGACACCACCAGCTTCGCCTGCGCACTGTTGCGATAGCCGAGGTCGCTCATGCGCAGCGACGTGGCGAAGGGACCGTACAGCGTGCCGCGGTCCAGTTCCGTGAGTCCGGCTTCCCGGCCCTGCACAAAGCTGCGGCAGAGCGCCGGTGACGCCCCGAACAGGTACAGCAGCAGCCAGTCGAGACGGCGCACGTTGCGGACGGCGCCCAGATAGGCCTCCGACCGGAACGCCTGAAGGTCAGCCATGCCGCCCTCCATCTCGCGGTAGAGCGGCCAGAAGTCTTCGGGCAGTGAATAGTTGTAGTGGATGCCGGAAATGGCCTGCATGATCCGGCCGTAGCGGTAACCGAGTCCGCGCCGGTAGATGGTCTTCATCCGGCCGATATTCGAGCTGCCGTAGAAAGCCAGCGGCACGTCCGCATCGCTGCTGATTGCGCACGGCATGCTCAGCGGCCACAGGAGCTCATCACCGATCTGCCCGAAGACGAACTCGTGGATGTCACACAGGAACTGGATCGTTTCCCAGTTGGTCAGCTGGGGCGGCGTGACGAATTCGAGCAGCGCCTCGGAATAGTCCGTCGTGATGTATTCGTGGGTAAGCGCCGAGCCCAGGCCGGGCGGGTGCGGCGTGGGGGCAATGTGACCTGCGGGCGTAATGCGCAGGCACTCGCGCTCCACACCCCGAAGCCCGCCCCGGACGAGCCCCGCCGCTTCGGGGGCCGACAGGCGCTCCAGTCTTTTCTCGAACAGCTTTCCCACCGGAACGGCAACCTGACCACAATGAACCCGGCATGCCCGGGCGGGCGGGAGCGAAGATTACACGTTATCGTCAACCCGGCCACACCGCGGGGCGGATACGCACCCGGCCCGGGTTGTTGCTGCCGGGCATGCTCAGGGCGTCATGAAGGCCCGCAACAGGTAGTCGTCGGTCCAGGTCCGCAGGCTGTAGTTCGCCAGATATCCGCAGTGGCCGCCCCAGCGTGTGCGCTGGATGGTCAGCGCCGGCGGATGGGCAAGGCGCGCGAGCGCCCCGGCGGGAATTACCGGGTCATCCTCGGCAATCAGAATCGTCGAGGGCACCGTCAAGCGGGCCAGCCGTTCGCCCGTCAGCGCATAACCCCGCAGGTAGGCCTGCAAATCCGGAAACTCCGTGTAGCGCGTGACGAAGAAGTCGGTCATGTCGCGCAAGGAACGAAAGCGGCCGAGGCGCGTGAAGTCATAGTCGGCCGGGAAGGCCCGGGCTTTCTGCTCCAGCGACCGTCGCCACTTGTTGAGAAAATACTGGCGATAGAGGATCGAGCCGCTGTCGAGCGCCAGCATGGTTTCCTCCGGGTCCATCACCGGGCAGATCGCCACGACCCTGGTGAGGTGCAGCTGCGTGCCTTCGGCTGCCGCAATCCGCAGCGCAAAGTTGCCGCCCAGCGAGTAGCCGGCGACGTACAGTGACTCGTGCGGGAATCTGTCACCCACCCAGCGCACGGCATCGATCATCTCGGCCAGCCGGCAGGAGTGGAAGATCTCCCGGTTGAGGTGGTGCGAGTCACCGTGATCGCGCATGTTGATGCGGACTACCCGCATTCCCGCCCGCCACAGGCGATCGGCGGCCGACAGCACATGGAGGGATTGCGAGCTGCCCTCCCATCCGTGCAGAAGAATCGCGACTCTCCCAACCGGCTGTACGGGTGGCGTGTGGTGGGCGATCAGGCGCACGCCGTCAGCACACTCGATGAGCAGGGTCTCACTGGCGGCCAGCAGGCCATCGGCTTCGCGGAATACCAGCCGGCGCCGGAAAGCACTGCTGGCCAGGGCGACCTGGACGTCAGCGGACCGCAGGAGTCGCGGCGGGACAAAGGCCACTGGCATCATCGCGCTCCGGTCCGGATCAGGGCTGATCGCGCACTGCCGCCACGGACTCGGGGAGCAGTTGCACGGTCACCCGCTGGTTCTGCCGGGCAATCCGGTTCCAGTCGCCGGCCGAGGGCTCGCTGGCCAGGGAGGGGTAAGGCAGTCGGGGCCGCCCGTTGCCCATGGGCTCTATCTCCACCCGGATCGGGTCGCGACCGAGTGCCAGCAGGGACATGAAGTTGGCGAAGGCCACCGACTGGCGCGCCGACTCCACCCGGGCATCCTCCGGCGTCAGGCCGATCCGGTCGCAGCGCGAGGCGGGCGCATCGTCCGGGGCCAGCCGCCACCCCCCGTCACCGCTGCGCTGCAGGCAAAAGTCGCCCACGTGGCCCTCGAGGCGCACGGTGCCGCGAAAATCCACGGTGCGCAGCCGGTCTACAAGGCCGGCCAGCTTCTCGAGGCGGACATCATCGAACGGCAGGGCGTCAGGCGGGTAGGTGGAGTCCTGGTTCAGCCCCCACTCCAGGGCCGCGGCGATGCCGGTGTCCCGGAGACCGGCAGGCGCCCCCTCCACCGCGGCGGCCTGACCGGGGGCCGCCGCCACCGGTTCAAGGCTGCGCCGGGCCTCGAGCGCCGCCATCAGGTCGAGGTTCTGGCGTGACAGCGCCTGCCAGCGTGCCTCGGACTGCAGGTGGAGCCCGGCGAGGACGACGGCAACGGCCGCCAGTACGCCGATCATCACCCCGACGGGCCAGAACCCGCGTCGGGCGGCTGCCGTTGAGCGGGAGCTGGCCAGATGCTCGCCGAGAACGCGGCTGACGGACTGCTCCACGTCGCTGCGCAGGGCACGGTTGTGACCGGCCAGCATCTCATGCAGCCAGCGGTGCAGGTCCTGCCAGTCTGCCGGGGAATGGACGGCATCCACGCCCGACATGCCCGGCACGTCCGTCGCCCGGCGGGCGGGGATGCTGCCCGTCTGGCCGGGGAGCAGGCGCAGGGAGCGCAGCACCTCGGTCACCTCCACGGGCTTGATCTGCTTGGGCAGCACGCCGACCGCACCCAGCGCCCGGGCCTGCCCGACATACAGCGCGCCGGACTGCGACGTGTACATCATCACCGGGATCGTCGCGGTCGCGGGATTCTCCTTGATGGCCTTGACGGCCTGAAAGCCGTCCATGCCCGGCATCATGTGGTCCATGAAGATCACGTCCGGCCGGTGCATCGCCAGAAATTCGAGGGCCGCCTCGGCGGATTCCGCCGTCTCCACCCGCAGTTCGTGGGACTCGAGCATGCGCCGCAGGACCTCGCGGGCAGTCCGCGAGTCATCGACGATCAATGCGCTCCTGTCGGCCATCGGATCATTCTACCGCCCCGCTCCCGCCGGACGGCTGTGCGGTACCCGCCAGATCCGGCCCCCGGGACGCTTGTAGGGGCAGGGATCCGTCGTCATGCTAGGCACACCCGGCGGCCGGCAGCCCGGGAATTCCATGGGCATCAGAACAATAATGCAGCGCCCCAGCACCCCGCGGAGCAGGATCCGGATCCCGGTCGCGGCCCTACTACTGACGAGCAGCAGCGCCCGGGCAGCAGACGACACGCTGACCCTGACCGGACTCCTGCTCGCCGCCCTGTTTCTGGCCGTGGGGCTCGGCCTGGCGATCCTGGCGCTGCGGACCCGCCTGGCCCGCTACCGGAGCGGCCTGCAGGCACTCCGGCAGACGCTGGAACGGTGGTCCCGCGGAGACCTGGGCGTGAACCCCGATGCGTCACTGCCGATGGAGCTGGAAAGCCTCGAGCCGGCCCTCGACCAGCTCCGGCTGGGCCTCGTCACCACGACCAGCGCGCGCGACTACCTCAACCAGGTGCTCTTCAGCATCAGCGACGCGATTTTCCTGACCCGGCTGGACGGTACCGTGGCCCAGATGAACCCGGCAGCCGAGCGGCTCACCGGCCAGACACAGGCCGAACTGCGGGGCCAGCCCATCCAGAACATCCTCGTCGACAGCCAGCGGGGTACCTTCATCCTGGCGGATGCCAGGGGCCGGGCGCGCGACACCGCGCTGCGCACCAATACCGGCGACGAAGTGCCGGTGTCCTACAGCTGCGCCGAGATTGCCGCCGCGGACCCGGCCCTGCGCGGCTACGTGATCACCGCGCGCAATATCCGCGAGCGGAAGATGGCCGAGCAGCGCATCCGCTACCTCGCGCGCATCGATGCGCTGACGAAGGTGCCCAACCGGATGCAGTTCCAGCACCTGCTGCAGCGGGCCATCGCCCGGGCCCGCCGCGGCCAGCATCGCCTGGCCCTGATTTACCTCGACGTGGACAAGTTCAAGGAGATCAACGACACCTTCGGCCACACGGCCGGCGACCTCTGTCTCGAGGCGCTGACCGACCGCCTGCAGGGACTGCTCCCCGAATCGTCGGTCGTGGGCCGGCTGGCGGGCGACGAGTTCGGCGTGATCCTCGACAACCTCGACCCCGCCCGGAACCTGCGCGCCGAAGTGGTCGCCACCACGCGCCTGCTGCAGGAGACGATAGCCGACCCGCTCCAGTTCCAGGGGCACCAGATCTACATGACCACGAGCGCGGGCATTGCCCTCTACCCCGGCGACGGCAACAACGTCATCGATCTGATCCGCAATGCCGATGAGGCACTGTACCGGGCCAAGCGGCAGGGCGGCGGCGCGCTGGAGGTTTATCACGCGGACATGAATGCGGCGGCAGTGGAGCGCCTGATGCTCAAGAGCCGGCTGCGCAAGGCCTTCGAAAAGAACGAGCTGCGCGTCCACTACCAGCCCAAGGTCGACCTGGAGAGCGGGCTCATCTGCGGCGCGGAGGCGCTGGTCCGCTGGGAGCTCACCGACCGCGGCATCGTGCTGCCGTCCGAGTTCATCCCGCTGGCGGAGGAAAGCAACCTCATCCTCGAGATCGGCGCCTGGGTGCTGAACCGGGTCTGCAGCGACTACCGCCGCTGGCAGGCATCCGGTGTGGAGCCCGGCCGCGTCTCGGTGAACCTGTCCCTCCGGCAGCTGAAGCAGCGGACCTTCATCAGCCAGGTGCAGGAGATCTGCAGCCGCCACGCCATGCCGCCCGACAGTCTCGAGCTCGAGATTACCGAGACCACCCTGATGGAGGATCCGACCCGCACGATCCGGCTGCTCAACGAACTGCATACCATGGGGCTGCGCCTGGCAATCGATGATTTCGGGACGGGCTATTCGTCACTGAGCGCCCTGCAGCAGTTTCCCATCTCCACGCTGAAGATCGACCAGTCCTTCGTGCGCCACGCCACCACGAGCCATGACCAGGCGACGATCGTCTCCATGATCGTCGAGATGGGGCACAGCCTGAAGCTCGAGGTGGTCGCCGAGGGCGTGGAATCGGAGGACCAGCTGCGGTTCCTCAGGGCACTGCACTGCGACTACGCGCAGGGCCTGCTGTTTGGCCGCGCCATTGCCCCGGATGACTTCCAGGACCTGCTGCAGGACCAGCGCGCGGGAACCGGCCGCTATCGCCCCCTGTTCGCCCGGGCCTGAGCCTGCGGCATACTCTCACCCGTCGACCCCAAGGAGATCCCGCCCATGCGCCTGCCATCCCGATTCCTCGCCATCAGCCTGCTGTGCTCGATGGCCTCGCTGGCCGATGCCGCCTGTGAGTACCCGCCTGCCGTCAAGGTGCCCGACGGCAAGGCCGCCACCAAGGCCGAGATCGAGGCGAGCGGCGCCGAGGTCAAGCAGTACATTGCCACCATGGAAGGCTACCTCGCCTGCCTGGACCAGGAAGAAGCCGCCGTACCCGAGGAACAGAAGACCCCGGATACCCGGGCACTGCACGTCAAGCGCTATAACGCGGCCGTGGACGCCATGCAGGCCACCGCCGCCGAGTTCAACGCGCAGCTGCGGGCCTTCAAGGCCACCGGCAAGTAGGCCCGTCACTGGCGCCCACGGAAAGCCACAGTGGCCGGGCGCAGCCGTGCCGCGTAGAATCCGCGGCCGCTTCGCCGGCCGCTCCCGGCATTAATCCAGAGGATCATCCATGACTGCCAAAGCAGCACGAGTAACCATCACCGGGGCCGCGGGCCAGATCGGCTACCAGCTCGCCTTCCGCATCGCCTCCGGCCAGCTGCTGGGCCCCAATCAGCCCGTGATCCTCCAGCTGCTGGAAATCCCCCCCGCGCTGAACGCCCTCAAGGGCGTCGAAATGGAACTGTACGACTGTGCCTTTCCGACCCTGCAGGGCGTCGTGGCAACGGACCAGGCCAACGAGGCCTTTCGCGACACCGACTACGCACTGCTGGTCGGGGCCAAGCCGCGCGGACCCGGCATGGAGCGCTCCGACCTGCTCCGCGACAACGCCAAGATCTTCTCGGTGCAGGGCAAGGCGCTGAACGACCACGCCAGCCGCAACGTCAGGGTGCTGGTGGTCGGCAATCCGGCCAACACCAACGCACTGATCGCCCAGAGCAATGCACCGGACCTCAACCCGGCCAACTTCACTGCCATGACGCGGCTGGACCACAATCGGGCGCTCGCCCAGCTGGCCGCCAAGACCGGCACCCACGTGAGCCAGATCAGCCGCCTCACGATCTGGGGCAATCACTCGGCCACCCAGTACCCGGACATCAGCCAGGCCCTGGTCAACGAGCAGCGGGCGACGGAACTGGTGGACGCCCAGTGGGTCCGGGATGAGTTCATCCCCACCGTCCAGCAGCGGGGCGCCGCGATCATCAAGGCCCGCGGCCTGTCCAGCGCGGCATCGGCCGCCTCTTCCGCCATCGACCACATCCGGGACTGGGCGCTTGGCACCCCCGGGGATGACTGGGTGAGCATGGCGGTTCCGTCCGACGGCAGCTACGGCATCGGCAAGGGCGTGATCTACTCGTTCCCCTGCCGCTGCGCAAAGGGCAAGTACGAGATCGTGCAGGGCCTCGCCATCAGCGATTTCAGCCGCGAACGCATGGCGGCCACCGAGAAGGAACTGCGCGAGGAGCGGGAGGCCATCGCCGCACTGCTCTGACCGGCCGGGGGTGCTTTAACCCCCTACGGGAGCATGGTTTATAGTGTCAGGCCCTCCCGCAGAGGACTGGCCATGGCTTCCTTCGTCATCTGGCTGCTCTGGACCGTCGCCCTGGCGACGGTGCTGATCACCCTGGCCTACCGGCGGGCCGACCTGCCCACCTCCACGCTGGTCGCGGGCTTTGCGCTGCTCGCCTACTCCCTGTTCGGCACGGGGTGGCTGGCCTGGAAACTGCTCCTCTGGGTCCTGTTCGGCGGGATGGTCGTCCTCAACTCCCTGAACTTCCGCCGCGAGCGCCTCACCCTCCCGCTGCTCAAGTTCTACCGTACGGTCGTGCCCCATCTGTCCGACACGGAGCGGGAAGCGCTGGAGGCCGGCACGGTCGGCTGGGACGGCGAGCTCTTTACCGGGCTGCCCGACTGGGGGCGACTGATGGCCCTGCCCGCGCCGCACCTCACCGCCGAGGAGCAGGCCTTCCTCGACGGCCCGACCGAGGAGCTGTGCCGGCTGTCCGACGACTGGCAGATCACGCACGAGCTGGCGGACATCCCCCCCAACGTGTGGGCCTGTATCAGGCAGCACCGCTTCTTCGCCATGATCATTCCGAAGCGCTACGGAGGCCTCGAGTTCTCGCCGATAGCCGTGGCGGCGGTGCTCGCCAAGCTGTCCAGCCGCAGCTCGGTCGTGGCATCCACGGTCGGCGTGCCCAATTCGCTCGGTCCCGCCGAGCTGCTGCTTCACTACGGCACCGAGGAACAGCGCGAGCGCTACCTGCCGAGGCTCGCCAGCGGCGACGAGATCCCGTGCTTCGCGCTGACCGGGCCGCGCGTCGGCTCCGACGCCGCTTCGATCCCGGATACCGGCATCGTCTGTCGCGGGACCTGGGAAGGGCAGGAGATCACCGGCATCCGCCTGAACTTTGACAAGCGCTACATCACCCTTGCGCCGGTGGCGACCGTGGTGGGCCTGGCGTTCAAGCTCTATGACCCCGAGCACCGGCTGGGCGAGAAGACCGAACTCGGCATCACCGCCGCACTGATCCCGGTCGGCACGCCGGGCATCGAGATCGGGCGCCGTCACTTCCCGCTCAACATTCCCTTCCAGAACGGGCCCGTCCGCGGCCGGGACGTCTTCGTGCCGCTGGACGCGATCATCGGCGGCCCGGAACGGGCCGGCCAGGGCTGGAAGATGCTCGTCGAGCAGCTGTCGGCCGGCCGGGGCATCACGCTGCCTTCCAGTGCGATGGGGGGTGCCAAGGCCGTCGTCTACGCAACCGGGGCCTATGCCCGGCTCCGCCGGCAGTTCAACCTGCCGGTCGGCGAGTTCGAGGGAGTGAGCGAGGTGCTGGCCCGCATGACGGGCTTCACCTACATCATCAACGCGGGCATGACCGTGACCGCCACGGGCATCGCGCGCGGCGAGAAGCCGTCAGTGCCGTCCGCAATCCTGAAGTATCACTGCACCGAACTGGCACGGCGCATCGTCAACGACGCGATGGACATCCACGGCGGCAAGGGCATCATGCTCGGCCCTTCCAATTATCTGGGGCGCGGTTACCAGGGCGTTCCGATCGCCGTCACCGTCGAGGGCGCCAACATCCTCACGCGCAGCCTGATCATCTTCGGCCAGGGCGCGATCCGCTGCCATCCGTTCGTGCTCAAGGAAATGGAGGCCGCCAGGGATCCCGACTTCAATCGCGGCCTGCGGGAGTTCGACCGCCAGCTCTTCGCGCACATCGGCTACGCCATCAGCAACGCAGCCCGTTCCTTCGTGCTGGCGCTCAGCAATGCCCGGGCCAGCGCCGCGCCGGTGGATGGCCCGACTGCCCGCTTCTTCCAGCACGTGAACCGCTACAGCGCGGCCTTTGCGCTGGCCGCGGACGTCGCGATGCTGGTCCTCGGCGGACGCCTGAAGCGGATGGAGAGCCTGTCCGGCCGCCTCGGCGACGTCTTCAGCGACATCTACCTCGCGAGCATGGTGCTCAAGCATTTCGACAATCAGGGCCGGCAGGATGCCGATCTGCCGCTGGTCGAGTGGGCCTGCCAGGCCCTGCTCTACGATGCCCAGGAGAAGCTCCACGGCTTCCTGCGCAATTTCCCGAACCGTCCGGTCGCGGCCCTGCTGCGCCTGTGCATCTTCCCCCGGGGGCGGATGTACTCTGCGCCGGCGGACACCCTGGGTCGCCAGATGGCAGCCCTGGTGACCCGGCCCACCGATGTCCGGGAGCGCCTCTGCGCGGGCATCTACGCCGCGCGGGAGCCGGATTCCCCTCTTGGGCGCCTGCAGTCCACGCTGGAACTCGCAGAAGGGCTGGGGCCGGTCGAGGCGCGCATCCGGGAAGCCATCCGCGCGGAGGCACTGGAACCCGGCGCGGTCTACCAGCGCATCGACCAGGCCCTCGAGCGGAGCATCATCTCGCCGGACGAGGCGCGGCGGCTGCACGAGCTCGACGCAGCGGTTCTGTCCATCACCGGCGTAGACGACTTCGATCCTGCGGAACTGCGCCGCGTCACCCGGCCGGCGACCGCGCCGCTTCATGACACCGCCGGGGCAGTCGGTTAGTATCCGGGCATGAACAGAATCCTGCCGATCGCCCTCCTGTCCCTGGGCCTTGTTGCGTGCGGCCAGCAGAAGCCCGGAACGCCCGCGGACGCGCCCGCCGCAACAGCGCCGGCACCGGCGCCAGCGGCCGCCCTGCCCCGAACCCCGTCACCGGCGGGCGCCTCCGTGGCGATCGTCAGTCCCGCTGACGGCGACGTGGTGACCTCTCCCTTCCGGGTGAGCTTCGCCGCGGAGGGCATGAGCGTGGTCCCGGCGGGGGACTTCACCCCGGACTCCGGCCATCACCACCTGCTGATCGATACAGGGCTGCCGGCCGACCTCGGCCAGCCACTCCCGAAAGACGGGCAACACCTCCATTTCGGCCTGGGGCAGACCGAAACCGAGGTCACGCTGCCGCCCGGGCAGCACACGCTCCAGCTGCTCCTCGGGGACGGCAATCACGTCCCGCACGATCCGCCGGTGCTTTCAGCCCCCATCACCATCACCGTCCAGTGACTGAAGTGACCGCGCAACTTTGGCCTGCCCACGACCGGCCGTCGGTCGACTGACGGTTGCGCCGGACCGCATACGGTCCGCAGGATCCGGGCAGGCTCTCCGCGCATGGCGTCATTTCCGCAAAATACGCTCTCCACCCCCGCAACGGCCGGCACTCCCGGCCTGAGCGGCATGTCCCTGTACCTCCCACCCTGCCGGGTGGACCTGCGTCAGTGGTGCGCGTGGACAGGTACCGACTGGGACAAGATCGACAGCGTCGTCGGGGCCGGATTCCGCCTGCTGGCACCCCGGCAGAGTGTGTACACGATGGCCGCGAACGCGGTCCTTCGGCTCATCCGCAACTACGCCGTCGACACGAGCCGGGTCCGCTACCTGGCGCTGGGCACGGAATCCAGCACGGACAACTCCGCCGGCGCCATCATCGTCAAGGGCATGGTGGATCAGGCGCTGCGCTCCCTTGACCTGCCGCCACTCGCCCGGAACTGCGAGGTCCCCGAGTTCAAGCACGCGTGCCTCGGCGGCATCTACGCGCTGAAGGGAGCGCTGCGTTTTCTCGGCACGGACGGCGGCGATGGCGTCGCTATCGTCGTGTGCTCGGACAAGGCGCTCTATGAACGCGGCAGCAGCGGTGAACCCACCCAGGGCGCAGGCGCTGTCGCCATGCTGCTCGAGCCTGTGCCGCGGCTGGCGAGCATCGACCTGCGACACGCGGGCGTGGCCTCGGAATACCGGGGCATCGACTTCCGCAAGCCGCTCACGGCGCGCCTCAATGGTCACGCCGAATCGCTGGATATTCCCGTCTACAACGGCCGGTACTCGACCAACTGCTATGTGGATGCCGTCTACCGGGCGCTGAACGACCTCTACGCCCGGCGGCAGCTTGCGCCGGGCGCCTATCTGCGCAGCGTCGCCGCCGTCTTCATGCACCGGCCCTACCAGCGGATGCCGGAGACCGGCTTTGGCCTGGCCTGGCTCTTTGCGCTGGCACAGGGTGACGCGACCGACCGGGACGAGTTCGCAAGCTACTGCGCCGGCGCCGGCGTCGCGCCGGCCGAGGTGCTCGCCGAGATGTGCTCGACGCCGGAAGTCGGCCAGCTCGCCGTCCGCGAGCGCATCCAGGAAGAAATGTTTCCGCTCAGCATGGGCGTGCTGAAGGTCTTCAGGCAGGGGGCGGCCTTCCCGCGGGTCCAGGCAACCATGGCTCTCGGCGCCGGCGCCATGCGGGAGATGGGCAACCTGTACACGGGAGCACTGCCCGCCTGGCTGGCAGCAGGCCTGGCGGAGGCCGCCGGCCGGAGTATCCCGCTGGCGGGTCGTGAGATCCTGACCATCGGGTATGGCAGCGGTGATGCCGCCGAAGCCATCCCGATGCGGGTCGTGCCGGGCTGGGAATCGGCGGCGCGCCGGATCGACGTGGCAGCCGCCTTTGAGCCCGTCATCGACGTCAGCGAAGCGCAATACCTGGCGCTGCGCACCGGACAGGAGCCGGCCGGCCTCGCGCTCACGCCGATGGATGAGTTCATCGTGGAACGGGTCGGGCGCCAGACGGACCCGGCTTTCCAGGACGTGGGGGTCGAGTACTACCGTTACGTGACCTAGACAGCCGCAGGGGTGCCCGGCAACGCCGGCTTAGGGTCGGGCTCGCTGTGCACCACGAGCCCCGGCGCACACAGCGCCGCGTTCAGGCAGGAGAATCCGGCGGCGCGGAAGGCCACCTCTGCGCGGAGGCGGACGCTCCGTGAAGCGGTCAGCAGGATGCCGAAATCACCGCCACCCGCCCCCGAGGGCTTGTAGACCGCACCGAGTTCCATCGCGACGGCCCGCAGGCGTTCGTGCGCCGGTGAAAAAATCCCTATGCCCGCGGCTTCATCCAGCCGGCGAAGCCCGGCCTCGTAGCTGCTGACCGCCTGCAGGATGGCCGGTACATCGCCCGCGCGCCAGGCCACTACGGCCTGCAGGCCGATGGCCGCGAGACGCTCCAGGTTGGCAGCGGAACCTGCCGGGTGACGGGCCTGGTACTGCTGCAGGCGGTTCAGCATGGCCGGCGTGAACGCACTGTGGCCGGTCCAGACGGGCAACAGGTAGAGATGGCGCGGCCAGGACACGGGATGCGCGCGGGGGTTGCCCGCCTTGCCGGCCACGGCCCCGGGAAAGTCGAGGCTGACGGTGCCGCCGGTGATGGCCGTCGCGACGTCGATGCCGCTGCCGGCACCCCTCTGCAGGTGGCGGTGGGCGGCACAGCTGAGGTCGATCAGCGCCTGGCGCCCGGGTGCGGCACCGCCGGCCAGACGCAGCAGCACCGCCATGAGGGCCGCCACCACCGCGGCGCTGGAACCGAGGCCGAGTTTGCTCCGTTCGCCGCGGTCGTCCGTGTGGTGAAAGGCGGCCGTGCCGAGCTCGATGCGGCAGGCCGGAACCTCCCCGGCCCGCGGCCAGCGGCGCGCGGCGATCAGGACGGCAACGCAGGCCTCCAGGGGCAAGCCCCACGCTCCCGGCGACTTGCCTTCCCAGCGGAGCCCGCTCTCGGGCACCCACCGGAAGGCAAAGCCCTGGCCGATCTCCGGGATGACCATCTGGCTGCCCGAACCGGGCGGCGGACCCAGTCGGGCCCGGGCGCGGACATCCACCGCCACCGCGAGGGCCGGGGCCCCGGCCAGCGCGGCGTACTCGCCGACAATGACGAGCTTGCCGGGGGCGTCGGCTTCAATCTCCGGCAGCACTGACCCGCGCTCCTTCCCCCACCGGGCTCTGCAGCACCTGCCGGACGCCCTCCAGCCGCGAAAGCTCCCGGGCAACCTCCGGGGCGGCACCGGGCAGGCACACCGCCTTGACCTGGGGGCCCGCGTCAACCGTGAAGAATACCGGCAGGCCCGCGTCGCGCAGTGCCCGGATGCGATGGAGGCAGGCCAGCGTGGCTGGCTGCCAGTACAGCAGCGGCGGACGGGTCGTCTGCATCACGGCATGCATCTTCAGGCAATTGTGCTCGGCGAGTTCCGCCAGCACGGGGAAATCACGGTCGCGTACCGCCGCCAGGGCGGCGGACAGGTCGTGTCCGTGCGTGCTCACCCACTGGTCATAGTACGGCGACGTCTGCGCGCTCCGGGCCATGCCCTCGCGGGAACTGATCGCCTTGGGCCCGGTCGTGGTCACGGCGATGACCACCTCCAGCGGCCAGTCGGCAGGCGTCGCCACCTGCTCGCAGACCGTGGTGGACTCGCGGTTGGTGAGGAGCACGAGGCCGCCCTGCAGCGAGCGCGGTGCCGAACCGGATCCGGTGCGCGCGATCTCCGCCAGCCGCGGAGCCGGCAGGCTCAATCCCAGCGCGGCAGCGCCCGCCGTGACGAGGGCGGCGAAGCCCGACGCCGACGAGGCGAGGCCCGCACCGGTGGGAAAGTCGTTGCGGGACTCGACCGACGCCCCGTGGGTCACGGAAGCCTCGCGGCGCAACAGGTCGAGGCAGGCGGTCACACGGGCGCTGGTCTCGGGGTCTTCGCGCCCGTCGAGCAGCACGAGATCGCCCCGCCTGCCCGGCTCGAAGCGCACGCTGGTTGTCGTGGTCAGCCCGCCCAGCACCAGCGACAGGGAGCCGGTCGCCGGCAGGTTGCCCGCCCGGGCGCGCTTGCCCCAGTACTTGATCAGGGCCACGTTGGGATGCGCCACCGCCACGGCACGCATGAAGATTCCTCGTGAGGCTGCAACAACGGCAATGGCCCCGGACAGGGCCACCGGGGGATTATAGCCTCAGGGGTGGTTCCGGCCCTGCGCACACCTTATCCTGTGTGCCGGAGATCCATCACCCATGAGCTTTGGTCAACGCGTCGACGGCTACGTGACCCGCATCGAGGGCGTGCTCGATCATTACCTGCCCGGCGCGGAGGTTGCTCCCCAGCGGCTGCATGAAGCCATGCGCTACTCGGCGCTCGGCGGCGGCAAGCGCATCCGCCCGATCCTCGTGTACGCGGCCGGCGAGGCCCTGAACGTGGCACCCGAGGTACTCGACGCGCCGGCCGCGGCCATCGAGCTGATGCACGCCTTCTCGCTGATTCACGATGACCTGCCGGCGATGGACAACGACGACCTGCGCCGGGGGCGCCCCACCGCGCACCGCGCCTACGACGAGGCCACCGCCATCCTCGCCGCCGATGCCATGCAGCCGCTCGCCTTCAGCATCCTGTGCACACATCCGCCACTGCTCGGCCATCCGGACCGGCAGGTGCGGCTCGTCGCCCTGATCGCCGATGCCTGCGGCTCCAACGGCATGACCGGCGGACAGTCGATGGACATGGCGGCCGAGGGGCGCCAGCTCGACGCTGCCGAACTGGAGCACATATACCGGCTGAAGACCGGCTGCCTGCTCCGTGCCAGCGTGATGGCCGCGGCCTGCTGTGCCGGCACGGTGCCGACCCCCACCGTGCACGCGCTGGAGCGCTTCGTGGACGCGCTGGGCCTGGCCTTCCAGGTGCGCGACGACATTCTCGACATCGAGGGCACCACGGCCGAGACGGGCAAGAAAGGTGGCTCGGACCGGGCCCGGGACAAGGCCACCTACCCGCACCTGTTCGGCATGGAGGGCGCACGCCGGCGGGCAGATGAACTCCTGCAGCAGGCCATGGACGCCATAGGCGGCTTCGGCGCCACCTTTGACGGACTGCGCTGGGCGGCCCGGTACATCGTCCTGCGGCAACGATGATGCACGAGGCGCGATGTACACCCGCTTTTTCGGCTTAAGCGAGAAGCCCTTCTCGATCACGCCTGATCCGCGCTATCTCTACATGAGCGAGCGCCATGCGGAGGCGCTTGCCCATCTCATTTACGGCGTACGGGAGAGCGGCGGCTTCATCCAGCTGACCGGCGAGGTAGGCACCGGGAAGACCACACTGGTGCGCAGCCTCCTGCAGCAGCTGCCGGACTTCGCCGACGTGGCCGTGGTGCTGAACCCCCAGCTGTCCCGCACGGAGTTCCTGGCCGCGATCTGCGAGGAGCTGCACCTGCCGCTGCCCGAGCAGCGCAACAGCAGCAAGGCGCTCACCGACATACTCAATGCCTTCCTGCTACGAAACCACAGCCAGGGACGCCGTACGATCCTGATCGTGGATGAGGCGCAGAACCTCCGCGTCGAGGTCCTGGAGCAGGTCCGCCTGCTGACCAACCTCGAGACGACCAAGCAGAAGCTGCTGCAGATCATCCTCATCGGGCAGCCCGAACTGCGCGACAACCTGGCCCGTCGCGACATGCGCCAGCTCGCCCAGCGAATCACCGGGCGCTACCACCTGGAACCGCTCTCCCGGGACGAAACGGCGGCCTACATCGACCACCGGCTGAAGGTGGCCGGCGCGGTCGGCCAGATTTTCGTCCCGGCGGCCAAGCGGGAGCTGTACAGCCTCTCGGGTGGCGTACCGCGGATGATCAACGTGATCGCGGACCGGGCGCTGCTCGGCGCCTACACCGCCGACCAGCCGCAGGTGACACCGGAGCTGGTCAGGGACGCAGCGGCCGAGGTCTTCGACCGGCCGGCGGTCTGGTGGCAGCGGCCCTGGTGGGCACATCCGGCAGGGGTTGCGGGCCTGGTGGCAGCGGGGCTCCTGATCGTGCTCGCCTCCGCGTTCGCCGGCATCCAGTGGCTGCGGAGCACGCGGCCTGCACCGGCGGACGGGACGGCGGCCAGCAGCCCGATGCCGGCCGGCACGGTGAGCGATGCCCCGGGCCTGGCGGCGGATGACGCATCGGCTGCGGCCGGACGCATCGCGGGCAACCCGGTGCCCCTGGGTCCGCTGCTCCGGACGAACGCCAGCAGGACCGGAACCGACACGGCCTTCAACACGCTGTTCCGCCTCTGGAACGAGAATCTGCGCAGCGATACCCGCCGGCCCTGCGTGCAGGCGGAGGAGCGCGGGCTGCACTGCGCCTACCAGCGTGGCACGCTGGATCAGGTCCGGACGCTGGGCCGGCCGGTGATCCTGACCCTGCGGGATGCCGACAACAATCCCCACCAGGTGGTGCTGACCGGGCTCGGGCCGGAAACCGCCGCGCTCGACATCGGCGGGATGCTCTACCAGGTGACCAGCGAGGACATCGGGCAGTACTGGTTCGGTGAATACCTGCTGCTGTGGCGACCCCAGACCGGGGCGGTCAAGGCCTTCCTCCCGGGCATGCGCGACCCTGACGTGCGCTGGCTGCGGGAGAGCCTCGCGCGGATCCAGGGCCGGCCCGTGGAGCCCATGGACTCCGACCTCTATGACGACGACCTGGCTGCCCGCGTGCGCGACTACCAGCGCGACCGGCGCCTGCCGGTCGACGGCATGGCCGGCCAGGCCACCCAGGTGGCCATCAATTCCGAACTCAGCCCGGGTGACATGCCCCGGCTGGCACTGGCGAACTGAGGGCAGGTCATGTCATTCATCCTCGATGCGCTGCGCAAGAGCGACGCCGAGCGCCAGCGCTCGGCGACGCCGGGACTGGCGGACGCCCGCTACGCCGGCCGCCGTTCAGCGCGCAGCTGGTGGATGCCCGTGCTGGTCATCGCGCTGGTTGCCAACATGCTCTTCATGGGCGTGGAGTGGTTCAGGCGGGCCGCGGAAACGGCGCCGGTGCCGGTGCCGGCTGCTGGTCCGGTGGCCGCGGCACCGGAGCCCCCCGCCGCCGCCCCGCCCCCGATGATCCGCCCGCTGGCCCGCGAAGCGAGCGAGGCCGGCTCTTTTCTCGAGCCGCCACCGGACCCCGACTTCCCCGCGGAACTGCCTCTGGCCGATACGCCACCACCGCAACCGGTGGTCCGCGCCGAACCACAGCCGGCACCGCCTCGGCCGATTGAGGCGCAGGCCCCGGCGCAGGCCGCGGCACCGTCGTCACGCATCATCCAGGGCGACGACCTGCCGACGATGGACAAGCTGGTGAGCGCCGGATTGCTGAACATGCCCTCCCTGAATCTCGATCTTCACGTCTACAGCGACCAGCCCGCCAGTCGCTTCGTGGTCATCAATTCCCGCCGGTACAACGAGGGCGGCGAGCTGGCCGAAGGCCCGCGCGTCGAAGCCATTACCGCCGAGGGCGTCATCCTGGCCAGCGGCAGCCAGCGATTCACGCTGGCCCGCAAATGAGTCTCCACGGGTGAAGTCCCGCACCCCGTTCCGGGTCGCCTACCTGGACGGACGACGTTTCCGGCGCCTCCTGCTCGGCGGCATTGCGCGTCTGGTCGGCGAGCGCGGACACCTCGACCGGATCAACGTCTTTCCGGTGCCCGACGGGGACACCGGCACCAACCTCGCCCTGACCTTCACCGCGGTGGGTGAACGGCTCACCGCCACCTCCACCCGGCACGCGGGGGAACTGCTGGCCCACGCCGCCGACGCCGCGCTGGACGGCGCACGGGGCAACTCCGGTGCAATCTTTGCGCAATACCTGCAGGGCCTGAGCGAGGCCCTGTCGGGCCATGAACGGGTCCGCCCGGGGGAGCTTGCGCTGGCGCTGGCCTCTGCGGAGAACCTGGCCCGCAGCGCCATCCAGAACCCGACCGAGGGCACCGTGCTCACGGTGATGCGGGAGATTGCGGCAGCCGTGGCCCCGGACCAGCTCCCCGAGCACTCTGATTTCCTCGCCCTGCTCACCCTGCTGCTGAACCGCGCCCGGGCGGCCGTCAGCGCCACCCGGCAGACCCTGAGCTCGCTCCGCGATGCAGGCGTGGAAGACGCGGGCGCGCGCGGGCTGCTCGTGCTGCTCGAAGGAATGGCGGATGCGCTGCAGCCCGGCCTCGCACCCCCGGGCCCGCCGGCATCGGACGACGACCCGGCCCTGCGGGCGTCGGTGGACCTGGGGCACATAGGCCCGCCGGAACACCGCTTCTGCACGGAATGCCTGATCACCGGCACGGGCATCGACCGGGACGGCCTGCGCGCCGAGCTGGCCCTGATCGGCAGCAGTTGCGTGGTGGTGGGCGGCCTGAACAAGGCGCGCCTGCATGTCCACGTCAACGACCCGGTGGAGGCCTTTGCCATCGCCCGACGCTACGGCCATGTATCGGCGGAGAAGGCCGACGACATGCTGCGCCAGGAGCGCTCCCTGACCGCAGAGGGCCGCCGCGTGGCGATCGTGTCGGACTCGGGCGCCGACCTGCCGGCCGAGGTCTGGGACGAGTTCGGCATCCAGATGGTGCCGCTGCGGGTGAACTTTGGCGAAGAAAGCCACCTGGACAAGGTCGGCCTGACGGCCGATGGCTTCTTCGGCGAGCTGGCCCGCAACCCGGTGCATCCCAAGACGTCGCAGCCGCCGCCGGGTGATTTCCGCCGGGCTTTCGAGCTCCTGTCCTCGCACTTCGAGCACGTGGTCGCGATCAGCCTCACCGGACGGCTGAGCGGCACCCTGCAGGCCGCTGTGTCGGCGGCGAACCGCATCAGCAAGCCCGAGCAGGTTTCCGTACTGGACAGCCGTAATATCTCCGTCGGCCAGGGGCTGATCGTGCTGCGGGCGGCCGAGGAAGCCCGCGCGGGACACGGCGCCGAGGCCGTGCGGCAGGCAGCGGCGCGGGCGACCGATCGCACGCGAAGTTACGGCGCGATCCCCGACCTCAGCTACGCGGTGCGGGGCGGGCGCATCCCGAAGGCCTGGCGCTGGATCGGCAGCCGGTTGCCGCTGAGCTTCCTCGTGGCCACCGACGACAGCGGCGGCGTCAGGGTACGCCACGTGATGGGACGCGGAGGCGACCGGGTTGCTGCCCTGCTGCGCCTGGTGCTGCGCGACCGTCGCGGCCGGCCCGCCGGTACGCCGCTCAGGCTGGCACTGGCCCACGCCGACTGCCCGGACCAGGCCGACGCGCTGCGCCAGGCCTGCCTCGCCGCCCTGCCCGACGTGGAATCCGTGAGCATCACCCGGCTCGGGCCGGCCGTGGGCGTACACGGCGGGCCGGGGACGCTCGTGATCGCCGTGCAGGAGTACGGGTAACGGTACCGGTACTTCGGTTTCGGAAAGTCCCCCACCATTGCCTCACCGGCCTCGCTGCTTCGCCAGCAGTTCGCTCAGGCTGGAAGGCGCACGGCGCAGGCGGGCCGCGACCTCAGACAACGTGGCCGCCCCCTCTCGTAGCGCTCGCCGTGCGATCTCCGTGCGCGCGAGAACCAGACAGGGCAATCGCCGGGGCGACTCAAGGTCAGCCAGATTGACGCCCCGCTCCTTTGCGACCTCCCGGACAATGTCCTCCAGATCCCGCTGTGCCCGGCTATCCGTTCGGTGATCGGGACGGGCAGCCTGCCGGACCGGGTGATGCCGGCGCGCTGTCGGGTGCAGGTCTGCGATTTCATCAGACCGCGGCTCATCGGCCATGAACCTCTGGTAGGCACTGATGGCGGCATCACCGCTGGCGCCGAACATAGCGAGCGTCGGCTCGACCACGAGCCACTCGGCAGAAGCCCTTCCAAGGTAAGCCCGGTGACTGCTCCAACGATAATCCGCCGGATCGGTCACGAATCCCGCCCGCAGGGGATTGCGGTGTATGTAACGAACCAGGGCAAGGAGATATTCGTCGGCCGCGACCCGCTTCGCGCGGTAGCGCCGCTCGAACAGGTGCCCTGTAGTTGCCGCCTTTTTCTGCTTGAGACGCGCGTAACGTGACGCCAGCAGGTGCATCACCCGCCCCAGCGGCGGCTCGCCAACCTGGATTGCCAGATGAACATGGTTCGGCATCCAGCAATAGGCGTGAAGCCGAGCACCATAACGATCCAGCGCCGAACGAAGGATGCGTTCGAACGCGAGATAGTCATCCTCCACCGCGAAGATCGCCTGCCGATGATTACCCCGCAGGATGGCGTGGTACAGGCCACCCCTAACATGCAGACGCGGCTGACGTGGCATAGGCAGGCAGGCTCGAAGAAACTGCCGCCGAATATGCCCGGCCTGGGGCGGATCCGTCAGCCCGACTATCGCCTGTGTGTATCGAGTTTCCGAAACCGAAGTACCGGCACCTATTCCCTGATCCGCACGCCACGGTGCAGCATGAGGACGCAAGTGGCAAAGAGCACCGCGAGGCACACGATCATCATCAGGTAGGCCGTGCCGATGTCGATGTCGGACACGCCCAGCATGCCGTAGCGGAAGGCGCTGACCAGGTACAGGATGGGGTTCAGCAGGGACAGCGTCCGGGCAACGTCCGGCAGCAGCGAGATCGAGTAGAACACGCCGCCCAGGTAGGTGAGAGGCGTCAGCACGAAAGACGGGATGATGGAGACGTCATCGAAGTTCTTCGCGAGGATGCCGTTGATCAGCCCGCCCAGGGAGAAAATGCAGGCGCAGAGCAGGAACACCGAGATCGTGATCAGCGGGTGGGTGATGGGCAGCGGCGTGAAGACGAGCGCCACCCCGGTCACCGCCAGACCCACCAGCAGCCCGCGGATGACGCCGCCGGTCATGTGGCCGAGCACGATGGTCACCGTGGACATCGGCGCGACGAGCATCTCCTCCAGGTAACGGTTGATCTTGGCCGAGAAGAACGACGAGACCACGTTGCCGTAGGAGTTGGTGATGACGGCCATCATGATCAGTCCCGGGGCAATGTACTGCCTGTAGTCGAAGCCGCCCATCGGCCCGATCCGGCTGCCGATCAGGTTGCCGAATATGAAGAAGTACAGGCCCATGTTGATCATGGGAGGCACGATGGTCTGACTCCAGATACGCAGGACCCGGATCAATTCCCGCCGGGCGAGGGTCCTGAGCGCGATCGCCTGCTGCTGCAGGCTCATGGCGCACCCCGCCCGGCCACGCCCGCACGCGGCAGCTCGCCGACCTGCGGCCCGCGCCCGGTGAGGGTGAGAAAGAGTTCCTCGAGCCGGTTGGCCTTGTTGCGCAGGCTGAGCACATGCACGCCGGCCGAGGACAGCGCCGCGAACAGCTCATTGATGTCGCGGCTGCGGGGCACCGCCACTTCCAGCTCGAGCGGCCCCTGCAGCCGCAGCTCGAAACCCGGCAGCTGCGGCACTGCCGTGCACGGATCGCGCAGCATCAGCACGAAGACCTCCTGGTTCAGCTGGCCGAGCACCTGCTGCATGGATCCCTGCTGGATGGCCCGGCCGTGATCGATGATGGCGACGTGCCGGCAGAGGTTCTCGGCCTCCTCCAGATAGTGGGTGGTGAGGATGATGGTGGTGCCGGCCGCATTCAGTTGCCGCAGGAAATCCCACATCGAACGACGGACCTCGATGTCCACGCCGGCGGTGGGCTCATCGAGGATCAGCAACCGCGGCTCGTGCACCAGCGCACGGGCGATCATCAGGCGGCGCTTCATGCCGCCGGAAAGACTGCGCGCGGTGGCATCCCGCCGGTCCCAGAGCTGCAGCTGCTTGAGGCAGATCTCGGCCCGCTCCCGGGCGCGGGCCGGCGGCAGGCCGTAGAAGCCGGCCTGGTGAACGACGATATTCCAGGCCTTGTCCCAGAGGTGCAGGTTGATTTCCTGGGGCACCACGCCAATGGCGTTCTTGACCGCCGGGCGCTCCCGGTCCAGATCGTGGCCGAAGACCGTCACCCGCCCACTGGTCTTGTTCACCAGCGAGGTCACGATCCCGATCAGGCTGGTCTTGCCCGCCCCGTTGGGGCCGAGCAGCGCATAGAAGTCACCGGCCGCCACGTCGAGGTCAATCCCGGCGAGGGCCTGCACGCCGCTGGGATAGACCTTGACGAGGTTGCGGACCGACAGGGCGTGCATGGCGCGGGCATTGTGCCTGCTTCAGGGCAGTGTGGGGGTCTTCGGGCGCCGCCGCGCCACGGACTGGACTCAAAGGCGGCGCCCGGCGAGCGGCACGCGTTGCATCGCGGGACCGTCGGCCGGCACCCGCGCAATCAGCGTCAGCTGCACCACGGACAGCCGGGCCGCCGTCAGCACCTCCGATCCGGGCTGGCACACGGCCCGGACCAGATCGGGCCAGAGACGCGGATGGTGACAGAAGCGCGCCTCCAGGGACTCGCCGGCGGTGACCGCCGCCTGCTGGAGGTCGCGCAGGCCCACCTGCCGCAGCCGCTCCACGGCCAGCCGGCCGGGTCCGATGCAGAGCGCGGCAACCAGCCGGTCACCCGGGGCGGTGTGCCAGAGCCAGGTGAGCAGCGAGGCTGCAAAGACACGGGCCGCATCGGACCGGCAGGGGCGCGGTGCCGGGCCGGCAGCGTCGGCCACCCCGCCCGGCCGGGTCCGGGGTGGAAACTCCGGGAAACCTGCCAGCAGGCAGGGCGTCTGCGCCAGGGCCTCCAGCTGGTCCGGCGCCAGGGCACTGATGCGGCCTCGAACAGGGTCATCGAGGCCGTAGGCCGATCCGCCCGCCGGGCTTTCGCGGAGCAGGCGGAGAAATTCCCGGTTGAACTCGCAGATCTCGGCCCCCTCGGGCGTATCCAGCCATTTAGGAATCATTTGGGGGCTCCGGCAACCTGGAAGTGGGGCTACTATAAATGGTCCAATCGGACCAATTAAACAACATCATTGCCTATTTTTGGTCTGTTTGGACCAAAAATAGGCGCACTGGGGAGAAAAATATGCGCGCAACGGACAACCGCTACGTCGGGGAGCGGGAGCGATTCGACCTGGCGGTTCGCATGCTCGAGCACGAGGCCCGTACCGGCACGATCCGCCTGTGCACCGGCTTTACGGAGGACCGGATCCGGAAGATCTATGCCAGCTATTTTCCCGGCCGCACCGAGGTGCGCCGCCGGCGGGGCAAGACGCCGAGCCAGATCGGGCCCTTTGTGAGCTCGGCCCGGCGCCAGGCCGAGGCGAGTCTGCTCACCGGCCTGCTGGTGCACCTGGGCGCGGCCGCCGTGGACGGGCGGCGCCAGACGCTGCAGGCCGCGCTCGAACCGGGCACCGCCCTGGGGATCCGCTTCTGTGAGGCCTTCGAGGCCTACCAGGCCCTCTATCCCGAGCCCCAGCTGTCTTTCGAGTGGGCTTGGAACCTCTACCGCTCGCTCGTGCGCAGCCACGAACTGCGCCTCGCCTGGTGCGGTCTCTGTGACGGGCCCTATGTGCAGGACGCCTATGCACTCGATTACGAGCGTTGCCCGTTTTGCGAAGTCAAGGATCATGCGTAATCTGGGCCGGTGAGCCCCCTTACCTTCAGCGGCGCCAACATCGACCGCCTCGCCACACTCCGCCATCAGCCGGAGGCCCTGGCCGCCGCGCTGGCGGAGGCGGACGCGGGCTTTCTGCCGGTCTGGCAGTCCCGCTGCCTGCTGAAGGACGGCGCGGTACTGGTCAGCCAACGCGGGGAACTGGTCCTGCCGGGTCCGGATGAGCTCGTGTTCCTCGGGCGACGCGGCGGGCGCGCCCTGTTTGCGGTGGAGTTGCGGGGCCCGGCGCCGCCCCCGGAGCTGCCCGCGGAGTCCTTCATCGGACTGCGGGAACTGGTCAGCCAGGTGAGCGAAGAGGATGCGGCCCTGCTGGCCTACGCCCGGGCCATGATCCTGTGGCGCGAACGGCACCGGCACTGCGGGGTCTGCGGAGCCCCGAACCGGCCGGTGGAGGGCGGCTTCGTCATGGCCTGCACGCGCGCCGGCTGCGACCACCGGTCCTTTCCGCGCATCGATCCGGCGATCATCGTGCTGGTGCACCGGGGGGACCAGTGCCTGCTCGGCCGGCAGGCCGGCTGGCCCGCCGGCCGCCTGTCCACCATCGCGGGCTTCGTCGAACCGGGTGAATCGCTCGAGGAGGCGGTCGCCCGGGAAGTGCACGAGGAAACCAATATCCGCATCGGCGCCTGCCGCTACCTGGCCTCCCAGCCCTGGCCCTTTCCCGCCGCGATGATGATCGGCTTTCACGCGGAGGGACTGAGCGGGGACATCCGCCGGAACGACGGCGAACTCGCCGAGGCTCGCTGGGTGAGCCGGGAGGACATCGCCCGCGAGCGCATCGGGCTGCCGCCGAAAGTGTCCGTGGCCTACCGGCTGATCGAGGCGTGGTTCGATGAGGGGCCGGGACCGCGGCTCTCCGACCTCGCCCTCGACAGCACCCTGTTCCGGCGTCCGGACCAGCCGCCGGACTACCGCTGAGCCGCTCCGGTCCCGAGCCCTTCGCAACCGTGTGCCTCGTCGCGATCGCCTGGCAGCTGCACCCCCGCTACCCCCTGGTGCTGCTCGGCAACCGGGATGAGTTTCACGCGCGGCCCGCCGCGCCGGCGGACTGGTGGCCCGACGCGCCCCGCATCTACGGCGGCCGGGACCTCCGGGCGGGCGGCAGCTGGCTCGGTGTGTCGCGGGACGGGCGCATTGCGGTGATCACCAACAATCCGCAGCGCGCACCCGGGCCGGACCAGACGGAGAGCCGGGGCCAGCTGGTGGGGCGCTGGCTGCGGGGCTCGGGAACGCCGGCGGCTTACACCGGGACACTGGCCGGGGAGGAGCATCGCTACGGCGGCTTCGCGCTGGTGGTCGGCACGCTCGCGGCCGGCTTCGAGGGCTTCGTCACGCCGGCCGGCAGCCTCGGCAGCCGCTGGCAGCTGCCCGCCGGGGTGTCGGTGCTGTCCAACGCGCCCCGGGAGCAGCCCTGGCCCAAGGCCGGCTGGCTCGGGACCGCGCTCGCCCGGTACCTCGACCGTGACGAGCCGGATCCCGGCGACCTGCTCGCCCTGCTGGAGCGGCGCATGCCCGTCGCGCCGCCCGGGGGGAATTCCCCCCTGGAACTTGCGCGCGTCACGCCCTTTCTCGGCGGCGCCGACTACGGCACGCGGGCCTCGACGCTGATCCTCGCCGATAGCGCCGGAGGCCTGCGTTTCGTCGAGCGCCGTTTCGGCCCGGGCGGCGTGCCGGCGGGCGAGTCGCGGGTGCGGTGGTAGCAGGTACCGGCCGGGCGGCAGGGCCGAAGGCCCGCGGCTACAGCGTGCTGCGCTTCTCAAGCACGGTATCGAGGGCCTGCACGAAGGCCTGGATGACCGGCCGGTTATAGGCCCCGACGGGCACGCCGTTGTAGATCAGGTGGGTGCCATCCACCACGTACTCGCGCACGTAGGGGACGCTCCAGTCCGGGTAGTCCACCTGCTGGTAGCGGTCGAAGCCCGGGATATCCTCGAAGTTGAACATCGCGTGCGAGAACAGCGTGTCGGTATTCTCCGCAAAGAACTCGATGGGCACGTTGATCACGTAGTCAAAGCCGTCGCGGATCCCGTCCTTGAAGGCCCTGTTGGTGGACAGGTACCGGCCGGCGGGGTCATTGACCGGATCGGCGAAATGGTCCTGGCCGAGCACGACCTCCCGGCGGCTGAAATCGTAGCTGTCGAGCAGCGCCTTGAGGTCCTGCAGCGTCGTGTCCCGGTAGGCGGGCGCGAGCTGGATCCATGCCTCGTGGGGCACCCGGTCCCAGGCCATGCCGTGGATCGACATGACGACCTTGACCGCGGCCCCCGCCGGCAACCGGTCGAGGCGGTCCCGGAGCATGTTGACCCAGGCCTCGCGCAGCACCGGAAAATCGCCCAGCTGCGGCTGGATGATGACCTTGACGGGATGCTCGCCGTGTCCTGCCTGCCACTCGTGGATGTAGTGCATGGCATGCCGGATGCTGCCGTTGAACTCCTCGTGATGGGAGTAGATGGGCGCCGGCGCCGCCAGGATGACCGTGTCCACGCCCGCATCCAGCAGCTCGAACATGGCCTGTCGCGCGCGGCCGAAGTTGTCGGCGGTGACCCAGCGCCACGGGATCGGCCCGTGCCGGGCCTGGATCGCCTGCATGGCCGGCTCGACGATGGCCCGCATGCCGGCCTCGTGCGGAATCCTGTGCCCCTTGATGCCGATGCCGTGATAGTAAGTGAGCGCCTTGGTCGCGAGCTTGCCCGCGACCGTGGGCATGCCAGCCTGGCGGGTGGTCAGCAGGAAGTAGCCGTGATCGAGATGCAGGCGCGGGTTGGGCGGCACCCACTGCACGGCCTGCGCCTGGAATTTGGCGACATAGGGAATGCCGTCCAGGTCGGTATCCCTGCCATAGGCGTCGACCAGCCGGCCCGGCGTAAAGGCCTCGAACTCATAGGGCCGGTCCGGGTCGAGCAGCAGCACGCCGCGGTCCGCGATCCACGGGATGCTGACCGGCCACGGGATGTACTGCTTCGCTTTCTGGGCGAGGATGAAGTAATCCTCGATCCGGTACTCCTCCGGCATGATCAGGCTGGAGATGAAGATGCCGACCCGACCTTCGGGCACGGTGTCCTGCTGCCGGTAGTACTCGAAGTAGTTGGGTGTCACCAGCTGGGCCGGCGTACGGTTCATGTACCAGAACGTGCCGTAACCGCCCGCCCCCGCGACCACGATCACCCCGGCCAGCCCGATCAGCAGCTTCTTCATCGTCTTACCCCCGTGTCGGCGCAGTATCCGCCACCCGCAGCCAGATTGTCTTGAGATAGGCAGGCTCGGCACGGGTCACGGGAAAGTCGGGCGGCTGCGGCACGTAGTGCTCCTGGAGAATGCCGCGCCCCGATTCACGGATCGCCGCATGCACCTGCCCGATGAACGCCGCAGGGCCCAGCCGGGCTGCGTTGGTGGATGCAAACAGCACCCCGCCGGCGCGCAACAGCGGCAGTGCCAGTGACACCAGCTGCCCGTAATCGGTCTCGGCACGGAAGTCGCCCCGGACGGGCGAGCGCGAGAAGGTGGGCGGGTCGAGCAGGATGACGTCAAAGCGCCGGTCCTTGCGGGCGAGGCGCTTCAGCCAGTCGAAGGCATCCCCGTAGATGAAATCATGGGCCTGCGGATCGAGACCGTTCAGCGTGAAGTTGTGCCGGCCCCAGTCGAGGTACCGGCGCGACAGGTCGAGGCTGGTGACCCGGGCGCCGCCGAGCGCGGCACAAATGCTGAAGGCACAGGTATAGGCAAAGCAGTTGAGCACTTCGGCGGCCGCGGCCTGCGTCTCCGGGTACAGCGAAAACCCTGCGGCCACATGGCCGTGCAGCAGACGCCGCCGGTTGTCCCGCTGGTCCGGGAACAGGCCGGTCGAGTAGCCGCCGGCCAGGCTGAGGTCGTAGCAAACGCCGTTCTCCCGCACCGGGAATCGCGCCGGTGCGGCCGCACCGGCCAGCAGGCGGGGGGAGGCGTCGTGAGCCGGCATTCTTCCAACCTGGCGCAGCAGGCGCTTGAAGTAGACACCCTGCACCGGCGGCGGACCCTCCGCCGCGCCCAGCAGCGCACCTGCCTCTGGCACGGCCGGGGCCTCTTCGCCTTCAAGGAGCTGCCACTCGCCCAGCCGGTCCCTGTAGAGCCCGGGGCAACCGTCGGCGCTGCCGTGCACGGCCCTAAAGACGCTGGTCTGCGTCCGGTCGATGATGGCCTCCCGCAGCTGGCGCCCGGGCGGGGTGCTGAAATCCGGCGCCACCGAAAAGTGCAGGGGCGCACCGCTGGCGGGATGGCGGAAAGCGAGTCCCGTTGCGTGCAGGTGCAGCCGGTGGCTGGCATTTCCGCCGTACAGCACATCGCCCAGCACCGGCAGACCCCCGGCAGCCGCATGCACCCGGATCTGGTGCGTCCGCCCGGTGACCGGCTGCGCCTCCACCCAGGTCTGCCCCGCCTCCCGGCGCAGCACGCGGAAACGGGTCTCGGCCCGCGGACCACCGCCGGCAAGCGGCCGGGACGCGTAGCGCTCGCCCACCCGCATGATGGCCGACACCATCGTGAACTCGTCGCGGGGCACATGGCTGCCGGTGACGAGCGTGTAGTGCTTCTGCACCTCGCGCCCGGTGAACTGCGCGGTCAGGGACCGGTTGGCGGCCGGCGTCTTGCCGAAGACCATAAGGCCGCTCGTGTCCCGGTCCAGGCGATGCACGATGGCGAGCCGGGCCCAGCGGGGCTCACGATGTTTCAGCCAGTCGTAGATGCCTTCCCCGGCATGGGGTGACGGCGCGTGGGTGTTCCAGCCCGGCGGCTTGTTGACGACCAGCAGGTCCTCGTCCTCGAACACGATGCAGGGGGCGGGGCTCACCCCTCACCGCCCCCGGCGGGACCCGCACATTCCGTATCGGTCATCACGCGAAGGAGGTTACCCGCTCGAACACCCAGAACATGGCCACCGAGCCAATGCCGTAGGCAGCGGCCTCCCGCCACCAGCCTGGCACCGGCACGCGGAGCCACTGCGGAACGCGGGCCAGAAGCAGCACCGCCGCCACGAACAGCAGCTGGCCAACTTCTACGCCGACGTTGAAAGTGAACAGCGCCAGAGGGATCTGCTGCTGCGGCAGGCCGATCTCGCTGAGCGCGCCGGCAAAGCCGAAGCCGTGCAGCAGCCCGAAGGTAAAAGCGACGAGTGCCGGCAGGCGCTGGGCGAGGCCGGGTCTTCCCTGCCGCGAGTGGATGATCTCCCCGGCAACGAACACGATGCTGAGTGCGATCACGGCCTCCACCGGCGGCGGTGGCACGGCCACCCAGCCCAGCGTGGCGGCGGCCAGCGTGATGCTGTGGGCGAGCGTGAACGCCGTGACGGTCCAGACCAGGCGCCGGAAGGTGTCTACCAGGATCAGCAGGGCGAGCACGAACAGCAGGTGGTCGATGCCGAGCAGGATGTGCTCCACGCCGAGGCCGGTGTAGGTTGCTGCGACCTGCAGGGCGCCGGGCGCGCGCTCGACCCGGAAGGACGGGGAGTCCGGCTTCAGGCGCAGCACCTGGCTGGTGCCGTCGGCCCGCTCGATGCGAACGAGCACGTCGGTGAGCGTGCCGGACAGGCCGTCCACCGAGATCTCCGCGCCATCCAGTCCGCCGGGGCGCCGGATCCGGGACCGCTCGATGTGGGCCCGGCCGCTGAACCCGCTCTTCGGCAAGCCGACCCGCTCCACGTCCGCCGGCAGCTGCAGGTAGAGGCCGAAGCGCAGGTCCTCACCCGCGGCGGGCACCTTGAAGAGCACGTCCCAGGTCTCCGCGTCCCGTTGCACCAGCTCGAGATACGCCGGCCGCACCTCATGGGCGGGCGCGCCGGCAGCCAGACTCAGGAACAGGGCAAGACAGCACAGGGCCCTGATCAGCAGGGACTTCATTGCCCCTCGATCCGCACCTGGTAGCGGCTGCGGAGCTGCCGGTACTGCTCGTCCAGAAGCTGCTGGCGGCGTGCCGCCGACCAGTCCCGGGCCACCGCGTCCCGGACCTCCTCGAGCGTCGCCGCCCGGCCGGGCACGCGCGCGTCGATCCGCACCAGGTGCGCGCCGTAGCCGGACTTCAGCGGCCCCACCCACTCGCCGACGGGCTGGCTGTGCAGGACCGCCTCGAACTCCGCGCCGAACAGGCGGGCGATGTCGTCTTCGGTCGCCGACTCGTAACGGGAGTCGAGCATGCGGCTGTCACCAAGCGTGGCCGGGTCGAGCTCGTGACCGCGGCTGCGCAGGGCGTCCAGGAGCGCCGTGGCGTCGGCCTCGAGAGCCTTGCCGCGCATCGACGGATCGAGGAACACCTGACTGAAGGTCAGGCGGGACTCGGCGCGGTAGGCATCCGCATTCCTCGCCAGGAATTCCGCCAGCTCCGTGTCGGTGGGCCCGGCGGCGTTGGCCGCGTCCTCGGATAGGAACTCGAGCTTCTGGCGCAGCCGCCGGCGGATGATCGTGTCGTCCCGGTCCAGGCCCAAGGCAATACCTTCGCGGTACAGCACTTCCTCGCGGATGTAGTCCTCGACCAGGGCATTCAGCTCATCCACTGTCGGGGGACGCTGCCAGGTACGGGTGAAGCTGTCCGTGAGGTTCCGGATCCGGCCCCCGGTGACGACGATCTCGCCGCCGGCCGCGTTGGCGTCCGGGCCGCCGAACCACTGGTAGATTCCGAACAGCAGGGCGCCCAGAAGCAGGAAGTGGACGAGCGGCTCGCGAAGCAGACGACGAGCCATCCTTGTCAAACAGGGATCAGGCTCTGCGCCGCGCTGACGCGTCGACTCGCCTGTTTCACCCTAGAAGGTCCACGCAAAGCCAATCGTCGGGCCGCCCTCGCTGACGTCCATCAGGAAGCGGTCGGCCCCGGAACCGTCATCGTAATCCACGTCCAGCCAGCGGAAGCCGATCAGCAGGCTGGCATGCTCGTTGAGTCGCCAGTCCGCGTAAGCCGTCGTGTGCCAGCTGAAGTCGCTGCCGACGCCGAAGCCGCCGATGTCACCGCGCCACACCACGGTCCACTTTGCGCCCAGCGGCCAGACGTAGCGCACACCGACCAGGGGATCGACCCAGTCCTCACCCACCGTGCCCTTCAGCGTTTCGCCCAGCGGTCCGCCACCGACCACCGTCACGGTCGAATCGACGTCCCAGTAGCGCAGGCCCGCATAGACGTCGAACTGCTCGGTGACGGCATAGGAGCCGTCCAGCTCCGTGATGAGTTGTTCGAGTTCGACGGTCGCACGTGTATTGCCGAACGGGCCCAGCCCCTTCTTGTCGGCCTCCAGATCCATGTAGATCAGGTCAGCGACCACGGCCCACCGCCCCTTCTGCCCCCGGTAGGCGGCCATCGTGCCGAACTCGAGGTTATCGAGGATGTCGCCGAAGCTGATATCCACGTCGCCGGTGACCGGGCCGACGCCGGCGGTGCCATCGATGCCGGCGCCGATCATGTAGACGACGGCCGTGTGCTTCCATTCGTCGTCGGCGGCCAGCGCGGGTGATGCGATCAGAACCGCGAGCGCGGCGGACGGAAAGAGCTTCATGTAGGGGATCCTGTTTGCTACGGCGTATACCAGATCGGCGAGGTATAGGCCCGCTCGGTGACGGTCATCTGGGTCCCGGGCAGGGGGGTCACGCCGAAGCGCTGAGCGTCATAGGCCGTCCAGCGCGGCGTCGGGATCTCGACGACGCGCGTGTAGTAGAAGGCGAGCTCCTTCGGGTCGAAGTCCGGATCCTTCCAGACGGCGATCAGTTCCGGCGCACCGATCGTGTTGGTCCAGGTCGCGTTGGCCACGTCCACGGTGCTGCCCACGGACGGCACCCTGCCGTCGGCGCCCGGCTTGCGGTCGCCGCTCCAGGCCACGTCGTAGACCTGCTCCTGCAGATCGCCGCTGGCGTCGAGCCAGCCCTTGACGACCTGGACGCGGTCCAGGTTCGCGCCGACGGGATCCTTGAGCGCGGCCACGAGGAAGGTTGGGGCCTTGCCGGCGGGAGCCTTGCGAAGGTCGCCGCCCATGGGCACGCCCTTCGCGTAGCCGGCCACGGCGGGGCTGCGGGTGGCCGCATCAGCCGCGTCGAAGTCCCAGCCGCCGAAGAAGCGGACGATCATGCGGGAACCCGTGGTGGCGTAGGTCTCCCGGCGCTGCATGGCGTCCCAGAGGGACTCGCGTGTGTTCTCGGTGGCCCAGACGGCCGCGTAGCCGGAGGCGCTGACCTCCCAGTCCATGATCTTCACGCCGGTCTTGGGATTGGACATGAACGTGGCGCCGAGCCGCTCCGGCTTCGGCTCGCCGGACGACACCTTGCCGAAGAAGTTGTCCTCCGCCATGGCCGAGAGGCCCGTGTGGGCGTCGGAACTGCCCACCATGCCGAACTTGTAGGGGTTGGTGCCCAGTTCCTTGCCGAGCTTCAGGCCGAGCTTCAGGGCGGACCGGGCATACTCGAACTCCAGCATGTCCTTGGTCTTCGCCACGCTGCCATCCAGGTTGGCCTTGTCCCAGCGCTCGAAGTTGGCGAACTCGTCGTTGGGCGAGAGGAACGGGTGCGTCTCGCCGTCGCCCTTGGTCTGGGTGGCCTCGTAGAGCCGCTCCCACTTGGCGCGGGTCTCGGCATAGCCCCGGTCGATCTTCCTGCCGGTGCCCGGCTCGATGATCGGGAACATGCGCCCGTTGCTCAGGTTGCCGTTGTGGGAGATGGCCAGCACGCTGCCGCCGGTCTTGTCCTCGTAGGCCTGCATCCACTTCCACAGGTCCCGCGGGTCGTCGCTGCCCTGGGGCGGGTACACCGTCATGGGCACCACCTGGCTGGCCTTGTCGCCGTTGTCCCGGAAGATCACGTTCCGGTGCAGGTTGTTGCCGCCGGTGTTGGACGTCCACTCGTAGCCGATGAAGGCGGTGAAGCGGCCCGGCTCGTTGTACTTCTCCGCCGCGTCGATGGTGGATTGCCAGGCCGCCTTGTAGGCGCGCGAGTCCGGCCAGTACATGATGTCCTTGGGAAACGTCCCCTGGGAGAAGGCCACGATGATCTCGATGGCGGCCTGGGCGCCCTTGCCCGACAACACCAGGTCGTACCACTGCTTGCCCGTGGGGTCGGCCAGTATCTCGGGCTTTCCCGCGAACAAATCAGGGAAGAAGCCCATGTTGTCGGAGTGATCCGCGACGACGAGGAAGTCCAGGGGCCGCGAGAGCTTCACCGGCTGGCCGCTCGAGGCCATGATCTCCTCGCCCCGGGCGAGGCGGTAGGCATCCAGGGGCCCGACCCGGGCGCCGAAGGCGCCAGCGTCCATGGAGTAGGACGTGTGCAGGTGGGTATCGCCGAACAGCGGCCGCGTGGGGAAATTGCGGCCGGCGTAGGGTGAGTAGGGCCTGGCGGGGAATGACTTGCCGACCTTCTCGGCGGTCAGGGTGCCCATGTCGCCGGTGTGCTCGTTGGCAGCCTGGAGGGTCCCGGCACAGACAGCGCCAAGCGCCAAACCGAGGGTCAGTAGACGGATCGTGCTGTTCATGGCGACGGGGTCCACTTGGGGCAACGCCCGGAAGTGTATGCCTGTCCATGTGCCTTTGCATCCGGGCGGGCGCCACCACAGACTGGGCAGCGTACCGACCAGCGGGCAGCCCAGGCCTGTCCGAATGTTCAGGGCTTGAGGAACTGCGACAGGTCAGGCCGGCACGGGTAGCCGGCGGGTATGCGGGATTGCGGGTCTGGCCAGACAAGGCGGATAATTTGAAGCGTCAGATCCGCAGCTTTTTTACAGGGTTAATCGGCAATGAACCACATCGCGCGCAGTCTGGTTTTCCTTGGGGCGATAGTGCCAGCCATCAGCCATGCCGATAACCTGTCCGGAGCCGAACGGTTGCTCTGCGCCTCATCCCAGGTCGTCCGCTGCAACTCGATCGGTGACTGCGAGACAGGCCCGCCCTGGGAGTGGAATATGCCCGCCTTCATACAGGTAGACCTGAAGAAAAAGTTGCTCAGCACGCCCGCTGCCAGCGCGGAGCAGCGCCGGTCGCCGATCACCTATGTGCGGGAGGCCGGGCGTATCGTCCTGCAGGGCACCGAGAACGGACGCGCGTTGAGCACGGTGATCGACGAGGAGACGGGGCTTGCCTCATCGGCCATCGCCCTCGACGGTCTCACGATCACCGTCTTCGGCGTCTGCACCCCGGCATCGTAGGAGCGCCGTCAGGCGCGAATCCGGCACCTAGCGAAATTCAAGGACACGCCCGATGAGCATGCGAATAGCCCTCGCCCTCGTTGCAGCAACCACGATCTGCACCGCCCAGGCCCAGACCACTCCAACAGGCCAGAAGTCCCTGTCGGCCACACTGAATGTCTATGTGTTCCCCAATGCCGGCCAGGCGCCTGCCCAGCAGTCGAAGGACGAAGGCGAGTGCTACAACTGGGCCGTGCAGAACACCGGCAGCGATCCCTTCGAGGTCGCCAGACAGCAGCAACAGCAGCAACAGCAGACTGCCCAGCAAAAGGAGCAGGCCCAGGAGGCGGGCAAGGGCACCGGGGCCAGGGGCGCACTGGGTGGCGCCGCGGTTGGCGCACTGATTGGCGAGATTGCCAGCGACGATGCCGGCAAGGGCGCCGCCATCGGGGCGGGCGTGGGGCTGGTCGCGGGCCGGTCCAGGGGTCGCCGGCAAAAGGCCGAAGTTACGCAACAGGCCGAACAGCAGGGCCAGTCAGCGGCACAGGCATCGGCCGGTCAGCTGGACAACTTCAAGAAGGCATTCAGCGTGTGCCTCGAGTCCAAGAAATACATGGTGAAGTACTGAGAAACGAAAAGGCCGGGATCCGCCGCTCTGGCAAACCCCGGCCTTCATTCGTGGCCTTGAAGGCCTACTTGGCGCCGTAACGCGCCGCGTTTGCGGCATCGTCGGTGCAATTGCCCTGCGTCCCGGCCGGCAACCTGGCGTTGTCGAGCTGGCAGCGGAGGCGGTTGCTCCAGCCGCCCATGTTCTGCCGCATCTCGTCGATGTCTATGCGCGTCTCCTTCTCGCCTTCCGCCTTGCGCGTACCGCGCTCGGCAACGATGGCACCGAGCACGTCGTTGCTCATGCTGTCCACCAGTTCGGCCTGGAAAGTCAACTCTATGAAGTCAACCTTGTCCATGGCCTCCTTCACCGCATCCGACCCGGCCTTCACGACCGCGCCGACGGGCGTGTAGGCGAGCAGGCCGCGCTTCTTCTTTTCGACCATCAGGTCGGTGAGCGCCACGCGCACGTAGATCACACCCGGGCCCGGTTGCTGGGCCACGGCGTAACCGCCTGCGGCGAGGTTGCCGGACAGGGCGTCACGCAGCGCCTCGGCCAGCGCCTTCTGGTCATCCGGCTTCATGCCCTTGATCTTGGAATCCGGGCTGAACAGGATCTCAGGCTGGTCCACCATCACCGCGTTGTACGCGGCCAGACGCTTGAGCGCGTCGGGGGCAATGTAGGCCAGGTCGCCGGGCTGGCCCGGTTTGGCCGCGGGGCGCGGCTGCAGCAGGTCGTAGTTGGTGAGGAAGGTCTTGTCGTAGGGCCGCATGGGCGTCTGGGCCGCGGCGCCCTGGGCCACGGCCAGAATGCCCACGGCGCTGACTGCAGCGAGTCTCTGTCGGAAGTTCACGGAACTGCTCCTTGCGGGCTGGATGCCGCATCATTGAGTAGGACGACGCTATCGTACGCCCTCCGGGCCTGTGCTGTGCGCTGCGACCCGTTGGCACGGCGCCTGTTAAAAGCCGCCGGGCGATCGCGCCCGGCCCCCTGGAGGCGCTTCGTTCACTGCTGCCGGCGGCCCGGCCAGGAACCCAGCCTCCGGCGGGTTACCGGTCTGGCCGAATCGAGGCGCGTTGCCTCCGCCGCCACCACGGTGCAGGGGTCGTCGGCACGAAACATCCGGTCCCATGCCCCCTTTGCCAGTATGGAGATCCCGGCGGTGGCAGCCGCAGCCCCGCCATAGAAAAGCACGCCCTTTGGATCGACCCCCAGTCCGGGGCTGGCCAGCGTGCCGGTGGCCTTCATATAGGGATTGACGATCTCGGCCATAGTGACTTCGGCACGGCCGCGGCGCGGGACCGTACTCCGGTAGAACTCGAGGTGCTCGGTGCGGAGGTCCACCCGGCCACGGGCGATCACGTTCACGTTGTCGGTCTGCATGACCAGGGCCGGAGCGGTCTGCACCACGCCATCGTGGATGACCGTGTAGGCGGCCAGGCAACGCACGCGCGTGCTGTCGCGAGGGGTCACTCCCGGCACCACGCCGGCAACGAGGTCCTGCCAGAAGCGGCCAAACAGTGCGTCCATGCTCGAAGCGGGAATGTTGCCTGCGCCCGCCGTCAGTCGAAACTTGCCCTCCAGCGACTGCGCCAGTTCACGCCATGTGGTGCCGGTGCCAGCCAGTTCGAGTTCAAGGTCGGCGCGTGGCCGTGCTTCGCCTGCAGCCGAGGTGTCGTCGGGACGGGCGAGACGGACGCGCGTGCCGCTGGCCGAGAGCTGCACAGCCGCACCCACGGGGCGCGGGTCGATGCTGCCGCTCATGCGTAGACGCCCGTCGGGCGGCGCTGCCATCTCCAGCGTGTCGAGCGTGAGCGACCCGTTCATCAGTCGCGCACCAACCCGCAGTTCCTCCAGCGCCACGGTCGCGAGCAACGCCCGGCTCGCCCGTACCGCCAGTGAACCATTGAACCCGCGTAGCCAGGCGAGCGGAATCGGGGCGTCCGGGATCAGCCGCGCGTCCGACCTGCGCCGGCCTGGGCCCGGCGCAGGCAAGGCAGCACCTGCCGCCGGCGCTGGCCGGTTGAGGTACGGCGTGAGATCGAGCAGATCGGAGCGGAACTCCACATCCAGCAAGGGGGGCTCGCCGGGGACAAGTTGCAGGCGCCCGTCGAAGTCGGTGGTCCCCAATCGGCCTTTTGCCTGCTCGACCCTGAAGGCACTGGTCGTACCGGTGAGCTCGGCCGTCAGTTCAAAGGGCCGGGCCGGCAGCTCCAGCGCAAACAGCCGTCCCGCTGCCGCCAGGTCGGGCAGCTTCGCGCTCACTTTCAGTGACGTGGCCGACAGGTCCGGCGCCCAGTCGAGCCTGCCGCTGCCCGTGAGGCTTCCGGCCGGGGAGTCAAGCGCCGCCTCGTCGAGCCGCCAGACGCCGCCCTCGGCCTGGCCGCGGACGCGCAGGTCGAAGGATGCGGCAAACGGTCGCACTGCGCCCAGCCGGGGCAGGAAGCGGGTGATATCGTCACCCTTGGCCGCCAGCCGGAAATCGCCCCGGACCGCGCTGAGCGGCAATTCGATGTCGGCATCCAGGGTGCCCTGCGCCCCCGCTGCACTCACCTGCATCCGGTTCAACCGGACGCGCGTTGGCTCCAGAACCAGCCCGCCGGCCACGCGGAACGCCCCGGTTGGCAGCGTATAGGCGGATACGAGTGGGGCAAAAGCCTCGAGTCGAGGCCCCGCCACAACGATGTCCAGCGCGGTGCGGGCCCGGGGCCTGTCGGCAATGCGGCCCGCGAGCTGCACGTCGGCTCCGGCTATGGTGCCCTTGACGTCGTCCAGCAGCGATGCTCCGGGTTCCCGGCGTAGCCGTCCGCGCAGCTCAAAGGCTCCCGACGGCATCGCGTCCATGCGCAGCCTTGCGGCAAACCCGGCGAGGTCCGGACCGCTCAGGCGCCAGGCGAGATCGGTACCGCGCGCGAGCGGCTGCCGGGCAATGACGCCATCCAGTGCAAGGTGGTCGGGACCGGCGCGCAGCTGACCCTGACGAAGCGTGGCTCCACCGGCCCCCCACCCAAACTCACCGCTCGCGGCAAAGTCGACACGCGGCAGGGATCCGATCCCCGCAAGCTTTCCGGCTCGCGCGAGGCTGGGCCCGGTCGCGACAAAGGCCAGGCGTGTTCCATGGTAGTCGGGCCGGGCACCAAGCCGACCCGACACATTCAGTTGCCCGGCGGGCACCGTGAGCCTTGCGTCGTTGATCCGCAACGACTCATCGGCGCGATCCACAGCCGCAATCAGGTGGAAGGGTTCCACGGGCAGGCGGTCAAGCCCCACCAGGCCGCCCAGCAGACTGAGATCCGGTCCGGCGACATCCAGCTCTGCACGAAACGTCGCCATCACGGCCGGGTCGGTGAGTGCAGCCCGCGCCTCGACGGTGAACTGGCCGACCTGGCCTGTCAGTTCGCCCTCCACGCCCGCGCCATCGGCTGATGGCCGGATGCTGGCTTCGAGCACGAGCGGCCCTGTGCCCAGGTTGCGTACGCCGAAACGCCCGGTGAGATAATCGGCCCCGGGCCCGCGAATCGTGAGGCCCAGTACCGTATCGACCGGCCGCATGATGTCGTCCACGCGCAGATCGAGATCGAGGTCGAGTTCGCCAAGCCGGCCATTCAGCGCGAGGCCGAAATCCCTCCCGGCAACCAGACTCTCGAATGGGCCCGCCCGCGCCTCCAGGACAATCGGCTCGTCATTGGCAGCACCCCGGCCGACAAGACCGAGCATGCCCTCAGCCAACTGGTGCTGCTCGAGGCTGTCGAAGCGCAGGTCCAGCGGCCGGTCCAGGCGCGGCCCCGTGAACCGCACACGCACGTCCTTCAGCGACACCGCATCCACTACCGGCAGTGAGCGGCGCCAGGATGAGTCCCGGGGAGCGGAGTCCTGAGCGAACACCCAGTTGCTTGCGCCATCGTCGCGGCGCTCGAGCAGAAGGTCCAGGCCTTCGAACTCCATCCGGCGCACGATCACCGGCCGCCGGATCAGCGATACCGTATCGATCTCGACGGTCAGCCGGCTGACCGTCAGCATGTCACCACGGCTGCCCCAGGACACATTGCCGAGGCGGACCCCTGCAGCGCTCATGTGCAGTGTGCGCCCGGCCCGGATGGAGACGGCGCCGTCGATGAACAGCGGCCGCTGGAGCCGGTCGCTGGCCCAGCGGACCAACGGCTGGCTGAGGCTCCCGAGATCCAGAGTAAATAGCGCGATTGCCGCTCCGCAGACCAGCAGGACGACGACCGCGATCGCCATCAGGCCAGCACGCACGACGCTCATCGGACTTCGTCGAGAATGGATCCCTCGCTGATGGGCCGGCCGATCGCGAGCTGCAGCTGCAGGCTGCCATTGTCCACCCAGCCGAGTGACAGGAGCATCGGCCCGACGGGGCTACGGACTCCGAGCGAGCCCGAAATTCCATAGAGCGCACCATCGCGCACCTGGTCGATGCGTCCGCCCATGCGCCCGGCCTGGAGGCGCAAACCCGCGTACAGCGCCTGGTTGAACAGGGACTGGAGGTCGCCCAGCTTGAACCAGTAGACCGAGCCGGCAAACCAGTAGCTGTCACCGCGCAACTCACCGCGCTGCAGGCCGGGGAAGGTCCGGATGCCACCGAACTGGAACTCCTGGGGCGCAGGCAGGGTGCCGCTGAGCGTATCGCCGCCCCCCAGGAGCAGGGTCAGCGAATCACCCCGGAAGGGGAAAGACCGGGTCATCACGCCCTCGACGAGGTCGTAGCTCTGCTCGCCACCCAGCCAGGAATCCGAGCTCATGAGCCGCGCATTGAGGAAAGTGCCGCGAGTGGGCAATCCGACAGAATCGCGGGTGTCGTAAACCAGGCGAAGCTGCAGGCTGGAGTCGGACTCCCGGTCGCCCTCCGGGAGTACCGTCGGGCCCGTGTCGCGCTTCGTCTCGAACCAGCCGCTGCGGATGCCCAGCCGGAACTGCGCCCGGGTGTCGAAGTTGATGCCAGCATCGACCTGGCCATAAAGCTCACTGATGATATAGCGGGCCACGCGGTCGCCGTCGTTGTAGATGTTCTCGAAGCTTCTCTCGTACCGCACCAGGGGTTGCACGAAGAAGCGCTGGCGAACATCGATAGGCTGGTAGAGATCGGTCTCGACGATCCACTGCTCTCCCATCTGCAACCCGTTGTGCCATTGACCCCCAAACCGGTTGATCCATGTCCGGTTGTGATCAATGCGCAACACGGCCTCGAGGCCACCGTCGAGGCTGGTCGTGAGTCCCGCATCCGCACGGAGGAAATCCGGCCCCCAGGACTTCTCCACGAGGGTGAATTCCATCGACCTTGCGTCTGCTGGACCTATCAGCCTGTAGGAGACCTTCTCGAAATCGCCCAGGGCGTAGAGTCGACGCGCATCATTCAGCACGTCCAGCCGGGTGACCTCCGTGCCAGGCGTGAGACCCTGCAACTGTGCACGCACATAGTCCGGGTTGACGCGCTGCAGACCCTTCAATTCGACGCCGGCCAGCACAATGGACTGCAGCCCTTCCCGGTTCATCGCCTGGCGCCAGGCAAGGTACTGCTCCTCGGGCAGCGCGAGTGCGCGGAGCCGCTCCTGCATGGCGAGGGCTGCCTCGCGACCCAGGGGTATAGCATCGGGTACGCGATCAAAGGACGCCGAGCCAATATCGCCCATGGGCACCACGATGCTGATGTCACGCCCGGTGAGCGTGGCGATCTGCGCCTTCTGGTTGGCCTCGATCATCACATCCAGGGACCGGCCTGCCAGCGTCAATGCGGATTCAAGCTCCTGCGGCTTTGGCGGCGGCGAGGCCAGCGATACGGCGATGACGACGTCGGCACAGAGATTTCGCGCGACGTCCACCGGCAGGTTGCGCATCATGCCGCCATCGGACAGGACCCGGTTGCCAAGGACAACTGGAGAGAAGGCGCCGGGTACCGCCATGCTGGCCCGCATGGCTACCGAGATATCGCCGCTGCCGAGCACCACCATCTCGCCTGCCAGCATGTCGGTGGCTACGGCCCGGAAGGGTATCGGCAGGTCGTCAAAATCCCGTGTGTACCTGGCCTGGGAAACGAGCCCGCGGATCACGTCCTCGATGTCCTGGGTCTTCAGCAGTCCGCTCGCGGCCTTGAGCGAACCGTTCTTGATGCCAAGGTCGAGGTTGTTGGTGTAGGTAATGCCGGCCAGCTTATGATTGATGGGCGTCCGGTCACGGAGACCCTCCCGGCCGACGGTCATCGACCAGTTGATGGCAAGCACGGATTTCTCGATCTCCTCGGGCGGAACGCCGGAGGCAAAGGTGCCCCCCACCAGCGCACCCATGCTGGTGCCGGTCACGCAGTCCACCGGTATGCGCAACTCGTCGAGCACCCGGAGCACGCCAATGTGCGCCGCGCCCTTGGCGCCGCCACCGCCGAGCACCAGGCCGATGCGCGGGCGGGCAGCGGTCGGGGTTTCGGCAACTGCCGGCAGAGAGGCCTCCTGGGCAGCTGTGTTGAACGTGGCAAGAAGGCCTGGGAGGGCAAGTCCGAACCGGGACAGGAATGGCATCGCCTTACTCATGCAGAACGGTACCCTTGCTGCAGCAGATATTGCAGGGACGCCCCCCGTCCGATACACCTGCGTGGACGCGGGGAGCCTTTTGATCGGACGGGCCTGGGACTTTGGCGACTATATACCGGACAGGCCGGCACGGTGACGGCCCCCCTTCCGCGTCGCCGGTCCAAGTGGCCAGGGACGCCACCGCGCACTAGACTGTCCGCGCCCACCCCCCTTTCAGCAGGTGAAACCATGAAATCTGCCGTTTTTGCCCTGGCCCTGATTGCCACGAACCTGGCCGCCCTGGCCCTTCCGGCATTGGCTGTCGCCCAGGTAAACCCGACCTTCGCCGAACTCAACGGAGCCGTTGAAGAAGCCCGTTCGGTCATCCAGTCGGAGCGCAAGCTGCTCATCAGTCAGGGCCTCGCCTTGACGGCTGACGAGGCCAATGCGTTCTGGCCCATCTACGACAAGTATGTCCTCGACATGAAGGATGCCAACTCGCTGCGCGTGAAGGTCATCACCGACTACGCGGCCAGCTACGACAACCTCACCGACGAGGTCGCCAGCGGACTGCTCAGCGACATGCTCACGCATCAGGAGAAGGTGGTGAAGATCCGCAAGAGCTACCTGCGCAAGTTCCGCAAGGCTATCCCGGAGACCAAGCTGGCTCGCTTCTACCAGATCGAGAACAAGCTGGATGCGATCACCAGCTTCGTCCTCGCCGACCAGATTCCGCTGGTGCCGCAGGCGCCGTACTCCGGACGGATCACCCCACAGGCCCGCTAGCGTCGTTACCTTGCGCCGCTGAACGGGGTCAGGGATTGCCCACGGGATCCGGTGCTTTCGCCGGCGGCGGGAACCACTGACCCGGGGGCACCATCTTCGGTATCTCCGGGTCAGCCACGTAGGCGGGCGTCATGATCTGTACCCCATACTCGTTGAACACATCGAGGATGTTCTGGTACAGGACGGAGTAGGTCTGCAGGAATCCGGTTGCCTCGGGCTTGTAGACATTCAGCTGGTACACAACCGCAAAGTCGCCGAGCTGGCGCTGGAGGACGAATGCCGCCCGGTCCGTCATGAGTCCCGGTGTGCGGGCCGCCGCCTCGAGCAGCATCGCGTGCACCTGGCGCCAGGGCACTTCGTAGCCGATACCGACCTCGGGCTGCAGCACAAGGCCATGCTCCCGTGCCAGGGCGCTGTAGTTGGTGACATTCGAGCCCAGGATCACCGAGTTGGGAATCGTCACTTCCTCATTGCGCACGGTGCGCAACCGGATGGTCAGCAGACGAACCTGCGTTACCGCACCGAGGACATCACCCACCTTGATCACGTCGCCCATGCGCAACACCCGGCCGAAGGTGGTGACATAGCCCGCAATCACGTTCGACACGGAAGACGAGGCGCCCAGCGACAGCATGAGACCGGCAAATACCGAGAGCCCCTTCAGGGCCTCGGAACCGGAACCCGGCAGATACGGGTAGGCCATCACGAACACGACACCGACGAGGACGACACGCACTATCTTGTAGCTGGCGAGAGCCCATTCGGGCTCGAAGCCCGGGAGCCTGAGGCTCCCCCTGTCAAGCGCGCCGAAGTACAGGCGCATCATCCGCAGGCCGAAGCGGGCGACCAGGACGAGGACCACCAGGAACAGCAGGTTGGGGATATAGTTGGCAATGCCGACAAAGATCGTGGCAAGCGGATCGAGCAACAGCCCGGCCATGTTCTCGCTCAGCCAGCGGGTCCAGGGGAACTGGCCGAGCACGAACTCAAGCCAGATGAAGATCAACAAGGCGAACACAATGATCCGCGCCGTGACCACCGACCGGCGCATGGCGTTCATCAGGGGCGCGATCCGCAGGGCGTCGACAAGCTTGCTGGATCTGGACTGGACCAGCGCCTCGTAGCGGCGCGCCAGCCACCCGTCAAGCCGGCGGAACAGGACTACCGCCAGCCAGAGCGCCGCAAGAAGAGTCCCGGTTGCTGCCAGACCGACCGTCGCGCTGCGTCTCAGCTGCGCGGGCGTACGCTCGCTGCGGTAGCGGATGATGGCCTCGGTAATCCGGATCTTGTTCAGTTCAGCGAGAAGCTCCAGGGGCACGCCCTCGCGCCGGGCATCGGCCGAACTGACGACCATGATCGGCCGGCCAGGCGCACGAATCTCCAGGCCCTGGGCCACCGGCACCACGGCGATCGTGTCCACGGCAACGCCGGGGTCGTCGGCAATGCCCTTGATGCGCCCGGAAATGGCCGCAGCCCGCTCGGTGGCAGGCAGCGAGGAAATTCCTGCCACTGACAACAGGGTATAGCCGTCGAGGCGTACGGCGTCCGTAGCGATCTCAGCCGCAGGTTCGACGTCCTCACCCTGCGCACGGGTGTGGCCCGCCAGGAACACGCTTGCCAGGGCGACCAGCAGGCACGTGGCAGTCGATTTCCGCATGGTCACAGGTACCCGGGCGATCATGGTGCTGGCCTGCACCGGCTAAAGGTGAGCCGCTTCCCAGCGGCGCACCTTGAGGCGCGCGGCATCAAAAACACGCTCGTAGTTGGCCTTGAGCACCTTCTCCCGGGCCTCGGCCGTCAGCAACTGCCAGAGCGGATCGTACTGGCGATAGACCCGCAGGTAGGTGGCCTGGTCATTCGGCGCCACCTCGTCGGTACCGAACAGGAACCGGTCAGGGAAGCGGTTGATGACGTCTGCGGCCCGCTGCGTGGACGCGGGAGTGGCGACGATGTACTTCGCGACCTCGCTCCAGGAGATATCGAAGTGGAGATGCCGGAGTGTCGGCTCGCTCAGGATCTTCTCGACGAGCCCCACGTGGTTGCCAGAGCGCTCCGCAGCCCCCGCGCTGGCCTCCAGCTGCACCGGGTGCACCACGCGGCCCAGGCCCACGTGGGCCCAGATGACCGTGGCCTCGGGATGACGCAGGAGCAGATCGCGCATCTGCTGCAGGTAGACCGGCGTTGCGTTCTCCTTTGCAAAAGGAACGTCCACATCGTTGTGGATCAGCACCACCAGCCCCGACTCGCCGGCGAAGTCGAGGATGCGGTCCAGCGCCCGGTTGGCGAGGCTCGGCTCGCCACCAGCCACCTTGGCGGAGACGAACTCCTTGTGGATGGTGAACTCGCCAATACCGCTGAAGACGCCGGGGAAGGTCCGCAGCACCCGCTTGATGTGGTCCACCGCGTACATGTCGGCGGGATTGAAGCCGGTGATCATCGGATCGAAGCGGGCCTGCTCGGTCTTGTTCAGTGACAGGTAGGCAGTGGCGATCCATGCATCGGTAAAGGAGTAGTAATAAAGCGGGGCATCCGACTGGAGATAGTAGGTTGGCGCGAAGTCCCGGGAGTTCTCCCAGCGCCACATCTGCTGCAGCGGAATGCCGAACACGGCGACCCGGCCCACCTTGTTGCCCATGATGCCGAGGAAATCCCGGATGTCGGTACCTTGCTGGACGTAGTTGGTGAGGTGGAAATGGGAATCGTGCAGCTCGAAGGCGGGAGCGGGAAGCGGCTCGGCGGCGCCAGCGGGCGCGGCCAGGATTGTCGCGCACAGTGCGGCGGACAAAACCGCCGTGCGCGCGTTGCCGTGACCAATCATCGTACTTCCTCAGCTGCCCGCAGCCCGGCCCTGCACTTCGTCGAGGCGCGCACGCAGGGCACTCGCCCAGCGGCGAAGTATGCGATCCGCCTCGGCCTTGTTGGTCACCGAGTTCTGCCACTGGATCTGGCCCATGCCCCGGTCCTCCTGGCGGTCGATGGCGCGCGCCAGGATCTGACCGGTGACCGAATCGAATACTTCCAGGTAAAGCGTCATGCCGCCGGCAGACTGGCTCAGGGTATAGCTACGGCCGGCCCTCATGGTGTCAGGGGCCGCCACCTCGAGGTCAATGATGGCGGGGCGCAGGACCAGCACATCGTCGGCGCCCTCCGTGACGATCGCGTAGCCACCCTTGTCCTGGAGCTCTTCCCTGAATATCTTCAGGAATTCGGCGGACAAGCCGGCCTTGATCTCGTCCATGTCCTTCTGGCTGATACGCGCGACGCTGCCCCTGCGCTCACGCTCCCAGTCTTTGCTGAAGGCGACCGGGCATTCGAGGATGGCAAATCGCCTGTAGCGGCTGAAGTCCACGCCAGGCCGGACGTAGACCACGTCGGCAAGCTTGCCCTTGCGCAACTCGAGACCGTCATGCGACACGGCCGGGAGGGGTTCCTTCCCGGCAACAGCAACGCCGGCCAGCAGGCATGCCATCACCACGAGGATCGTGGAGAGCTTGAGTTTCATGGCATCATCAGGTCGCAAACAGCAGTGTTCCGCCAATATCGCACAAGGCTCGAAGGTCGGCTACTGGCCAGTCAAACCGGCCATGTGAAGCCTGCCATTGACACCGGGGAGGCTGCGCCCCCCTACGGAGACCGCTGATGGAAGCCGGCTCGCTAATGCTCGATTTTCTCCGCAACAACCCGGTGTTCACCCTGTTCGCGGTCCTGGGCTGCGGCTATCTGGTGGGTCGGCTGCGGATAGGGCCGATTGCGCTCGGCCCCGTCGCAGGGGCGCTGCTGGTCTCCCTGGTGCTCGGGCAATACGGCTTCAAGATTACCCCGGGCGCCCAGTCCGTGGGCTTTGCCCTGTTCATTTTCGCCGTCGGCTACCAGGCAGGCCCGCGCTTTTTCGAGGTGTTGAGGACCCAGGGGATGCAATACCTGCTACTTGCCCTGTTCGTGGGCGGCGTGGGCGTACTCATCTCGATAGTGGCAGGCAAGCTGCTCAATCTGCCTTTTGGCGGCACGGCAGGGCTCCTCGCTGGCGCCATGACGACGACCCCCACCCTCGCTGCCGCCCAGGAGGCAGTACGTTCCGGCATCGTGACCCTGCCCGAGGGGTCAACCGCAGACGGCGTCCTCGCCACCATTGCCTCGAGCTACGCGATCACCTATGTGGTCGGGCTGCTCGGCATCATTGTCACGGTGCGCTTGCTGCCACGCCTGGTCGGGGTTGACCTGGCCACGGAAGCGGCAAGGATGGAAGAAGCGGAAAAGGAGCAGAGCGGCGGGCAACTCCAGGCGCGCGCCTATAGAGTGGCGGATGCGGAAGCCTGCGCGCCGACGATCGGCGACCTGCGCAGCCGCCTGTGGGATACGTTGTCAGTCGTGAGGCTGCGGCGCGACGGCCAGTGGGTTCGGCCCGCTGACGACGAGCACCTCAGGGTGGGCGACGAGATTCACGCCTACGGGGATGCCAATTTCTTCAGGGGTGGCATCGACGAGCTTGGCCCGGAAATCACGATGTCTCCTGAAATGGAGCTGACAGCCTCCTTCACCCACGTTGTCGTTGCGCGCAAGGGTGCTGTCGGCAAGACGCTGGCAGAGCTCGACCTCGCGCGCCGGCACGGCCTCGTGGTCGCCGAGGTCCGCCGGGATGGCCTGGCGCTACCGCTCAGTCCCACCCTGCGCCTGCAGCGCAGCGACGTCCTGAGTGTGGTCGGGCCCAAAGCCGCCATCAAGGCCCTGAGCGGCGTCCTGGGCCCGGTAGAATCGGACATCGCCCAGACGGACATGACGACCTTCGCCTTCGGTATTGCGCTGGGCGCCGCCATCGGCGTTCTGGCCGTCAACGTGGGGGGCGTGCCGCTCGGGGTGGGCCTGGCCGGCGGCCTGCTGGCCTCGGGAATCCTGGTCGGCTGGCTCAACGCGACACGGCCCACCTTCGGCAAGTTTCCGGAGGCCGCCCGCTGGATCCTGATGGAGTTCGGCCTGATGATCTTCATCGTCGGCGTGGGCCTGCAGGCCGGGGGACAGGTTGTACAGACGTTCGCGATGGCGGGCCCCGCGCTGATTCTCGCCTCACTCTTTGTCGTCGCGACGCCGGTCCTGCTGGGCTATGCCTTCGGCCGCAAGGTACTGCGCCTGCCGCCCGTGCTGCTTATCGGGGCGCTCACCGGCGCCATGACCAGCGCAGCAGCGATGAGCCTGGTCAATGCGGAGGCCAACAGCAGCATCCCGGCGCTCGGCTACACCGGAACCTACGCGTTTGCCAATGTGATCCTGACCGTGGCCGGCACCCTGATCATGTTCGCCTGACGACGAGCCTGACCGTTTCTGCAGGGACTCATGAAGGAACATCCGCCTGCCCCCCAGGGGTCAGGCTTGCTTCATACGCCCGCACCGCATCGTCGAGCGTCACGAATATCTGCCTGGCGACGGGCTTGCCGCCCATGCCCCTGGCCTGGCGCCAGTCGCTAAACTCGGTCTTTCGTCCCGCGGCCATGAACTCGGCCCCCTGCCTGCTCAGGGCGGCCGCCAGCCCCACCAGCTCGTGGTACCCGGTGGCATCCACCTGGGTGATGGGCAGAGCGTCAAGCACGAACCATTTCAGGCCAGGACCGGCAGCCGCAATGGCTGCCTCTGCCTGCTGCTTGAAGTAGGGCGCGTTGAAAAACACCAGTGGTCCGTTGAAGCGGAACAGGATCAGGCCCGGACGCGTCTGCGCCTTCGCATACCGTGTTACCGGATGAAAGCCCGGCAGCCCTTCGACCTCACCGAGAACCTCGACGGCCGGCCTGGATGTCAACTGGACGAAACGGAGCAACGCCAGGACGATCACGATGAGGATGGCCTTTACCGCACCCACCCAGATGACGCCGGCCGTTGCAAGCAGAGACAGCGCAAACTCGACGCGGTTGAACCGGTAGAGATCGCGGAGGCTCCGCACATCGAGCAGTGACAGGGAAGCCTTGATGAGCACGGCGCCCAGCGCCGCGATGGGCACGTAACGCAGCGGTTCGGTAAGGAACAGGAGCACGACGCCGATCGTTGCAGCTGCGACGATCCCGGTAAGCTGCGTACGTCCACCGGCAGAGTCGGCCATGGCGGTGCGCGAATCAGCCCCGCTGATCGCAAAACTCTGCGACAGCGCGGCGGCAATGTTCGCTGCGCCGAGAGCGGCAAACTCCCGGTCAGCATTGATGTCATAGTGATTCCTGGCTGCGAAGCTGCGGGCCGTCAGCATCATGCTGGAGAAACTGACCAGCGCGAGGCCGGCAGCCGCGCCCATGAGGTCGTCGAGCATGTCCAGTGGCACGGAAGGGAGCCTCAGGGTGGGCAGCCCGGCCGGGACCGTGCCCACTACCGCAACGCCCACCGCATCCAGCTGCAGCAGGGCCACGACCAGGGCGGCAACCACCAGCGCCACCAGTGCTGCGGGCAGGCGAGGCAGCAGCCTCCCCGACAGCAGCAGTACAGCGACCGTCATCAGGCCCACCGCCAGCGTCGGCCAGTGGATCTGGCCGATCTTTGTCAGCACTTCCAGCGCCGCTGGGACGATGCCCTGGGGCTGAATCGGATAGCCGAGCAGCTTACCGACCTGGCCCGTGAGAATGTGCAGCGAGATGCCATTGAGGAAGCCGACGAGAATCGGCCGGGAGAGGAAATCGGCCAGTGCGCCCAGCTTGAGGAAACTTGCCCCGATGCAGATCAGTCCGGCGAGCGCGCCCAGCGCGACCGACAGTGACAGGTAGAGGTCGGGATCCCCGCCGGCCAGCGGCACGAGTGTGGCCGCGACCAGGGCGCAAGTGGCAGCATCCGGGCCAACGATCAGCTGCCTGGAGCTGCCAAAGAGCGCGTAGGCAATCAGCGGCAGGATGCTTGCATAGAGGCCGACCACCGGGCTGAAGCCGGCAAGCTGGGCGTAGGCAACACCCACGGGCAAGGCCACGGCGGCAACGGACAGCCCGGCGATCAGGTCGTGGGGGAGATCGTCCCGGCGGTAGTCCATGAGGGCCGGCAGGCCCGGCATCAGTCGTCCCAGCCGCTGGCCGAGGACGCCCGCCATGGCTCAGTATCTCTCCGGCACGAACCTGCGGCCCTTGAGCGTGGCCTGGTCATCGTAGGCGTGCTTCATCGAGCGCTCGGGCAGCTTCACTTTCTCCCGAGGCACCTTCTTGTAGGGAATCAGGCTCAGGATGTGGCTCAGGCAGTTCAGACGTGCGCGCTTCTTGTCGTCCGAGCGCAGGATATACCAGGGCGCGAACTTGGTATCGGTGGCCTTCAGCATCATGTCCCGGGCGCGGGAATACTCGAACCACTTGCTGCGTGAAGGCAGGTCCATCGGGCTCAGCTTCCACTGGCGCAGCGGATCGCCGATGCGGGCCTTGAAGCGGCGCTTCTGCTCCTCGTCGCTGGATTCCAGCCAGATCTTGATGAGCTGAATACCGCCTTCAATGATGTACTTCTCCATCTCGGGGCAGTTCTCCAGGAAACGGGCATGCTGCTCCGGGGTACAGAACCCCATGACGTACTCGACGCCGAGGCGGTTGTACCAGCTCCGGTCAAAGATCACGACCTCGCCCTTGGCCGGAAAATGCTGGATATAGCGCTGCATGTACAGCTGGGATTTCTCGCGGTCCGACGGCGCGGGTAGCGCAACGGTCCGGAAAACGCGGGGACTGACGCGCTCGGTCAGGGCGCGAATGGTGCCCCCTTTTCCGGCAGCGTCCCGGCCCTCGAACACGATGATCACGCGCAGATTTTTGTACTTGACCCATTCCTGGAGCTTGCACAACTCAGCCTGGAGCCTGCGCAGTTCCTTGTTGTATTCCTTTGACGTGAGTCCTTTTTTTTCCCCGCCGGGTGACTGGTTTTTCTTCATGGCTCGCTACCCTTGTCGATAATCGGGCAACCGCTTACAGCGGTCTCACGACAGCCTGAATAGTTTACACCCGGGCATCCGCGGCCGGACCTCTACAGGCCTGCCGCAGGCTGACGGTCAGCACGACCCGCCGCCCCTGGTTGTCACTCGCGGCAAAGGCACTGTAGGGTCCCCGCCATCCGGTCACCAGCCAGGACCGCGTCGCTACCAGAGGAGTGCGCCATGCCCGGCATCGGGATCCCCTTCATCACCCGCCACCTGAGCGCCGGCGAGCGCCTCGGCGAACTGCTCTTCGGCCTGATCATGACGCTGACTTTCACCCTGACCGCCGGCTTCGTGGTGGGCGACGGACGGGATGCCGTGCGCGAGCTGCTGATCGCAACCATCGGCTGCAACGCTGCCTGGGGCGTCATCGACGGCGGGCTTCTGGTACTTGGCCGGGTCTTCGACCGGGGCCGGGCGGCGCGCATCGGGCGGCTGATCCGCTCGACCCGCGATGAGACCCACGCCGTCGCCGCGGTAGCCGCCGAACTGGACGACAGCCTCGAGTCCATCACCACCCCCCAGGACCGAACTGCGCTGTACCGCCAGATCGTCCAGCAGGTGAGAAGCTCCGTGCCACAGCGCACCGGCGTCCGCGGCGAAGACTGGCTGGCCGCCTTCGCGGTGTTCTGCCTCGTGGTCTTCGCGAGCATTCCTGCCGCGCTGCCTTTTGCCGTCATGAACGAGCCCTGGCTGGCGCTGCGGGTATCCAACCTCATTCTGATCGCGCTGTTCTTCGTGATCGGGTACAAGTGGGCGGGCTACACCACGGTGAAGCCCTGGCGGGCCGCCACGACGCTCACCCTCTTCGGCATTGCCATGGTGGCCACCGCCATCGCCCTCGGCGGCTGATTGCGCCCGGCAGCTCGCGGAACCGCTGCTCCCTAGCTGGCAGCGAGCCAGGCGCGCGCCTCGGCCAGCCGGCCCGGCGTGAAGTACTGGATGGGAAAAGGCCGCAGCCCCTGGGACGTGAAGAGCGCAGCAAGGCGCAGCCGCCCGCGCATTTTCCGGCCGGGCAGCATGGACTCAGCGGCGTCGGCCACCGCCACCGCGGGACATGCGGGGAATGGAGGCCCGCGACCCCCCCGACGACATCCGCGGTTGCGCCGGGGGCATTCGGGAACGGCTGGAGGCAGAGGCAGACGGCATGGGGCCCGGGGATGGCGCCGGTCGCGCAACCGGCAGGTTCCCCGCCGACGGGCCCGCGGGCAGGGTCGTGGCACCCCCGCCACCGCCGGGCGGCCTCGCGATGGGTTGCTCCGGACGGACCGGCTGGCCGGGCCGCTGGGGTTGTTCAGGGGGCACCACGATGTAGCCGGGCTGGCCATACCAGTAGTACGGATCGTTGTACCAGCCGGGGCCACCGTAGTAGTACACGGCGCTCGTCGAGCTGCCCGGGCCGCCACCGCTGTAGCCGTCGGAGGAGCAGCCGGTAGCGAGGGCGGCCAGGCACGCGGCAGATGCCGCGAAGCCGAGGGCGCGTCTGGATCTGCGCATTTCAGTTGCTCTCGCCGTCATCGTCTTCCCACTCCATCAGTCCCAGCAGCGCGCCGTCGGGATCCCGGATAACGGCGAGGCGCCCGTCGAGCAGGTCGGGCCTCGGCGCCACGATGACGCCACCGCCGAGTTCCACGGCGCGCGACGCGCTGGCCGCCACATTGCCGACCCGGATGAGATACAGCCATTCCGGCCGCAGCCCGGTTCGGCCGGCGGGAATCTCGGCGAGACTCGCCCGGGCATAGCCATTCGCCTGGAGCAGGAATGTGGCGGCATTGCCGACCTGTTTGCCGGGAACTACCTCGTAGTCGCCGAGATCCTGGTAGAAGGCCGCCGCGCTGCTGGCGTCGGGACTCTGGTACACAGCCCATATCCATTCGCCGATTTCCGCTGCGAAGTCCGGCGGGTCACCGCTCGAGGACCGCACGAGGCCGAAGGGCGCGCCGTCCGGATCGGCCAGCACGGCTATCCGGCCCCGGCCTTCGAGGTTGCGCGCAGGAATCAGCTCTGTGCCCCCCCTGGCGACGACCTCGGCCACCGCACGGTCCACATCGGCAACCGACATGAAAGCGATCCACCAGGAGTTCCGGCCCTGCCCCTTTGCCGCGCGGTCAGCGGGCGGCCGCACCGCCATGCCGGCCACGGGAACCCCGCCGTTGTAGGCAACCGCATAGCGCCCCCGGTCGCTGCCCAGCTCGGCAAAACTCCAGCCGAACAGGGCGCCGTAGAACTTCTGCGCGCTGGCGACGTCAGGCGTCACGAGGTCGATCCAGACAAACTTGCCGTGCCGGTACTCGTCAGTGGGCGGGTCGCTGACAGGCGGCAGTCGGGGCGCCGTGGCGGCGAGCGCCAGGGCCGACAGCAGGGTACCGGCGATACCCGCCACAAGCAGGCGTGGAAGTCGTGCCATGGGGCTGTCAGCCTTGCAGTCTAGCGGGTGGAGCGCAACGTCCTGATCATATCCCAGTACCCATGCGGATCATCAGCGCCGGTGTGATCCGCCCGGTCACAGTGCCCCTGTGCAGGGATCCTGCTGGCCGTTACTTGTCCAGTTTGGTGAACTTCGAGCCCTTCGCCGACCAACCGCCCATCAGGCCCTCCTTGCCGAAGGCGAAGCCGACGACTGACGCCTTGCCCTTCAGGGTGTCAGTCGACATGGCGGGCGTGGAGGCGTCCACGATCGTGATCCCCGCCTCCGCACCCACGGCCCAGCCATTGCTGGCGCGAAAGTCGTCGAGTGCGTCCTGGGTCAGGAACAGGAACACGAAGCTGGCCTTCTGGTAGCCGGCCTGGAAGCCCGCCGAGCCGGCGTCCATGCGGAAGTAGCCCACCGTCTTGCCATCTACCCGGAGGCCCCCCTCACCCCACTGTGCACCCAGCACGAAGCCGATCTTCCTGACGTCGGGCATCACGAGTACGCCTTTGGCGGCTTGCAGGTAGGTCTCGGCGCTCTTCACCTCCTTACGGAAATCCTGCAGTGTTCTATCAACGCTGGCATCGATCTGCTTCGCGCTCTTCGCCTGCAGGGCGCCAGCAGGCAACAGGAATGACAACAGCAGCGCTGCTGCAAGGAACTGACCCACACGGCCGATCCTGGAACTATTCATGCTGTAACTCTCCCTGAAAATACGGTTCTGACAGATGCGATCGCGAAGACGCTGCTCATGATTCCGGCAATTCAGCCTGGCCAGCGTTGACCCAGGCGTCCACCAGCGTGTAGGCAACAGCCAGCACGACCGGACCCACGAAGAGGCCGATGAGCCCGAAGGACAGCAATCCCCCGATGACTCCGGCAAAGATCAGCAACAGCGGCAGGTCGGCGCCCATCCTGATCAGGATGGGACGCAGGAAATTATCCATGAGTCCCACCGCAAGGGACCAGACGAGCATGAAGGTACCCCACCCCTGTGCATCGTTCGCAAAAAGCCAGGCGGTGGCTGCCAGCAGGATCAGGAGCGGGCCAATCTGCGCGATGCAGAGCACGAGGATAATGGCCGTCAAGAGGCCGGGGAATGGCACTCCCGCCAGCGCAAGCCCGAGACCGCCGAGGCCGGACTGGATCAGCGCCGTCAGGACCACGCCAAGCGCAACCCCCCGGATGGCCTGCCCGGCGAGGATCACGGCGTTTCCCCCGCGCTCGGCCCCGACGCGCCGGCCGAATGCGACTATCCAGCGGGCCCAGGCCTCGCCACCGGAGTACAGCACGGCCGCGAGAATCACGATGAGCAGGCACTGGGCGAAGACGAGGCCGACGCTGCCGGCCTCCAGGATCAGCCAGCGCGTGATGTCACGGGTATAGGGCTCGGCCCGCGCTGCGACTTCCGGGAAGCCGCTGGCGGCCAGTCCGGTCCAGGCAGTCGCCGCCCGCTCCCCCACGAGCGGCAGGCCGGCGACCCACCCCGGCGGTGGCGGCACGGGCCGGGTCGCCAGTCCTTTTACCCAGGCCGCCATCGCGTCCGCGTGATCCGCGATCACCCCGATCGCCAGCGCCAGAGGCACGACGAAGACCAGGAGCATGATCATCGTCATGAAGGCGACCGCAAGGCCGCGCCGCCCTCCGAAACGGGCTTCCACGCGTCGCATCATCGGCCAGGTGGCCACCACGATCATGGTGGCCCAGACAAAAGAAGGGAGAAACGGGCGGAGTATCCAGAACGACGCCAGCAGGAGGCCACCGATGAAGATGACCCCGAGGGTCACTCGGGCAAGTTCGCCCTGGCTATCGTTCATTCTGCACCCTGATTCCACCCGGGCGGCGAAAGCCGCCGCCCGGGCGCCATGTCCTCACTGCAGTGCCGCGTCGCGTGATGCTGGCCCCTCAATACTCGCAGAACATCGCGATGTCTAGGCGAGTGAGCTTGTCAACGGAGAACTCCGACTGGGACCCGAGGGCCTCGTACTTGCGGAGCGTAACCTTGTCCACTGTCCACTTCTCGTGAGGGCAGGATGTCAGCTCATCAGGAGCACGACCGCCACGCCCCAGACCGTCAGCAGGGTGTTGCCGACCGCGTAGGTGACGGTGTATCCGAGTGCGGGCACTTTGCTCTTTGCTTCGGCCTCGATGGCACCCAGCGCCGCCGTGGTCGTTCGGGCGCCGGCGCAGGCGCCAAGGATTATCGGCGCCTCCATACGGAAGACGTACTTGCCGACCAGCAGGCCGATGACCAGGGGTACGGTGGTGACGACGAGGCCGGCCACGAACAGCTGCAGCCCCTGGGACTGCAATCCGGCGACGAAGCCGGGACCTGCGCCGATGCCAACCGCGGCAATGAAGGCGTTCAGGCCGATGTTGTTGAAGACCCAGAGTGCCGGCGCCGGGATGCGCCCGAAGGTGCGGTTGACCGAGCGCAGCCAGCCGCAGACCAGGCCCGCAATGAGCGCACCGCCGCTGGTGCTGAGGCTCAGCGGCACGCCGCCTATCTCGAATGTCAGCGCACCGGCCAGCGCACCGATCACGATGCCAAACCCCATCACCACCATGTCGGTCGCCTCGGTAACGCGGTCGGCATATCCGATGGCCACGGCGGCCCGCTCAACGTCGGCGCGGGAGCCGACCAGTGTAAGGGTATCGCCACGATCGAGCCGGAACCCGGCATTGAGCGGCATCTCGACGCCCGACCGTACGATCCTGCGCGCGAAGACGCCGCGGCCGATGTCCTGAAGATCGGAGCGCACCACGTCGATGAGCGGCCGCCCGGCCAGCGCCTTGTTGGTCACCACTACATCGAGGATCAGCAGCTCCAGGTCGAGCAGCTCACGATCGTCCACTTCCCGGCCGATCGCGTCGGCCCGGGCCACCACGACCTCCCGCCGCCCCGCGATCGCGAGCACCGCGTCCGTGCCGATGAGCGTGCCGGGCGTGGGCTCGATGATCTCGCCATCCTGGCGCATGCGTTCGACGAATACGCGGATCGGCCTGCCGTCCCCGGCGACGTCGCCAAAACTCTGCTCGAATTCCTGGACGCTGCGTCCGACCCAGGATTCATCCGCGAGACGGTAAGCCCGCACCACGAACTGCGTGGCAGCCGTCAGCCGGTCCTCGCTGGCGCCGAGCGCCCCGCCCATCGCCGCCTCGTACCTGCGACATTCCTCGGCAATGTCCACCCGCAGGATCTTCGGACCGAGGCTGGCCAGGATCCACGCCGAGCCGGCGGTGCCGAACAGGTAGGTGACAGCGTACGCGACCGGCATGGCGTCCAGCATCGCCTTCTTCCCGTCGGCACCGATGCCGAGCTGGTTGATGCTGTCGGTGGCAACTCCAAGCACAGCCGAGATGGTGCTGGATCCGGCGAGCAGGCCCGCTGCACCACCCGCGTCATAACCCAGGAATGTAGCGACTGCGACCGCCGTAGCCAGCACCGCCGCGCACTGGATCACCGCGAACAGCACCTGCTGGATGCCGTCACCCTTAAGGCCCCTGAAAAACTGGGGCCCGACCCCATAGCCAACGGCGAACAGGAACATCAGGAAGAACGTGGACTTCACGTTGCCCGAGATCGTGATCTCAAGCTGGCCCACCAGCACACCGGCAAGCAGCGTGCTGGTCACCACGCCGAGGCTGAAGGACCCGATCCTGAGCTTGCCGACCCAGAAGCCCAGTCCGAGCGTCAGGAATATCGCGACCTCGGGATATGCCCGGAGGGTCTCGACCAGCCACTGCCACATACGCGGATGCCCCCTTTGGTTCCCGGCAATCGACCAGGTTTCTGGTTAGCGCCGGCGCTTTGGAAGGACAGAAGTCCGCAGCAGGCGCAGCCCCTTCTCGGCGTGATAGCCGTGGATCTCCCTGACATCGAGCTTGCGCATGAACTCGATGGTATCGGCGGTGATCACCTGGCCTGGCACCATGATCGGGAAGCCCGGCGGATAGGGGATCACAAAGTCGGCGGCGACCATTTCAGGACCTTTTTTCAGGCGTTGGTCCACTTCCTTCGACGCCAGCGGCACGTGCTCGCAGTCGGCGGCACGGTAGGCCGTGTAGAACGCCTCGCGCATGTGGCCCTCGGAAGTAGCGCTCTTCGCGTCGTCGCGAAAACCGGCGTGGAAGCGGCTGAAATTCGGCAGGTCGGGCACGTCCTCCATCAACGCTTTCACCCGCGCCGAGAAAGCGGCGCGGGCCTGATCCCCGCCCTGGCGAAGATCGTCCTCGATCTGCCGGGCTATGTCGCCCAGCACCTTCACGATGTGCGCAACATCACTGCGCGTGTTGTTGATGTTGGTCTGGACCAGGATGCTGTTGCGCGAAGTCTTGTTGATCTGGATATCGTAGCTCTCGGCCAGCAATCCCTTGAATGCCGTGCCGTCATAGCCGGCGGTACCGCAGACGAGCGTGAGGCGGGTGGGATCCAGCGCGATCTCGTCGCGGGTCCACGAGTCGAGAATCTGCGCCCGGGTACCGTGGGGCCAGCCGTAATCCTCTATGCCGGATTCCCGGTACTCCGCCGGGACCATCTCCGCCGCGGTGAGCACGCGGAAATACTTCGAGATCAGCGGGTGGCTGTTGACCTGCCGGCGGATGCGCAGCGCCATGTCCGTGGCCCGGATGACGAGCTCGTAGCCCTCGAGCTCCATCTGGCGGCGGGCCAGGTCCAGCGAGGCAATGATCTGCAGGTTCGGCGACGTCGAGGTGTGGGTGAAATAAGCCTCCTCAAAGGCGCCGTGCACACCACCGAAGTCCTCGTCGCGAACCAGGATCATGGACCCCTGGCGCAGCGCCGACATCGACTTGTGCGTCGACTGGGTGCCGTAGACGCGGATCCGCGCCTTGTCGGGGTCCGGCAGCAGGCGCATGTCGAGCAGGGCGGGATCGGACGGGTCCAGACCGCCCGCCCTCGCCCTGAAGGCATCGTACTCCCTCCGGTATGCCGGGCTGCGCAGCCGTCCGGCGAGGAGCGCTGCGGCGTTCATGGCGGTGCGCAGCCGGTGGAACGGCGAGAAGCGTGCAAAGCCGAACCAGGCCTCGTCCCAGAGGAATACCAGGTCGGGCTTGATGGCCAGGCACTCCTCCATCACGCGCTGGGGGTTGTACATGTGGCCGTCGAAGGTGCAGTTGGTGAGGTCCACCAGCTTCGCCCGGTCCAGTTTTCCCTCTGCCTTCAGGGAGAGCAGCGCCTTCTTGATGGAGCGCAACGGCACCGCGCCGTACATCGAGTAGGCCGTCATCGGGTAGGCCTCGAGGTACAGCGGCTGGGCGCCCGCGAGCACCATGGCGTAGTGGTGCGACTTGTGACAGTTGCGGTCAATCAGAACGATGTCGCCCGGTGCCAGCAGCGCCTGCAGGACGATCTTGTTCGACGTGGAGGTACCGTTGGTGACGAAGTAGGCCCGGTCGGCACCGAAGGCCCTCGCGGCCATGGTCTGGGCCTTCTTGATGTTGCCGGTCGGCTCGAGCAGGCTGTCGAGGCCGCCCGTCGTCGCCGAGGACTCCGCGAGGAACAGGTTGGCGCCGTAGAAGTGACCCATGTCCCGTATCCATTTGGAGCGGAACACGGATTTGCCCCGCGCCACGGGCAGGGCGTGGAAGGTACCGACCGGCTTCTGGCTGTAGCGCTTCAGGTTGTCGAAGTAGGGCGTTTCGTGGCGGTCGCCGACCCCGTCCAGTATGGACAGGTGCAGCTCCATCAGCTCCTCGATGCCGTAGAAGATCCGGCGCAGTCCGGCGGCCTCGGGGCGCCCGGCCAGTACTTCAGCCCCGCGCTCGGTCAGCAGATAGATATCGAGCTCGGGCCGGATGGCCTTGATTGTCTTCGCAAGCTTCAGCCCGTAATCGCGCACGTCGACAGCGTCGGGGCTGAGGGGCATCGAATGGTCGAGGATGTCGCGCAGATCCAGCCACTCGCGCTGGGACCGGAAGCCAAAACCGTCGCCAACTACCACGGCCTGCAATTCAGGGTTCGCCAGCACGGCGACGATCGCATCCTCGAAGCTGCCCACCTGGACCAGCTCGTAGACGAAGGGATCATCGATGCGCCGCAGCCGGCGGATATCGTGTCGGGCCTGCTCGTAGCGGGACGGGTCGACGGCGGTGACGCTCAGCACCTCGAAGTACGGCCGGTGCTTGTCGTCCGCCTCGGCCGACGGAGGCAGGTAGTCGCTGGCCTGCACCTCGGCTTCCTGGCCTGGCTCCCAGAAGGCGATCTCGTGGCGGAACGCGCCCGACGCCAGCGCGGCATGGATGCGTTGGGCGTGGTGGGCGAAGGCCTGGGCGTCACCCTCCTTCAGGTACTCGTGCAGTGCGCGAATCAGGCGGAGCCCCGGGAATGCGCTGAACTGGTCAAGTGGCTCGAGGTCAGCAAGCGCGGCCAGCGCCTCGGCCGCGTACCGGTCGGTGCTCTCCTTGCGGCCCGTTGCGGCAGCCCATGCGCGGGCCATGATGGCGAGCTGGGCCCACCGGTCATGGCGCACATCAGGAATGGAGAACCCGTGCTTCAGGGGCATTGCAGCCCCGCTGTCCATCTGGTCCGTCATGCGCAGGTCGTCCTCGAAAAGCTGGAGCGCCGCACCTTCAGGGCCCCGGTGTTCCAGAAAGTGCGACGCCCCCTGAGTGGACCTACCTGGGGTTTGGCCCGAACACGCCGACGCCCAGCTCCCCCGCGATGTCGCGGATGGCATTCAGCGAACGGACGCTGTTGCCAGCCTCGTTCAGTCGTGGGGAGAAAGCCGCGATGGCGAACTTGCCGGGCACCACGGCGACGATGCCACCACCGACACCCGTCTTGGCCGGCAGGCCCGCGGTATACATCCATTCACCCGACTCATCGTAGAAACCGGCCGTTGCCATCACAGCGAGCAACTCGGGCACATCATTGGCGTTCATGACGCGCTTTCTGGTCAGTGGATTGACGCCCAGGTTTGCCAGCGTTGCACCCATCATGGCCAGGTCCCTGGCGCTGACGCCGATCGAGCACTGCCGGGTATAGACGCGCATGGCCTCCTCGGGATCGCTATAGAGCCGCTCGTAGTTGTAGAGCAGGTTGGCAATCGCCCGGTTGCCGAAAGCCGTGGTGTACTCGGACTCGTAGACATCCTCCAGCACCGTCAGAGGCGTACCGGCAAAATCACTGATATTGCCGAGCACCTTGTTCCAGCGATCTGCTTCTGACGAAGCCTGCACCAGACTCACTGCAGCGATCGCGCCGGCATTGACCAGCGGGTTCACCGAGCGCTCCTCCTTGTAGAGCTCGATTGCCAATCGGGAGTTGAACGGCAGACCCGTGGGCTCCACGCCGATCTTCTCCTCCAGCACCGTCGGTCCCTGCTGGGTCATGACCAGTGCCGCCGTGAAGGGCTTGGATACCGACTGTATGGAGAATTTGTAGTCAACATCGCCGGCGGCGTAGATCTTCCCGTCCTTCGTGGCGATCACCACGCCAAACAGCTCGCTCGGGGTCTTGGTCAGGATCGGAATGTAGTCCGCATTCTTGCCGTCCCTGAGGTCCTTGTAGCGGGCGTGGGCCTCGTTGACGACCCGCTGCAGTTCTTTCGGCGATGGATCGGCGGCATGGACGCTGGTGAAGCCGAATGCGGCAACCGCAAGCGTGGCAAACAGGGTGGTTGACGATTTCATGTTTATTACTCCCGGGTCCCTGTCTGTCACAGGGACGTGCCAAAGTTGTACTTGACCGAAATCTGGATGCGGGTGTCGTCATTGCTGGCGCCACCGAAATCCTCGCGATCGCCCCACAGCAACTCACCGCCGATCATCACGTTGTCCACCGGGTAGTAGAGCAGGTTCACGGAGGCGTACTGGCCCGTCTTGTAGGTGTCGGGCGTCTGCCCTGCGGTGTTGTCCACGTCCGTGAACGAGTAGCCTATGGAGCTGCTCCACTGGTCGTTCCACCAGTGATCGTAGTACGCCGACACACCGGTCAGCTCAACGGCTTCGAGCTTCACGCCGGGATCGGTCGGAGCCCGGTCCGGACCCGCGTCCATGCCGCCGTCGTTCATGTAGCTGGCAATGCCTTCGCCATAGACGACACCCAGGCGGACGGCGTCACGCTCGAGTACGTTGATGACACTGGTCAGGTTGATGCCCCAGCCGGTGTCGTTATCGTCATATACGACGCCGAGGTCCGTGTCCGGACCCGGATCCGTGTCACCGATCACCTCGGTGCCGATCCAGCGGAGTATGCCGGCCACCTGTACGTGCCCCCAGTCACCCTTCAGGCGGTACTGGGCCGTCAGGTCCGGGTATTCCTGGTCACCCTGGGCACCGGGGAAATCCGCCACTTCGCGGTACTGCCCCGAGTCGATGTCGTTGCCCGGATTCTCGATGGCCACGGCGAAGGTATGTTCACCCCTGATCGGAGTCCAGCGGATCTGCGGGTTGCGCAGGAAGACCATGCCGGTCGGACCCCAGTAGTCGATCGTGTTGGGAAAAATGTCACCGTCCATGAACAGCGAGTTGGTCTGGCCGGCGAGAATCGAGCCGAACTCGCCGTAGGCGTGCCGCAGGCGGATGGTGGTTTCACCCGCATCGCTGCCGACGCCGAACATGTCGAATTCAAACTTCGTGTTGATGTCGCCCTTGGCCGTTGGCAGCACGGCCTTCACGCCAAAGCGGCTCTGCTTGACGCTGATCATCGCCTGGCCGTCATCGCCGAACTGATCCTCGTCGGTGGGAATGCGCGAAGGCCGCAGCGTGTCTTCCCAGTCCGGGTTGACGCGCCCGAAGTCCTGGATGTAATCAACCTGGGCGAAACCATAGACTTCGAAGGACTTCTGGCCTTCGGCGGCAGATACGGCGCTCACCGAGCCGGCAAGTGCCAGGCCCGTTGCCGCGGCAATGACCGTGGCCCGTCGGCCGGGGAATCGTTCCTTAGTCATTTCTGCATTCTCCTTGCCTGAACTCAGGATGGTGGGCATGTCTGGTGTGGATGGGTTGTCATCGGGCGGCCAGCCAGGCGGGCACAGGAATGTCTGACATGCACGTTGTAGAGCCATCCGCCCATGAGTGACCACTAAAGCCGCGAAACTCTAGATCGGAAAAAACCTTTGTACAGGTGGTTTTCTTGCACGCCGGGCCGGCGCCTGCGAGATACTGCACCCCTTGAGCAGGAGGCACGCCGGCAATGATGAGTGTCATCGAGGAGAATTTTGCGTCCGCAGGACGAACGCCGAAGGGCCGCAGGGCCCGCCGCGCCATTTTTGCGGCCACGCTCAAGGTGATGGCCTCCCGCGGCTTCAGAGGGACGTCGCTGGACGCAATCGCCGCAGCCGCCAACCTGTCGCAGGCCGCAATACGGCACCACTTTGCGACGCGGGAGGAATTGTTCCACGAGTTCTTCTTTTCGGCGACGGTATGGCTCCGGGACCAGCTGGCCGGCCTGCTGGAAGATACGGCCCGGCGGCCAGAGGAAGTTCTGCAGAGCGCGGTACGCTGGCATCTGGAGTTCATCGAAGAGGTGGACACCACCATCTGGCTGGAGATGTCCGGATACTGGATCCGCAGTTTTCAGGCCAAGCACAGTCGGGATGATTTCTACCGTTGGGTGCGCAACCGGTACGGCGATCTCATAGGCAGGATCAACCCGGCTCTCAGGGCGGGCGAGCGCCGGAACCGGGCCTATACGATACTGACGCTGGTGCTCGGGAGCTGGATAACGCACGGTCGGGCCAACACGATGCGGGACGTCGGCTCCGTCCGCGGCCAGCGCGAACTGCTCGTTGCGGCGGCGATGGATATTGCCACGCGCGAACCGGCGGGGCGTTCCAATACCCGGTCCGCCGCGCTAGACTGATTCTCAAAGAACGGGCGTCGCCGGGCAGATGCCGCACCGTCGCCGACAGGAAACTGCAGTCAAAATCATGTCCAGCCCATTGCGAAACTGTATCGGGCGGTGTCTGGCCCTCCTTTCGGCCTTCGCGGTACCGGCAGCACAAGCCTCCATATTTTCCGGCGAAGCGCTCGACAAGGCGGCGGACATCATCACCTGGGTGGTCATCATCATAGTGCCCATCCTGGGCATCTCGGTGTTCTGGCTGGTGCACATCCTTCCCGAGAAAGTTGCCGAGAAGCGCGAGCATCCCCAGAAGGAAGTCATCAAGGTCATCTGCCTGCTTTCCCTGGTGTTCGGGGGGCTGCTCTGGCCCATCGCATGGATCCTCGCGTACAGCAAGCCCGTGATCTACAAGATGGCCTACGGCCGGGACAAGCACGACGACTACTACAAGGCCGTCGAGGAGAAGGATGCCGCCCTCCCGGGAGACGACGTGGCCCGGCTCCGGGAAAAGCTGGACTCCCTGGCCGCACGTGGCCAGCTGCCGGAAGAACTGCGTGAGATGCACGCGCGCCTTGCGGCCGCCCAGACACGGGTCCGGCGCCCGCCCGCGACGGCCGGGGAAGGAGCCGGCTGATGGAGATCCTGCTGCTTGGCATCTATGGGACCTTCGTCTGGCTGATCTTCATCAAGCTGAAGCTGCTTCCCTGGAACACCAGCACACAGGTGGTAGTGGCGATCATCCCGATCGTCGGCCTGACCGTGCTGATCCTGACCCTCAACGTGGTCGCGCCCTCCTCCGCCGACGTACGCGTCGTCAAGTACGTGGTCGAGATCATCCCCCAGGTCAGGGGCCGCGTGATCGACGTGCCAGCCGAAGGCAACCGGCCCATGAAGAAGGGCGACGTGCTGTTCCGCATCGATCCAACGCCCTACGAGCTGGACGTCAGGGCGCTCGAAGCCCAACTGGCGCAGTCAGAGGGTTCGGCCGCTGAGCTGCGCGAGCAGCTGAACGTCGCCAGGGGCAACACCGCGGCCCTGCGCTCGCAGATCGAACTCACGAAGCTTCGCGTCAGGCAGTACGAGGAACTGAGCGCCACCGGCGCAGGCAACCGCTTCGACCTCGAGAAAGCCCAGGCGGATCTGGCCAACCTGCAGGGCCAGGCGGCCTCGGCCGTCGCCAACGAAGCCCGCGCCCAGGCCCAGCTGGCTGCGGTGGTGGACGGCGACCTTGCCTCGGTGGCCACCATCAAGGCCAACCTCGCCAAGGCGCGCTGGGACCTGAGCCAGACGGTGATGTATGCCCCGGCCAACGGTTCGGCCATCAACGTGCAGCTCCGGCCCGGGTCCTTCATTGTCGCAGCACCCTTCCGGCCGGCAATGACCTTCGTCGAGGACGATTTCCAGGTGATCGCGCTCTACGGGCAGAACGAGCTGTGGAAGGTGCAACCCGGCAACGAGGCCGAGATCGCGCTCAGCACCTACCCCGGCGACATCATCAAGGCGACCGTGGACTCGATCGTCTGGGCCCAGGGCCAGGGCCAGCTCGCCATGTCAGGGAACCTCCCGAACACCGGCCCGGCGCCCCTGCCGCCGGGCCGCTTTGCCGTAAAACTGACCATCGCGGAGAAGGATCGTGGCCGGTTCCTGGCAGCCGGCGCCACGGGCGGCGGGGCCATCTACACGGACCATGGGGCGCCGATCCACATCATCCGCAAGGTGATCCTGCGCGTCGGCTCCTACGCCAACTACCTGATCCTCAAGCTCCACTAGCCCGATGAACGCGCAGGCTGTCCTGCTCCTCGCACTGGCGGCGACGCTGCCGGCGGGCTGTGCGCTCAGGGCACCGCCGGAGCGTACCGACACGCAGGCCCAGGCGCTGCCCGGCGTCACGGCCCCGGACGCCTGGCAATCCGGCAGCGTGGCCGCCGGCGCTGTGTCGGATGCCTGGCTCACCGACTTTGACGATCCCCGCCTGAACGCACTGGTCACCGAAGCGCTCGCGAATAACCCGGACCTGCTGGCGGCGGCCGCGCGCGTGGAGCAGGCTGCGGCCTATGTCGACGCTGCCGGGTCGGCCCTTTACCCGCAGGTCGCGGCCCTGGGCAACATCAGCGGCAAGGACAGTAGCAGCGGCACGACGAATTTCGGCGGACTCTTTGCCAGCTGGGAACTCGACCTGTGGGGCAAGGTGCGGTCCGGGCGGGAAAGCGCCCGCCTGCAGCTATTGTCCGCCGAACTGTCGCGGGCCTACGCCCGGCAGTCCATGGCGGCCATGGTGGCCCGGGCCTGGTTCCTGGCCAGCGAGGCCCGGCTGCAGAAGGGCGTTGCTGACGAGATGGTGGCAGCTGCCGACCAGCTCGTGAATCTCGCCCGCGAGCGGCAGCGCGTCGGCGTTGGCAACGAGTACGACGTGTCGGTGGCCCAGGCATCCCTCGCCACGTACCGGGACGCCGCCGAGCAGCTGGGCCTGGCCTTGCGCCAGTCCGTGCAGGCGATCGAGACGCTGGTGGGCCGCTACCCGGCTGCCGAACTCGAAGTGCCCACTGCCCTGCCGAAGCTGCCGGGGCCGGTGCCCGCGGGATTGCCCTCGGAGCTGCTCGAGCGGCGCCCCGACGTGGTTGCAGCGGAACGGCGGGTGGCCGCTGCCTTCTTCCGGGTGCAGGAGGCCAAGGCCGCGCGGCTGCCGACGATCAAGCTGAACACCAGCGTCTCGAGCCTGTCCAGCGATCTGGTGGTGCTCAAGGAGCGCGATGATCCGGTCTGGGGTTATGGTGGCCGGGTCAGCGTGCCGCTGTACCTCGGCGGGTCCCTGAAAGCCGAGATCAGGATCCGCACGGCCGAGCAGAAGGAGGCCGTCGCGGAGTATGGCCGGGCCGGCGCCAACGCCTTTTCCGACGTGGAGAATGCCCTGTCGGCCAGCTTTGCCCTCGAGGCGCGCGAGCCGCTGCTGACGCTGGCCGTGTCGGAAAACCAGCGGGCGCTGCAGTTTGCCGAAACCCGCTATCGGGTGGGCTCCGACGACCTGCGCGCCGTCGAGCAGCAGCAGCTGCGGCTGTTCGGCGCCCGAAGCGCCCTGCTTCGCGTCCAGAGTGAACAGCTGGTGCAGCGGGTCAACCTGCACCTCGCGCTGGGCGGGAATTTCGTCAACGCCGGCTCCTGAGGGAGCCTCGGCCGGAGGTTATGTCGGTCGCGAACCGGGGGCGCCGCCAACGGCGCGACGCCGATCGAGGCGCTCCATGATCGCATCGGTGATCTGCTTCGTTTCTTCCGGGCCAATGCGGCCTACGGCCTTGTTGATCGAGCTGAAGGTGGCCAGAAGCAGGCTGCGCAGCTTGCGAAAGCCGATGGGATTGGGCTTGCCGCAGACAGTTTCATCGTTGTTGAGTATGCGGTCGATCACACCGGGATCGCGCAGGCGCACATCGCAGGCAATCGTCAGGCGCAACAACTCGTCGCCGATGCCATCGAGGTGACGCGACCAGGCAGCATGCTTGGATTCTTCCACGGCGAACGCTTCCTTGCAGAAGTTGCCGGCGATCCTAGCACTGAACCGGGGCAATGGGTCACCCCGCCATCGCCGGCAACCTTGTCATCCCGGAGGCACCGGGGCAGACTCCCGCGGGAAGACGCCTGATCCAAGAAAATGATCCGGGAACTAGGGACTTGAGCAGGACAACCGGCCAGTCGGTCCGCCACTGCTCCACTGCCGGCAGGTCATTGGCGGTGACTTTCGTCCTGGTGCTGCTGGGCTTTGCCGCGCCCGCCCGCGCGGACAAGACCGACATCGTCACGCTGCGCAACGGGGACCGGGTGACCTGCGAGATCAAGAACCTCGAACGCGGCCGCCTCAAGGTCAGCACCGACAGCATGGGCACCGTCTATATCGAGTGGGAAGACGTCCTGCAGATCAGCAGCAGGGAACTCTATATCCTCGAGATGGAGGACGGCACCAGGCTGCAGGGCAGGCTGGCCGAAACGGACGCCAGCGCCCGGCTGCTGGTGGAGGATCCGGACGGTGAAGCAGGCACCGGGCAACTGGTAGCCATGGCAAAGGTGGTCTGGATGGACCCGCTGAAGCTCGACGCCGTGCGCATCAGGCGCTGGGACGGGTCCGTGAGCGCCGGTTTCGACGCCACCAAGGCGAACAGCGACACGTCCCTGAGTGCCAGCTTTGACGCCCGCCGCCGGGCCGAGGCCTTCCTGCTCAATTTCAGCGGCTCGGTCTATGCGCGCTCACAGGATGAGGTCGAGGACACCCTGCGTGCCAACTTTCGCACGGTGTACCGTGGCCTGCTGGACAACCGCTGGTACTGGGCCGCGCTTGGCAGCGTGGAACGCAATGACGAGCTTGGCATCGACCTGCGTACGCTGGGCGGCGCGGGCTACGGGCGCTTCCTGACGCAGACGGGGAGGTCTCTGTGGTCTGTCACAGGGGGGCTGGCCGTGGTCAACGAACAACGTGCCGGTGGCGAAAGCGCCCAGACCGACCTTGAAGCGGTACTCAATACAGCCTATGAGTTTTTCACCTACGACACGCCAAAGACGACACTGACCACTTCCCTGACCGTCTTCCCCAGCCTGACCAACAGCGGCCGGGTGCGCGCCGACCTGGACATCGCGCTCCGCCGCGAACTGATCACTGACCTGTTCATCGAACTGAGCCTCTACGACTCGTATGACAGCAAGCCGCCCGAAGACGGCACGCAGAATGACTACGGCATCGTGACGAGCCTGGGATACACCTTCTGAGGCCAACGCCCGCGCGTCCGGGTCCTATTCCGGAAAATCGCGTCCCCAACGGTGTTGCCAGGCAATGCCCAGACCGTCGAAGTCACTGCCGGTGCGGCTCGATACGCCGGTGCTCCCAAACAGCTTGACCGAGTTGTGCCGGTCCACCGGCAGAGCGATCGTCAGGCCAAATCGGGTGTTCTCCTGCAGCGTGTCTCCGCGCACGCCATTGACGGTGGTGCGGCCACCGCGATACCAGGTACCGTCCAGGGCAAACCAGATGCCGGACCGGAAGCCGTAGACAATGTGGCCCTGCACCGAATAGAGCGGATCCTGGGCGACGGTCCCGCCCTCCAGAAAGTCCCGGTTGTCCGTGTAGAGCGCAACCGCTCCTGCCGCATCAACGGTCCACGCGCCCCAGGATTTTGAAATCCCGAGTTCGGGTTTGAATGCCCAGCGGTTGGTGCCAATGTTCACCAGCTTCCTGTCGTCGTACTGGCCCACCGGAACAGAGACCTGCAGGCTCACGCCCACGATGACGTCCTGCCGGTAGCCTGAAAACTGCCGCAGCGACAGTGCGGGAGCCCCGTAGAGATTTACCGAGTAGCGCAGGCGCGGGTCGGCGAAGCCCGACACCTCGCGCTGCTGCGGCTCGCCGGCCGCCAGGGCCTGCCCGGAGAGCCAGGTGTACGGCAAGGTCACGTCCAACCTGGCGGAGCGGCCCCGGACACCGAGGGAGCGCGCCCAGGCCATGACTGCCGAGTTCGTGCGCAGTCTGGCGTCGTCGACGGGCACCGCAGGATCGAAAGCCACGCTGCCTTCGGTATACCCGTAGCCTGCCAGCAGGAAATTGAGGCCGACGGGCGTGTTGCTGTAGGCGCGGGGTTCAAGTTCCTGGGCATCGATGCAGAACGGGGCCGCGCCGAACACCAGCGCGCAGAGCGCCCTGGCCAGCAGTTCAGCTGGATGCAACATCGGTCTGCCGGCCGCCTGTCATGCCTGCCGCCTCCCATGCGTCCAGGGGAAGTCTAAGGGCGGCAGCCGTTGAAAGTCTCCAGTGCGGCAAAGGGGGCAGATCCATTCTCCAGCCCCTCTTGACTCCCGTGCAGATCTGGATACTATGCGCATCCCTTTTTCCTTATGTGCATGGAGTCCAATGCCGGCCGGGGCCGAACAGCGTGAGCAGCGCCAGCAGGCGATCCTGAAGATCCTGCGGCGCCAGCACGTCTCACGCCAGGACGAACTCGTGGAACTGCTGCGCCAGCGGGGCATCGAGGCCACCCAGTCCAGCATCAGCCGGGACCTGCGCCAGCTCGGCATCACCAAGCTCGACCAGGAGTACCGGCCGGTGGCCGAGGAGGAAGAGCCCGAGGCCAGCCGGGGACTCGGGCTGCTCGCGGAGTTCGTGGTGCAGATCGTCACCGCGGGACCCCACCAGACGGTGGTCAAGACGGTGGAAGGGGCGGCGGGCCAGGTGGGTCTCGCGCTCGACCGCTCCGGCTGGCCGGAGATTGCCGGCACGGTGTCCGGCGACGACACGATTTTTGTGGCCACCCGCACGGGCGGCGACCAGCGGCGGCTGGTGGCCAGGCTGCGGGCCCGCTTTGGCGGCAGCGCCAGCAACTGAGCTTGTTGACATGCAGATACGGACGAAAGCAGGAACATGACCACCGACACCACGATCCAGCAGCGCAGCGCCTCGCCGATCATCCTCGGATTTTCCGGCGGCCTGGACACCTCTTTCTGCGTCCCCTGGCTCAAGGAGCGCTACGGACGCCCGGTGGTTACGGTCACCATCAATACCGGCGGCATCGACGCGGCCGCGGCCCGCGACCTCGAGGCCCGCTCCCGGGCGCTGGGCGCCGTGGAGCATGTGCTGGTCGAGGCGCGGCCGGTCTTTTTCGACCGGGTGCTCAGGTACCTGATCTTCGGCAACGTCCGGCGGGGCCATCTGTACCCCCTGTGCGTGGGCGCGGAGCGCGGCATCCAGGCGACGCTGCTCGCGGAACTCGCGAAGGAGCGGGGCAGCCAGACCGTCGCGCACGGCTGCACGGCGGCCGGCAACGACCAGGTGCGCTTCGAGGTCGCGCTGCGCACCATCGCGCCGGGACTCGAGGTGCTGGCGCCGGTGCGTGACGAGGGCTTTATCCGCAGCGAGCAGCAGAAGTACCTGGAGGACCATGGCTTTCCGGTCCCCGTGAAGGGCTCGGCCTACTCCATCAACCGGGGCCTGTGGGGCGTGACCATTGGCGGCCGGGAAACACTGGACTCGAAGGGGTCCATTCCGGAGGACGCCTGGGTACTGTCGGCGGAGGCCTACAGCAGGCCGCGCCCGCCGCTGGCGCTGACCGTCGGCTTCAGCCGCGGTGTTCCCGTGTCACTCGACGGCAGGGTGATGGATCCCGTGGCGCTGATCGAGGCGCTGGAAGCGCTGGCCGGCCCCTACGGCATTGGCCGCGGCATCCACGTGGGCGACACGGTACTCGGCACCAAGGGCCGGGTGGCCTTCGAGGCGCCGGCGGCGGAGATCCTCCTGACCGCGCACCGGGAGCTGGAAAAGCTCGTGCTGTCCGGCCCCCAGCAGCGCATCAAGGACCAGGTGGCCACCCAGTACGGGGATTTCGTGCACGAGGGCAGGCAGCTCGATCCCGTGTGCCGGGACATCGAGGCGCTGCTCGGCTCTGCCCAGCAGCGGGTCACCGGCGAAGTGCGCGTGCTGCTCCGGCCGGGCAGCCTGTTCGTCGAGGGCGTCACGTCGCCGCACTCGTTGATGGCGGCCACCAAGGGCGTGTACGGCGAGAAGGCCGGCGAATGGACCCCTGCCGATGCGCTGGGCTATTCCCGGATTCTCTCGCTGCCCGGGATCCTGCAGACGCGGGCCGCGGGCGGGAGCCGGCCCTCGTGAGGACCGTCGTCGCCGACAAGATCGCCTCCGTGGCCCTGCACCTGAACCTGAAGCGCGAGCTGCGGGTCAGCGAGGACATCCCGTGCGAGGAAGGCGTGCTGATTGCCGCCGAGGTGCTGAACAACAAGAGCACCTACAACCAGCTCGAGCTGATCAGCGGTCGCATGGCGCTGGTCAAGAAGGGCGACATCGTGGTGGGCGCGCTCGGCCACCGCAAGGCCCTGTTCGGCTACTCCGGGCATATACCCGCGAAGCTCGCCGTGGGCGACACCCTGCAGCTGCTCAACATGGGTGGCGTCATGGGCGTGTGTGACTCCATCAATGCAAGTTTCGGCCAGCCCTTCGACGTGCGGGTACTGGGCACCGTGCTCAAGTTCCCGTTCCTGGGCGAACGGATCGGCGTGCCGGCGCGGGCCGGCCTCGAGTCACTGGATACGTCGTCCGTGGTGGATACCGGAGGGGTGCCGGTGGTGGCCATCGCCGGCACCTGCATGAACTCGGGCAAGACCGCGGCAGCCTGCGCCATCGTCAGCCGGCTGCGGCACCACGGCCACATCGTCGATGCCTTCAAGGCCACGGGCGTGGCGCTGCGCCGGGACATCCTCGCCATGGAGGACGCGGGGGCGCGGTCCACGCTGATCTTCTCGGACTTCGGCGTGGTCTGCACCACGGCCGCCAACGGCCCCGCCGTGACCCGGACCATGCTCACGAGGCTCGCCGCGCGCAAGCCCGATGTCATCGTCTTCGAGCTAGGCGACGGCATACTCGGCGCCTACGGCGTCGAAGCGATCCTCCGGGATGCGGGTATCCGCGACGCTCTCAGTTGTCTCGTGCTCTGCGCCAATGACCCGGTGGCCGCCTGGGGCGGCGTCAGGCTGCTCCGGGACGAGTTCGGCATCGAGCCCGGCATCGTGACCGGCCCTGCCACGGACAACGACGTGGGCAAGCAGATCATCAACGACCTGCTGAAGGCACCCGCCTTCAACGCGGTGACCGAGTCCATGCAGCTCGGTGACGCGGTCACGGCCCACGTGGGACTGAAGGTCACATGAGTGCGGTGCCCGCAACGCCTGTCCCGACGCTGATTGTCGGCGGCACCGGCTACGTGGCCGGCGAACTGCTGCGCCTGGTCGCCCAGCATCCGGGGCTGCAGCTGGCCGGGGTTTCCTCGGAGAGCCAGGCCGGAAGCCCGGTCAGCGCCTCCTTCCCCCATCTCGCACCGCTGCTCCGGGACACGCCCTTCATCAGCCAGGCCGAACTCGCCGGCCAGCTCGGCGGCGAGCGGGTGGCGATCTTCTCGGCGGCGCCCCATGTGGTGAGCGCCGGCGTGGTCGGCGCGCTGCTGCAGGCGGCCGGGACCCGGGGGACGCCGGTGACGGTGGTCGACGTGTCTTCTGATTTCCGCTTCCGGCGGGCGCAGGAATTCCAGGCGGTCTACAAGTCGCCGCACGGCGCACCGCAGCTGCTGCCGCAGTTCGTGTGCGCCCTGCCGGAGCACCTGCCCGGCATTCCCGCGCCCCACGTCGGGCACCCGGGCTGCTTCGCGAGCGCGATGCTGGCGGGACTGGTGCCGCTGCTCAGGCTGCGGCTCACCGAGGGGCCGGTGTATGCCTCCGGCGTGACCGGCAGCACCGGCGCCGGCCGCACGCCCATCGCCACCACCCATCACCCGGAGCGGCATTCCAACCTGTTCGCCTACAACCCGCTGCAGCACCGGCACACGCCGGAAGTGATGCAGATCTGCGCCCAGCTCACCGGCGTGTCGCCGGAGCTGTACTTCATCCCCCACTCGGGGCCCTTCGCGCGCGGCATCCACATGACGCTGCAGGCGCGGCTCGCCGCGCCGCAGACTGCGGACCAGCTCCGCGACAGCATCGCCGGCTTCTACGCGGGCTGCGAGTTCGTGCGCGTCGTGGACGGCATGCCGCGGGTCAAGGACGTGGCCGGCAGCAACTACTGCCATGTGGGCGTGGCGGCCTCGGGGCACAGCGTGGCCGTGATGGTGACGCTCGACAATCTCGTCAAAGGCGCGGCCGGCGGCGCCGTGCAGTGGATGAACCGGCTGCTCGGCCTGCCGGAAACCGCCGGCCTCACGGCACCGGCCCCGGGCTGGATCTGAGCGGCGATGGCAACCAGGGCACAGGCGGCGGAAGCCCGGCACCTGCTCCAGGTCTACGGGCAGCTCCCGGTCGAGGTGGACACCGCGGAGGGCGTCTACCTGCACGCGGGGAAGCGGCGGATCATCGACCTGTACGGCGGCCACGCCGTTGCCGCGCTCGGTTACGCCCACCCGGACCTGCTGGCCGCACTCGAGAGCCAGGCGCGGACGCTGTATTTCCAGAGCAATGCGGTCGCCCTCGAGGTGCGCGCCCGGGCAGCGGATGCGCTGGCCGCCTTCGCGCCCGCCGGCCTCGAACGGGTGTTCTTCGTGAACAGCGGTGCAGAGGCCAACGAGAACGCCCTGCGGGTGGCCTGCCGGCTGACCGGGCGGGCAAAGATCCTCGCCATCGAGCACGGATTTCACGGGCGCACGGCCGCGGCCGCGGCCGTGACCTGGGGTGCGGCGAAGGGCTGGTACGGCTTTCCGCGCACGCCTTTCGACGTGGGTTTCATCCCCCGGGACGACGTGGCGCAGGCCGGGGCGCTGATTGACGGCGACACGGCGGCCGTGATCCTCGAACTGGTCCAGGGCCTGGCCGGCGGCTACGACCTGGACCCGGGCTTCGTGCGCGCGATCGCCGCAGCCTGCCGGCAGCATGGTGCCCTGCTGATCGTGGATGAAGTGCAGAGCGGCATCGGCCGCACCGGCGCTCCCTTCGCGGCCCAGCTCTACGACGTGGCGCCGGACATGCTGACCACGGCCAAGGCGCTCGGCGGCGGCTTCCCGTGCAGCGCCCTGCTGCTCACCGACGCGGTGGCCGCGGAGCTCAGGTCCGGCGAGCTCGGCACCACCTTCGGCGGCGGCCCGATGGCCTGCGCCCTGGTCAGCACCGTGCTGCACGTCATCGAGCGGGATCACCTGATGGACAACGTGCGGGCACTGTCCGCCAGCCTCCGGGCACGTGCGGTGACCGGACCGGTGGAAGGCGTACAGGGGCACGGTTTCCTGCTCGGCCTGCGCTGCCGGCGCCCGGCCCGGGACATCCAGGCGGAACTCCTCGAGCGCGACATCCTGGTGGGCACCAGCGCGGATCCGCACGTGATCCGGCTGCTGCCGCCCCTGACGCTGGCCGAGGCGCATGTGGATGCGCTGATCGCCGCGCTGGCTGAACTTTCCTGAAGCAGACTTCTTCGACGCAAGGACCCCGTATGGCACTCACGCTCTTCAATGACCTCGCCGACTTCAGCATCCCGGAGGTCGAGGCGCTGCTCGGCCTGGCTCGCCGCCTGCAGGACCGGCCGGAACCCCGCGCGCTGGAGGGCAAGGTGCTGGCCATGCTGTTCCTCAGCCCGTCGCTGCGCACGCTGTCGTCCTTCCAGTCGGCCATGGTGCGGCTCGGCGGCGGCTCCTTCGTGATCTCGCCGGACATGTCCATCCACGGCCTGGAGACCCGCTCGGGCATCGTGATGGACGGCATGGCCGCCGAGCACCTGCGGGAAGCGATCCCGGTGATCAGCTCCTACGGCGACGCCCTCGGCATCCGGGCCTTTGCCAATCGCATCAGCCTGGCGGATGACCTGGCCGACAAGGAGTTCCTTGCCATGCGCGAACTCGTGCACGTGCCGCTGATCAACATGGAGTCGGCCATCCAGCACCCCTGCCAGAGCCTGGCGGACTGGAAGACCCTCGACGAGCTCAAGGTACCGAAGAAGGGCGGCAAGTTCGTGCTGTCCTGGTCCTGGCACCCGAAGGCGCTGCCGCTGGCGGTGCCCTCCGCCACGCTGCACATGGCGGCGCTGCGGGGCATGGACGTCACCGTCGTGCGTCCGGCCGGCTTCGAGCTGCCCGACCCCGTGATGGACAAGGCCCGCAAGGCGGCCGCGCTGTCGGGTGGCAGCGTGCAGGAAACCGACGACCGCAGGAAAGCCTACGAGGGCGCGCACGTGATCTACGCCAAGGAGTGGGCTTCCACCCGGCACTACGGCGACCGTGTGGCCGACCAGAAGCTCCGCGAGCAGCTGCAGGACTGGATCGTGGACGAGCCCTCCTTTGCGACGGCCCGGCCGGATGCGCGCTTCATGCACTGCCTGCCGGTCAGGCGGGGCGTGGCCGTCACCGACCGCGTGCTCGACGGCGCGCGCAGCGTGGTGATCCACGAAGCGCAGAACCGGATGTGGGGCCAGATGGCCGTGGTCTACCAGATGATGGGCCCGGGGGTTTAGCCATGCAGAGCATCCGCAACCGGGATGTGGTGGTGTCGGCGCTCCGGCACGCGGCCCCCTATATCCGGCTCTACAAGAAGAAGATCTTCGTGCTCAAGGCGGGCGGCGAGGTGTTCGCCTCCGAGGAGACCACGCGCCAGCTGCTGGAGCAGGTGGCGCTGCTGCACCAGGTCGGCATCCGCGTGGTGCTGGTCCATGGGGGTGGCCCCCAGGCCACCGAGCTTGCCGAGTCGCTGGGCGTGCCGACGCGGATGGTCGGCGGGCGCCGGGTGACCGACAGCCAGACCCTCGACGTCGCGACCATGGTGCTGAACGGCAAGATCAACACGCGTATCCTCGCGGCCTGCCGCGAGCTGCAGGTGCCGGCCGTCGGCATCAGCGGCGTGGATGCCGGGCTGATCCGGGCCCACAGGCGCCCGCCGGTCACGGTCGAGGGCCACCCGGGCGGCCCGGTGGACTTCGGCTTCGTGGGCGACATCGACATGGTGGATACCGGCGTCGTGCAGGCCCAGCTCGAGAACGGGCTGGTGCCGGTCGTGAGCCCGCTGTCGGCAGATGATGCCGGCACGGTGCTGAACATCAACGCCGACACGGTGGCCGCGGCACTGGCCGTGGCGCTGAAGGCCTCCAAGCTGATCCTCACCATGAGCGCGCCGGGGATCCTGGAGGACCGGCACGACACATCCTCGCTGCTGTCCTACCTCGACCTGGAAGACCTGCAGACCCTGCGGGCCAACGGCTCGCTGGCCGAAGGCATGCTGCCCAAGGCCCGCGCCATCGAGGCGGCCATCAAGGGCGGCGTGCCCCGCGTGCACCTGATCTCCTACAAGGTGCCGGACAGCCTTCTGCTCGAGATCTTCACCAACGAGGGCACGGGCACCCTGGTGGTGAGCGATACCGACACCCTCACTCCCGAAGAGCAGGAGGCCGGTGCCTGACGGCGCGGGCGTGCAGGAGCCAGCCATGAAGAGACTCTGGGACAAGGGCGAGCCGCTGGACGAGCGGATCCTCCGCTACACGGCCGGTGAGGATCACCTGCTGGATGGACGGCTGGTGCCCTACGACGTGCGCGCCTCCATCGCCCACGCACAGATGCTCCACGCGCAGAAGCTGCTCGGCGACGCCGACCTGATGGCCATCGTCGGCGGGCTCGAGGGCCTGGCCGCCTCCCACGCCATCGGCGAGTGGCAGATCAGCCTGGAGGAGGAGGACTGCCACACCGCACTGGAGCAGCGCCTCACGCAGATGATTGGCGAGGCCGGCAAGCGGGTGCATCTGGGCCGGTCGCGCAACGACCAGGTGCTGGCGGCGCTCAGGCTCTACCTGCGGGATGCCGCCGACGGCATTGCCGCGGCCGCGAACGACGTGGCGGCGGCCCTGGACGAGCTGGCGGCACGGGAGAGTCACACGCAGCTGCCCGGCTACACCCACATGCAGCAGGCCATGCCGAGCTCCGTGCCGCTGTGGGCGGGCGGCTTTGCAGCAGAACTGCGGGACGACGCGGCCGGCATCACCGCCAGCCGGCGGCGGATCAGCCGCAATCCCCTCGGCAGCGCGGCGGGCTACGGGGTGCCCGGCCTGCCCATCGACCGGGAAGCGACCCGGCGCAGCCTGCAGTTCGACGAGGTGCAGGAACCCGTCACCGCCGTGCAGCTGTCCCGGGGCAAGGCCGAGGCGGGCCTGGTTTTCGAGCTGGCCCTGCTGACCCAGGACCTCGGCCGGCTGGCCAGCGACCTGCTGCTCTTCTACACCCAGGAATTCCGCTTCATCGCGCTGCCCGACAGCCTCACGACCGGCTCGTCCATCATGCCCCAGAAGCGCAACCCGGACGTGCTGGAGCTGGTGCGGGGCGCCGCGCCCACGCTGCAGGCCGCGCTGGTCGAGATCCTCGCCTTGCCGGCCAAGCTCGGCTCCGGCTACCAGCGCGACCTGCAGCGGCTCAAGGCGCCGCTGTTCCGGGCGATCGACCTGAGCGCCGACTCCGCGCGGGTGATGGCGCATGTGCTGCGCGAACTGCGCTTTCTGCCCGAGAACGTCCGCCTCGACGACTCGATCCATGCCGCCGAGCAGGCCAACCGGCTGGTCATGTCCGAGGGCATCAGCTTCCGGGAGGCCTACCGGCGGGTGGGCGCGGCGCTGGCCCGGCGCCGGCCGGCCTGAGCCGCCCTACACTCCCCGGCAGCGCTACCCACCGGGGGCAGATAACCCGATCCGTCCCCTGTTCAGGGAATCCGCACGCGCTTCAGGCGGCCGGCGGCACCGCGACGGATTTCAACATCGGCCCTGGGGATACCGAATTGATCCGCCACCAGCCGGATCAGCTCCGCATTGGCCTTGCCGTCCACCGGCGGTGACCTGAGGACGGCGCACCAGCTGCCGTCCGGCAGTTCCACGAGCGAGGAGGCACGGGCGTTGGGTTTCACCTTGATGCTGAGTTCCCTCATCGCCAGACCACGCGGTCCCGGACCTGGCCGTACATCATGGTGGCGAACATGTCGGCCGACAGCAGCGAGGCGGGATAGGTGAGCGCGGGCGGCGCGAGGGCATCGAGTTCGGCGATCTGCGCCGCGTCCAGCGCCAGGGTGAGGGCGCCGAGGTTGTCCTGCAACTGGGGCAGCGTCCGGGCGCCGATGATGGGAATGACCCGGCGAGCGTCCCGCTGCTGCAGCCAGGCGAGCGCGACCTGGGCCGGGTTGCAGCCAACGCGCCGGGCCACCCGCACCACGCCCTCGCTCAGCGCGCGATTGCGCTCGGTGAGCGTGCGGGCGCCGCGGGGACCGTCCAGGCGGCGGGCACCCTTGCCGCCACCGTGCTCCTCAAGATACTTGCCGGTGAGCAGCCCGCCCGCGAGCGGGCTCCAGGCGGTGACGGCCAGGCCCAGCGCATCGGCCATCGGCAGGTACTCGGGCTCGATGCTGCGCTCGGCCAGGTTGTAGTGGAGCTGCAGGGCCGTGAAGGGCGTGAGCCCGCGTTCCACGGCGAGCGTGTTGGCGCTCGCCACGACCCAGGCGGGCGCATTGGAGATGCCGATGTGCAGGATCTTGCCGGCCCGCACCTGGTCATCCAGGGCGCGCATCAGCTCCGGCAGCGGCGTGTGCCGGTCCCAGCCGTGCACCCAGTAAAGATCGATGTAGCCGGTGCCGAGGCGGCGCAGGCTCGCCTCCAGCGCCTGCACCAGGTTCTTGCGGTGACTGCCGCCGGCATTCGGGTCGGCAGGATCGGTGTTCAGCGTGTACTTGCTGGCCACCACCAGGCGCTCGCGATGCGCACCCATGAACGTGCCCAGCAGCCGCTCGCTGGTGCCCCGGTTGTAGATGTTGGCGGTGTCGATGAAGTTGCCGCCGGCCTCCAGATAGGCATCGAAGACGCGACGGCTCCCGGCCGCATCGGCACCGATGCCGAACTCCTCGCCGAAGGTCATGGTCCCGAGGCACAGTTCGGCGACGCGCAGGCTGCTGCTGCCCAGCAACTGGTACTTCATTGATCTGTTTCCTTCAGCGACAGGCCGGACCCGCTCCCCGGGATCTGTCCCCATTGTGACACCGGTGGCTTCTGCGGCGGGCACCGTCATCGTAGACTGGCCCCGATCATGACCGCTGTGGCGCGAAATTCCCTGATGACCGATTTCAACTCTCCGGAAGGTGCCGGAGCATCCCCGATCGCGGTCCTGGGCGCCCTCAACCGCGCGCAGTTCCTGGCCGTCCGTCGCACTCCTGACGGCTTCGTCACCCGCGGTGACGTGGCTGTATTCATCGGGCACAGCCTGCCCGCCACCACGGCGGACCGGCCGGACGGGGCCTGGGTGCGCTGGTCGTGGGACGGCGCCGCACTGACCGTCAGCAACGACCGCTGCGGCCTCGTGCCGGTCTATTACGTGCTGGGTCCGGACAGCTTCGCCCTGTCCACCTCGATTCCGCGGCTGCTCGAAGAGGGCGCCTCCGCGGAGCTGGACGAGGATGCGCTGTCGGTGTTCCTGCGCTCGGGGGTGTTCCTCGGCGAGGACACGCCCTTCCGGGCCATCCGGGCCCTGCCACCGGGAACCCGCTACGTGTGGCGCGGCGGGGCGAGCCCGCCCTGCGGGCAGATGCCGCTCGGGAAGGCGGCCACAGGGATCGGACGCCCGGAGGCCATCGCGCAGTTCACGGCGCTGATGCAGCGGGCGATCGCCCGGCGGGCCGACCTCTATGACAGTTTTGCGGTGGCGCTCTCCGGGGGCATGGACTCCCGGCACATCCTCCTCGAACTCGACCGCCTGGGCCGCAAGCCCCGCTGCACCTTCACCGCCCGCGCCTACCGCGGGATGCCGAGCCGCGACGTGGATATCGCCGCCAGCGTCAGCGCGGCGCTTGGCGTGCCTCATATCGTCATTGATCATCCCGACGACTGGCTGGCCCTCGAGACCCGGCGCAATGCCGAAACCGGCTTCTGCACCCTGGAGCACGACTGGAGTATCCCGGTTGCCGACCGCTTCCGCGACGACCTGGCGGCGGCCTTCGACGGCATCGGCGGCGACGTGTACACCGACTGCCGCAGCATCACGACCGACTGGCGACTTGCCGCCTTCCGCGACGGGCGCTTCCGGGACCTGGCCGAGGAGTTCCTGGGGGACACGGCCGCGCCGCGCCAGTACCTGGCGCCCGGACTGCGCGGACAGCTCGGCTGGGAACGCGCGGTGGCGCGGGCGGCGGCCGAATTCGAGCGCTTTGCCGCGGCCCCCAACCCGCCGGCCGCGTTCTGGTTCTGGAACCGCACCCGCCGGACCGTGGCGCTTGCGCCCTTCGGCATCTGGCAGCGGGCCTTCCCTGTGCTGGCGCCCTACCTCGACGAGCAGGTCTTCGACTTCATGCAGAGCCTGCCGGCCGACCTGGTGCGGGACTACGCCTTTCACGGCGACACGATCCGCAATGCCTTCCCGCAGGTGGCCGGGATCCCCTTCTTTTCCGAGGCCAATCCGGCACCGCCCGCAGGCTGGGCCGGCTACCGGCAGATGGCGGGTCAGGCCCTCGGCTACACGCTGCGCCAGCCGGCGCCCGACGTGCTGGCCCGGGGCTATGTGCTCTCCCGTCTCGGGCGGGCGCTGGTTGACCGTGCCTACTGTCGCGACGCGACCTGGCTGCCGCCGCTGGCGGTCTACCTCAGCCAGCTGGGCCGGGCCCGGCAGGGCTGAGGCTCGCAGACTCCCGGGCCGACCGGCGGCTCAGACCACCGCGCCCGCCGGCGGCGGATTCGCCGGCGCACGAAATGCCGACGAGGCGATGCGCAGCACATCGCGCACAAAGGGCCGCTCCAGCAGCCAGATCGCAATGCAGTAGACGAGCGCGCCGCTCGGGATCATGACCAGTACGCGGGCGAGCGGCTGATCCGGGGCCACGGTGTCGATGCCCGCCCCGGCCAGCACGACGGCGACGGCCATGACGGCCACGGCCAGGGCGGGACGGGCGATGCAGCCCCCAATGTCCTCCCAGCCGAGGTTCACTTCCCGGATCATCTGCCGCGTCAGCCAGAAGAGGCCCACCGGGTAGACGAGCACCCAGGCCAGCGCGACGCCCAGCACGCCGCCGGCTACGCTGCCGGCCCAGAAGGCGAGCGGCATGACGACCATCTGGCCCAGGCTGTAGCGGAACATCAGGTCCGGCCGGTACCGCGACATCAGCACCGGCGCCTGCAGCACGGCGAAGGAACTCACGATGCCGTAGGCACACAGCACCTGCATGATCGGCACGACCGGCGCCCATTTCTCCGTGAGCAGCAGCGGGATCAGGTCACCGGCCACCAGCGCCAGGCCCACATAGAGAGGCAGCGCGATGATCATCACGAGCTTCAGGCTGCGCACGAGCCCGTAGCGCAGGCCCGGCAGGTCACCCTGGCTCTGTGCCATGGCGGGATAGGAAATCTCGTTGACCAGGCTGAAGATGCGCTCGATGGGAAAGACCACCAGCTGCATGGCCATGGAGTAGATACCGACCCCGGCCGCCGACACGTAGCGGCCCAGCACGACGATGTCCATCTGCTGGTAGACGCTCCAGCAGACGCGGCTGCCCAGCGTGTGGCGGGCGAAGTGGAGCAGGGCCCGCGTGCGGGACGAGCCGACGTCCAGGCCCGGCATCCAGCGGGTGCTGGCGTACATGCTGACCGTCTGCACCCCGGCCATCACCAGCGCCGAGGCCACCAGCGCCCACACGCCCGCGCCGTTCACGGCCAGCGCGATCACCGTGGGAATGCACAGGGCGGCGGCCACGATGTGGGCGCGGGCAATGCTGTCGAAGCGCATCGCGCGGCGGAGCAGGCTCTCGGGAACGACCCGCAGGGTGGCGAGCGGCAGGGCGAGCCCCGCAACCCGCAGCACGGATACAAGCGCCGGGTTGTGGAACCAGTCCGCAATCAGCGGCGCGCTGACGGCGAGCAGCGCGTAGATCGCGAGGGCGAGGCCGAGCGTCAGCCAGAAGCAGCCGTTGAGCTCGCGCTTCTCCAGCGCGGGAAACTGGATGATGGCCCCGCCGGCGCCGAACTCGCTGAGCATGGCGGAAACGCTCACGAGCAGGGTGACCACGGCCATGGTGCCGTAGTCCGACGGATCGAGGATGCGCGCGACCGCGAGCGTGCTGATCAGCGACAGCACCTGCACGACGGCCTTGGAGGACGCCAGCCAGAGCATGGAGCGGGCCATGCGGGCCTTGAGGGTGCTTGCCGGCGGCCGCGTGCTGTCCATCAATGTCCCGACGTTGTGGTTCTGGGGGAGCAGCGCCCCTCAGGCCCGCAACCCGGCATTGCTGTGTCATCCGCTGGAGGCAGGCGCCCGGCAGCACCGGGTCCCGCAGCAATGCCGCATTGAAACGGATTCCGCCGCCGATTACAAAGACGCAGTTCCCGGACCCGGCCCGGCAGAGCCCCCCGTATAATGCCGCCATGCGCCGCCCCGCCCTGCTGTCCGCCGCCATGATCCTCCTGCTGGGGGGCTGCGGCATGAAGGGCGATCTGTACGAGGCGGCCCCGCCGCAGCCTGCCCGCGCCCCGGTCACCGGCGAGGACGCCCCGGCGGCCGAATCCGCCGAAGACGGACGGGGCGAACGCAGGACCCTGCCGGCAACCCCGCCTCCCGCGCAGTCCCGCTGACCCGCCGCCGTGGCCGCTGCCCCCCGCCGCCTGGTCCTGATTGACGGCTACTCGTACCTGTACCGGGCCTTTCACGCGCTGCCGCCGCTGACCAGTTCCAGGGGCGAGCCCACCGGCGCGCTCTTCGGATTTCTCAGCATGCTGCGGCAGATCCAGCGCACGCAGAAGCCCGAGCTGATCGCGGTGGTGCTGGATGCGCCGGGGGCCACCTTCCGGGACGAGATCTATGCGGAGTACAAGGCTCACCGGGAGGCCATGCCCGACGAGCTGCAGGCCCAGATCGGCCCGCTGCTGGAGATGGTCGCAGCGCTCGGCATCCCGCTGCTCCGGGAAACCGGCGTCGAGGCCGATGACGTGATCGGCACGCTGGCGCAAAAGGCGGGCCGGGCAGGAATTGCCACGCTGATCGCGACCAGCGACAAGGACATGGCCCAGCTGGTCAACGACCGGATCCGGCTCTATGACGGCATCAACAACCGTACGCTCGACCGGGACGCGGTGATCATGAAGTTCGGCGTGCCGCCGGAGCGCATCATCGACTACCTCGCCCTGGTCGGCGACACCTCGGACAACATCCCGGGCGTGCCCGGCGTCGGCCCGAAGACAGCCGCAAAGTGGCTGGCCGAATACGGCAGCCTCGACGCGATCGTCGCCCGCGCTGACGAGATCAGGGGCAAGGTGGGCGAGAAGCTGCGCGCTGCCCTGCCCGGGATCCCGCTGTCCCGCCGGCTCGCCACCATCCATTGCGATGTGCCGCTGCGTGAGACCCTGGACGACCTGGTCCCGTCATTGCCGGATGTGGCCGCACTCAGGCGCCTCGGGGAACGGCTGGAGATCCGGGCGCTGCTGCGGGCGGCCGACGAGGCGGCCGGCGGCGGACCGCCGCCCGCCGCGGAGCCCGCCGGGGAACCCGCCGGTCAGGGCGATGCCGCGGCCCCGGCGGCGGACGGGCAACGGGACACCGTGCCGCCCGTCCGCCTGCCCGACCCGGTGCCCCGGCACTATGAGACGATCCTGACCGGGGACGACTTCGAGCGGTGGCTGGCGCGCATCGGGGCGGCGGAGCTCGTGGCTGTCGACACCGAGACCACCAGCCTCGACTACATGAGCGCGGAAATCGTCGGGCTTTCCTTTGCGCTGGCGGACGGCGATGCCGCCTACCTGCCCGTGGCCCACCGCTACGTGGGGGCCCCGGAGCAGCTGGACCGGGACGCCGTGCTGGCCCGGCTCAAGCCCTGGCTCGAGGATCCCGCTGCCGCCAAGGTGGGCCACCATCTGAAGTACGACGCCCACGTGCTGGCCAATCACGGCATCCGGCTCGGCGGCCTGCGCTTTGATTCGATGCTGGAATCCTACGTGCTGGACAGCACCGCCACGCGCCACGACCTGGACTCGGTGGCCAGGAAGTACCTGGGGCTGGACACCATCCATTTCGAGGACGTGGCCGGCAAGGGCGCGAGCCAGATTACCTTCGACCAGGTGGCCGTGGACAAGGCGGCGGAGTACGCGGCCGAGGATGCGGACGTGACGCTGCGCCTGCACCGGGTGCTGTGGGAACGCCTGTCGGCCGTGCCGGCGCTGGTCGAGGTCTACGACAGCATCGAGCAGCCGCTGGTGCCGGTGCTCACCCGCATGGAAGAGACGGGGGTGCTGGTGGACACCGGGCAGCTGCGCGCGATGTCCGGCGAGTTCGCCCTGAAGATGGCGGCCATCGAGACGGAGGCCCACCGGGAAGCGGGGCATCCCTTCAACCTGGGCTCGCCGAAGCAGCTGCAGGAAGTGCTGTACAACGAACTGAAGATCCCCGTCACCCGGTACACGCCGACGAAGCAGCCCTCCACCAGCGAGGACGTGCTGGCGGAACTCGCGGAGGAGCACCGGCTGCCGAAGCTGATCCTCGACTACCGCTCGCTCAGCAAGCTCAAGTCCACCTACACGGACAAGCTCCCGGAGCTGGTCTCGCCGCGCACCGGACGCATCCACACCTCGTATCATCAGGCCGTTGCGGCCACCGGGCGGCTGTCCTCGTCGGACCCCAACCTGCAGAACATCCCGATCCGCACCGACGAAGGCCGGCGCATCCGCCAGGCCTTCATTGCCCCGCCAGGCTGCCTGCTGCTCGCGGCCGACTACTCGCAGATCGAGCTCCGGATCATGGCCCACCTGTCCGGCGACGAGGGGCTGCTCGCGGCCTTTGCCGAGGACCGGGACGTGCACCAGGCCACGGCGGCAGAGGTCTTCGGCATGGCCCCGGAGGCGGTCACGCCTGACCAGCGGCGCTCGGCCAAGGCGATCAATTTCGGCCTCATCTACGGCATGTCCGCCTTCGGCCTCGCCCGGCAGCTCGGCATCAGCCGGGAGGAGGCCCAGAGCTACGTGAACCTCTACTTCGCCCGCTACCCCGGCGTGAAGGACTACATGGACCGCACCCGCGTCCAGGCCCGCGAGCAGGGTTACGTGGAGACCGTCTTCGGCCGGCGCCTGTACCTGCCGGAGATCCGGTCGCGGCAGCAGGCCCGGCGGCAGTATGCCGAGCGCAGCGCCATCAACGCGCCTATGCAGGGCACGGCCGCGGACATCATCAAGCGCGCCATGATCACGGTCGATGGCTGGCTAGCGGACAGCGGCACCGGCGCGCGACTCATCATGCAGGTGCACGACGAACTGGTGCTGGAGGTGCCGGAGCCGGCCCTTGCACCGGTCCGCCAGGCGCTGGTGGAGCGGATGAGCAGCGCGGCCACGCTGCGCGTGCCGCTCCGGGTGGACGTGGGCCAGGGCGCAAACTGGGACGAGGCGCACTAGCCGGGGACAGACCCCGCCGGTCCGGCCAGCAAGCGGACGAGCACCGCGCGCGCCTCGTCCGTGCCCAGCCGGGAGGTGGCCGAGAAGAGCTGCACCGTCGCCTCGGGCTGCAGTTCGTCGCGGACGGCCCCGAGCACCCGGGCGGCATCGGCCCTGTTGAGCTTGTCGGCCTTGGTCAGCAGCACGTGCACCGGGCAGGACAGCGCCCGGGCAAACTCGTGCATCTGCCGGTCGCCGTCGGTCAGGCCCCGGCGGCTGTCGACCACCAGCATCAGTCCCGTGAGCGAGCGGCGGCTGTCGAAGTACCCGGTCAGCAGTTCACGCCAGTGCTCCCGCATCTCGTGGGACACCCGGGCGAAGCCGTAGCCGGGCAGGTCCACCAGCCGGCAGCGGTCGTCCAGCGCAAAGAAATTGATCAGCTGGGTGCGGCCCGGCGTCTTGCTGGTGCGGGCGAAGTCCCGGCGGCCCAGGATGGTATTGATGGCGCTCGACTTGCCCGCGTTGGAGCGGCCGGCAAAGGCCACCTCGGCGCCGCTATCGGGGGGCAGCTGGCGGGGGCTGTTGGCGCTGGTGATGAACCGGGCCGCGGGATAGAGGGACATCGGCGTGGCTCGGTGAAAGGCGTGGTGTACAATCTCGCGCGGCCGCAGTCTAGCACGCGGCGGCTACCCGGAATTCCCTTGAAGAACAGCCCTATGCACACTTCCAATCTCGTCCCGACCCGACATTTTTTTACCGCGTTCCGGCATCTCGCACCCCGCCTCTGCCTGTGGCTCGGCATCGGCACGGCGGCGCTGGCCGGCCTGGCGCCGGGCGCCCACGCCGGCTCGGTGGAAGCCGGGCAGGCCAAGGCGATTACCTGCTCGGCCTGCCACGGCATGGACGGCAACAGCGCGAACCCCGACTGGCCGAGCCTGGCCGGCCAGCATGAGAGTTACCTGACGAAGGCACTGCGCAGCTTCCGCAGCGGCGAGCGGCAGAACGTGCTGATGAGCGCCATGGCGCTGCCGCTCAGCGACGAGGACATTGCCGACCTGTCCGCTTACTACGCTGCCCAGACGCTGGCGCCATCGGTGGCGGACCCGGAACTTGTACCCGCCGGCGAACGCCTGTACCGGGGCGGCAACAAGGACACGGGCGTTCCCGCCTGCATCGCCTGCCACGGGCCTTCGGGACGGGGCAATGCCCTGGCCGGCTGGCCGTCCGTCAGCGGCCAGCACGCCGCCTATGCGGCCATCCAGCTGCGGGCCTACCGCGCCAGGGAGCGGGTCACCGACGGGGATACCCAGATGATGCGCAACATCGCCGCCATGCTCACCGATGACGAGATCCGGGCGGTCACTTCCTATATCCAGGGGCTGCGCTGAGCGCGGCCGGCAGGGGCAATCATGATCATCAATCGCAGCCAGCTTCTTCTGCTCACCGCCTGTCTCGCTCTCGTTGGCGCCTGTGGCGGCAAGCCCGCCGGGGATACCGCCGCCGCACCGGCACCGGCCGCAACCGAACGAACCGAAAGCCCGGCACCGGTCGTTGCCGCGCCGGCACCCGAGGCCGTAACCGAAACAACCGAAAGCCCGGCACCGGTTGAAGAGTCCGCGGCCACCGAAGGAGCCGGTGCGGCCGCTGCGGACATCGTGCTACCGGCCAGCCAGCCCGCCCCCGCCCGGCAGACCGAGTGGAAGTACGAGGAAGGCAAGCACTACAGCGTGCTCACCACCGCGCAGGGCACCAGCAGCCCGGCCGGCAAGATCGAGGTGGCCGAGGTGTTCTGGTTCGGCTGCAACCATTGCTACAACCTCGAGCCGGTGCTCCAGGACTGGGTGAAGAAGCTGCCTGCCGACGTGAGCTTCGTGCGCATACCGGTGATGTGGAATCCCGTCAACGAGACCCACGCCCGCGTCTACTACACGGCTGAAGCGCTGGGCAAGGCCGACGTGATCGTGCCCGCCGTGTTCCGCGCCATTCACGTGGACGGCCGCGCAGTCACGGAAGAAGCCGAGATCCAGAAGCTGTTCGCCCAGCACGGCGTCTCCGCCGAGGACTTCAACCGGACCTTCCGCTCTTTCTCGATCGACGCCCAGCTCAAGCGGGCCAAAGACCTCACCGTGAAGTACCGGGTAAGGGGAGTGCCGCTGCTGGTGATCGACGGCAAGTACACCACCGACGGGCCGCAGATCCGCAGCCCCACCGACCTGCTGGCCGTCAGCGAGGAGCTGATCCAGCGGGAGCGTCAGCGCTCGTAGCGGCGTCGGTCGGGGGGCCGGCCACCGCGCCGGCCCTGACCTCGCAGTTGATCCAGCCGGAATCCCCTTCGGCGTAGTGCTCTTTCTTCCAGATGGGCACGCGCGCCTTCACTTCGTCAATGATGTAGCGGCAGGCGGCGAAGGCCGCGTCCCGGTGGGCCGCCGTGACGCCGACCCAGACGGCCAGGTCGCCGATCTCGAGCCGCCCCAGCCGGTGCACGCAGCAGGCGCGGGCGATGGGAAAACGCGCGACCGCCTCGGCGACGATGCGCTCGCCCTCCTTCGTCCCCAGCGCCTCGTAGGCCTCGTACTCCAGCTGCCGGACCGGGCGGCCCTCGTTGTGGTTGCGCACCCAGCCCTCGAAGCTGGCATAGGCGCCGGCCACCGGGTCGCTGACCCGGCTCCGGTACGCGCCGGGATCGACCGGGTCGCGGCTGAAGGCGAAGCGCGTCACCCGCCCGCCACCGGGGGAATGAAGACCACCCGGTCGCCGTCCCGCAACCGGGTGTCCCAGTCGCGGAACTCGTCATTGACGGCCACCTTCAGCGCGCCGAGGGCGGGAAAGCCGTAGCGGCCATCCAGCTCGGCATAGAGTCCCCGGAGCGTGGTCGCCGCGGTGGCGAGCTCTTCCCGCGGGCGACCGGCATGCTCCCGCAGGATCGCGAAGTACTCGATGTGGACGTTGATCATGGCTCATTGTGCCGGACGCGCTTCGAGCTGCGCCAGATCCGCCGGCGTGTCCACGTCCAGCGCGGCATGGGGCATGGGCACGGTGATGAGCTCGGTGTGCCACTGCAGCAGGCTGCGGGCGCCCTGGTCGCCGCGCAGCGCGGCCAGCTCCGGCCACAGGGACCGCGGCAGTATCACCGGCGGGCCCGCGCGGTCACCGTAGTGGGCGGCGGCCGGCAGCTGGGGCTCGACCTGCCAGGCTGCCACCAGGGCTTCCAGATCCCTGTCGGTGACGGCCGGGGTGTCCGCGAGCAGGATCAGCACCGCCTCCGCCGCCGGCGGCAGCGCGGCGACGCCGGCCCGCAGCGAGGACGACAGGCCGTCGGACCAGTCCGGATTGGGCACGCAGGTGGCCCCCGTGCCGGTGAGAGCCGTCCGGATGGCCGCTTCTCCGTCGCCGGTCACCACGAACACCCCGGCGGGGCACAGGGGCGAGAGCAACCGGGCGGCACGGTGGACCAGCGGCTCCCCGTGAAAGGGCGCCAGTACCTTCGGGCTGCCAAAGCGGCGGGCGCCGCCGGCAGCCAGGACGAGTCCTGCAAGGTGCATGGTCGATCCTCCGGTTGTGAGTGTAGGGCCTTCACAGCCCAAGGCCGCGACTGGATTGGCAGGCGGTATTTGACAAGGAATTTACCCTTGCTAAAGTAAGGATCATGGCCAAGGTCACCAGCAAGCTGCAGGTCACGCTGCCCAAGCGCATCGCCGAACAGCACGGCATCGCCCCGGGGGACGAGATCGAGTTCATATCCGCGGGGGAACTGATCCATATCGTGCCCGCCGGCGCCAGGCCGCAGGCGGGCTTCAGTGTGCAAGAGCGCCTGCGCCTTTTCGACGAGGCCACCGAGCGCCTGCGGCGCCGGGCCCGCGATCTGGCGCTGCCCTCGCAGCCGGCCACCGGCCGGGACTGGCGGCGGGAAGACCTCTATACCCGTGGCAAGCCTCGTTGATACCAACGTCCTGGTCTATCGCGTGGACCCGCGCGATCCGGCCAGGCAGCAACGGGCCGCGGCACTGCTCGGCGACGGCATAGCCCGCGACGCGCTGGTGCTACCTCACCAGGCCCTGGTCGAGTTCGTTGCCGCGGTCACTCGACCCAGGGCTGATCTGGGCGGCGAGCCACTGCTGCCAGCGGCAGCGGCGCTGCTCGAGGCCGAATCGATGATGGCGCAGTTCCGCGTGATCTACCCTGGACCGGAGGTGCTGCTGACCGCGATGCGCGGCATGGCGCTGTACGGCTTGTCCTGGTTCGATGCCCACCTGTGGGCTTACGCAGAGGCCGGCGGAATCCCCGAACTGCTTTCCGAGGATTTCGAGCACGGCCGGCACTATGGCCGGGTACGCGCGGTCAATCCATTCCTGTCGGCCGGCGGGCTGGTGCAGGAACTGCCACCACTTTATGCTGACTGAGAAGCTTCCGGCGGGTTCGCCTTCATTTCCGGCCAGAGGCCTGCCTAGATCCCTGCCGCCACCACCGACGCCTGCCGGATGGCGCGCTTCGCATCCAGCTCGGTGGCCACGTCGGCGCCGCCGATGACGTGGGTGGTCATCCCGGCGGCCGTCAGCGGTGCCTGCAGCTCGCGGAGGGGTTCCTGGCCGGTGCACAGGAGCACGTTGTCCACCGCGAGCACCGAGCGCCTGCCGCCGACGGTGATGTGCAGGCCCGCATCGTCGATGCGGTCGTAGGTCACGCCGGCGAGCATCGCCACCCGCTTCATCTTCAGCGTGGCCCGGTGGATCCAGCCGGTGGTCTTCCCGAGCCCGGCACCCGGCTTCCCCGATCTCCGCTGCAGCAGCCAGACCTGGCGTGCGGGCGGCGCGACGACCGGCTTCACCCCCGCGACGCCGCCCCGGGCCGTGGCCGGGTCCGCAACGCCCCACTCCGCGAGCCAGGCCGGCAGGTCCAGCGTCGGCGAGTGCCCGTCGTTGACGAGATACTCCGCCACGTCGAAGCCGATGCCGCCGGCGCCCACGATCGCGACCCGCTGGCCCACCGGCAGCCCGTGCAGGAGCACGTCCACGTAGGACAGCACGCACGGGTGGTCCTGGCCGGGAATCCCCGGGCTGCGCGGCGTCACGCCGGTGGCCAGCACCACCTCATCGAAGCCGGTCTGCAGGAGCTGCGCCGCGGTGACCCGCGTGTTCAGGCGCAGCGCAATGCCCAGGCTCGACAGGCGCTGCCCGAAGTAGCGCAGCGTCTCGTGGAACTCTTCCTTCCCCGGGATGCGCTTCGCCATGTTGAACTGGCCGCCGATCTCCCCGGCCGACTCGTAGAGCTGCACGGCATGGCCGCGCCCGGCGAGGACGGTGGCCGCCGCGAGGCCCGCCGGGCCGGCGCCGACCACGGCGATGCGCTTCTTCGTGGTGGCCGGCAGGTAGTTCAGCTCCGTCTCGTGGCAGGCGCGGGGATTCACGAGGCAGCTCGCCATCGCCCTGACGAAGACGTGGTCGAGGCAGGCCTGGTTGCAGGCGATGCAGGTATTGATCTCCGCCGCCCGGCCCGCTGCCGCCTTGTTCACGAAGTCCGGATCGGCCAGCAGCGGCCGCGCCATCGAGACCATGTCGGCGTCCCCGTCCGCGAGGAGTCGCTCGGCCACCTCCGGCGCGTTGATGCGGTTGGTGGTGCACAGCGGGACCGACACCTCGCCTTTAAGCCGGCGGGTCACCCAGGCGAAGGCGGCGCGGGGCACGGAGGTGGCGATCGTCGGCACCCGTGCCTCGTGCCAGCCGATGCCGGTGTTGATGATCGTGGCCCCGGCGCGCTCGATGGCCTTTGCGAGCATCACGACCTCGTCCCACGTCTGGCCGTCGGGGATCAGGTCGAGCATGGACAGGCGGTAGATGATGATGAAGTCGCGGCCGACCGACTGCCGCGTCCGGCTCACGATCTCGACCGGCAGCTGCATGCGGTTTGCAAAGCTGCCGCCCCACCGGTCGTCGCGCCGGTTGGTGTGCGTCACGAGGAACTGGTTGATGAAGTAGCCCTCGGAACCCATCACCTCCACGCCGTCGTAGCCGGCCTCCCGGGCCAGCGCGGCGCAGCGGACGAAGGCGCGGATCTGGCGCTCGACGCCGGCGGCGGACAGGGCCCGCGGCCTGAACGGCGTGATGGGCGACTTGATCGCCGAGGCCCCCACCGACAGCGGGTGGTAGCCGTAGCGGCCGGCGTGCAGGATCTGCAGTGCGATTTTTCCCTCGCTGGCGTGCACGGCATCGGTGAGCGGCCGGTGGGCACGGGCCGCAGCGCGGGACGCCAGCCGCGACGCAAAGGGCAGCAGCCAGCCCTCGACGTTGGGCGCAAACCCGCCCGTCACGATCAGGCCGACGCCGCCGCGTGCTCGCTCGGCAAAGTACGCCGCCAGCCGCGGGAAGTTAGCGACCCGGTCCTCGAGACCCGTGTGCATGGATCCCATCAGCACGCGGTTGCGCAGGCGGGTGTAGCCCAGGTCCAGCGGCGCCAGCAGGTGCGGGTAGGCCGCCACGCTCAGCTGCCGAGGCGCCGGGTACGGAAGGGCGGCTCCGGCTGATCGGGCTGGTCGGGATTACGCGGCGCGTTGCGCCGGACGGCGACGCGCTGGTTAGTGCCGCCGATCAGGCGGCGCTGCCACCGGCGTTCCGCAGCCAGCGCCTCGTCCTCGCTGCCGTGCCAGGCGTCCTGCAGCAGGCACTTGGCGGCGGCCACCGCGTCGGGCGAGCGGGTGGCGATCTCGGCGGCCAGCGACCGCGCGTGCCCGAGCGGCGCGTCGGCGACGTGGGTGACCAGACCCAGCGCGTGCGCCTCCGATCCGGAGATCACGCGACCGGTCATCGAAAGCTCCTTCGCCACGTCGATGCGCACCAGTTCGCGCAGCAGCGCCGCGCCCCCCATGTCGGGGACCAGCCCCCACCTGATCTCCATCACCGAGAGCCGCGCATCGGGCGTCGCGATGCGCAGGTCCGCTCCGAGCGCCAGCTGCAGGCCCGCGCCGAAGCAGTTGCCGTGGACGGCGGCGATCACCGGCACCGGCACTTCGCGCCAGGCCATGCTCCACTCCTGGAAGCGATTGCGCGTGGGGGACAGCAGCGAGGCGAAGCCCAGGGCGGCAGCCGCCGGCCTGCCCAGCACGCTCCTGACGTCGAGTCCGGCACAGAAGGACGGCCCCTCGCCGTGCAGGATCACCGCGCGCAATTGCCGGTCCCGGCGCAGGCGCCGGGCGGCCCGGCGCACCTCGTCCAGCATGCGCAGGTCCATGCCGTTGTGCTTGTCCGGGCGGGACAGGGAGACCAAAGCCAACGGTCCGTCCATGGTGATGCGGACGCGGTCGTTCACGCTTTACTACCCCGCTGGTGGTCTCCGGCCGTTGCGAACCGCCTTCAAGCTCCCGACTGCCCCGGCGCAGGCTTCCAGTCATAGGGATCCCAGGCGACGGGCGCGGAACGCAGCGCCGTCTCGAGTTCCTGCAGGAAGATCTCGAGCGGCAGCGCCGTCTCCGAGCCATCGGGACGATGGAGGCGCGGCACCATGCCGGTGGGGTCTTCGGCCGCCCAGCCGGGCGACGCGTCGAGCTCGTTCAGCCGCCTGGCGAGCGGCCCGAGTTGCACCCGCAGCGGCACCCGGCGGGACGCGATCTGCACCCAGCCCTCGTAGCGGTACTCGAATTCGTAGCGGTTGCCCTGCACGCGCAGCAGGCGCGTGCAGGCGGTAGCGGAGTTGATGGCGAAGGGATGGAGCACGGCCTGCTCGTCGCGCAGGTAGCGGCGGGCCGTCCGGTGACGGAGGTACGGCGGGATCCGGACCACGGCCAGGTCCAGCTCGGGCGATTCCGCCAGGGTGACGACCTCGTCCCGCAGCAGCGCCTCGCTGGCAGCCAGGTGCTCGTCCTGGCGGGCCCACAGGTCGCCGAAACGCGGCCAGCCGGCGGCACGGTCGCGCAGCACTGCCGGCAGCGCCTCGAGCAGGGCCTCGTAAAGGGCGGCGACCCGGTCCGGCGCGGTGAAGACCTCGGGTGCCAGCAGCGACACCTCCGGGTCCGTCAGTTGCTCGATCACGAAGCACAGCCGGGCGCCATCCCGGTCGGTCACCACACCGAAGTCACCCGCGAGGGACGCGGCGATCAGCAGCGCGCGGTGGGCCTGTGCCTCGGCGGGCGCCGTCAGCGCGTACATGCTGAACAGGCCGTCCTCGTCGAAATGATTGTTGGTCACCCACGGCACGGACTGGTGCAGCTCCGGTGCATCGAAATAGGCGAAGACCGTGGCAGTGGAAGTGTCCCGGCGCAGTGCGGCCGGCGTAACGGTATTGGGCCAGTGCGACAGCGTCAGCACCGTCGAGGGCAAGGGCGCGCCGTCGGCCATGATATGGGGCAGCGTCCGCGCCGCTTCGTACGGCGCGTAGCGGGCCGGGACCAGCATCAGCGGGCGCGGGCGATGCGGCACCCGACCCAGGCAAGCACGCTGGCCAGGATCACGCCCATCAGCAGGTACTGGGGCGCCGCGATGTACTCGGCGCCCGGCGCAACCGGGTCGGGCACGACGGCCCGGTACAGGTACCAGACCGCGCCCAGTGCCGCCGGCACCAGCGTCGGCCAGACGGCGATGGACAGGCCCTTGCCGGCCCGGCGCGCACCCCGCAGCAGGAGCGCGGCAACCAGTCCGCCGATCAGCATGGGCACCAGGTTGAGGGCGAAGATCGACACCAGGGTCGGGCGCGCGGTGCCGAAGACGATCAGGCCGGCCACGGTGGCGGCCACGGGCAGGAGCAGCATGCTGAGCAGATTGATCTTGCCGTGACGGGTCATCTCAGGACTCCGGGTCCGGACGCGGACCGCGCGCGTACGTTAACCCCGCAGGGCTGGGCGCGCCAATCCGGGCCGCTACTGACCCGTGGATCGGTCCACCCTTCGGCGGATCCGGCTCAGTCCGGCTGGATGCGAAACCGGTGCTCGTCGGCGGGCCAGCCGCCCTCGCAACAGAAGGCCTCCAGCACCGCCAGCCGGCCTTCCCGCACCTGGAGCAGGAACTCGGCCGGCTCCCGCAGCTGGGGGTGGGTGGCCCGCACGGGCCGCAGTCGAAGCGGCGTCGCCCCGCCGGCCACCGGGGTGGCCTCGGCAGGGACGTGGATGCGGGTGATGAAACCCACGCCGCTGTGGGTGCGCGACAGCACGGTCGCAGCCGCCAATTGATTCCGGAGCGCCGCGTGCGCCGCGTCCCCGCCCTGCAGCAAGGCCGCGAGGACGCTGCGTTCCAGGGCACTGAGGGGACCCGGGCCGTCGGTCGCGCCGGGGCGCGGGGTGCTGGAGGCTGGCATGGGTCCAGTCTAGCGCCGCGGCGGCGCACGCCACCAGGTCAATGCGACCAGCGCCCCGAAAAGGCTGTAGACCGCCACGAAGACCCGGTTCGGAGCCTCGTAAAAGAGCAGCGCATGAAGCCAGTCCTGGATGAACGACCGGGCATAGCCCGTATCCCCCGCCCGCGCGCGCAGCAGATTTTCGAGCGTGGTGAGGGGGCAATCCACGCCGAGCCAGGCTTGAGCCACCACGATGCCGATGGCGGCCAGGTGCGCGTAGCGGAAGGCCGGCTGCCGGACCCAGGCCCAGTCCCGCCAGATGCCGAGCAGGATCAGGCCGAAACCGAGCACCACGAAGGCCACATACAGGCCGTGGAGGACGAGCACGACATCGGCGAGCATTTGCGATCACGCTCCCATAAGCACATGACGCTTATGTATAATTTACGCCGCAAACCGCGCAACCAGGCCTATATTCACCCGTACAAGAAAACCACAAACGCAGCGCTCCACGATCATGAATGCCCGACGCGAAGGCGGGGATGCCCATCCCGCACCCAGCACTGACTCTGAAATCGAGTTCACCGGCTACGACCCCTATATCGTGGCGATTACCGGCGGTGATCCCGCCGACCGCAGCCCGGCCGCCGACACCGAGGATCTCTCCGCAAGCCGGAAGGTCAGGCTGATGGCCTGGCTGCGCGACCACCGCAGCTGACCATCCTTCCGTGTCGGGGTGGCGCGCCCGAGAGGATTCGAACCTCTGACCCCTGCCTTCGGAGGGCAGTACTCTATCCAGCTGAGCTACGGGCGCATCAAAAGGGGGCGAGATCATACCCCCGCGTCCCGGCGCTTGCCACACACCCGCAGCCCCGCCATGCTCCACCGGCATGAGCGGGGCCGTACCCACCGGGGACACCTTCCTCGAGATCTTCAGTGATGCCCCGGTCCGCGAACTGCAGGCCGGGGAGGTCATCATCACCGCCGGCGAACCCGCCAGCCACGTCTACAACATCCTGTCGGGCGTGCTCCGCGTCACGCGCAGCGGCACCGACGGGCGCCGGCAGATCCTCGCCTTCCTCTTTCGCGACAACTTCGTGGGTCTTACGGCCTCGGACAGCTATTTCTTCAGCGTCGAGGCCGTGACTCCGGCCCGCGTGGCCTGCGCTCCGCGCCGCAGGCTCGACGAGCGGCTGGCCGCGGACCGGCAGGCCGAGCGCGCCTTCCTCAACATGCTGTTCCGGGTCGTGGAGGACATGCTCGATGTGGTGTTCAGCCTCGGCCAGCGCACGGCCAGTGAGCGCCTCGCCGTGTTCCTGCTGTACCTGCGCCACTGGCGCCGGATCACCGACGGCATTGCCGACGACCGGAACCCCCTGCTGGGCGAGATCCACGTGCCGATGAGCCGGGAAGACATCGCCGACTTCCTGGGCCTGAAGAAGGAGACCGTCAGCCGGAGTTTTCACGCGCTCGAGGCGCAGGGGATGATCCGCCGCCTGGACAGCCACCGGGTGCGCGTCGACGACCTGGCAGCCCTCAGGCAACTGGCCGGCGTCCGGGACTTTGCCTCGCCGAGACGCCTGCTGCCCCCGTCCTGAAGCCGGTCGCCCGTTTTCCGGGCCGTTCTTTCCCCCTATAATCCCCGGCTTGTCGAGCGGGGCCTGCCGGCCCCGCACCCACCGGCCAGCACCCGACCAGGATCGAGCACACCTTGAGCACGCACGACCAGAGCTTCTTCAACGTCTTCATGATCGTCATCGGCGCCCTGATCGGTGTGGCGCTCGCCCTGGTGGTGCTGGCGCGGACCATTGCCAACAACACCCAGGTCGCCTGGCAGCAGGATGACCCGCGGAACATCGCGCTGGTCGATGAGCGCATCCAGCCGGTCGGACGGGTCAGCCTGCCCGGCGACGCGGCGGCGGCGCAGGCGGTGGCCGTGGCAACGGCGGCCCCGGCTGCGGCACGGCTCACGGGCGAGCAGGTCTACAACACCGCCTGCTTCGCCTGCCATGGCGCGGGCGTGGGCGGCGCACCGAAGCGCGGTGATTCCGCCGACTGGGGTGCGCGCAATGCCCAGGGCCGGAGCACGCTCAACAAGCACGCCCTCGAAGGCTTCCAGGGCACGAAGGGCTACATGCCCCCGAAGGGCGGCCGCGCCGATCTCTCCGACGACGAGATCATCGACGCCGTGGGATTCATGTCCGGCAGCTGAGCCGCCGCTGGCGGAAGGTGAGCGCCTCCGCCACTGCCGCCGTGCCGGGCGTCTCGTCCCCGGCCAGGTCGGCCAGGGTTCGCGCCACGCGCCGCACGCTATCCAGCGCCCGCGCGGACAAGGCAAAGGCCGCGGCCGCCTCCTCCAGCAGCACGGCTGCCGCCGTCTCCGGCGTGCAGTGGGCGCGCAGGGCCTCGCCGTTCAACCGGGCGTTCAGCCCGCCCTGCCGGGAGCGCTGCCGGGCGACGGCCGCATGGACCCGCTCGCGCACCGGCGCCGAGGGTTCGCCCGGCATCTCCCGCCCCGGGAGTCCGGCCCGTGCCACGTTGACCACGAGGTCGATGCGGTCGAGCAGCGGCCCCGAGATCTTCTGCTGGTAGCGGCGCACCTGGTCCGGCGTGCAGTTGCACAGCCCGCCTTCATCGCCATCGAAGCCGCAGGGACAGGGGTTCATCGCGGCCACCAGCTGGAACTGTGCGGGGTATTCAACGGTGCGCAGGGCCCTGGCAATCGTGATCTGGCCGTTCGCCAGCGGCTCGCGCAGCGCCTCCAGCACCACGCGGTTGAACTCCGGCAGTTCGTCCAGGAACAGCACGCCGTGGTGCGCGAGGGAGATCTCCCCGGGGCGGGGGTTGCCACCGCCACCGACCAGGGCCGCCGCTGACGCGGTGTGGTGGGGCGCCCGGAACGGCCGGCGGCGGAACTCCCGCACGCCGCCCGCCAGGGACTGGATCGCCGCGGATTCCAGCGCCTCGTCCGCGGTCAGTTCGGGCAGCAGGCCGGGAAGGCGGCGGGCCAGCATGGTCTTGCCGGTGCCCGGCGGACCGGTGAGCAGCAGGTGATGCCCGCCCGCCGCGGCGATCTCGAGTGCCCGCCGCGGCACCGCCTGGCCGCGCACATCGGCGAGGTCGTCGAGGGGCGGAAGGTTGCTCGAGGCCGTGCCGGGCGGGGCCACCGGGCTGCGCAGCCTGCCGCTGCCGTTCAGCAGGCCGACCACCTCGCCGAGCGTGCCGGCCAGCAGGATGTCCTGCCCGCCCAGAAGCGCCACCTCGGACTCGCCGGCGGCCGGCACGATCGCCCGCCGGCCGGCGCTGCGCATCCGGATCAGCGCCGGCAGCAGTCCCGGCACCCCGCGCAGCGCGCCGGTAAAGGCCAGCTCGCCCAGGAACTCGAAGCCCGGCAGCTCGTCGGCCCTCACCTGCCCCGACGCGGCCAGCACGGCGATCGCGATCGCCAGATCGAAACCACTGCCCGCCTTCGGCAGGTCGGCCGGGGCGAGATTGACGGTGATCCGGCCCTGCGGGAACGCCAGCCCGGACTGCTGGATCGCCGCCCGCACCCGGTCGCGGCTCTCGCGTACCGACGTCTCGATCAGACCTATGACGCCGAACTGCGGCAGGCCGCCGCCCACGTGGGCCTCGACGGCCACCTCCGGCGCCCGGAGACCGATCTGCGCCCGGGAAAAGGTGGTTGCCAGCCGCGGCGACATGCCCCGGTGGTCCCGTCAGCGGCTCCGGATCCGTCAGCCGGCTCCGTCCGTGGTCGCCGGTTCCCCGAACTTCTGCTCCAGCGCCGCGAGTTCCGCTTCGACCCGCGTCAGTTTCTCCCGGGTGCGCTCCAGCACCCGGCGCTGCACATCGAACTCCTCACGGGTCACCAGGTTCAGGCGGTCGAAGGTGCCACGCAGCAGGGCCGCGAAGTTGCGCTCCAGGTCCGCCTGGGCGGCCCGGACCCCGCCGGGCACGTTGGCCGCCAGCCTGCGGGCCAGGTCGTCGATGAATTGCTTGTCCATGTCTGCGCCTCTCTGTGTGTCTGCCGGGGGTGCCGCCGCGCCCTCTTAAGAGTCATCTGCTGTCCGGCATCGCCCCCGGATGGTGCAACGGAGCCACCGGAAAGCGTCGCGGTCCTTATTTTCCGCGCTGCCGGACGATCCGGCAGCGCTGGCACGGATCGTGCTTTGCGTCCGTGTCGGCACGCGCGGTGATCGTGCCAGCCGACTCTTCGGCAAACAAGAGAGCTACAGGAGTGATTCCATGCTGAAACTCGCCTTGACGACGTCATCGGCGCCGCACGAACGGGAGTGCGCGCGATGAAACTGATCACCGCCATCATCAAGCCCTTCAAGCTCGACGACGTGCGGCAGGCCGTCACCGAAATGGGCGTCCAGGGCATCACCGTGACGGAGGTCAAGGGCTACGGACGCCAGCGGGGCCACACGGAGCTCTACCGCGGCGCCGAGTACGTGGTGGACTTTCTCCCCAAGACCCGGCTCGAGCTCGCCGTCGCCGACGACATTGCCGAGCAGGTCATCGAGGCGATCGTCAACACGGCCCGCACCGGCAAGATCGGCGACGGCAAGATCTTTGTCACCCATCTGGATGAAGTCGTACGGATTCGTACCGGCGAAACCGGTGCCGAGGCCGTATGAGCGCAGCCACTTCAGACGAGAGCAGGAGAACCGTCGTGATTCAGCCCAGGTCATGTCTCAGCCCGCTGCGCCGCGCACTCGTGCCGGCAGGCCTTGCGTTATTGCTGCCGGCCCTGGCCCTGGCCGGGGGGGAAGATCCGGTACCGGAGAAGGGGGATACGGCCTGGATGATGACCTGCACGCTGCTGGTGATCATGATGGGCCTGCCCGGCCTTGCCCTGTTCTACGGCGGCATGGTGCGCTCGAAGAACACCCTGTCGGTGCTGATGCAGGTCTTCGTGGTGTTTTCCCTGATCACGGTGCTCTGGGTGGTGTACGGCTACAGCCTCGCCTTCAGCGGTTCCGGCACCTGGCTCGGCACCTTCGAACGGGCCTTCCTGGCCGGCATCACGCCGGATTCCGTGGCCGCCACCTTCAGCGAGGGGGTAGTGATCCCGGAATTCGTGTTCGTCGCCTTCCAGTGCACCTTCGCGGCATTGACCGCCGCGCTGGTGGTGGGCTCCTTTGCCGAGCGCATCAGGTTCTCCGCCGTACTGCTGTCAATGGTGCTGTGGTTCACGCTGGCCTATATCCCCATCGCCCGGATGGTCTGGTACAGCGAGGGCTTCATGTTCAGCATGGGCGCGCTGGACTTTGCCGGCGGCACGGTCGTGCACATCAACGCCGGGATCGCCGGCCTCGTCGGCTCCCTCGTGGTCGGCCGGCGACTGGGTTACGGCACGACGCCCATGCCGCCCCACAATCTGCCGCTGGTCATGGTCGGCGCATCGCTGCTGTGGGTCGGCTGGTTCGGCTTCAACGTGGGGTCGAACCTGGAGGCCAACGCCTTCTCCGGCCTGGTCTTCATCAACACCTTCGTCGCAACGGCGGCGGCGGTGCTGGCCTGGACGCTCGGCGAGTGGCTCATCCGGGGTACGCCCACGATGCTGGGCGCGGCGTCCGGCGCCATTGCGGGCCTGGTGGCCGTCACCCCGGCCTGCGGCTCCGTGGGGCCGATGGGCGCGATCCTGCTCGGGATCATCGCCGGCTTCGTCTGCCTGTGGTCGGTCACGAAGCTCAAGCGGATCTTCGGCTACGACGATGCCCTCGACGTTTTCGGCGTGCACTGCGTGGGCGGCATCATCGGCGCCATCCTCACCGGGGTGTTCGTCGCCGAATCCTTCGGCGGCGTCGGCCTGGCGGAGGGCAACACCATTGCCGCCCAGGTCGGCGTGCAGGCGCTCGGCGTCGGCATCACGATCGTCTGGTCGGGCATCGTGGCCTTCATCGCCTACAAGGTCGCGGACCTCACGGTCGGCCTGCGGGTCACGGAGGACCAGGAACGTCAGGGCCTCGACACCGTATCGCACGGCGAGAGCGCCTACACCTGAGCCGGCAGCGCGGGGCCCTGTCACCGCCCCTGAAGCCCCCACCCTGCCCCGCGCGGACGGGGTGGGGGCTTGCCCGGGATGCCCGGCACGGGCCCCGAGCGTGAACCGCGTCGGTTTCCGGTCCCGGCCCGGGTGGCATAATTCCCCACGCCCGGGGCCGTGCCCCGGGGACTTCCGGGCATCTTGAGGTGACCAGCATGCAGCGTCGGTCCAGAATCGCGGGTTCAGTCCTGCTCGCCCTTGCCGCCGGTATCGGCGGGGCCTCTACGGCCTGCGCCGAGGAGTCCTATGTCTACAAATGGGTGGATGCGGCCGGCATCACCCATTTCAGCGACCAGCCCCCCGCCAACGCCACCGCGCAGGAGATGACGCTGCGCTACCGGCGCACGGACCGGGGCACGGTGCAGGCCGGCGGGCAGCCGGGCCCGGCCGGCAGCAGTGACGACGCCAGCGCCCGCAGGGCCGAACAGGCCCAGAGTGAGGCCGATCGCGAACAGGTGCTGGCCGAGCGCCGCAAGACCTGCGAGCAGGCCCGGGATCGTGTGGCAAAGTACAGCACGGCCCAGCGGCTCTACCGCCCCGGGCCCAACGGTGAACGCATTTACCTGACGGACAAGGAACTGGATGCCGAGCGCGCCGATGCCAACCGGGCCGTGGAGGAGTGGTGCGACGACGGCTGATGCCGAACGTTTTGCCCTCCCCGATCTCTGCACGCCGCTCGCCGTCTTCGGCGTCGTCCTCGCCTCCCAGCTGCTCGCCCTGCTGCTGACCCTCGCCGGTCAGCCGGGGTGGTACGCCTTCTACAACCACCTGGCCCAGACGGCGCTGCTCCTCCTGTGGACCGGGCTGCTCGGTGCCGCGCTCCTGTGCAGGCTGCGGCCGCGGCTGATGCGCCTGCCGGTCGCCGAAGGCAGCCTCGCCACCTACCTGGCCGTGATCGCGTGCGTCATCGCGGTTTCCGAGACGGCCTTCTGGCTCGGCCGCTTCCTGGGCGCGGGCCCGGACACCGGTGGCGGCTGGTTTCCCACCGACCACTGGAGCTTCGTCACGCGCAACATCGCGGTGGCCACCCTGGTCATGGGCCCGCTGCTCCGTTACTTCTACGTGTCCCAGCAGTGGCAGCGCAACGTGCGCCGGGAGGCCGAGTCCCGGCTGACTGCGCTGCAGGCCCGGATCCGGCCCCATTTCCTGTTCAACAGCATGAACACCATCGCCGCGCTCACGCGCTCCAATCCCGGGGCCGCAGAGCAGGCCGTGGAGGATCTCGCGGACCTGTTCCGCGCCTCGCTGCGGGACGGCCGGCAGCTCATCCCGCTCGCGGAGGAGCTGGAGATTGCGCGCGTCTACGAGCGGATGGAGCAGCACCGCCTGGGCGGCCGGCTGCGGGTGGACTGGGCGCTCGGCGACCTGCCGCGCTCCGCCGAGATTCCGGGCCTCACGATCCAGCCCCTGCTCGAGAACGCCATCTATCACGGCATCGAGCCGGCAACGACGCCCGGGCAGATCACGGTGACGGGCACCTCGGACGGCAACCGGATCCGGATTGCCGTCAGCAATCCGCGGCCGGCAGCAAACGAGGCCGCACGCCCGGGGCATGGCCTGGCGCTCGGCAACATCCGCGAACGGCTGGAGCTGGCCTTTGGCGACCAGGGCCGGCTGACCGTGACCGACGAAGCCGGGCACTTCACCGCGACCATCGAGTTTCCCGCCGTGCCGCCGCGGAGGCTCTCATGAGCAGTGCCCCGACGGGCGTACTGATCGTGGATGACGAGCCGCCGGCCCGCTCACGGCTGCGCCAGCTGGTGACCGACCTGCCGGGATTCGAGGTGGTGGGCGAAGCGGGGCACGGCGAGGAGGCGCTGGCCCTGTGCCATGCCCTGAAACCGGACGTGGTCCTGCTCGATATCCGGATGCCGGGGCTCGACGGCCTGCAGGTGGCCGGTCACCTTGCCGGCTGGCCGGAGCGGCCAGCCGTGGTGTTCACCACGGCCTACGACGAGTACGCCATACAGGCCTTCGAGGCCCAGGCGGTCGGTTACCTGCTGAAGCCGGTGCGCCGCGAGCGCCTGCAGCAGAGCCTGGCCCACGCGGCACGGGTGAGCCGCCCGCAGCTCACGTCACTGCCGGGAGCCGCGCCCCGCACCCATCTGTGCGTCCAGCGCAGCCGTGGGCTGCAGATGATCCCGGTGGACGAGGTGCTGTGCTTCCAGGCCGACCAGAAATATGTCACGGCCTGCTACAGCGGCGGCGAGGCGCTGCTGGACCAGCCCCTCAAGGAACTGGAAGAGGAGTTTGGCGAACGCCTGCTGCGCATCCACCGCAATGCACTGGTGGCCGTCGCCTGGCTCGACAGCCTGGAGCGCGACGAGCAGGGCAGCTGGCAGGTGCGCCTGAAGGGTGATGTGCCCCCCCTGCCGGTCAGCCGCCGGCACCTGGGCGAGGTGAAACGGCGGCTCCGCGCCCGCCGCTGAGAGGCGCCTCCGTCGCCGCCCGGAGGCTCCATGGGGCGCGGATCACTGGCAGAATGGGCCATGGCCATTTCCACCTCCATCAGCACGACACTCTCGGTGGTCGCCCTCGGCGTGGCCGCCACCGTGGCCGGCTACGTCTGGTTCGGGCAGCAGACCGGCAGCGATCAGGACCTCGGCCGCAGCGTGGCGACGCTGCAGGACGAAGTGCGCCTGCGAACCTCCGAGCTGGCTGCCGTCAACGCACGGCTGAGCGACATCGGCGCGGGTCGTCAGCGCCTCGACGACGATCTCAGCCAGCTTGCCGACCGGGTCAACCGGGAAACCGAAACCCTGGCCGTCCTCCCCGAACGGCTCGACACCATCGAGCAGGCCGTCGCGCGCTTTGCCGGGACGGGCGACAAGGTGCGCCCCGCCTGGCTGCTGGCCGAAGCCGAGCACTACCTGCGCATTGCCAATGCGCAGCTCGGCCTCGCCGGTGACGTGGATGTGGCACAGACGGCGCTGGGCCTCGCCGACGATGCGCTGCGCGAGCTCAATGACCCGCGCCTGACGCCGGTCCGCAAGCTGCTCGCCGACGAGATCAGCGCACTGCGGGCCGTGCCGCGCCCGGACACCGAGGGCATCGTGCTGAGCCTCGGCACGCTGGCCAGCAGCCTGGACACCCTGCCCCTCAAGACGTCGGCGCCGGACACCTTTCGCGCGATTCCCGGCAAGCCCGACGAACCGCTGACGGGCCCCGACCGGGCCGTTGCCGTGACACGCGCGGCGCTCGCGAGCCTCGTCAGCGTGCGCCGGGTGGATGACCCGGTCTCGCCGCTGCTCACCGACGCCGAGCAGTCGGTCCTGCTGCGCAGCCTGGATCTGGAGCTGCAGCTCGCGCGGCTGGCCATCATGCGCGGTGATGCCGGCATGTACCGGCGCTCCGTGGAAGCCGCCACGGGCCGGCTCCGCGAGCATTTCGACCTGTCATCGCGCGAGGTGCAGGCGTCGCTCGCGACACTTCAGGATCTCGAGGGGACCGCGCTGCCGGAGCAGCTGCCCGACATTTCCGGGTCGCTGTCCGCGCTGCTGCGCATCGTCGGCGCCGCAGACTCCGCCGCGCGTCCGGACGCCAGGCCGTGAAGGCCGGGCTCGTCATCGTGCTGGCCCTGCTGGTGGGCGCGATGGGTGCCCACCTGCTGCTGGCCGATACGGGCTATGTGCTGATCAATTTCCGCGGCTATGTGCTCGAGACCTCCGTCCCGATCCTGATGCTGGCGCTGGTCGCGGGGTACGTGGCGGTACGGCTGCTGGTGCAGCTCTGGCGTGCCCCACGGCGCCTCGGTGAAGCCTGGGCCCGGTCCCGGATCCGCTATGCCGGCCGCCAGGCCACCCAGGGCTATATCGCGCTGGCCGAGGGCCGCCTGGCGCGGGGCGAACGCCTGCTCACGCGGGGCGCACGCCGGTCGGAGACCCCGCTGCTCAACTATCTGGCCGCAGCCCGGGCCGCGCAGATGCAGGGCGACCGCGAGCGCCGGGACGGCTGGCTGCGCATGGCCTGCGAGCACGAACCGGCGGCCCAGGATGCCGTGCTGCTGACCCAGGCGGAGCTGCAACTGGAAGACGGGCAGTACGCGGAGGCGCTCGCAAGCCTCAGCCGGGTGAGGGAGCGGCATCCCGAGCACCCTCAGGCCCTCAAGCTGCTGGGCGAACTGCACTACCGGTGCCGGGAGTGGCAGCCGCTGGCGGGCCTGCTGCCCCTGATCCGCAGGCGGGGCAACGTGCCTGCGCTGCTCCTCGACGAGTGGAGCATAGCCGCCTACGAGAACATCCTCGCGGCACAGGGCCAGGATCGCGCTGCCCTGGACCGGATCTGGGACGAGCTGCCCCGCCATCTGCAGCGCGAGCCGCGGCTCGCGGAGATACGCGCCCGCGCGCTCGTCGCCTGCGGTGCGGTGGACGAGGCCGAAGCGGAACTGCGCCGGATCCTGCCGGAACGCTGGAACCGGAACCTGGTCACCCTCTATGGGGAACTCGCTGCCACCGACCCCGCCCTGCACCTGAAGCGCATCGAGGCCTGGCTCCGGGAACGGCCCGAGGATCCCACCCTGCTGCTGGCGGCCGGCCGGGCCTGCGTACGCCACCAGCTGTGGGGCAAGGCGCGCAGTTACATCGAGACGAGCCTGGCGATCCGCGCGGCGCCCGAAACCTACCGGGCGCTGGGGCAGCTCATGGCACGCGTGGGCGAGTCGCAGTCCGCCTCAAAGGCCTTCGAGAAGGGCCTGACGATGGCAACGGATGAAGCCACCGGCCCGGCGCCGCCCGTCACGCGCGGCGGACTTCCCGCGGCCGCGAGCCAGACCATTACCGCGAACCCTGATCGACTGGCCGGCTGAGCAAGGCCCTGGGGCCTTCCGGAAATCAGGGCTGGCTGCGCTTGCTGTTGAGCCAGCTGACGAGCGGCTTCCACTGTTCCCAGTCCGGCCATGCCAGGTACTCGGGGAGTTCGTGGATGCCGAGGCCGCGGGTGTAGGCCCGCACGTAGTTCTGCGCTTCCCTCAGGCGCGTGACGTAGGGCATGCGCAGCTTGCTCAGGTATTCGTCCAGTTCCTGGGAGATCAGCGTGTACTCCCGAACGCGGTTGCCCACCACGGCGATCTTCACTTCCCGGCGCTCCACCTTGCCGACGTCCTTCAGTTCATCGATGAACTTGCTGGAAGCGGTGATATCGATCGTCGAGGGCAGCACCGGCACGACCACGGTCTCGGCATGCCGCACGAGTTCGGTCAGCTGCTTGCCGTGGCAACCGGCCGGTGCGTCGATCACCACCACGTCCGCGTTGCGCGGGACGTGGCGGAAGCCCTCTTCGAATCCCGCCACGCCGGTGATCGCCGGACGATTTGCAGGGCGGCGCGCCAGCCAGTCCAGACTGGAGGCCTGGCGGTCGTAGTCCACGAGGGCGACTTTTTCATCCCGGCCCGCGTAATAGGCGGCGAGACTGGTGGCAATGGTGCTCTTGCCACAACCGCCCTTGGAATTGAGGACGAGAATGTGTCGCATGAATCCGTCTCCCTTGTTTTTATTGGGTTTTCAGACCCCCGCAGCGCGGCGGACGGCTAACCTTAGCGGTCGATTTAACAAAAGTCCACGACGACCCGGCATGGCTATAATTCCGGCCCGTCCCGAAGCCCGGATCAATCCCGCCCATGCAACTGCCCTTCACCAAGATGCACGGGCTTGGCAACGACTTCGTCGTGATCCGGGGCCGGGGGCTGGCACTCCCGTCACCGGATCAGATCCGGGCACTGGCTGACCGGCGCCGGGGCATCGGTTTCGATCAGCTGCTGTGGCTCGAGGAGCCCCGGCGTACCGGTGATGACGTGCACTACCGGATCTTCAACGGCGACGGCAGCGAGGCGGAGCAGTGTGGCAACGGCGCCCGCTGCATCGCGCGGCTCATCGCCACACCGGGCCGGCACGAGGTGCGCCTCGGCCACGCGGGCGGCACGCTGCGCGCACGGCTCGGCGACGACGGTGCGGTGACGGTCGAGATGGGCGTGCCCGAATTCCGCCCGGCGCACATTCCCTTCATCGCGGAGCGGGAGGCGGCGGTCTATGCCGTTGACGCCGGCGGCGAGCAGGTGGCGCTCGGTGTGGTGTCGATGGGCAATCCCCACGGCGTGCTCACCGTAGCCAGCACCGACACGGCACCGGTCGCGCGACTCGGCCCGCTGCTCGAGCGGCACGAGCGTTTTCCGAACCGTGCTAACATCGGTTTCATGCAGGTTCTGGCTCCGGACCGCATACGCCTGCGCGTTTTCGAGCGCGGTGCGGGTGAGACCTCGGCCTGCGGAACGGGAGCCTGCGCGGCGGTCGTCATCGGCCGCACCTGGAAGTTGCTCGACTCCCGCGTCAGCGTCGAGCTGCCCGGCGGGGAATTGCAGATCAGCTGGGCGGGCCCGGGCGAGCCGGTATGGATGACGGGCGAAGCGGTCAACGTGTACGAGGGAACCCTGGTGGTATGAGCACGCTGAAGCAGCAGATCCCCGGTCCGGCGCTGACCGAAACCGATATCGCCGCCTATCTCCAGGCCAACCCCGACTTTTTCGAACGCCACGGCACCCTGCTCAATACCCTGCGCCTGCCCCACAACGCGGGCGGCGCGGCCGTGTCGCTGGTCGAGCGGCAGGTGCTGGTGCTCCGGCAGAAAAACCTGAAGCTCGAACGCAAGCTGAAGGACCTGGTCGACGTGGCGCGCAGCAACGATGCGCTGGCCGCCCGCATTCACGCGCTGGCCCTGCTGATGCTGTCGGCACCCGACCAGAGCGGCGTGGTCCGCGTGCTGGAGGAGCAGCTGCGGGTGTCCTTCAGCGCCGATGAGGCCGTGCTGGTCGTCTTTCAGCCGCCGGCGGGCGGGTCGGAGCCCGGCCGGTTCCTGCGGGTGATCGCCCGGGATGACCTGCAGCTGGCGCCCTTTCGCACCTTCCTGGAGGCCAGCACACCCCGCTGTGGCCAGATCCGCGATGCCCAGCGCGACCTGCTGTTCGGCCCGGGCTCGGTCGAGATCGGTTCGGCCGCGCTGCTGCCGCTGGGTCGCGGGTCTGAACTGGGCTTCCTGGCCATCGGCAACCGGGATGCCAATCATTTTCACCCCGGCATGAGCATCGAGTTTCTCGCCCGGCTGGGGGAACTCGTCAGCTGCGCCCTGCACACGCGCTGAGGCGCGTGCCGAAGGGCACGGCGATGGACCCCCGCCACTGGCAGACGGCCGAACGCTTCCTCGATCACCTGCGCCTCGAGCGCCGCCTTTCCCCCCATACCGAAAAGAGCTATCGCCGGGACCTCCGCTGTCTCGCGGCCTTCTGCGATGAGCAGTCCATCACGGCCTTCACCGACCTCAGGCCCCACGACCTGCGGCGCTTCGCGGCCGTGAGTCATGCCCGGGGACTCGCGCCGCGCAGCGTCCAGCGGCGCCTGTCCGGCGCGCGCAGCCTGCTCAACTACCTGATCCGGGAAGGCGAGCTCAGCCACAATCCCGGCGCCGACATCAGCGCCCCGCAGGCGCCCCGCCGGCTGCCGGACACCCTGGACGTGGACCAGATGGCCCAGCTCCTGAAGATCGACGGCGACGAACCCGAAACCGTGCGGGACCGGGCCATGCTGGAGCTCTTCTATTCATCCGGCCTGCGCCTGGCCGAACTGGTGGGCCTGGATCTGGGCGCGGTCGACCTGGCCGACGGCACCGTACGGGTGACCGGCAAGGGCAACAAGACGCGGATCGTCCCGGTGGGCCGGCTTGCCCGGGAGCAGATCCGGGCGTGGCAGAAGGTCAGGGTGCAGCTCGCCCGGGAGTCCGAGCGGGCCCTGTTCGTCGGACCCCGGGGGAGCCGCATCAGCCCCCGCACGGTTCAGGTCCGCGTACGCTACTGGGCCCTGCGCGCCGGCATTCCCCAGCGGGTGTACCCCCACCTGCTCCGGCACAGCTTTGCCACCCACATGCTGGAGTCCAGCAGCGACCTGCGGGGCGTCCAGGAGATGCTCGGTCATGCCGACATCAGCACCACCCAGATCTACACCCACCTGAATTTCCAGCACCTGGCGCAGGTTTATGACAAGGCCCACCCGCGGGCGCGCCTGAAGAAGAGCTAGGGCGGGCAGGGGCTTGTGCCCGGGTCGGGCCGCCCCCAGATACACTAGCCCGCCACCTGCACCGGAAGCAGTTCAGATGCGCCAGTTCGACGGCACCACCATCATCTCCGTGCGCCGCGACGGCACCGTGGCCGTGGGCGGCGACGGGCAGGTCACGATGGGCAACACCATCATGAAGGGCAACGCCCGCAAGGTACGACGACTGGCGGAAGGCCGTGTGCTTGCCGGCTTTGCCGGGGGCACCGCGGATGCCTTCACGCTCTTCGAGCTGTTCGAGGGGAAGCTCGAGCAGTACGGCAACCTGAGCCGGGCGGCCATCGAGCTCGCCAAGGACTGGCGCACCGACCGGCGTCTGCGCCGGCTCGAGGCCCTGCTGTGCGTGGCCGACCGGGAACGCTCCCTGATCATCTCCGGCAACGGCGACGTGATCGAACCGGAGGATGACCTGATGGCCATCGGCTCGGGCGGGCCTTTCGCCCAGGCGGCAGCCCGGGCCCTGCTGGACAATTCGACGCTCGGCGCAGCGGATATCGTGCGCAGGAGCCTCGAGATCGCCGGCCGGATCTGCATCTACACCAACCAGAACATCACCATCGAGACCCTGCCCTGATGTCCCAGATGACCCCCCGCGAGATCGTCCAGGAACTGGACAAGTTCATCATCGGCCAGCACCCGGCCAAGCGCGCCGTCGCCATCGCGCTGCGCAACCGCTGGCGCCGCATGCAGGTGCCCGAGCCGCTGCGCGGCGAAATCACGCCCAAGAACATCCTGATGATCGGCCCGACCGGTGTCGGCAAGACCGAGATCGCGCGCCGGCTGGCGCGGCTCGCCGACGCGCCGTTCATCAAGGTGGAGGCCACCAAGTTCACGGAGGTGGGCTACGTGGGCCGCGAGGTGGACAGCATCATCAAGGACCTGATGGATGCGGCCGTGAAGCTCACCCGCGAACGGGAGATGCACAAGGTGCGGCACCGCGCCGAAGACGCCGCCGAGGACAAGGTGCTGGATGCCCTGCTCCCGCCGCCCGCCGCCGGCCCCACGGCCGGCGTGGAAGGCCGGGAGACCGAGACCCGCCAGAAGTTCCGCAAGATGCTCCGGGAAGGCAGGCTCGACGACAGGGAGATCGAGATCGAGCTGGCGGCCGTGCTGCCGGGCATCGAGATCATGGCCCCGCCGGGCATGGAGGAGATGTCGGGCCAGCTCCAGAGCCTCTTCCAGAACATCGGCGGCGCAAGGCGCAAGGCGCGCAAGCTCAAGGTGCGGGAGGCCTTCCGGCTGCTGGTCGATGAGGAGGCCGGCCGGATGATCAACGAGGAAGACCTCAAGACCGCCGCGCTCCACAACGTCGAGCAGAACGGCATCGTCTTCATCGACGAGATCGACAAGGTGGCCCGCCGCGGCGAGGCCCACGGCGCGGACGTGTCGCGCGAGGGCGTGCAGCGCGACCTGCTGCCGCTGGTCGAGGGCTGCACGGTGAGCACCCGCTACGGCATGGTCAGGACCGACCACATCCTGTTCATAGCCTCCGGCGCGTTCCACGCCTCGAAGCCGTCCGACCTGATTCCGGAACTGCAGGGCCGCTTCCCGATCCGCGTCGAGCTCTCGGCTCTTTCCACCGACGACTTCGTCCGGATCCTCACGGAACCGGATGCCTCGCTGACCCGCCAGTACGCAGCCCTGATGGCCACCGAGGGTGTCAGCGTCGAGTTTGCCGAATCGGGCGTGCGGCGGCTCGCGGAGATCGCGTTCCACGTGAACAGCGAGCAGGAAAACATCGGCGCCCGCCGCTTGCACACCGTGATGGAGCGGCTGCTGGACCAGATCTCCTTCGAGGCCGCCGACCGGAACGGCGAGCGGCTGCTGGTCGACGCCGTCTACGTGGACGCAAGCCTCGGCGACCTGGTGAAAAACCAGGATCTCAGCCGCTACATCCTCTGAAGGCTGGAACGATCAGGCGGATTTCAGCTGTTCCCGCAGTTCCCCCGTCCCGCTGACGGGTCGACCCCGCCTGGCCTTCCAGCGGTCGCGGAGATCGGACATCAGGGAGTAGGCAGCCGGTACGGCGACCAGGGACAGCACCGTCGAGGTCAGCAGTCCGCCGATCACGGAAATGCCGAGCGGCGCGCGGAAACTGCCATCGGCCCCCAGCCCGAAAGCAATGGGCAGCATCCCGGCGCCCATGGCGATGGTGGTCATGATCACCGGCCGGGCCCGCTTGCGGCAGGCGGCCACGATGGCGTCGTAGCGCGACAGGCCCTGGTCACGTTCCCCGATGATGGCGTAGTCCACGATCAGGATTGAATTCTTGGTGGCCACGCCCATGAGCAGCAGCAGGCCGATCAGTGACGGGAGGGACAGCGCATACCCCGTCAACAGCAGCGCACCGAAGGCCCCCGCGCCGCACAGCGGAATAGCGGCCAGGATCACCAGCGGCTGCGTGGCGCTGCGGAAGAGCAGCAGCAGCACCAGATATACGCAGGCCAGTCCGGTGAGCATCGCGGCGCCAAAGCCCAGGAACATCTCGGCAAAGGCCTCCGCATCGTCGCTGTCGACGATCCGCACCCCTGCCGGCAGGCTATTGATCGCCGGGAGGCTGCGCAGCTCGGCCATGGCCGGACCCAGCGGCTGGCCGTTCAGCTCTGCGGAAATCTTGATGTTGCGCTCGCGGTCGAAGCGGTCGATCTGGGCCGGCCCGCTGCCATCCCGGATGGTGGCAACCGCGGACAGGGGCACGCTCCCGTTGCGCGCCGGCACCCGCAGCAGGGACAGGAGCTCGGCATCACCCAGCGATTCATCGGCCAGCTGCACGCGGATGGGGATCTGGCGTTCCGCGAGGTTGAGCTTGGCGAGCCGCTGGCGGAAATCGCCGCTGGTGGCAATGCGGGCAGCCTCGGCAATATCCACCGTGGACACGCCCAGATCGGCGGCGCGGGCCGGATCCGGCGTGATCACGATCTCGGGGTTGAGCAGGGAGGCGGTGGAGGTCACGGCACCGATGCGCGGCAGGGAGCGCAGTGCGGCCTCGATGTTGCGCCCGGCCACGGCCAGCTGATCCGGATCGCGCCCGGCGAGCACGACGTCCAGGCGTCCGCCCGGGCCCTGTGCGAGGAAACTGACCCGGACACCGGGCAGGTCGGCGAGCCGCTGGCGCACGTCGGCCTCGAGCTCCTGGATGGTGCGTGTGCGCTTCGCGCTGAACTTCAGCGTCAGGGTGGACTTGCGCACGTTGCCGACGGTGGTCGCCTCCATCCCGCCCGCGCCCACGGATCCCACGCGCACGAAAACGCTTTCGAGTTCGCTGATCCCCGCCAGGATCTGCCGCGCCTGCTCCGACACGGCGACGGTGTCGGCCAGCCGCGCCCCCGGCGGCAGGCTGAGCTGCAGGTCCGTCTCGGACTGGTTGCCCGGCGGCACGAAGGTGGTCGGGATCAGCGGTATCAGCGCCAGCGACAGCACGAAGGTCGCGAGCGCCAGCGACAGGGTCCATCCCCGGCGGCGAAGCGCGCGCTCGACCAGCCGGAGGTACCACGGGATCCAGCGCGGCGTGGTCGGGTGCACCGGAGCGTCGGCGAGGAAACGGGAGGCCAGCATGGGCGTCAGCAGGCGGGCCACGAGCAGCGAGAACAGCACGGCGGCAGCGGCCGTCCAGCCGAACTCGCGGAAATAGAGGCCGACCTCGCCGGGCATCAGGGCGACCGGAACGAAGACCGCCACCAGGGTTGCCGAGGTGGCGATCACGGCCATGCCGATCTCGTTGGTGGCGTCGATGGAGGCCTGCCGCGCCGATTTGCCCATGGCCCGGTGCTGGGCGATGTTCTCGATCTCGACGATGGCATCGTCGACCAGTACGCCGATCACCGTCGCGAAGGCGAGCAGGGACAGCAGGTTCAGGCTGAAGCCCAGCCATTGCATCACGGCGAAGGTGGGGATGATGGACAGCGGCAGGGCAAGCGCCGAAATCCAGGTGGACCGCCAGTCGCGCAGGAAGAACCAGACGACGATGACCGCGAGCAGCGCGCCCTCGATCAGCATGGCGACCGACGCGTCATAGGACGCCCTGGTCTCCTCGATCGACGACCGGACTTCGGTGATACGGACTTCCGGGTGCGCGGCGGCCACCCGGGCCATCTGCCTGCGTATGCCCTCGCCGACCTCGACGGCGCTCGATTTGACGGCGCGCTGGATCGAGATGCCGACCGCCGGCCGGCCGTCCAGCAGAGCGATCTCGCGGGGATCGGCCGTGCCGTCCGTCACGGTGGCGATCGCGGAGAGGCGGATGGTGCGGCCATCGGGCAGGAAGATCGGGTAATCGGCCAGTTCGGCCGCGGTCTGCACGGTGGAAACCGTGCGCACCGACTGTTCCGACCCGCCCAGTGTCGTGCGCCCGCCCGGCAGCTCGACCTGGATACGGGCCAGCTGGGCCGAGACCGCGCCGGCCGTGAGTCCGTAGGACTGAAGCGCCTGCGGGCGGATGTCCACCCGGACTTCGCGCTCGACGCCGCCGTTGCGCACCACCTTGCCGACGCCGGGCACGCTGAAGATGGCCTTGCGCACGGTGTCGTCGACGAACCAGGAGAGCTCGTCCAGGGCCAGGCGGTCGGACTCGACGGCATAGGCGAGCAGGACCGGCCCGTGCAGGGTCATGCGGCTGATCACCGGCTCCTCGATGTCCGCCGGCAGGTCCACGCGCAGGCGGTCAACGGCATCGCGCACATCGTCCGTCGCCTGGTCCACGTCCCGGCCCAGGTTGAAGAGGATGCGCGTGCGCGACACGCCCTCGGTGATCGTGGAACTCAGCTTGTCGACGTCGGCAAGGCTCGCGACGGCGTCCTCGACCTTGCGGGTGACCTCGGCCTCCAGCTGGCTGGGCGTGGCGCCGGGCAGGTTCACGGTCACCGTCACCTCGGGGAAGACCGCGTCCGGCAGCTGGGAGATGGCCAGCTGGCGCAGGCTGAAGAGGCCGAGGATGCAGAGCACGGCGAAGACCAGCGTCGCCGGCACCGGATTGCGGATACCCCAGAGGGAAACGTTCACCGGGACTTCTCCCCGGCTGACGGCGGGGCCGATCCGCCTGCGGCCTGCGCGAGCGCGGTATCGTCGCCGCTGACCCGCCGCACCAGATCACCGTCGCTCAGGAAGCCGGCGCCGCGCACCACCACCCTGTCGCTTGCCGCAAGCCCGCTCTGCACTTCCGTGAAATCGCCCTGCTGGCTGCCGGCAACGATCCGGCGCTGCTCCACGCTGAAGACCGCCGCCGGGGGATCACTGGTGCCCTCGTCCCGCGCGACGAACACGTAGGGAATGCCGTCACGGAACACGATCGCATCCCGGGGCAGCACGGTGGCCGGCACGGCGCCCAGCAGTATCCGTCCCTGGGCAAACATGCCGGCCCGGAGGTTGCCCGGCTCGGGCAGGTCGACGTACACGAGTCCGGTGCGGGTGGCGGGATCGACCGCCGGTGACACGGCCCGGACCCGGCCCGGGATCGGCTTGCCGTCGGGGCTGTTCAGTTCGACACGCGTACCTTCACTCACCCGTGACAGGTCGCCTTCGGTCAGCTCCGCCTGCCATTCCAGGCGGCCCTGCCGGATCATGCGCAGCAGCTCGGTACTGGCATTGACCACCTGGCCGGGCTGTACCGAGCGGGCCGAGATCACGCCGGCATCCGGTGCCCGGAGCGTCGCGTAGCCGAGGCGCAGGCGCGCCGAGTCACGGTCGGCCTCCGCGGTGGCCAGCGCGGCTTCGGCGCTGATCAGTGTGGTGCGCAGCTCGTCCGCGTCGCTGGAGGAGATCAGGCCCTCCGCGACCAGCGTCTCGCCGCGGGCCGCGTTGGCCCGGGCCAGCTCCAGACTGGCGCGGGCCTGGGCAAGACCGGCCTCGGCCTGCCGCGCCTGCACTTCCAGCGTACGCGTGTCCAGGCGCAGCAGCGGCTGGCCCGCACGGACCTGGTCACCGACCTCCACGAGCACCTCGGCGGCCCGGATGCCGGTCAGCTCGACCCCCAGGGACATTTCCTGCCAGGCTGCCACCGAGCCGGACACGGTCAGCGCCCGGTCCACCGGACGGGTTTCCGGCAGGATCGTGGTCACGACCAGGCTCGGAACCACCGCGGCGTCGGGCTCGGGCTGCCCGGCACCGCAGGCAGTGAGCAGGCATGTGGCAGCCGCAAGGAGGGCGGCGGTACGGGACGGGAGGCGCAACGGGGGGAACGGCATGAAGGGGGACCTGCGGGCAGTTGTTTTATCGACAAAAGGTTTATAAGTGTAATGCAAAAGCAGGGCCGCGTCCGCCCCGGAAGGCCTCGCTGCGCTGCGGCCGGGACCGGGCGGACCGCCATTTGCCCGGCTCGTATAGAGTGGTTGCCAACCCATGACCGTGATCACCTCAACGGACAATCCCCGCTTCCGGGAGTTGCACCGCGTCGCCACCTCGGCCCGCGAACGGCGCAAGAGCGGCCTCACCGTGCTCGACGGTATCCACCTGGTGGAGGCTTTCCAGGCCCAGGGAGGGCGGGCGGAGGTCCTGGTCGTTCCGGGCGACGGGCCGCCATCGCCGGCTGTCCAGCAGCTCCTCGCGGTCCAGGACCCGGCCGGGGTACTGGTCGTCAGCCCGGCCCTCTTCCGCCAGCTGTCCACCGTGGAGACGCCCACCGGCATACTGGCCCTGATCCGCAAGCCCGTCCTGCCCCCGCCCGCCAGGCCTGCCGGGCCCTGCGTCGTGCTGGAGGACATCCAGGATCCGGGCAACCTGGGCTCGGTATTGCGCTCCGCCGCTGCCGCCGGCGTGACGGCGGTGTACCTGTCGCCGCGCTCGGCGGACGCCTGGTCGCCCCGGGTGCTGCGGGCGGCAATGGGCGCTCATTTCCTGCTTCGTCTGCATGAAGGAGTGGACCTCCGGGTCTTTGCACGGCAATTCAACGGGCGCCTCATCGCCGCCCACCGCGAGGCCCGGCAGTCGGTCTTCGACACCGACCTCACCGGGCCCGTGGGCCTGGTGTTCGGCAACGAAGGAGCCGGCCTGTCACGCGACCTGCTGGAATGCACTTCGACGGTTGTGCAGATCCCGATGCCGGGCGGTACCGAATCGCTGAACCTGGCGGCTGCCGCGGCCGTCTGCCTCTTCGAGCGGGTGCGCCAGCAGGCCCTGCCAAGGGCCGGGCAGGCGGTGACCGGCCCGGCCAATGCCCCTGCCAGCGGTTAGGATACGCACTACAGATCCCGACCCGCCCAGCGATCCCATGGACAAGACCCACTTCGGCTTCGAAACCGTAGACGCTGCCGAGAAAGCCGGCCGCGTGCGGGCCGTGTTCGACTCGGTGGCCGGCAACTACGACCTGATGAATGACCTGATGTCGGGCGGCCTGCACCGGCTCTGGAAGCACTTCACGCTCCGCCAGACGGGCCTTGCCCCCGGGGACCGGGCGCTGGACGTGGCCGCCGGCACCGGGGACCTCACCCTCGGCATGGCGAGACAGGTCGGCGCGGACGGCTTCGTGGCCCACACCGACATCAACCGGGAAATGCTGGAGGTGGGCCGGCGGCGCATTGTCGACGCCGGGCTCTTCGGCCGCACCGGCAGCCTGCTCGCCAACGCGGAGTGCCTGCCCTTTGCCGATGCGTCCTTCCATTGCGTGACGATCGGCTTCGGGCTGCGCAACGTCACGGACAAGGACGCGGCCCTGCGCTCCATGGCCCGCGTGCTGCGCCCCGGCGGCCGGCTTCTGGTGCTGGAGTTCTCGAAGCCGGTACTGAAGTTCATCGAGCCCCTCTACGACGCCTACTCCTTCCGCATCCTGCCCCGGCTGGGCGAGATCATCGCGGGCGATGCGGCCAGCTACCGCTACCTTGCCGAGTCCATCCGCATGCACCCCGACCAGGAGACCCTGGGCGGCATGATGGATGCCGCGGGCCTCGAAGGCGTGCGCTATCACAACCTGAGCGGCGGCATCGTGGCGCTGCACACCGGCTTCCGGTACTGATCCGGTGGAGACGCTGCATCGCACGGGCCTCTGGCCGCTGGAACAGCTCATCAACCGGGGCATCGGCCTGTCGTCCACCGCCGCGGCGCTGGCCCGCGCGCTCGCGGGCCGGTGCATGGAGATCCGCGTCGACGGCACCCCGGTCACGCTGCGACTCGCGGTGGCCGACGGCCGGGTACAGCTCAGCGGTGCGCCGGCCGATGCGCCGGCCGATGCCACCCTCGCGGGTCCGCCGCTCGGCCTGGCGCGAATGCTCGGCGGTGACCCTGAGGCGTCGATCAGGGACGGGGACGTCCGGCTCAGCGGCGACCACGAGGTCGCTGACCTGTTCCGCGAACTGCTGCGCCACGCCCGGCCCGACATCGAGGAGGAGCTGTCCCGCGTGCTCGGTGATCCCCTGGCCCACGAACTCGGCGCCGTCGCCCGGGAGTTTGCCCGCTGGGGCCAGCGCACCGCCGCCTCCCTGGCCCGCAGCACTGCCGGGTATTTCACGGAAGAACGGGCGATGCTGCCCACCCGCGTGGAGGTGGAGGAGTTCTACCGCGCGGCAGACCAGATCGCCAATGACGTGGAACGCGCCGAAGCGCGCCTCACGCGCCTGCGGAACCGGCTTTCTTGAGGCCCCTGAACCGCTTCCAGCTGGTGCTGCGGCTGCTCGCGATTCGCCGCGTCCTGCTGCGGCACGGCCTCGACCAGGACCTGCGGAGCAAGGAGTTGCCGGCTGCCGCCCGACTTCTGCTCCGCCTGTCGCCGCGCTCATGGGCCGGCAAGCGCCGCACCGGCCCCCGCGGCGTGCGCATACGCGAAGCGCTGGAGGACCTCGGGCCCATTTTCGTCAAGTTCGGCCAGTCCCTCTCGACCCGCCAGGATCTCCTGCCGCCGGACATCGGGCAGGAATTGAGCAAGCTCCAGGACGAGGTGCCGCCCTTTCCGGCGGAACAGGCGCTGGCCGAGATCGAGCGGAGCTACGGCCAGCCCGCCGAGACCGTCTTTGCCGCCTTCGACCGCGAGCCGCTCGCAGCCGCCTCCATCGCCCAGGTGCACGCGGCGCGCCTCCACAGCGGCGAGGACGTGGTGGTAAAGGTCTTGCGGCCCCGTGTACGGGAGCTGATCGAGCAGGATCTGGAGGTGATGTACGCGGTGGCGGCACTCGCCTTCCGGTGGTGGCCCGAGGCCCGGCGGCTCAGGCCCCGGGAGGTGGTGGCCGAGTACGAGAAGACCATCCTCAATGAACTGGACATGCTCCGGGAGGCCGCCAACGCCACCCAGCTGCGGCGCAACTGGGCCGGTTCGCCGATCATCCATGTGCCCCGGGTGTACTTCGATGACTGCCGGCCCAACGTGCTGGTGCAGGAACGCGTCCGCGGCATTCCCATTGACGACATGGACGCCCTGCGTGCAGCCGGGGTGGACATCCCGAAGCTCGCGGCCAATGGCGTGGAGATCTTCTTCACCCAGGTGTTCCGCGACAACTTCTTTCATGCGGACATGCACCCGGGCAACATCTTCGTGGACGCCACGGATCCGGGAAATCCGCGCTACTGCGCCGTGGATTTCGGCATCGTGGGCAGCCTCGAGGAGCGCGACCGGCGCTACCTCGCCGAGAACTTCCTGGCCTTCTTCGACCGGGACTACCGGCGGGTCGCACAGCTGCACGTGGATTCCCGGTGGGTGCCACCCGGCACCCGGGTGGACGAGCTCGAATCCGCGGTGCGCACCGTGTGTGAGCCGATCTTCGCGAAGCCGCTGAAGGAGATCTCCTTCGGCCAGGTGTTGCTGCAGCTGATCTCGGTGGCCCGGCGCTTCAATATGGAGGTGCAGCCCCAGCTGATCCTGCTGCAGAAGACGCTGGTGCAGATCGAGGGCCTCGGCAGGGTGCTCTACCCGGATCTCGATATCTGGCAGACCGGCAAGCCCGTGCTCAAGGCCTGGATGATCGAGCAGACCGGACCCCGGGCCACACTGAAGCGCCTGCGCCGCGAGTGGCCGGATCTGCGCCATGCGATGGAGAAGCTGCCGCTGGTCGCCCACAAGCTGGTGGACCGCATACTGGACGACGAGGCCCGGTTACCGGCAACGCCGGAGCCATCCACGTCGGTCAGCGCTGCCCGTCGCCAGTACCGCGCGATCCTCGGCGCGGGCCTGCTGGTCAGCGCCGCAATCTGGCTGGGACTGGATACCCCGCCGAACTGGCTCGGCTGGCTGGGCCTCGGCGCCGGGATCCTGAGCCTCTGGCTGGCAAGGCCCAGGTAAGGAGACAGACCTATTTCCCGGGCTCGGTCAGTCCCAGCCGGCGCGCGAGCGGCCCCAGGGTCGTCCCCTGCACGACATTCGAAACGACGACCACGAAGAACACGATATTGAAGATGGTCTGCGCTCCCGGGATCCCCGCAACGATCGGGAATGTTGCCAGGACAATGGGGACCGCGCCCCTGAGTCCGGCCCAGGACACCAGGACCAGGACGCGCCAGTCGAAACGCCGGAACGGCAGCAGGCAAAGCACCACGCTGACCGGCCGCGCGACGAACATCAGGATGGCAGTCACCGCCAGTCCGGGGATTGCGATGGCGGGCAGCTCGCTCGGGAACACCAGCAAACCGAGTGCCACGAACATGACCACCTGGGCCAGCCAGGCCACGCCGTCCTGGAACATGAGCACATCCCGCTTGGCAACGAACTCCCGGCTGCCGGCGACGATTCCTGCGATGTACGCGCCAAGGAAGCCGTTCCCCCCCGCCACACCCGCCACGCCGTAGGCCAGCAACGCCGCCGCAACCGAAATCACCAGCGCCAGGCCGCCCACCCTGAGGCGGGCCCGCCTGAGGACCGCCGGCAGGCCGAGCCCCACCGCAACCCCGACGGCGCCTCCGATGAGCATGTCCGCCGCGAACAGTGGCGCCAGCATCCAGGGCGGCGACCCGGACTGGGACATGGCGATCACGGCCGCGCCCACCAGAAAAATTGCCATGGGGTCGTTGGAGCCTGACTCGAGCTCGATCAGCCCGGCGATTTCTGCGTCAAGCGGGGTGCTTTGCGAGCGGATGATGGCGAACACGGCGGCGGCATCCGTGGATGCCACGACCGAACCGAGCAGGAATCCCTGCAGCGGCGTGAAGTCGAGCAGCAGGACGGCCGCGACCGACAGGATGGCGGCGCTCATGACGACACCGGCTGTCGCCAGCACCAGCGCCGGCGCAACGACGCCTTTCACCGCCTGCCACTTGGTGTCGAGCCCGCCGGAGAAGAGAATGAAGATCAGGCAGACAACGCCGATCGTCTGGGCCAGCGGGTAATTGTCGAACCGGATGCCAACTGGCCCGTCCGAGCCTGCAAACATTCCCAGGGCAAGAAAGCCGATGAGGGCCGGCAGCCCGAATCGACTGGAGAGGCTCCCGGCCAGGACCGTGGTTACCAGCAGCAGCCCAATGACGAGTATCGCGATCTCTGGCGTGTATGCTGGCATCGGAACATCATGCGGTGGATGCGCCAATACTGGCAACTGCTGGCGCGAATCCGGGGCGCCATGGCACGATCCCTCATGCGATGAACCTGTTCCAGAATATCCTGCTCGTAAGCGACGGCGTTTCCGAAGAAGCAGAGGCCTACAAACAGGCCCTGAGCCAGGCGCGCAACAGGCAGGCCCGGATGTCTGTGCTGGTCACCTGCCCGCCGTTTCCAGCGGAACTTTCCCCGCACCAGGCCGCGTTCCAGCAGTTCCTGCGTGAGCGCGTGCAACAACAGGTTGCTGCGACGCGCGAACTCCTGCAGATCAGCGAGCGTGACCTGCCCGTTTCAATCGAGATGACCAGCGGCGAATCGCCCGCGAACGAGGTCATACGGCATGTCCTGCGGAGGGGTCACGACCTGCTCGTGAAGCAGACGGGGCCTGGCGGGGGACGGTCAGGCTTTGGCGCCTTCGACATGGACCTGCTGCGCAAGTGCCCCTGCGCCATGTGGCTCAGCCGGCCTATCCTGCGCTCACGCCACGCCATTGAGGTTGCCGTCGCGGTTGACCCGGAAAGCCCGTCGCCGGAGGGCCACGATCTGGCCGTGCACCTGCTGCGTACGGCACGAACGCTGGCCGATGAATGCAACGGCACCCTGCGCGTCGTCGCGTGCTGGGATTTCCCCTTCGAGGAGTACCTGCGCGGCAGGCTGTCCACGTCCGAGCTGCAACGCGCCGTGGCCGGTACCGGGGAAAAGAACCGGGTACTTCTGGACGCGCTCGTGGCGGAATCGGGCATCGGTGGCGACCTGCGACTGGCGCATCTCCGCGGCCAGCCCGAAGAACGAATCCCGGCCTTCGTCCTGGCCGAGGGAATCGACATCCTGGTAATGGGGACGGTCGCACGAACCGGCATTCCGGGCTGGCTGATGGGCAATACCGCAGAGGGCGTGCTGCACGACCTGAACTGCTCCCTGCTCGCACTGAAGCCCCGGGGCTATGTCTCGCCGCTGAAAGCCTGTTGAGTACAGGCAGCCGGCAGGCATCACCCGGTGCGCCCCGGGTTGCCGGGAACCGGCATTTTTCGTGTACATTGGCGCCCGCATGAAGCCTTGCCCGCATCGTCCGTTCACGCAGCGTGCCCAGGCCCTCGGCCTCAACTGGCTGCTGGTGCTGCTGCTCGTTGGCGTGCCGGCGGCCGCCGCACCCGGCGACGACGCCTGGCTGGCCTCGATAGACGGCACGCCGTCGGCCGAAGGCGGTGCGGCACTGGTCGACCGCCGGATTGGGCGCGTCACGCTCGCCGCAGTCCGGCACGAGGACGGCAGCGGGCACGCCCCGGACGACCCGCCGGGCATGCTGCCGGGCGCAATGGCCCTGTCCGCACTCCCGGCCGGACAGGGACTGCGCAACGTCGACGTCTCCCCGATTTCCTCACCCAGGCGGCCGGCGACCCGCGCCCGCGGCCCCCCTTCTCCAGCAGTCCAGCGACCCGGCTGAGCAGGCCACAGGCCAGCCCGGCCCGCCGGTCGCAACCCGATCCGTCGGTTTCCTGAAGCACCGCATTCCGCGCCTCGCGCCGGCGTGTGCGGCTGGCATTGGGCGCCGACGGTGGATCCTGCTGCCCCCTGCCTGGAGTCCCGAACATGTTTCCATCCCGCTGGAAGCTGGCCGGCTTCGCCGCCATCATCCTCTCCGGCTGCCTCATTGCAGCCCCCAACCTCCTTTCCCCGGACAGGCTGGCGTCGTGGCCCGCCTGGCTGCCCACCGGGCAGCTCTCCCTCGGCCTGGACCTGCGGGGCGGTGCCCATCTCGTGCTCGAGATGGACCCGTCCGCCCTGGCGCAGGAGCAGCTCCAGGGCCTGCTCGAAGCGACCCGCAACGCGCTCCGGAAGGCCAGGCTTCAGCCCGGCCGCGCACGCATCGACGGCAACCGCGTGACGGTGGCAGCGTCCGATGCCGGCCATGCGGGCGCGATCCAGGCGGCACTGGCGGACCTGCGGGGAACTGTTCCGTCGGCCGGCGGTGCGCTGCTGCCGGGGGTGAAGTTCCGCACCGGGGCCGACCACGAGGTGATCCTCGAGTTGACCGAAGCCGCCCTGCTCGCGCGCCAGGAAGCTGCCCTGGAGCAGAGCCTCGAAGTGGTGCGACGACGGGTTGATGAGCTGGGGGTGGCCGAGCCCACCGTGCAGCGCTACGGCGCTACCCGCATCCTGGTACAGCTGCCCGGCGTCCAGGATCCGGCGAGCATCCGCCAGTTGCTGGGCAGCACGGCCCGGCTCAGCTTCCACCGCGTTCGTTCCCCGATGGAAGTGGCGGACCCCTCCTCGCGGCTGCCGGCAGGCTACGCCTGGTTACCGTCGGAAGATGGACTGACGAGGTACGCGGTGGCCCGGGAGCCGCTGCTGCAGGGCGGGCAGCTGGCCGAGGCCGGCGCCGGCTTCGATACCGTCACGCGGGAACCGATAGTCACCTTCCGGTTCGACAGCGCCGGGGCACGGCGCTTCGCCGACATCACCACCCGGCTGGTCGGAGAGCCGTTCGCCGTGGTGCTCGACGGCAAGGTACTGACAGCGCCCGTGATACGGGAGCCGATTACGGCCGGCTCGGGGCAGATCAGCGGCAACTTCAGCGTCGCCGAGGCCAGCACCCTTGCGGCGCTCCTTCGCGCCGGAGCCCTGCCGGTGCCGCTCGACGTGATCGAGGAACGCACCGTCGGCGCGGACCTCGGCGCCGACGCGATCCGGGCCGGCGCCGTTACGGGGGCCATCGGCCTCGGGCTCGTCCTGTGCTTCATGGCCCTGGTCTATGGCGCCTGGGGCATGGTGGCGAATCTCGCTCTGCTCATGAATGTCGTGCTGACCGTCGCCGCCCTCACGCTGCTCGGCGCCACCCTGACGCTCCCGGGGATTGCCGGCATCGTGCTGGGTATCGGCCTGGCTGTCGATGCCAACGTCCTGATCAACGAGCGCATTCGCGAGGAAACCCGCCGGGGCAGGCCCGCCGCGACCGCCTTTCAGGCGGGCTTCAAGAAGGCGTACGCGACGATCGTGGACTCGAACGTCACCACGCTCATTGCGACCACGCTCCTGTTCTGGGTGGGTACCGGACCGGTGCGGGGCTTCGCGGTAACCATGGGCATAGGCATTGCCATGTCCATGTTCACCGCCGTGTCGGTCGTTCGCGCCATCATGGCAAGCTGGCTGAAGTGGCGGCGGCCGCGGCATTTTCCCCTCTCGTCCTGGCTGCCCTTGCGCATCTGGGAGCAGACGCCCGCCTACGCGTTCATGCGGGCGCGATTCGTCGGCCTCGGCACCTCACTGGTGCTGTCAGCGTTATCGGCAGGACTGTTCATCAACCCGGGGCTCAACTACGGCATCGACTTCGTCGGGGGCATCGTCCTCGAGGCGACCACGCCGGGCGAGGCCGATCTCAGCGGGCTGCGTGAGGTGCTGGGCCGGCTCGGTCTGGGCGAAGTTTCCCTGCAGGAATTCGGCAGCCCGGAGACCGTCCTGGTGCGCGTCGAGCGGCAGGCGGGCGACGATGCGGCGCAACTGGTGGCTGCCGGGCAGGTCAGGGCGGCGATCCTCGGCGTAGCCCCCGGCGCGAGCATCGACCGGGTCGAAGTCGTGGGGCCGAAGATCAGCGGCGAGCTGGCTGACCTCGGGCTGCTGGCGGTCCTGCTGGCCAGCGTCGCGATGTTCTTCTATGTCTGGGTCCGCTTCGACTGGCACTTCGCCGTCGGGGCAATCATCACGCTCGTTCTGGACGTTACCAAGGCGGTCGGATTCTTCGCGCTCACGGGACTCGAGTTCAACCTCAGCGCCATCGCGGCATTGCTGACGCTGATCGGCTATTCTGTGAACGACAAGGTCGTGGTCTACGATCGCATGCGGGAGAAACTGCGGAATCAGCCCGGGTTGCCACTGCGCGAAGTCGTGGACCGCAGCATCAACGAAACGCTGACACGCAGCCTCTACACCTCACTGACGACCTTGCTGGCCATGCTGCCGATGGCGGTCTGGGGTGGCCCGACGGTTGCCAGTTTCGCGGTCCCCATGGTGTTTGGCATAGTGGTTGCGACCAGCTCATCGATCTTCATTGCCGCGCCCATCCTGCTTGTCCTCGGGGAACGCTGGGTGCGGACGAAACCGCCCGTCGCCATCGACGCGCAGCCGTGATCGCGACTGGCGGAAATTGGCGGAAACCGCAACCGGCGGTCGTCAGGCAGATGTTTCCTGGAGCGGGACTACCATGCGTTCGGACAGCCTGATGACCGCCTCATGACAGACGCCGGCCGTTTCGGCTTCATCGGCCTGGAACCCGGCGTCACGGCCCGGCACATGTGGGTGCTGTTCTACGGTGCCTTCGTCACGATTGGCCTTGCCACCTTCGACGCCTTTGCCACGCCCTACGTGCTCAGCACCGCCATCGGCATTCCGACCGGCGAGCAGGGGGTCGTGGTCGGCCGGCTCAACGTCTACACGGAAATCGTGCTGCTGCTCTGCTTCACGCCGCTCGGGGTGCTGGCGGACCGGGTCGGCCGGCGCACGATCTACGCCTTTGGCTTCTGCTGCCTGGCCGCGGGCTACGCGCTGTTTCCCTATGCCACGACGGTCACCGGCCTGGCGCTGGCCCGGGTGATCTATTCCGTCGGGATCGGGGCCGTCACCGCCATGATCGCCACGCTGCTGGGGGACTACGCGGTGCCCGCGAGCCGGGGCCGGCTGGTGGGCATGGTGGGCGTGCTGAATGGCCTGGGCGTGGTCGCCAGCGCCACGTTCCTGGGCCGCCTGCCCAAGGTCTTCGCCGACCTGGGCCACGACGAATTCACTGCCGGGCAGTACACGCTGTTCATCGTCGCCGGGGCGTGCCTGTTCTCCGCGCTGGTGGTGGGCCTGGGGCTGCGGGGGGGTACGCCCGTAGCCTCCCATGCCCGGCCCCCCGTCCGCTCGCTGTGGCGGGCCGGGCTGGACGCCGCCCGGCAGAACCCGAGGATCGCGGTGGCCTACGCCTCCGCCTTCGTGGCCCGGGGCGACATGGTGGTGGTAGGCACCTTCCTCGTGCTGTGGGGCAAGGTGGCGGCCACCGGCGCCGGCATGGGCGCCGCAACGGCGCTGAACGCCAGCCGCATTCCCTTCATCGTGGCCCAGTCGGCGGCGCTGCTCTGGGCCATTGTCGCCCTGTTCTTCATTGACCGCTTCCACCGGGTCACGGCGCTGGCCGTTTGCCTCGGCCTTGCCGCCACGGCCTACCTGATGCTGATCTTCGTGGACGATCCCCTGAGCCGGGCCAACCTGCCCTTCTTCGTACTGCTGGGCATCGGGCAGATCAGCGCCTTCCTGGGTTCCCAGACGCTCATCGGCAAGGAAGCACCGGTGGCGGAGCGCGGTTCCGTGATCGGCGCCTTCAGCGTCGCCGGCGGCCTGGGCATCCTCATCACCAGCGGCGTGGGCGGGGCGATCTTCGACAGCATCGACCCCCGGGCGCCCTTCATCCTGCTGGGCTGCCTGAACCTGCTCGTGTGCCTCGCGGCAGTGCTGGTGAGGGCGCGGGCGCCGGGCCCGGCGGTACCGCGGGAGGCCACGGTCAGCGCGTTAATCTGAAAAATAAAGGGGGCAGGCCTGTTGTCCCGACGCCGGGAGAACAGGCCTGCCCCCTTTAGGGCACTCTGTCCGGCAGGCCTAGTAGCGGCGCCCGCCGCCGCCGTAGCCGCCACCGCCACCACCACCGCCGCCGTAGCCACCACCGCCGCCGCCGCGATAGCCACCACCGCCGCCGCCGGAACGCTCGCGCTCCTTGGCTTCGTTCACTTTCAGGGCGCGGCCACCGAAATCGGTGCCGTTCAGGCCCTGCATGGCCCGGGCCGCATCACTGCTGGCCATTTCCACGAAGGCAAAGCCCCGGGGCTGGCCGGTATCCCGGTCGGTGATCAGGGCAATCTTGTCGATGGTCCCGTAGGGCGTGAAGAGCTCCCGGATGGCGTCCTCGGTCGCGCTGAAGGGCAGATTTCCGACAAACAGTTTGGTCATTGACATCACTCACACGTAGGAAAGAAGGAAGGTTGGCAGATCACGCTGCCTCGTGGCTCCCGGGCACTTCCGGGATCGGGGATGCCGGCCGCACAAGCCCGGAAACGGGGCGGAACGGGCCGGTCAAAGGCATGCCGAAAGAAAGGGAGACCCGGTGACGATACAGCAACGGCCTGCCGGGTGCTTGGCTATTGGCGGGGGGGCCAGGCAGGCCCCGGGGGCGGGACCCGTCGTACTGGCGCCTACCGGTAGTTCTCGTAGAACACGTAGCTCGTGGAATAGTCGCTGACCTCGAAGTAGACCTTTTTCTCCCCCGGGTCCTTTTGCCCGTTGAAGTTGGCGTCCACCACGCCGTAGCCGTAGCGGAAGGACCGCGGCTCGTCGTCCGAGGTGCCAATGCCGGTGCTCATCTTGTCGATGTTGATGAAGCGCATCACCAGCTTCTCGCCGGCGTAGACATCGAGCACGCCGTCCGTGCCGGTCCAGTTCTGGATGCCCCGGCCCAGCTTGTTCTGCTGTTCCTGGGCGCAGGCGGCGAGATTGAGGAACAGGAGGGACAGGAACAGGGACAGGCACAGGTTCTTCAAGGCGGATCTCCACGAGACGGTTGCGGGGACGTCAGGCCCCCGGCGCAACGCGGTACCGCCGGAAACCAGCCAGTACGGCGCAGGCCGACAGGAACAATAGCGCTGGCGCGGGCAGGGGAACAACCGCCAGAGGCTGGCCGAGGTTCTCGCTCAGACCGAAGGCGAAGTAGTCTGCCAGCTGGAATGTATCAATACCCATGAGCGCGTCGAAGGCATCCTGGTCGAAGCCGAAGAGCGGGTCGATGATCGCCTGGCAGTCCGTCCCAAACTCGCCGCCATAGGCGGAAAAGAGACTTGACACACAGCGCGCGGAAATACGCAGATCCAGGCCACCCGCGTACGGGTTTTCATCATCGAGAGTCAGGTTGCCCTTCCAGCGGAGTGTTCCCTCCTTCGTGGCCTGCAGGCTGCTGCTGCCAATATTCAGCTGGTCAGTCAGCGTTATCGCGTAAGGGAGATCGCCACCGACGATCCACAGGCTCACAAAAGCGCCGGATCCCCCGCCGCTACCCGCCGACAGAACCGATGCGGTCATGGAGTACGGTGCCTCGACGGTTACGGGAATGGCCGTCGCCGCGACTGGCGGCGCAGCGGTCTGCTGCAGGACGACCTTGAGGTCGACAAGGGCCGTAATGCGGGCCTCGCCACGCCCCGAAGTGCCGCTGAAACTGGTCTGGACGTCGGCTGCCGCGGGATAACCGAAAGTTGTCAATCCGTGGGCAACCGCCTGGCCGCTGCCAAAGCTCGTGGACCCGGTAACGTCGCAACCTGCGGAAAAAGCGCCAGGGACGTTGTCGATAGTCGCGCTTTCGATGACGTCGGGAATGCCCGTGCGGCAGGTGTAGGCGATGGTGGACCGGGCCGGCACCCCCACCAGCGGCGCCGCTTCAGGGATCACGGGGACAAGCAGGGCGGCGGCCAGCGGCAGGGCCAACCGGGCACCTCGGCGACCGACGGCCCCGAAGGGTGCCTTGAAACGGAAACGGGCAAGGCCCGAAGGGTGATGTGGCATGGGTCGGTCTCCCCGTCAGTTATTAGGTAGCGGGATTCACTCGGGCCCCACGACCCCCAGCGGCCGGTCGTCTGCTTATAGCCCGTTCCCGATGGCCCTCCTATTCCCGGGCGACCAGCCAGCGGCGGCCCGCGAGGGCACCCACAGCCGTCAGCAGCAGCCACGCGGCGGGCGGCAGGGGCACGCCGGTCAGGGCGGAGAAGTAGACGGTGGTATCGAGCGCCCCGTCAGAGGTATCGGCGACGATGAAGCGCAGCTGATTGCCCGTCGGGTTTACGGACCCGCTGAAGGTGAGGAGCGCGAGGCCGCCCGGTGCAAGGATGCCGTCGAGCTCGGTTCCGCCGAGTGCCATGACGCCCGGATGATTGATGTTGACCGGCTGGCCGCCGACGAAAGCGATGTTCTGGCCGTTGAGAAACATGCCGAAGCCGTCCACGAAGGGCGAACCTACATACTCGGGATACTCCTCCGAGCCGAAGACCACGTTGAACGAGACGGTGCTGAAGCCCGGCAGCATGTCGAAGCTGATGATCAGCTCCGTCACGTCGTAGTGATCGTAATCCTCGACGCCACCGCCGGTGATCGGATCCAGCAGGGCCTCCTGCGCCTGGCTGGCGGGGCGGCCCAGTGGCGGGTCTTCCGGATCATAGACCGGCGGCGGAAACACGCCCGCGCCGTAGGCCCAGGTGGTGTCCGGTTCCAGATTGGGCCCGTCCCCGTAACCCGGCAGGAGGGGTTCGTCAAAGACATCCAGCGGCCCGACGCCCCCGGTGCTCAGCACGACGCCCGGTCCGATGCCATAGGTGCCCGACGGGTTGCTGTAGGTCCCCGAGGACAGCACCGTCAACGCCGGCGCACCGGGGAATCCCAGCTGCAGATCCTCCCGCTGGCCGTTCAGGGTAACGCCCTGCACGACGATGCCGGTATTGCCACCCGCCAGCAGCGCATTGATCAGCGCCGCGGTGTCCTGGGTGGCGGTTATGGTGATGGCGGCAGCAGGCCCGGTCATCAGGCCGGCCAGGGCGCCACAGAGAATTACAGCCTTCCGGGTGTGCATGACGCCACCTCGTTGTTTTTTGCCAGTCGGTACAACCGGGAGCCTACGCCCCGTTTCAGGTACCGGCAACCCCGTGACATGCCGCGCATCTTGCGCTGCATCCGTGTCAGTCGCGAAGCGTTCTCAGGAAGGCCACCGGATCGCTCCCCTGCTCCAGCGCCTCCACCAGCGCCGAGCCCACGATCACCCCCTGCACGTGCGGTGCGAGCCAGCGCACCTGTTCCGGCCGGCGCACGCCGAAGCCGGCGCAGACGGGCAACGGACTCGCCGCCCGCACCCGGTCCAGATACGTCGTGGCCTCCGCGGGCAGTTCCCGGCCGCTGCCGGTAATGCCGGTGACGGTCACCGCGTAGACGAAGCCCCGGCTGGCGGCGCACAGCGCCTGCAGTCGCTCCGGCGGCGTCACCGGTGTGACGAGCTGGATCAGCGCGAGGCCCTTTTCGTCCAGCGCCGCGCGGAGTTCCGCGCTCTCCTCCAGCGGCAGGTCCGGCACGATGAAGCCGCAGACGCCGGCAGCCAGCGCGTCCGTCGCAAGGCGCTCGTAGCCGTGGTTCAGCAGCGGGTTGAGATAGCTCATCAGCACCAGCGGCGCATCAAAAGGCGCGTTGGCCGCGAGTTCCGCCAGGATCCAGCGCAGGCTCACGCCGGCGGCGATGGCCGCGTGGCTGGCCCGCTGGATGGTGACGCCGTCCGCCATGGGATCGCTGAAGGGCACGCCCACTTCCACCACGTCGCCCTCGGTGGCGATGGCTTTCAGGGTGGCAATGAAACCATCCTTCTCCGGGTAACCGGCGGTGATGTAGGGCACCAGCGCCGTGTCGCCCCTGTCGTTGGCCGCCCGGATCGCGGCGGTGATGCGCTCCCGGGCCTCAGTCATGGCGAGCCTCCGCGAGGATCTTCGCGGCGCCGCCGAAGACCCGGGACAGTGTCGGCATGTCCTTGTCGCCCCGGCCGGAGAGCCCGATCAGGACGGTGCGTCCCGGATGGTCCGCCGCCCATTTGCGCGCACCGGCAAAGGCGTGGGACGACTCGATGGCGGGCAGGATGCCCTCGCTGGCACAGCACTCGCGGAGCGCGTCCAGCGCCTCGTCGTCGGTGGCGCTGGTGTAGCTGACCCGGCCGATGGCCTGGAGCAGTGCGTGCTCCGGGCCCACGCCCGGGTAGTCGAGACCCGCGGACACCGAGTGGGTTTCCTGCACCTGGCCTTCCACGTCCTGCAGCAGCAAGGAGTAGGTGCCGTGAAGCACGCCGGGGCGGCCGGTGGCGAGCGTGGCGGCGTTGTCGCCCAGCCGGTCGCTGCGGCCGCCCGCCTCCACGCCGATCAGCCGCACGCCCGCATCGCCGACGAAGGGGTGAAACAGCCCGATGGCGTTGGAGCCGCCACCGACGCAGGCAAAAACTGCGTCCGGCAGGCCGCCGGTGCGCTCCAGCATCTGGGCGCGGGCCTCCCGGCCGATCACCGACTGCAGTTCCCGCACCAGCCACGGATAGGGGTGGGGACCGACCGCGGAGCCCAGCAGGTAGTAGCTGCCGTCCGGATCCGCGACCCAGTCCCGGAAGGCCTCGTCGATGGCGGCCCGCAGCGTCTGGTCGCCGCTCTTCACCGGCACCACCCGGGCACCGAGCTGCACCATCCGTTCCACGTTGGGTGCCTGGCGCTGCACGTCCACCGCGCCCATGTAGACGACGCAGGGCATGCCGACCCGCGCGCAGGCCGCCGCGGTGGCCACGCCGTGCTGGCCGGCGCCCGTCTCGGCGATCACCCGCTTCGCGCCCAGCCGTTCTGCCAGCAGCGCCTGGCCCAGCGCGTTGTTGATCTTGTGGGCGCCGGTGTGGGCCAGGTCCTCCCGCTTGAGGTACACCGTGACGCCCCACTTCCGGCTCAGGGTGGGCGCCGCGCTCAGCGCCGTCGGCCGACCCACCCAGTCCCGCAGTTCCCGGCCCAGCTCCGCCCGGTAGTCCGGGTCCCCGAGAAAGCGCCGGGCGCCTTCCGTGAGCCGCTCCAGCGCGGGCACCAGCGTCTCCGGCGCGTAGCGGCCGCCGAAAGGCCCGAAGCGGCCCCGGGCATCGGGCAGTTCGCCCTTAACGAGCCGCGCGAGCAGCTGCGCCCGCCCGCTGGCATCGATCTCAACCGTGTGCATGCATTTGCTCCGCCGCCCGTACCGCCGCCACGAAGGCCGCGATCCGGCCTGCGTCCTTCACGCCGCGGCGGGATTCCACGCCGCTGCTCACGTCCACGCCCCAGGGGCGCACGCGGCCGATGGCCTCGCCCACGTTGTCCGGGTCGAGTCCGCCCGCGAGGATCACCGGCCGGGTCGCCGCCAGCGCCGCGGCCCGGTCCCAGTCGGGGCGCAGCCCCTGGCCGCTGGCCGCCGCCTCGAACAGGATCGGCTCCTCCGACGGTGCCGACATCGCCGGCTGCCCGGGCGCATCGCGATACACCGGCAGCGGGCTCACCGCCGCGGGCATTTCCAGCGTGGCAAAGTCCGCCGCATCCGTCTGCAGCCAGTCCGGCCTGAAGTCGGCAGTTACCCGCTGCCACTCCGCCGGCGACGGATGCTTCATCACCGCCACCCGTATGATCACCGGCGGCACCGCTTCGCACAGGCGCTCCGCCTGCTGCGCCGTGACCCGGCGGGGAGAGTCGGCAAAGACGAAGCCCAGCGCGTCCGCACCGGCCAGCAGGGCGGCGTCCACGGCCCGTGCCGTGCGCAGGCCGCAGATCTTGACGAAGACCCTCACGCCCGACGGGGCGCCCGACGGGGCGCCGGCCTCGAAGTCAGCGCAGAAGCCCGGCCCGCCTCCAGCAGCTCACCCACGAGCCGCGCCGGATCGGCCGCTCGCATCAGCGCCGTGCCCACCAGTGCGCCCGCGTAACCGAGCTCCGCCACCCGGGCCGCCTGGCCCACGGATTCCACGCCGCTCTCGGCAATCACCGGAATGTCGTGGGGCAGACGCGGTGCCAGCTCGGCAAAACGGCGGAAATCCACCTGCAGCGTGCGCAGGTCGCGGCAGTTCACGCCGAGCAGCGTGCGCGCGTAGCCGTCCACCACGGCGGGCGCCAGCCGGCGGAGCGCCGGCACCGCCCGGTCGAGGTCGGCCGCGTCGAAGGCCTCCACCAGCGCGAACATCCCGAGCTGCAGCGTGGCCCGCAGCATCTCCCGGAGCGCCCGGTCATCGAGCAGCGCGACGATCAGCAGCACGCCGCCGGCCCCGGCCGCCCGCGCCTCGAGCAGCTGGTAGGGCGTCACGAGAAAGTCCTTGCGGAGCGCGGGCGTGGTGGGCGTCGCCGCCGCCACCTCCCGCAGATGCGCCAGGTCGCCGTGGAATTCGGCCGGCTCGGTGAGCACCGACAGGCCCGCCGCACCGCCGGCGACGTAGTGCCGGGCCTGACGGCCCACCTGCAAGGCGCTGGCTGCAAGCCGGCCTGCCGACGGCGAGCGCCGCTTGAGCTCGGCGATCACCTCAAAGCCCTGGGAGGAGAGCCGCAGACCCGGGGGCGGTGGCAGGCGACGCACGCGATCGGCCAGCGCACCCGCCGGCCGGCGAGCCTCGGCGGCCAGGGCCCGCTTGAGGCTGGCCGCACCCATCCGGTTGAGAAAGTTGGCGGTCATTCAGTGGGCTCCCCAGTGACGCAGTTTTTCCAGCAGCCGCGTGCCGGCACCGGATTCGAGTGCCGCCCGTGCCTTGTCCATGCCCCGGCCGAGGCCGCGGGCCCGGGACGTGAGTTCGAGCAGCAGGCCCGCGCCCAGCAGCAGCGCATCCCGGTGCGGGCCGCGATCGCGGCCCGTGAGCACCGCTTCAAGAGCCCGGGCGTTGGACGCCGCATCGCCGCCGGCGAGGTCTTCGGGCCGGCAGCGCGCGAGGCCGTAGTCGGCCGGATCACGGCGCTGGCGGCGCACCAGGCCCGGGCGCACGTCGAAGAGCGCGAAGGGGCCGACGGGCGTCGGTTCGTCCCAGCCGGCCTCGCCGTGCACCACGAAATAGCGGGCCACGGGCAGGCCGGACAGCGCCTCGGCCATCAGCTTCGCGCGGGGCAGGTCAAAGGCGCCCACCACGCCGAAGGGCGGCGCGGCGGGATTGGTCAGCGGCCCGAGGATGTTGAAGACCGTGCGCACGCCGATGGCCCTGCGCACCGGCGCGATGGCCTTCATGGCCGGATGGAAGTTCGGCGCAAAGAGAAAGGTGAAGCCCGTGGCGGCCAGCATCCGGTGCGCGGCCTGGTCGTCGGGCGGCAGGCGGATGCCCAGCGCCTCCAGCACATCGGCACTGCCGCAGTGGGAGGACACCGACCGGTTGCCGTGCTTGACGACGGTCACGCCGCAGGCCGCGGCGACCAGCGCCGAGCCGGTGGACAGGTTGAAGCTGCCCGATCCGTCGCCGCCGGTGCCCACCGAATCGGCAGCGCCGGCTCCGGGCGGCAGGTCGAAGGTCCGGGACAGCTCGCGCATGGCCCGGGCGAAGCCGCGCACTTCGTCGGGCGTCTCGCCCTTGGCGCGCAGCGCGGCCAGCAGGGCGCCGGCCACGGCAGGCGGCAGGGATTCATCCGCCAGCAGCCGCAGCAGGCCGGCCGCCTCCTGCTCACGGAGGTTTTCCCCGTTCAGCAGGCTCTCGAGGATTGGAGTGGTTGCCGTCATGGTTTCTGTTCCCCCGCGGCCGCAAGGGCGAGGAAATTGCCGAGCAGCCGATTGCCCTCCGGCGTCAGCACGCTCTCCGGGTGAAACTGCACGCCCTCCAGCGGCAGCTGACGGTGCCGCACGCCCATGATCTCGCCGCGCTCGCTGCGGGCGCTGACCTCCAGCACGGCAGGCAGGCTCGCTGCCTCGGCCGCCAGCGAATGGTAGCGCCCGGCCTGGAAAGGCTGGCTGAGGCCGGCGTAGAGGGTACGACCGTCGTGGCTGATCAGGGAGGTCTTGCCGTGCATCAGCCGCCCGGCCGGCACGATTCGACCGCCACAGTGCTGAACAAGTGACTGGTGGCCCAGGCACACGCCGAGGATCGGCACCCGGCGCTCGAAGGCCGCCAGCATGGCCAGCGACACGCCGGCGTCATCCGGCCGGCCCGGGCCGGGCGAGATACACAGGTGGGTGGGCGCGAGCGCCAGCGCCTGGTCCACGCCGAGCTCGTCGTTGCGATACACCTGCACCTCGGCACCCAGCACGAGAAAGGCCTGCACCAGGTTGTAGGTGAAGGAGTCGTAGTTGTCGATCAGCAGCAGGCGTGGGGTCATGCTCACAGGCCTTCTCCCGCCATGGCGAGAGCGTTGCGCAGGATGGCGCTCTTGGCCAGCACCTCCTGGTATTCGGATTCCGGCACGCTGTCGGCCACGATGCCGGCGCCCGCCTGGTAGCTGTAACTGTCGCCGCGGAACACCAGCGTCCGGATGGTGATGGCCTGGTCCATGTCGCCATTGCTGCCGAAGTAACCCACCGTGCCCCCGTAGAGCCCCCGGCGCACCGGCTCGAGTTCGTCGATGAGTTCCATCGCGCGCACCTTGGGCGCTCCCACCAGCGTTCCCGCCGGGAAGGCCGCCGCAAACAGGTCAAAGGCATCCCGCCCGGGAGCAAGCTCGCCCTGCACGCCGCTGACGATATGCATCACGTGACTGTAACGCTCGATGGAGCGGTAGGGGTCCACGTGCACGGAACCGGGCGTGGCCACGCGCCCGAGGTCGTTGCGGGCCAGATCCACCAGCATCACGTGCTCGGCGTTCTCCTTCTCATCGGCCAGCAGCGAGTGCTCGTGCCCGGCGTCCTGCTCCGCCGTGTCGCCCCGCGGCCGGGTGCCGGCGATGGGCCTGAGCGAGGCGTGCCCGCGCCGCAGCTTGACCAGCGCCTCGGGTGACGAGCCGGCCACCTGCACGTCGCCGAGGTCCAGGTAGTACATGTAGGGCGAGGGATTCAGCAGGCGGAGCGCACGGTAGGCCTCGAAGGGCGGGAGGGCATGCCGCCCGGTGAACTGCACGGAGAGCACCAGCTGGTAGACATCGCCGCGGCCGATGGCCGCCTTGGCCTCGGCCACGCCGGCCTTGAAGGTGTCGCCGGAAAGGCTCTGCCAGCCGTCCGGGCCGCCGGGCACGCACGCGGGCACGGCCAAGGCCGCCTGCGGGGCCGTCGCGGGCAGAGCGCCCCGCAGCAGCGCGATGACCCGGGCCCTGAGCGCCGCGCGCTCGGCGTCACTGCCCGCGTGCAGCAGGGCGATCCGGCGGGTCAGGTGATCAAAGACCAGCAGCGAGTCCGCCGCCAGGTAGGCGGCCACCGGCACCGCCGGATTGCGCACGTTCTGCGGGGCCCCGGGCAGGCGCTCGAAGTAGCGCACCAGGTCGTAACCCGCCACCCCCACGAGCCCGCCGGCGAAGGGCAGGTCGGGGACTTCCGGTTTGAGGCGCGGTGCTGCAGCCAGCGCGGCCCGCAGCGCGGCGAGCAGCGCCTCCCGCCCGCCGGGCACCGGACGGCGCCCGCCGTTCACCGTCAGGCCCTGCTCGTCCAGGCGAAACTCCGCCGCCTCGCCGAAGCCCAGGAAGGAATAACGCGCCAGGTTGACCCCGCCCTCCACGCTCTCCAGCAGGTAGCGGGGCTTCAGCGGCCGCAGCTTCAGGAAGGTGGACACCGGGGTATCCAGGTCGGCGGCAATGTCAAAGGGCGCTTGCATGTTCATCCGGTAGGCCGATTCTTCAGACAATAAAAAACCCATCGTCGCGTCCGCGAGGATGGGTCATTGGCGACGCCAGAACGGCAGGCTAGGCCAGTTCCCTCCTCACGGAGAGTCCGGGGCGCCACCACCAGCCGCAGAGGGAGCCGCTCTTGTGCATGGGGGTCAGTATCCTCGCTGGCTTCGGCCAGCGTCAAGCGGGAGGGCTGCCGGAACCGGCAGGCGGGCAGGCCGCTGCGTCCGCAGGCGGCCTGAGCGCCGCCGGCACCCCCGCCTCGTCAGCGACAGCCGCAGCGTGTACCTTTGGTGGCTGACGTGGGCCGACGGATGGAGGAGCCGACATGAAGAGGACTAGCCGAAAAACCGTGGCCGCCCTGGCGACAACCCTGGCGTCGTGCATCGGCCTGCTGGCCACCGCGCCGCTCCTGGCGGCCGACGTGAACGCGCCCCCGGCCGTGCTCCAGCCCGGACGCCACGCGATGATTCCGCACGACCATTCCCCGGAGACGACGGCCCGGCTGAAGACCGCCATCCCGGTGCTCTCGACCATTCCGGACCGTGCGCTGCACATGATCATGAACATGATGCGCGCCGACTACTCCTGGTACATCAGCCCCGACGGGACCACGGGCAAGGTCGGCGTGCTCGTGCTCAATCACGGCGTCAACGAAGAGTCGGACGTCCGCTTCCAGGAGCGGCTGGCGCCCGTTGCGGCCAGGCGGCCGACCGCCATCGGTTTCGGCATGGCCATGACCACTTCGGAACATTTACAGCAGGCCGTGGATGACCTGAACGCCCGGGGCGTCAGCACCATCGTGGCCGTGGACCCGGAGTCCAGCGAGCACAAGTCGCTCTACCGGCAATGGCAGTACATCCTTGGGCAGCGTGACGAGGCGGCCTACGTGGCCGTGCCCCAGGTCACCAGCAAGGCCCCGATCCTGATGGCCGAGCCGATCAACGACGATCCGCTCATCGCCAGAATCCTGCTGGACCATGCCAGGGCGCTCAGCACCGATCGCCGGAAAGAAGCCGTGATCATCATTGCTCACGGCCCCGAGGATGATGTGGACAATCCGCCCGATCTTGCCGAGGTGCAGAAACTCGCCAGGTGGGTGCAAAGGAAGGGCAGGTTCGCCAACGTGACGGCGCTGAACATCCAGGACGATGCGCCGGCAGCAGTCCGGGCCGCCAACGTGAAGGCCTTTCGCAAGCTCGTGACCGATGCGCAGGCCGCGGGCCAGGACGTCCTCGTGGTTCCCTACGTCATCAACGCCCAGGGCATGCAACCCAAGCTGCGGAAGGACCTGGACGGCCTGCAGTTCCGCTTCCAGGAGAACGGCATGTCCGACCACCCGAACTTCCTCAAGTACATCGACAAGCGGGTCAGGGAAACTCTGCGGAAGGGCTGAGTCCCCTGGCCGTAGCGGCCAGGGAAAGTGCAGCATATGGCCCGGGTCCATGCGATACGCGCGCTGCACCGCGGGCTTCAGGTCCTCGAGGCGCTGAACGGGAGCAACCGGGCCCTCGTCAGCGAGATCGCGCTGGCGACCGGCCTGCCGCGGACCACCGCCTTCCGGCTCCTGGAGAACCTCCGGGATGCGGGCTATGTGGAGCGCGATGACAGGGACAACCGCTATTCCGTCACCATCCAGGTGAGGAATCTCAGCCGCGCCTTCGAGGACGACGCCTGGGTCACGGACATCGCCGGTCCCATCCTGGCGGGCCTGGCCGGCAGCCTGCTCTGGCCCGTGTACCTGTCCACGCTGTTCGGCACCTCGATGCTGATCAGGGCCACGACAACCTACGCCAGCCCGCTCGCCGTTGATGTCGTCACGCCGGGCGCGCTGGTGCCCCTGCTGACCAGCGGGGCGGGCAAGGCCTATCTGGCCTTCTGTGGCGACGAGGAGCGGCGCAGCCTGCTCGGGATGCTCAGGAGATCCGCCGACCCGGCCCATGCAGCGGCGCGGTCACCCGCGACGTTTGCGCGCACGCTGCGCGAGGTACGCCAGAGAGGTTATGCCCTGGACGTGAAGGCGAGGATGCGGCGCAATCCGGGCCGGACCACCAGCATTGCCGTGCCGGTGGCGGGCAAGGCGCGCGTGTACGGCTCGCTCACGCTGCGCTACTCGGATTCCGCCATGCCGATCAGCCGGGCCGTGAAGCGCTTTCATCCGGTGCTCGCGCAGGCCGCAGGGCAGCTCGGTGGAGAACTGGACCAGAGACGGTCATCCTGACCCCGGTACCGCCGCGTGACCAGCTGCTGGTCACGCTTTACGGCCCGCGAGCCGCTCACTAGCGTGCGATCTCCCCGGGTGAGCCCGGCAGAGGGCATGGATCGGACATGGCGGAATTCCTGATCATTGGCGGGGGCATCGGTGGCCTGGCGGCGGCGCTCGCCTTGCAGCGCATCGGGCGCAAGGTCGCGGTCTTCGAACGCTCCCCCACCGTCGGGGAAGTGGGCGCCGGACTGACCGTCGGCCCGAACATGCTGCACGGGCTCGCCTGGCTGGGGCTCGCGGAGCCGATGGCCCGCCACGCCATGATCCCGGAGCACGGTGGCGTCATGGATATCGCCACCGGCGAGTTGCTGGTCTCGAACCGGCGGGGGCCGGTGCCTGCACAGCGCTACGGGCAGCCCTACGCACAGATTCACCGCGCCGACCTGCAAAGCGCGTTGCTCGATGCCGTCCGGCGGAACGACAGCGGCGCGCTGCACGTTGATCATGCCCTCACCGGCGTGAGCCAGTCACCCGGGTCCGTCACCGCGCATTTCGCCAACGGTCGCGCCGTGCAGGGCGGGTTCCTGATCGGCGCCGACGGCAGCCGTTCCGTGGTCCGGGAAGTGCTGTTCCCGGACCACCCGCCGGTCTTCACCGGCTACGTGGCATGGCGCGGCCTGGTGCCGATGGAGCGGCTCGGGCACGTTCGCATCTTTCCCGACTCGGCCATCCTGATCGGTCCCGGCCGGTCGCTGGCCCGGTATCGCGTGCGACAGGGCGCGTTGCTCAACTACGCCGCCTTCGCCGAGAGCAGCGAGTGGGCCGAGGAAGGATGGTCGATCCGCTCCGGCATTGCCGACCTGCTCGACAGGTACGCGGGTTGCGCACCGATCGTCCGCCAGATCATCGAGCAGACGCCGGCGGACCAGTGCTTCAAGTGGGGGCTCTTCGATCGCGACCCCCTGCCGGCGTGGACCGCGGGCCGGGCCACACTGCTCGGCGATGCGGCCCATCCCATGCTCCCGTTCCTCGGCCAGGGCGCGGCCATGGCGGTGGAGGACGCGGTCGTACTGGCCCGCACCGTGGAAGCAGTGCGGGATCCCCTGGCGGCATTCCATCGCTACGAAATGCTGCGGCGGGAACGCACGGCGTTCGTCACGCAGGCGTCCCGCGCCGCCGTGCGCGAGTTTCACTCGCCCGACACCCGGGGCTACGACCCCGGCCGGCACCGGGATGCGGAGTCGCTGGGAATCTTTGCCTTCAACCCTGCCACCGCATCCATCGACGTCGCCTGACGTCCCTGATCCGAGGAATACAGCCCGATGTTCATGAATTTCTGGTACCCGATGTGCACCAGCGGGGAACTCGGGAAGGACCCGGTGGCCGTGACCGCTCTTGGCCTCGACTTCGTCGTCTTCAGGGACTCGGCGGGGCGGGCCGCATGCCTGAGCGACACCTGCGTTCACCGTGGCGGTTCCCTGTCGGGTGGCCGCGCCACGAGTGACTGCATCGAGTGTCCCTATCACGGCTGGCGGTTCGACCGGTCCGGGCAGTGCGTCCGGATCCCGTCTCTCGGGCACGATGGCCGCGTGCCCGGGCGGGTCCGGGTCGATGCCTACCCGACAGAGGAGCGCTACGGGCTGGTCTTCGCGTTCCTCGGCGACCTGCCCGAGGAAGAACGTCCGCCCATCATGCGCATCGAGGAGTACGGGGACGGCGGTGTCGCCGAAGGCTGGCGGCAGACGATGCAGATCTTCGATTTCCCGATCAACTACCAGCGCTCGGTGGAGAACGGTCTCGACTTCGCCCACAACGAGTTCGTGCACCCGACCCACGGCTTTTCCTACCGGAACGAGGACAGCTACGAGGTTGCACCCCTCGAGCTCATCGAGACGCCCTGGGGCATCGGCGCGTGGAACAGGATGTACGCGCCGCCCCTCGCCGACAAGGCGATGCGGGAGGCCTCGGGCAGGGTGGCGGAGAACGCCTTCGTCTCGGTCGGACTGGGGCACGTCGGTGCCGCCAGCATCTGGACCTGGATTCACCCCACCGAGCAGTTCAGGATCCACCAGTACCTGTTCGAGAAGCCGGTCTCCCGGGATCGGACCCTCATCTACTTCGTCACCCTGCGCAACTTCCTCCTGGACCCGGAGCACGACCAGCGGATGATCGGGCGCAACGAGCACGTGGTTTTCCAGGACAGGGACGTGCTCCGGAAGCTCCGGCCCCTGCTGTCGCCCGAGGTGCCGCGGCAGGAGTACCTGGTGCCGGCGGACAAGCCGGTGGGGCGTTACCGGGAGATGCTGCGCGACTGGACGGCGCGGGGCTGGCGCATCGACAGTGACGAGATCGAGGCCAGCCGCCACCGGCGGATCTATGCGATCCCCTGCCCGGCGCGCCGCTCGGTGAAGGGCTGGGTGCTGGATCCCGTGCCTGCGGCGCGCGAGCCGCGCGCCTGACGCCTCTCATCGAACGGACGGGCGGCGGCTGTCAGGCCGCGAAATGCCGGGCCCGGTCCCGCAGGATCTCCCGGGCCGCGTTCAGCCCCGGCAACCCGGTGACACCGCCGCCCGGGTGCGTGCCGGCACCGCAGAGGTACAGGCCGCGCAGCGGGGTCCGGTAGTCCCCGTAGCCGAGCGCCGGCCGGGCGGCCCAGAGCTGGTCGAGGCCCAGCGCACCGTGAAAGATGTCGCCACCGGTCAGGCCGAAACGCTCCTCCAGGTCGAGCGGCGACAGGGCAAGCCGCCCCAGCACGCTGGCCCGGAAATTCGGCGCATGGCGCGTGACGGTGTCGATGATCAGCTCCGCCGCCGCGTCCCGCTCGTCGTCCCAGTGGCGCCCTGCCGGCAACCGGTAGTCAAAGTGCTGGCAGAAGAGGCTGGCGACGTGGGCGCCGGCGGGGGCCAGACTCGGGTCGAGCGTGGACGGAATCAGCATCTCGATCACCGGCTCCCGCGACATGCCGGTGAGCCGGAACTCCGCATGGGCGCGGTCCATGTAGGCGAGGCTGGGCCCGATGATGATGCCGGCGCCGAGATGCCCCTCCGGTGCCGTGCTGCTGAAGCGGGGCAGCTCGGCCAGCGCCACGTTCATGCGGAAGGTGGCGGAGCTGCAACGCCAGCCCTCCATGTGGCTGACGAAGTCCGCGGGCAGTGCCGCGCGATCCACCAGCGTCAGGAAGAGCAGCTTCGGCCCTACATTCGCGATCACGCGCTTTGCCTCGAACACCCGGCCGTCGGCCAGCCCTATGCCGGTGGCCGCGCCGTCCCGGGTGAGCACGCGCTGCACCGGCGCCTCCCGCAGGATGTCCACGCCCAGGGATGCGGCTTCCTTCGCCATGGCCTCCGTGATCGCGCCCATGCCGCCCAGCGCGTGCCCCCAGACGCCGGACTTGCCGTTCACCTGGCCAAAGGCGTGATGGAGCAGCACGTAGGCGCTGCCCGGCGTGTAGGGACTGGCGGGGGTGCCGACGATCGCGTCGAAGCCGAACAGCGCCTTGACCGGATCGCTCTCGAACCAGCCGTCGAGCAGCTCGCCGGCGCTGCGGGTAAAGAAGGCGTGGATCTCGCGCTGGGTCGGAAGCGGCAGGGCCCGGAAATGGCGACCGACCGACAAAGTGCCCCAGAGATCGCGCAGCCGGCGGAGATCCGTGGGCGGCGTGACCCGCAGCAGTCCCCGCAGAAAGGCCACGGCCCGGTCGAGCATCGCGTAGTAGTCGGGCAGCCGCGCGGCATCCCGCCGGGAGAAGCGGGCCACCTCGGCGCGGGTGTGCGCAGGCGTCGGCCCGGCGCTGAAGCCGTCGCCGTCCGTCAGGGGGAGGAAGTTCTGCACCGGCCGCTCGACGAGGGTGAGCCCGTGTTCCTTCAGGTGCAGGTCGCTGATCACCCGGGGGTGCAGGAGGCTGACGGTGTAGCTGGCGGTCGAGTTGCGGAAGCCGGGGTGAAACTCCTCGGTCACGGCCGCCCCGCCGACGACGGCCCGGCGCTCGAACATCGCGACCCGGAGACCGGCCCGGGCCAGGTAGCAGGCGCAGACCAGGCCGTTGTGGCCGGCCCCGATGACCAGGGCGTCGTAGCGAAAGTTACTGCCGGGACGGCTGGCGGTCACGCGGGGCCCTCGGAGTCGGGAGGCAAGGCCTGCGGGGACAGGTGCCCGGGGCGGCCAGCGTTTAAGCTATACGCGAAGCTGCCCTCAAGTCCATCGGAGCCTGGCCTGCATGACCACCTTTCCCAACGACGAAACGGGCGAGCTGCTGCGCCTGATGCAGGAACAGGGTGATGACCTGTCGGTGTCCCGCGACGTGGACTTCTACCTGCTGTTCGACCGGAAGGACGATGCCACGGCATTCGTTGCCCGGGCGGACCTGGGTCCGGAGTTTCGCGTCCGCACCTCGCGCTACGAGAGGACCGACAAGTGGCAGGTCTGCATGACCCTGCACATGCTGCCGGTCCATGCGGAACTGGCGGCGCTGGAAAAACAGGTGGCCCGGCTCGGCCATGAGCACGGCGGCCTCTACGACGGCTGGGGCTGCGGCAGCCCTTGAGAAGGGGACGGGTCTGTCCCCTTTCTGAAGCTCGCCATCTGGGTCGAGCTCCCGTAGCGGCGATCCGGCGGGCCGATGTCCATGAAGTCCACGGCGTAGCCGTGACGGCCGGCAACGCCGCCGGCCCACTGCCGGAACTTGTCGCGATCCCACTCGAAGCGGTGGCCGGGGTGCCGCCGCTGGCCCGGTTCCATGCCGTGCAGGATGTTGTATTCCTGGTTGGGTGTCGTGACCAGCACGGTGCGCGGCCGCAGCGCACCGAAGATGGCAGCCTCCACCCGGGACAGGTGGCGGGGGTCCACGTGCTCGATGGTCTCGACCAGCGCCGCGGCATCGAAACCGGCCAGATCCGGATCCGCCTCCTCGAAGGATCCGCAGCGCACCTGCACGCGATCGGCCTGGCGGGGATAACCGAGCCCCAGGGACTGCCGCGCCCGGCTGACCACCCGCTCGTCTATATCGATGCCGATGATGCGGGAGAACCGGGGCTGCGCCACCAGCCGCCGCAGCAGCTGCCCGGCACCGCAGCCGAGATCCAGGACGCGCGTGGCGGCACTGGCAAGCAGGTGGTGCACCACGGTGTCCAGGCGGGCCTCGTGCAGCACGCTGGCCATGAGCTAGCCGCCACCCTTCTGCAGCAGCGCCACGTTGGCGACGGGCACGTCGCACCGCCAGCCCCACAGCCCCGCCAGATGCCGGAGCGTCGCCTCCCGGTAGAACACCACGTGGGTCGGATCCCGCCGGTAGTGCCAGCCGGCAAAGGCGTCGTCGTCGGTCTGGAAAGTGGTCATCAGGGCGAGCCAGCCCCCCGGCCGGAGCAGGGCGTCAAGGGCCCTGAACTCGGCGGCGGGTCTGTGAAAATGCTCGATGACTTCGGTGCAGGTGATGAAATCATAGCGGTCGGCCAGGGCCGCGCGATCCGGAGCAAAGCAGGGGTCGTAGAGCCTGACAGAGTGGCCGGCGTCCTGCAGCATCGCGGCCAGCGCAGGTCCCGGCCCGCTGCCGTAATCCAGCCCGTGCCGGCCCGGCGCCAGGCGCGCGAGCAGCGGCGTGGCAAGGCGGGACAGGAAGAGACGGTAGTTCGGGTCCGCCGGGTCGTTGCGATGCAGGCGGTACTGGGCACGCTCCTGATCCGGCGCGGGCCACCGCACGGGATCCAGCCAGGTGGCGAGGCAGGCGTCGCAGCGCCGGTACGGCCGGTCGTCCACCGTCAGGAACGGACGGCACGCCGGGGCCTCGCACACGGGACACTGCATCGGCCCTTCCGGGCTCTCAGCCACCCGCCTGCCGGGTGAGCGTGGCAAGCGCCGCCTGCAGCTGCTCCACCTGCGCCTCCAGCCGCCCGACGCGCTCCGCCAGGCCGGGACGGGCGGCGGGAACGTCGTCCGGCGCGTCCGCCATCGGGGGGACCGCGATCTCCCCGCCCAGCAGGTGGGCATAGCGCGCGTCCCGGGCCCCGGCGGCCCGGGGCAGGCGGACCACCAGCGCACCGTCCGCGTACTGCAGAAGACCCTGCAGCGCCGACTCGACCTCGGCCACGTCGGCGACCGGCGTCATGCGATTGCAGCGGGTGCGCAGTTCCCCCGGGCTCTGCGGACCGCGCACCAGCAGCTCGCACAGGATGGCGCGCTCGAGCGCGGTGAACTGCAGGGGGCCGAACTCCATGTTGCAGAACACCTGTTTGTACTTCGGCACCCGCCCCCCGTAACCGGACCGGTCGCTGACCAGATGCTTCTTCATCAGGCCATCCACCACCTGCTGCACCGTCGCCTCGTCGAGGGCCAGCACCGGATCCCGGTTGCTCTTCTGGTTGCAGGCGCTGGTCAGCGCATTGAGCGACAGCGGGTAGTGCTCCGGGGTGGTGACCTCCTTCTCCATCAGGCAGCCAATGACCCGGGCTTCGTGGGGCGTCAGGCTGATCTTCATCGCGGTCTCCCGGTAAAGGTGCCGGCGCATGCTAACGCAAGGCCGCTGATTAGCGACTAAACTGGGCGTCCGATGGCCGCGCTGACCCCACCCGTCCCCGCCCCTGCCGCCCCCGCGGAGGCGGCAGCCCCGCCGCTCACCGAGAAGCGGGGCGACATCCAGTTTTCAGCCAAGGACGCGGGCCTGCGCCGTGACGTGCACGACCTGGGCGAGCTGGTGGGGGAGCTGCTCAGGGAACAGGGCGGCCCCGAGCTTTTCAGCCGGGTGGAGCAGGCCCGCCAGGACGCGATCGCCGCCCGCGAGGGCGACCTGGCAGCCGGGCAGCGCATCGCGGCCGTGGTGGCCGGCCTGGCTGGCGATGAGGCCCTGAATGTCATCCGGGCGTTCTCCACCTACTTCGTGGCCGTGAACCTGGCCGAGACCGTGCATCGCATCCGCCGCAAGCGGGACTACCTGCGGGAAGGCCGCCACCGGCAGCCCGGCGGAATCGAGGACACGCTGTCGGCGCTCGCCGCGGGCGGCGTGACCCTGGCGGACGTGCGCCATGCGCTGAGCGCCCTGCACGTCGAACCCGTGCTCACCGCACACCCGACCGAGCCGACGCGGCGCACGATCCTGCGGCGGCAGCAGGACATCGTGCGCCGGCTCATCGACATGCAGAACGTGTCGCTCTCCCCCCGGGAGCTGTCGGCGGACCTCGAGAACATCCGCGACGACATCACCGCGATCTGGCAGACGGAGGAGCATCCCCGCGGCGCGCGCACGGTAGCCGCCGAACACGAGCACATGCTGTTCTTCATCACCGACTGCATCTACCGGGTGCTGCCCGTCGTCTACGAGTCGCTGGAGACGGCGCTGGAGGCGGTCTGGGGCGAGGCCGTCCGCGACACCCAGCCACCGGTGCTGCTGCACTTCGCCTCATGGATCGGTGGCGACATGGTTGGCCGCGCGGAGATCAATGCGCGCAGCATCCGCGAGACGCTGGCCCGGCAGCGGGCGCTGGTGCTCGACCTCTATCACCGCGAGTGCCGGGAGCTGGCGGAGAAGCTGAGCCAGAGCACCACGCGGGTGAGCGTATCGCCCGAGGTCGAGGCGCGTATCCGGCACTATGCCGGCCACTTTCCCAATGCGCTCGGCAACACGCCGACCCGGCACCGGGAGATGCCCTACCGCGTGTTCATGCGCCTGATCCTGGCGCGGCTGCAGTCCACGCATTCGGAAGGCCTTTACCCCTATGACTCCGCCGAGTCCTTCGCGGCCGACATCCGGCTGATCCACGACAGCCTGCGGGACCATCGCGGGCAGCACGCGGGGCTCTTCGCCGTGCACCGCCTGCTCCACCGCATCGACACCTTCGGCTTTCACCTGATGACCCTGGACATCCGCCAGGAGGCGCTGGCAAACCGGCGGGTGATCGGCGCCGGGCTCGGCGAGGCCGGCTGGCTGGAGCGGCCGGCTGCCTACCGGGTGGCGCGGCTCCAGGCGGCCCTGTCCAGCAACGAGTCGCCAAACCGCGAGCTGGACAACGAGGGCAAGCGTGCCGTCGGCATTTTCCAGGCCATCGCCTTCTGCCGCCGGCGGTATGGCACACGTGCCATCGGGCCCTACATCATCAGCATGGCAGAGGGCGTGGACGACGTGCTCTCCGTCCTGCTGCTGGCCCAGTGGGGCGAGCTGCTCCGGCCGCGCAGTGGCACCGTGCCGCTCGATATCGCCCCGGCCTTCGAGACCATCGCGGGCCTCGCCGGGGCCCCGGCGCTGATGCGCCAGCTCTGTGCCGACCCCGTGTATCAGGCGCATCTCACGGCCAGCGGCCGGCGCCAGACGGCCATGCTCGGCGTGGCGGAAAGCAATGTGGACAGCGACCTGGCCTCGGCCCGCGTCGCCCTGCTGAAGGCACAGCGGGAACTGCTGGCCGTTGCCCACCAGGAAGGCATTTCACTGACCCTGTTCCACGGCCGGGGCGGCGCCATCGGCGCCGGTGGCGGCAAGGCCCACGTGGACGTGCTCTGCTCCCCGCCCGGCGCGGTCGACGGTGGCGTGCGGGTGATGGAACAGGGCGAGCTCGTGGCCAACAAGTACGGTGTGCGGGCCATTGCGCTGCGCACGCTGGACCAGGTGCTGGCCGCCGGCATCCGCAGCCTGGTGCGGCCCGGAGACACGCCGGCCGGCGGGCAACCGGCCTGGGAGGCGGCGCTCACGCTGCTCGCGGCGGCCGCCCGCAGCCATTACCAGGCGCTGGTGCTCGAGTCACCGGGCTTTTCCGACTACTACCGCCTCGCGACGCCCGCGGACGTGATCGAGCGCATGCGCCGGGGCACGGGGTCGGAGGCCGGACTCGCGGAGGGCCTGCTGGCCGCCGCAGGCACCGCGCCGTGGGTGTTTGCGTGGACCCAGAGCCGCAACATCCTGCCCGGCTGGTATGGCCTGGGGCACGGTCTGGAAGCCGCCCTCAACGAACACGGGGAGGACACGCTGCGGGCCATGTACGCCGGCTGGTACTTCTTCCGCACGCTGGTCAACGACCTCGAGACCGCACTGGCCAAGAGCGACCTGCTGATTGCGGCCCATTACTCGCGCCTCGGCGGCCCCCTGCACGAGACCTTCTTTCCCCGCATCCAGGCAGAGTTCGAACGGACCACCCGCACCGTGCTGCGCGTCAAGCAGCAGCAGGTCCTGCTGGAGAAGGACAACACGCTGCGCCGGTCCATCCGCCTGCGCAATCCTTACGTGGACCCCATGAGCCTGCTGCAGGTCGACCTGTTGCGCCGCTGGCGGGAATCCGGCGACGAGGGCCTGTTCGACGCCCTCATTGCCAGCGTCAACGGCATCGCCCGGGGCCTGCAGGACGCCGGGTGAAGGCCGCGTTTCTCGACTTCGACTCGCTCGGGCCGGCGGACCTCGACACCACCGCCCTCGAGGCACTGCTGCCCGGCATTGCGCTCTACCCGGCCACCACGCCCGCGCAGGTTCCGGCACGCATCACCGGCCTCGACATCGTGATCGTCAACAAGGTCGGCCTGAGGCGGGAGCACCTGGCCGGCGCCCCGGGCCTGCGGTTCATTGGCCTCGCGGCCACCGGCACCGACAACGTGGATCTGGCCGCTGCCCGGGACCTCGGCATCGCCGTCACCAACATCCGCAACTACGGGACACCCTCGGTGGTGCAGCACGTGTTCGGGCTGATCCTGTCCCTCACGCTGCGGCTGCCCGAGGTGACCGCCGCGATCCGGGCCGGCGCGTGGCAGCGGAGCGCGCACTTCTGCCTGCTCGACTTTCCCGTGCGCGAGCTGGCCGGGCGCACGCTCGGCATCGTCGGCTACGGCCAGCTCGGCCAGGCCGTCGGCGCGGTGGGCCAGGCTTTCGGGATGCGGGTGGTGGCCAGCCAGAGCCTGCGGGACACGCCGGGCGCAGAATCCGGTGCCGCGCCAGCCGCAGGCCGCCTGCCGCTGCCGGAACTCGCGCGCGTCGCGGACGTGCTCTCGCTGCACTGCCCCCTGACCCCGGCCACCCGTCATCTGGTCGATGGCCCGTTGCTCGCGGCCATGAAACCCGATGCCCTGCTGATCAACACGGCCCGGGGCGGGCTGGTGGATACGGCCGCCCTGCTAACCGCGCTGCAGGCCGGACGGCCGGGCGGCGCCGGCATCGACGTGCTGCCCGAGGAACCGCCCGTGTCCGGCCACCCGCTGCTGGACGCCCGGCTGCCGCAGCTGCTCGTCACGCCCCATGTCGCCTGGGCTGCCCGGGAATCCAGGCAGCGGGCCCTGGACGAAGTGCTCCACAACATCCGCGATTTCCTGGCCGGCAGGCAGCGCAACCGGGTTGCCTGAGGCACGGGCCCGGCGTCAATCCGCCCGCGGCCGCGCTAAGATCCGGCCACCACGGAACCGTCGCGGGTGACTGCGACAACCACCGAGCAGAGGAGAACGAGATGTCCAGCGTTGGCTACCATGAACCGGTCGATGAACTGTCCGCCGAAACCCGCGACATGCACCGGGCCATTGTGTCCCTGATGGAGGAGCTGGAGGCGGTGGACTGGTACAACCAGCGCGCCGACGCCTGCAGGGACCCCGAGCTCAAGGCCATCCTCGAGCACAATCGCGACGAGGAAAAGGAACACGCGGCGATGGTGCTGGAGTGGATCCGGCGCAACGACCGGAGCTTCTCGAAGGAACTGAAGGACTACCTCTTCACCGACAAGTCGATAGCGCACAAGTGAGGGCGGTGGAAGAAGCCTGAGCCTGCGGCGCCGCGGCTCTGCCCGCGGGCCGGATCTCAGTCTCTGGCCTCCACCACCCCTGCCGCCCAGTCGACCACCGCCGCCACCCGCGGCGAGGCCAGCCGCTTCGCCTGCTCGAAGCTCACCCACCGGTACTCGCTGTGCTCGGGGCGGCCGGTGTCGGGGCTGGGCAGCAGCTGCACCTCCTGCTGGCCGGTGCGCGCGAGGTAATAGCGGGCAATCTTGCCCCGGTTGTAAGGGCCGGTGTCCTGCCAGAGGTCGCCCCACGGGAACTCGAGGCGGGTGATGCCGGACTCCTCGGCGACTTCGCGCAGCGCGGTCTGCTTCGGCGTCTCGCCGGGCTCCATCAGGCCCTTGGGAAAATCCCAGTGGCGGAACACGCGAAGCATCAGCACCCGGAAGCCCGCGGGCGTCTCCCGCAGGATCACGGCACCGCAGGACATGAGCGCTGGCCGGGCCGTAGCGGTCTCCTTCAGCGGTCCCGCAGCACGGCCACCGGCGGTTCGTTCACGGCCCGGCGGGTGGCGAGCGTACCGGTGATGCCCACGATCAGCGCCCCGGCAGCGAGGCCCACGGGCCAGAGCAGGGGGCTCACGCTGTAGTCCAGCTTGAAGGCGTAGTGGGCGAGCGCCCAGCCGAGTACGGTCGCGCCGAGCGCGGCCAGCACGCCGGCGAGGCCACCGAGCGTGAGGAATTCGACGGCCACGCCCTGCAGGATCTTGCGCCGGGCGGCGCCGAGCGTGTGCAGGATGGCGCTCTCGAAACGGCGCTCGTCGCGGGTGAGCTGCACGGCCGCGAGCAGCACCACGACGCCTGCCAGCAGCGTGAACAGGAACACGTACTGCACGGCCATGGAGGCTTTGTCGATCACCGAGCGCACCTGGGCCAGGATCACCTCGAGGTCCAGCACCGTCACGCCGGGAAACTGGCGAACGAGCCGGCTCAGCACTTCCACCCGGTCGCGGGGCACGTAGATGCTCGCGAGCCAGGTCTGCGGCAGGTCCTCCATGCCGCCGGGCGACAGCACGACGAAGAAGTTGGGCTGGAAGGAATCCCACTCCACTTCCCGCAGGCTGGTCACGGGACCCTCGACGTCCTCACCGGCCACGTTGAAGGTGAGCACATCGCCCACGCCCACGCCCAGGCTCTTCGCGAGCTCGGCGGACAGGGAGAGCTGCACCGGACCGTCGTACCCGGCACCCCACCACTGGCCGGCGCTCACGGTGTTGCTGGCAGGCAGCTCGTCGGTGAAGGTGAGATTGGCCTCCCGCTGCAGGAAGCTCGCGCCCTGCGCGCTGGCGGTCCTGAACTCGCTGGCGGTGATGCCATTCACCCGGATGAGCCGCCCGCGCACCAGGGGCAGGGCGACCGGCTCGCGGCCGATCTCGCGCCGGAAGAAGTCGCGCAGGCCGGGTAGCTGCTCGGGCTCGATGTTGATCATGAACTGGTTCGGTGCGTCGAAGGGCACCGACTGCTGCCAGGTGGCCAGGATGTCGCTGCGCACGAGGCCGAGGAGCAGCAGCACCATGAGGCTGAGGCCGAAGGCCACGATCTGGACGATGCTCTCCCCGCCCCGCCGGGCGATGTTAGCGAGGCCGTAACGCCAGGCGATGCCGGCCGCGCCCCGGAAACGGCGCAGGCCCCGCACCAGCAGCCAGCCGAGGCCGACCGCGAGCAGCGCGGTGCCCGCCAGGCCACCGGCAATCAGGCCGAGCAGCAGCGGATCGCGCACGATCACGAGCACCAGCACGCCGATGGCCGCGAGAGCGACGCCGTAGGTGACGAAGGCGCTGAGGCGCGGCGGCGGCAGGTCGCGGCGCAGCACGCGCAGCGGCGGCGTCGTGCCGACCGCCAGCAGGTGCGGCAGTGCGAAGCCGATCACCACCGTGGCGGCGGTGAGCACACCGAGCAGGAAGGGCTGCCCGGAGGCCGCCGGCAGCACGAAGCCGACAAATTCGGCGGCGATGTACGCGAGCCCGTACTGCGCGCCGAAACCCAGCAGCACGCCGAGGGCGGAGGTGAGCAGGATGATGAGCGCAAGCTCCACGAGGGTGACGGCCACGACGAAGCCCTGGGTAGCGCCCAGCGTCTTCTGCAGCGCCACGCCGTCGAGGTGGCGCATGGCGTAGCGGCGCGAGGCCATGGCCGCCGCCACTGCCGCCAGGATCACGGTCACGAGCGAAGCCAGCGTGAGAAAGCGCTGGGCCCTCTCGATGGCGGCGTTGATCTGCTCGCCGGCATCCTCGCGGCCGCGCACGGCCTCGTCGGGGCGCAGGCGCGGCGCGAGGTTCCGGCGGAAATCCGCGATCAGCGCGTCGGGGCCGGCATACATCTGCGTATAGGTCACCCGGCTGCCGGGCTTCACCACGGCGAAACTGGGCACATCGGCCAGGTTCACCATCAGCCCCGGCGCGAGGTTGACGAAGCCGATGTTCTGGTCGGGCTTGTACTGCAGCACGCGGGTGATGCGCAGCTCCCGCTCGCCGACGAGCAGGCTGTCGCCCACATCCAGATCAAGGCGCCCGAGCAGGCCGGGTTCGGCCCAGGCCTCCCCCGGCGCCGGGATGCCGAGGGCAACCCGGCCGTTGCCGAACAGGGTGTCGGCAATGGTGAGCTGGCCCCGGAGCGGATAAGCGTCGCTGACCGCGTCGATGCCGGCCAGTGCCGTCTGTCCGCCGGCCACCACCACGGTGGGAAAGGTGAGGGCCTCGGCGGTCTCGAGGCCGAGCATCCGCGCCTCCGCCAGGTAGCCCGCGGTGAGGGGCGCCGCGGACCGCAGCACCAGGTCGGCGGCCAGCACCTGGCTCGCCTGGTCCTTCATCGCGCCGCCCACCCGGTCGGTGAAGAAGGCCACCGCGGTCATGGCCGTGACGGCCACCACGATGGCGGCCAGCAGGATGGACAGCTCGCCGGCGCGCAAATCCCGCCCGAAGGAACGCAGCGCGAAGGCCACCACCTTGCTCATTGCCTCAGCCTCCGCGCGTCACGCGCCCCGCCTCGATCTCGATGGTTCGCTCGCAGCGGCCGGCCAGTTCCCGCTCGTGGGTGACCAGCACCAGCGTGGTGCGCGCCTCGGCGTTCAGGTCGAACAGCAGCCGGCCGATGCGCTCGCCGGTGGCCGCATCCAGGTTGCCCGTGGGTTCGTCGGCAAACAGCACCTCCGGTCGGGTCACGAAGGCCCGCGCGATGGCCACCCGCTGCTGCTCGCCGCCGGACAGCTGCTTCGGATAGTGCCCGAGCCGCGCGCCCAGCCCCACGTTACCGAGCGTCTCCCGGGCAAGCGCGGCCGCACGCCCTTCGCCGGCGAGCTCCAGCGGCAGCATGACGTTCTCCAGCGCCGTGAGGGAGGGCACCAGGTGAAAGGACTGGAAGACGAAGCCCACCCGACGCGCCCGCAGCAAGGCGCGACCGTCCTCGTCGAGTGCGGTGAGTTCTTCGCCGCAAAGCCACACGCGGCCCCGGGTGGGGGTGTCGAGGCCCGCCAGAATGGCGAGCAGCGTGGTCTTGCCGGCGCCGGAGGGGCCGACCAGGGCCACGGTTTCGCCCGGCCTGATCGCCAGGTTCACGTCCTGCAGGATGGTCAAGGTCCCTTCCGGGCTGCTAACCTCCTTGCTCAGGTTTTCCGCGCGCAATGCCGCGCCATCATCCGTCCCAGACATCAATGCAACCAGTCCTTCGCCAATCGGGTTTTCCGCGGGCCGCGTCCGCACTGCTGCTGATAGCCGCCCTGATCGCCGTCGCGCCACCGGTCAGGGCCGCGGAGAGCAGCCGGAACCTGCTGGTGATGGGTGACAGCCTCAGTGCGGCCTTTGGCATCGACACCGAAGAATCCTGGGTGGCGCTGCTCGGCGAGCGGCTGCAGGCCAAAGGTTACGGGTATGCCGTGGTGAATGCCAGCATCACCGGCGATACCACCGGCGGGGGCCTGAAGCGCCTGCCGCGGGCGCTCGCCCTGCACAAGCCCGCCGTCGTGATCATCGAACTGGGAGGCAATGACGGCCTGCGGGGAACGCCCATTCCGGTGATACGCGACAACCTGGCCCGCATGATCGAGCTGTCCCGCGAGGCCGGGGCCGAGGTGGTGCTCACCGGCCTGCAGATCCCCACCAACTACGGCGGCCCCTACACCCGGGACTTCGCCAAAGTCTATGTGGATCTGGCCAGGCGGTATCAGGTGGGCCTGGTGGAGTTCTTTCTCGAGGGCATCGCGCTCGACGAGAAGTTCTTCCAGCCGGACGGCATCCACCCGACCGCCGAGGCACAGCCCATCCTGCTGGAGAACCTGTGGCCGGTGCTGGAGAAGAAACTGCATCGTCAGCCGCACCCGCGACCGACGTCCGTCGGATCGACCTGGGGCCGCTCCCTGGGGGCCTACCTGATGAGCGTGATGGACGCGACGCCGCAGGAGTGAGCCGGGTCCAGGCGCCGGGACTGGCGGTGCTGCCGCGGATCACGGATTCAGGCGCCGCCGCTACCTGCGGTGCTGCCGCGGATCACGGGCTAACCCTCTTTCCGCTAGCACGGAGTACCGCGCTTTATCGCTTCAAGAGGAACGCCCGTGCTCCGCTCACGTCAGCGCGAGGTTCCGGATCCGGAAGGGACGCCTCTGCCGTCGTTGGCCGCGGCGGACGGTGTGTCCGGTTCCAACGCTCACGCCGCCACGTAGGCGTAGTGGAACCGGATTCACCGGCCGACGCCCCACCACCGGCATCAGGCCTGATCCGGATTCACCGGCCGACGCCGGACCCGGATCTCTAGCGCGGGACCGGGAACAGCGCGGCGATGGTCTGCTGGATGGCCTCCGCGGCGGCCCGGGGGCTGGCCGCATCCCGGATCGGCCGGCCCACGACGATGTGGTCCGCCCCGTCACGGAAGGCCTGGTCCACCGTCACCACCCGCTTCTGGTCATCCGCCGGCCGGTTCTCCACGGGGCGGATGCCCGGCGTCACGACCAGCAGCCGCCCGTCCACCGCCCGCCGGATCGCGGGCAGCTCGAGGCCCGAAGCCACGACGCCGTCGCAGCCGGCCTCGAAGGCCCTGCGCGCCCGGGAGAGCACCAGCGCCTCCACGTCGCAGGCGAAACCGAGATCGTCGAGGTCGCCCCGGTCGAGGCTCGTGAGCACCGTCACGGCGAGGATCCTGAGGCTGCCCTTGGCTGCGGCCGCAGCCTCCATGATGCCCTGGTTGCCGTGCACGGTGAGGAAGGTCACGCCGCGGGTCGCGAGCAGGGCCGTGGAGCGCCCCACCGTCGCCGGGACATCGAAGAGCTTGAGATCGGCAAATACTTTCTTGTTTCTTGCGAGCAGCCAGTCCACCAGCTCGAAGTAACCGCCCGCCGCCATCAGCTCCAGGCCCACCTTATAGAAGGTCACCGCGTCGCCGAGCTCGGTCACGAGCCTGCGGGCGGCGTCGGCATCGCGGACATCGAGGGCGAAGATGAGGCGGTCGCGGGGATCCGCGCGGTTGGCAGTGAGCGTCATGACAACATTCCAGGGATGCGTTGGCGGCGAGTTTAACGGATCAGGAGCCGTCGCTTCGGCTGACGCGCCGGCATCGACTTCCGGCATAATCCCCGCCCCTGTTCCCCCGGAGACGCGCCCATGAGCACCACCACCACCCCGTCCGGCCTGCAGTACGAGGACACGAAGACGGGCAGCGGCCCGGCAGCTACCCGCGGCCAGGACGTCGCGGTGCACTACACCGGCTGGCTCTACGAGGCCGGCCAGCGGGGCGCGAAATTCGACAGCAGCAAGGACCGCGGCGAGCCCTTCAGCTTCAGCCTGGGCGCGGGTCACGTGATCCGGGGCTGGGACGAGGGCGTCGCGGGCATGCAGGTGGGTGGCACGCGCGTGCTGATCATCCCGCCGGAACTCGGTTATGGCGCCCGCGGTGCGGGTGGCGTGATTCCGCCCAATGCCACGCTGCTGTTCGAGGTGGAGCTGCTCGGCGTCTAGTAGCCCAGCACTTCCCGGGCCCGCGTGGCAGCGTCCGCAAAGGGCGCGAGCACCAGATCGGCACCGTGCGCCCGCAGCCGCCCGGCGTCCTGGCTGTCGTGGCCGCGTACGGCAATCCGGCCCCGGAAACCGGCCTTGCGCAGCCCCTCGATGAGAACGAGCCGGGGATCCTCATGGGTCAGCGTGACGGTGGTGGGCGGCATGGCGATGACGGCCCACTCGACGCCGGCCAGCGGCAGGCCCTCCGGGAACTCCGGGTCGGCAGCGTCGCCGTACATGCCCGACCGCCCGCTCGCCGTCCAGCGTTCGAGGGTTTCGGGATCGAAGTCCACGCCGAGCACCCGCGCCCGCGTGCCGTCCAGGACATTGGCAATCTCCGAACCGTAGCGCCCCAGGCCGAAGAGCAGCATGTTGTAACCGCCGGCGACCGGCGTGGGGGCACTGCCCTCCCGGTGGGCCACCCGCCGCTCGAAGAACCCCAGGTAGGGCTCCACCACCCGGTAGACGGCCTGGGAGTAGAGGATCATGTAGGTCGAGAGCGTGATCGTGACGAGCCCGACCAGGGTCACGAGCGCCATCGCGCTCGCGTCCACCTGGTTCAGTGACACCCCCATGGCCATGAAGATCAGCGAGAACTCGCTGATCTGGGCCACCGTGAGTCCGGCCAGCAGGCCGGTCCGCTTGCGGTAGCCCATGTAGCCCATGATGATCATCACGATCAGCGGATTGCCGATCAGCACAAAGGCCGACAGCGTGAGGGCCGCGCCCAGCTGCTCGCCCAGCATGCCGAGCCGGATGCCGGAGCCCAGTGCGATGAAGAAGAACAGCAGCAGAAAATCCCGCAGGCTGGACAGGCGCGAGGCTATCGATTCGCGGTAGGGCGTGGAGGCGAGTGACACGCCGGCCAGCAGGCCGCCCAGCTCCTTGCCGAGGCCGATGAACTCGGAGACGGCGGCGAACAGCACCGCCCAGGCCAGCGCGAAGGTGACCAGCAACTCGGGGACGCGGGCCACGCGCCGGAGCAGCGGTTCGGCCGCGAAGCGCATGAAGAGGCTGACGGCGGCGAGCAGCAGCAGGCTGCCGCCCAGGGTGCCTGCCAGCCCCCACGGCGTGGTTCCCCCGCCGCTGCCTACCCCCAGGGCGGACAACGCGACCATGGCCACCACCACGGCAATGTCCTGGACGATCAGGAAGCCGATCGCGATGCGGCCGTGCAGGGAGTCCACCTCGCGCTTGTCCGACAGCAGCTTGACGATGATGATCGTGCTGGAGAAGGTCAGCGCCACCGCCACGTAGGCGCTGGTGATCACGTTGAGGCCCAGCAACAGGCAGAGCCCGAAGCCCACGATGGAGGTAAAGGCCACCTGGCCGAGCCCCGTCGCCAGGGCCACGGAACCCAGCGAGCGAACGATGTGCAGGTCGAGCTTCAGGCCGACCAGAAAGAGCAGCACGGCGACGCCGATCTCCGCCAGCAGCACCACCTCGTCGGCGGACCGGAGGATGCCGAGCACATCCGGCCCGGCGACGATGCCGGTGGCGATGAAAGCCACGATCAGGGGCTGACGCAGCAGCAGGCCCGCAAGCCCTATTACGGCCGCGAGTGCCAGCAGGGCCGCCATCTCCGTGAAAGCGCTTTCGAACTCCATCCGGTGAGGTGCCGTCGCCTGTGCCGATCTGCTGTGGGGTTCCGCGTCGAAGGCATTATAGTGAGCGCTGGAGCGGGCAGGGGAAGCACGGCCGGGCGTGGAGCGTTACCGCAAAATCCTGGTGGTGATCGCCGAAGACAGCGATCCCGGGCCGGCACTGCGCCGGGCGCTGCGGTTGGCGCGCAGCACCGGCGCCGAACTGACCCTGCTCGATATCGCCGAGCCCGCCCCCGAGGAGACCCGCGGCCTGATCGGGGCAGCAACGCTGGAGGCCCTCGAGTCCGCCGCCGTCGAGAGACGCACGGCAGCATTGCTGGGCCTGGCCGCGGAGGCCGAGTCCGCCGGCGTACCGGTGCTGAAGCGCATGGTCAGCGGCTCACCCTTTCGCGTCGCGATCCGGACGGTGCTGCGGGAAGGCCACGACCTGCTGCTGAAGACCATGGATACCGGTGATGGCCATGCCCGGTCACCGCAGGGCAGTACCGACAAGCACCTGTTGCGCAAGTGTCCGTGCCCGGTGTGGCTGATCGCACCCGGCGAGGACGGCGGACGCGTGCTGGCCGCCGTCAACCCGGATCCTGACGCGCCCGAGGACCGCGCCCTCAGCGCCGAGATCCTCGAGCTGGCGGGCATCGTGGCCCGCCTGGATGGCGTCGGGCTGGACGTGTTGCACGCCTGGCGGGTCTTCGGCGAGCTGCTGCTTGGCGGGCCGCGCCATCTGGTCCCGGACCAGGAGGTGGACCACATCATGGGCAAGGCACTGAACCGGCATGCGGGCTTCCTGCAGCAGCTGATCGACGGGACGCCCCTGCCCGGGATCACGCCGGCGCGTCATCTGGTACACGCCCGGCCGGCCGACGCGATCATCAGCTTCGTTGCCTCGAATCCCGTCGGGCTGCTGGTGATGGGCACCGTGGGCCGCACCGGCGTGCCGGGTCTGCTGATCGGCAACACCGCCGAGCGCGTGCTCGGTGAAGTGGCCTGCTCGGTGCTGGCGCTCAAGCCCCGGGGCTTTGTCTCGCCCGTTACCGGGGACTGAGGTGGGCGCTGCCTCGCGCGAGCGGGTTCTTGTACTCGGCTATGGCGAGATGGGCCATGCGATGGAGCAGCTCCTCGCCGCCCGCGCGGCACTCTCGATCTGGGACCGGTTTCCGCCGCCGGGATTCCGGTCGGCGGTGCTGGCGGAGACCGCGCCTCACGCCCGTGTGCTGATCTTCTGCGTACCCACATTTCCGCACGAGGAGATCCTTCGGGAACTGCTGCCCCTGCTGCAGCCGGACGCGGTCTGCATCAGCGTCGCCAAGGGGCTCGACGCCACCGGCCGGCCGGTGGCGCAGATCCTGGCCGGCGTGCTGGGCGGGCACTGCGGCTACGGCGTGCTGCACGGGCCGATGATCGCCGAGGAGATCCAGGCCGGGCGCCATGCCTTTGCCCAGCTCGGCCATCACGGCGGGTCGGTAGTCCCGCGGGTCACCGCGCTGTTTGCCGGAACCCGGCTCCGGGTGACCCCCGTTCCGGACATGACCGGGGTCAACTGGGCGGTGATCCTGAAGAACGTCTATGCGATGGCCTTCGGCATGGCGGATGAACTCGAACTCGGCGACAACGTGCGGGGATGGCTCGCGGCCACGGCGCTCGCGGAGCTCGATACGCTGGTGCAACGCCTCGGCGGTGCGCCCGGCACGGCGGCGGGCCTGGCCGGGCTTGGCGATCTCATCACCACGGCCACCAGCGCGCATTCCCATCACCGGGAACTGGGCCGCAGGCTCGCGGCGGGCGAGACGCGCGTGGGCACGGCAGGCGGCCTCGAGGGCGAGGCCATCCGCACGCTCGCGATCGTTGCACGCGGCGGATTGCCGGAAAGCGCCGGCCTGCCGCTGTTCGCCTGGATACGCGGGGTCGTTGCGCGGCCCGGCGATGTGCGCCACCGCTTCGGGGAGCTGCTGGCGGGCCGTTAGTTGGGGCAGGCCAGCCTCGCGTCGGACCCGCAGGCCACCGGCTCCCCGGTTCCGGGGCGGAAACTGAAGATGTGGATCTGCCGGGCCTCGAAAACAGGCGCATAGATCTCGGCCCGCCCGAAGGCACCCGGACGGTCGTAGCGCCAGGTGAGCCCGCCGATGGTGGAGATGCTCACGCCCTGGGGAAAGTTCATCAGGGTCTGTGTGGTACCCGGCCCGTAGTGTTTGTTGATGTCGAAGATCACCACGGACTCGTAGCGCCAGTCGTTCTTCCTGCGGCTCATGGGCTTCAGCACCCAGATCTTTGCCGCCTCGTCACCGCCGACCAGGATCCAGGGCCGGATAAGCCCCTCCATCCAGCGGGCCGGCCACAGCGCAATGGCCCGGTTGGGCGCGAGCCGCCCCGGGCCGCGCACCGGCGCGGGAAAGGTAGGCTGGGGACGGATGTCGTCCTTCAGGATATGCGTCGTCCAGGGCTCGTCAAAGAGGCGCCCGCTGGCCGGCTGCTGCAGCGCCAGCACCCGGCCGGGAATGGCATCGCGGGTCACCTCGAAGCAGCCGTCGCCCTGGTGATTGCTGGTCAGGATCTCAGGCCGGCCGTCCCGGTTGAGGTCCACAGCTTGCACGGCAAAGGGCCGGCCCTGCCCGCTCATGATGGCCTGCCGGCGCACCGGGCGCCCTTCGGCCGGGTTCACCGTGCGCCACTCCTGGCCTGCGGGCGCACCGAAGACCTCGATCTGGTCGCTCGTGAAGAAGTGGGTGGCGATGATCTCTTCCACCCCGTCATCGTCCAGGTCGGCTGCCGTCAGGTTCACCTCGGGGCCGTCCAGCTCGCGGGGCAGGCCGACCAGCACGGTGGGCTGCCACTGCACGCCGGGATCGAGCGCCGGCCCCGGGTTGCGGAACCAGAGCAGTTCGCCGCTCGGCGGGCAGCCGTACATGAACGGCATCAGGCTCGCCCGGGCGGTGACGAGGTCGCGCAGGCCGTCCCCGTCCATGTCGATGAAGACCGCGCCGTGGTAGTACCAGCGCTCGTTCTGCACCTGCCCGTTGGCGCAGACCGGCTCGGCCGTGCCCGCTTCCGCCACCACATACTCGGTGCGGGCCGGGTCATCCACTTTCACGAGCACAAGACGGCCCGGCCGGCGGTCCGAAAGAAAGCCGCCGGGGACCACGATCGCCTGGAAGGGCAGCACACCGTCCGGCACCTTCTCCGTCTCGTTGGGCCAGACGGTGAGCGGGCGGTCGCGGTTGCGGTCCGTCAGCACCTCGAGCTCACGGCGCGCCTCGAAGGCCGCGGGATCCACGCCGTCCAGGTCCGGAATCCAGGCGGCCAGATCCCGCTCGGTGAAGCGCTCGACCTTCATGCCTGCCGCGTCCTTCTCCACGTTGAAGAAGCTGGACATGAGCAGCGCATCGCGCTTTCTGCCCTTTGCGTCCCTGAAGGTGGACACGTGCAGGAAGGCCGGGTTGAAGGGCGTGTTCAGCACGCCCTTCCTGAAAAGCCGGATGCAGGGCTCGGGATCTGCGGCCACCGCGCCGACGCCGATGCAGAGCGCGAGAACGGCAGAGCGCAGCCCGATGGCGCGGATGGCAGACGGGCGGTAGCTGGTACGGGGCACGGGATTCCTTTGCGGTCAGCGGCGGGCGCTTGTGCGGCCGTCAGCCCTGTTAGCGGCCTGCAGGCCGGCTGCTGATGATCTTGGCCTCCACGCCCACCAGCTCGAAAGCGTCCCAGAAATCGTCCGTGCCCTGCTGCAGGCGGGCTCGGTCGGCCTCCGTCGCCGCAGCCGCGGGCACCCCGGTACGCTCCTGCTGCTGCGCTTCGAGGCGTCGGCCAAAATCCTCGCGGGTGTACGGCTCGCCGGTCAGCTCCGCGGCATACAGCCAGAAGGTCTGCTGGATCACCGCCTCCCGCTCACGCTCGGGATTGCCCGAGAATGGCGTCCTGAGCCGGCCGCTGTCCCTGAGCTCCGCCACGGTGCTCTCGATCGCCGCGATGGCCTCCAGCAGCAGCGGCACCGCCACTTCGGGCTCGAGACCGGTGTCCACCCGGCGACCCGTCGACGCCCCGGTGCCCGGTATCAGGGCCCGCCCCGGCGGCGCGGCATCCGCCCGGGGCGGCACGCTGAGGGGCTGGCCGCTGCCAGCGTATCGCCACCATTCGCCGGCCGGCGGCAGGTCGTGGCCGGCCGGCACCGGCGGGCGGTGCACGTCGGTGCAGAAGCCCTGCACGGGAATCACCTGCGATGACTTCGCGGCTATCGTTGCCCTCTGTGCCGGCGCGACGACGTAACTCTGGTACTGGCCGCTGGAGGGGATGTACAGGTTCCCGAGGGGTACTTCGACGGGGCTCGCGGTGTCATTGCGCAGCGTGATGTCGGCGATATGGCCCGTGGTGCGCCCGGTGCCCTTTGCCGCGACCGTGCTGATCCCGGCAGGAAGCCCGGGACCCCGCGTGACGGCTGCCGCCGGTGACGGGCTGCCGGCCGCAGCCACCGCCGCTGCACCGCCCGTGGCCGCCAGCCGGACCGGCGCGACCGGCGCACACCGCTCCGACCAGCCCTGCCAGCGCGTGGCCGCACCGGCCGACGGCCGGCTGTCCGGTGCTGCAACCCGCACCTGGCCGTCGGCATCGGCACTGAGCAGCCAGTTGAAGGCTTCGGTGGTCACGGGATCCTCGCCCGGGCGGGTCGCATGCACGAACAGCGACACCTCGCCCAGGGCCGAGAGCTGCGGCGGCGACAGACTGAACCGGATGCCGAGTGAGCGGGCGCCACCGTAAGCGGTACTGAAGCCCAGCTGCTGCCAGGTTGCGGGCCTGCCTGCACCCGCCGGTATGCCCGTGCTGCCGGGATCCCTGCCCCAGGCCTCGCTCCAGCTTCCGGACTCCCGGCTCACGACCTGGCCGCCGGTGGAGGCGGTCTTCGACCAGGACACCGACAGGGACGGGTCGCTCCACAGCTCGTAGATCTCATAGCTCTGCGGATAGAGGCGCCTGCCGTCACAGCTCTGCAGGAACACCGTCTGGAAGGTGCCCCTGTCAGCGGAGGCCAGGATGCCGGCACTGACCAGCAGACTGTCCTCTGCAAAGCGGGCACGGGCACCGGCTTCGAGCGTGCTCCCGTCCCGCCTGATGGTCGCGTAATCCTGCTTCCGGGTCGGGTCGCGCCGCGTCGCGGGGCTTGTGGATCTCGCGCCCGGGCTGGCGGTACCGGCCGGTGTCGCGCCGATCAGCCCGCCCAGCACGCTTCGGGCAACCTTTTCCCCGGTCCCGGGCCTGCCGACCCGGCTCTGCGGGCCAACGACGACAGGCGCCATCGGGTCCGCGGTCGGGGCATAGGCCGCAGTGGCAGCGCCGGTCTTCACTGCCGGTTCGGACGAGTCCGCGGTGACGGCCGCGGGATAGCCGGATACCGCAGTGATGAGCAGCAGGATGACGGTCGCGGGCCGGACAGCCGGGACAAAGCGGACACGCATCGTTCAATCCCCCCGGGAATTCCCGACGCAGCTCAAAGGCGCGCGTACGCCGAAAGTATAGCCCTATGACGGTGACGTGGCGCCCCCCAGCGCCTCGTTCCGTCCGGCACCGGTGCGCCGCTCGCGCCAGTCGTTGCCGATGCCGAGCAGGGCCGGCACGAACAGGAAGACCAGCAACGGCGAGAACAGCAGGCCGAAGATCAGCGTCACGGCAATGGGCTGCACGAGCTGGGCCTGCAGGCTGCCCTCGAACAGCAGGCTGACCACGCCTCCGATGGTCGTGCCGGTGGTCAGGATCACCGGTCGCAGGCGTTCACGCACCGCGCGCAGTACCGCATCGGCAAAAGCCGTGCCGTCTGTCCGGTGCCTTTCGACCGTCTGCACCAGCACGATCGCGTCATTGACGAGCACGCCAGAGAGTCCGAGCAGGGCCTGCAGGCTCAGCATGTTCATGTTGAAGCCCATCACCCAGTGGCCGAATACGGCGCCGACCATGCCGAGCGGGATGATGGCCATCACGACCAGGGGTCGCGTGTAGCTGGCAAATACCCAGGCGAGGATGATGTAGATGCCGGCCAGCGCCAGAACCAGCGCGGTGCGGAATTCACCCAGCGCACGCGCCTGTTCCTGTGCCTTGCCCTTGAACTCGGCCCGGACGCCGTACTTGCGCATGAGGTCGGTCAGCACCGTCTCCCGCAGCAGTGCGGCCACCTGGTTGGTGGTCGTCACGTCGTAGTCTATGTCCGCGGACACTGCGACCTGGCGCAGGCCGTCTTCCCGGCGGATCTCGGAGAAGCCGATCCGCGATTTGAGCTTCACGACCTCCGTCAGCGGGACATCCGCGCCATCCGCGGTGCGCAGGTAGAGGTCCCGGATCGTATCGCGGGCGTTCTGCCCGTGCGCGAGCTTTACGCGGACGATCACTTCCTCCTGGTCTCGCGGAAAACGCTGGGCAATCGCCCCTTCGAAGGCATCACGCACCTGGCGGGCGACGCCCTGCGTCGTGAAGCCCATCGCCCGGCCGGCCGGCGTGAGCTCCATGACCAGCTCCTCCTTGCCCCACGGAAGGTTGTCGGCCACGGACAGGACGCCGGGGATATCGCCGATCCTCTCCTGCAGCTCGACTGCCGCGGCCTTGAGCGTGCGCAGGGGGGCGCCTGACAGGCGCATGTCCAGATCGCGGCCCGGGGGGCCGCCGGCGCTCAGGTCAATGATGCTGAGCCGCTCGACGCCGGGCAGCGGCCTGACTTCCTCCCGCCAGGCGCGGATGAACTCGGCGTTGTGCACGCCGCGCAGGTCGCCGGAAATCAGCTCCACCGTGTAGCCGCCGGCATGGTCGCCGGACTGGATCACTTCCCCGGGGCGTGACTCATTGGTACCGATACTGCCGACCTGGTAGCGGATCAGGCCACCGCGGCCGTCCGTCAGCCTGGCCTCCGCCGCGCGCACGGCCCTGCCCATCTCGGCCACCATCTTCCCCGTCTGTTCGCGCGGCGTTCCCGGCGTAAAGGAGAAGTTGCCGAAGAACAGGTCCGTCTCCGGCGAGGCAAAGAACTCGAAGCCCACCCGGCCGGTGGCGAACATCGAAACGGTGACGACCAGCGCGCACACGGTCGCAAGGACGGTGCTGTAGCGGTGCTCATAGCAGCGCCCGGTCAGGCGGGCGAAGCGGCCCTCGCGAAAGGCGCGGAAGCGCTCCAGAAAGCGCTCGCGCGCGGCCACCAGCCGGTAGCCGGCACGCGCCAGCCACTGGCCGGGGCCGCCCTCCGGGCTCGCAAGCCGTGCGCTGAACGGATTGACGCCCGCACCACCGCTCCTGTCCAGCCGCTCGAGCGCATGTTTCAGGTGCATCGGCAGCACGAGCAGGCACTCGATCAGGCTGAAGGCGATGGCCAGACAAACGGTGATCGGCAGTTCGCGGATGATCTTGCCGACGGTCGCGCCGATGGCCAGCACCGGCATGAAGGCGGCGACGGTGGTCAGCCCGGCCGCCACCACGGCGGGCGCCATGCGGCCGACGGCGCCGAGCACAGCCTCCTCCGGGCTCGCACCCCGCCGGTGGAGCACCTCGGCGCTCTCGGCGACGACGATGGCGTCATCGACGATGATGCCGATGGCCATGAGGATGGCGAACATGCTGATCAGGTTCAGCGTGAGCCCGAGCGCCGCCATGGCGCCGAGCGTGGCCAGCACCGAGACGGGAATGCCCCAGGCCACCCAGAAGGCAACCCGGGCATTCATGAACAGAAACAGGATCAGCAGCACGAGGATGATGCCCTGTGCACCGTTCTCGACGACCATCCGGACGCGCTGCGTGGCCTGATCGGCAAAGACATCGAACATGTCCACCCTGAGCGTGGGCGGCAGCTCGGCCCGCAATTCCTCGAGGTAGCCGGCGATGAGCTTCTGCGCATCGACCGAATCCACGCCTCGCGCACGCATCACCATCATCCCGACCGACTGGTACTCGCCGGTGACGCGCGAGACGCCACCTTCCTCGACAGCCTCGCTGATGCGGCCGATGTCGCGAAGGCGGATCTTCTCGCCCGAGTTGCGCGACACCACCTCGATATCGGCCACCTCGCGGGCCGATCGGGCCAGATGCTCGGTGCGGATCTGGCGGGACACGCTGCCGCTCTCGACGCTGCCGGAGGGCAGATCCACGCTCGAGGCGGCAATCCGCCGGGCCAGGTCATCGACGGTGAGCCCAAGGGCGCGCAGCGCGTCGTCCGGCAGCTCGACATGGATCTCCGACTTGCGCACGCCGAGCAGGCGCACCTCGGTGAGCCCCATGTCCAGCAGGTCATCGCGGATCCGCCGCGCATGGCGCTTGAGGGCGATTTCAGGGAACGGGCCGGAGACCTCTATCCGGCACACCAGGTCGGAGTTGACGATCTGGGCAACGACCGGCCGCTCCATGTCCTGGGGAAAGGTCGTGATACGCGACACCGCAGACTGGACGTCAGTGAGCGCCTTCGACATGTTCACGCCGGCGTCGAAGTCGATGATGATCTCCGCCCGGCCCTCCGACGCCACCGAGTCGACGCGGTCCACCTTCTCCAGAAAACGGATCTCGGGCTCGATGGCCTCGAGCACGTTGCTCTCGATATCCTCGGGGCTGGCGCCCGGCCACTGGACGCTGATCTTGATCTTCTCGATGGTGAAATCGGGCAGCACCTGGCGGGAAATATTGCCGGCACCCCAGATTCCAAACAGGATCAGCGCCCACATCAGCAGGTTTCCCGCCACCGGGTGACGGGCAAAAAGCGCAATGATGCCGCGCTCCGCCATGCCTAGTCGCCGGACTGCTGGTCGATGACCCTGACGCCGACACCGGCCTCACGCAGCGGCGTGGCGATGACCCGGTCACCCTCGGCGAGGACGGGGTCGGCCGCAGACGTGAAGATGATGTCGTTACCGGCATGGCCGAGGAGTGTGATGCGGCGTTCTGCCAGGCGCCCGTCAGCGATGATGTAGATCCTGTCGTCGCCGTAGAGTGCGCTCTCCGGTGCCACGTAGACGTCGGCGTACTCCCGGTCGGGCACCGTCACGGCCACGAAGGCGCCGGGCCGGAGGTCCCGCTGCAGGTCGCCATCGAGGGTCGCGTAGACGTCGACACCGCCGGTGGTGGAGGCAATTTCGGCACCGACGCGCGCAATGCGCGCCGGGTAGCTCTGCTCCTCTGCGCCCACCCGCCAGGCCACGGTCACGCGGCGCCCGACCACGGCTTCGCCGGCGCCGATCAGGCGCCCGTATTCGGCATTGGACAGCGAGAAGCGGGCCTCGAGCTGGCCGGTATCGGTCAGGTCTGCCACCTTGTCGTTGATGCCGAGCTGCTTGCCAAGGTTGGCATTGACGCTGCCTACGACCCCGGCGTAGGGCGCAACGAGGCGCGTATCGGCAAGGTCGCGCGCGGCGCGCTCGACCTCGATGCGCCGCTGGTCGAGGATCGCCTCCTGCTGACGCAGGGCCAGCTCGGCGTTGTCCCGGTCACGCTCCGACACGGTGCGCTCCGCCCAGAGCGCCTCGGTGCGCCGCAGGTCGCGCTGCAGCTGGTCGAGGCGGACCTCGGCTTCGCGCAACTGCGCCCGTCGTTCGGCCAGCGCGGTCCGGTAGTGAAAGGGATCGATCTCGAGCAGCAGTTCGCCGGCGGTCACCAGGCCGCCCTCGCGAAAATTGGCGCCAATGCGCGCAATGGGGCCGGCCACCAGGGCGCGCAGCTCGCTGCGCCGGCCGGCAACGATCTCGCCGAACAGGCTGAGGTCGGGGCGAACGGTCTGCCGGCGGATCGCCAGCGAATTGACCGGCCAGACGCGCTCTGCATGGGGTTCGGGCACCAGCACCGGGCGGGTGACCAGCAGGAGGGCGATGATCATCGCGGTGACGATCAGGACCAGCAGCGGGACCCCCCCGCGGCGGGCCGCAAGCCGGCGTACCGGCGCGTAGAGGGCCGGGAGGATCGGGACGGGCATGGTTCGGATCTACCGCAAGGGGGCGCCAGTGACAACGGGGAACGACGCCCGGATCATACTATCCGGCGCGATGGCCCTGCGACCCGCCGGGCCGCCACATGCCGGCCTTCGCCGGCCTCACGCGGAAGGCAGCCGTCAGTGGTTCTACGTATTCTTGCGCCCAGCCCGACCCGGGTCGGGGAATAATGTGGCCGATGGACAGGAAGACGCAGCTCAATTTCTGGTACGTGGCCCTTGCGGCACTGGCCATCCTGTTCATCCGCGACTTCTGGGAAGCCTACCGGACCGTCGAGCCGATTCCCTACAGCCAGTTCCAGGAGTACCTGGCCGAGGGCCGGATCGCCGAGGTAACCGTCCAGGAGCGCGTCCTGCGCGGCACGCTCCGCACCCCGATGGCCGATGGCCGGAGTGAATTCGTGACCACGCGGGTGGAGCCCGACATCGCGGCGGAACTCACCCGCTACAACGTGAAGTTCAGCGCGACCCGCCAGAACACCTTCATCCGCGAGGTGCTGTCCTGGATACTTCCCACCCTCTTCTTCATCGCGGTCTGGCTCTTCGTGTTCCGCCGGCTGGGCGAGAGGCAGGGCCTCGGCGGGCTCATGACGATCGGCAAGAGCAGGGCCAGGGTCTACGTCGAGACCGACATGAAGGTGACTTTCGCCGACGTGGCGGGCATCGACGAGGCCAAGGCCGAACTGCAGGAAATCGTCAATTTCCTGCGCAATCCGGGCTCCTACGGGCGACTGGGCGCCCGCATCCCCAAGGGCATACTGCTGGTGGGGCCACCGGGAACGGGCAAGACCCTGCTCGCGAAGGCCGTCGCGGGCGAAGCCCGCGTGCCGTTCTTCTCGATCTCGGGCTCGGAGTTCGTCGAGATGTTCGTGGGCGTGGGCGCGGCCCGCGTCAGGGACCTGTTTGAACAGGCCCGCAACCAGGCGCCCGCCATCATCTTCATCGATGAGCTCGATGCACTGGGCCGGGCACGCGGGGCCACGGGGCCGATCGGGGGCAACGACGAGCGTGAGCAGACCCTGAACCAGCTGCTCGCCGAACTGGACGGCTTTGATCCGGGCAAGGGCATCGTGCTGCTCGCGGCAACCAACCGCCCCGAGATCCTCGATCCCGCCCTGCTGCGGGCTGGCCGATTCGACAGGCAGGTGCTGGTGGATCGCCCGGACAAGGCGGGACGGGTGCAGATACTCAGGGTCCACGTGCGCAGCATAAGCCTGGCGCCCGACCTGGACCTCGAGCAGGTGGCCGCGCTGACCACCGGTTTTTCCGGCGCCGACCTCGCCAATCTGTGCAACGAGGCCGCGCTCGCCGCCACCCGCCGCGGTGGCCAGGATGTGTCGCTGGCCGATTTCACGGTGGCGGTCGAACGGATCGTCGCCGGCCTCGAGAAGCGCAACCGCGTGCTCAACCAGCGGGAGCGGGAGATCGTCGCCTACCACGAACTCGGTCATGCGCTGGTGGCCCTGGCCCTGCCCGGCACTGACGTGGTGCACAAGGTGTCCATCATTCCGCGCGGCATCGGTGCGCTCGGCTACACCATCCAGCGTCCCACCGAGGACCGCTTCCTGATGACGCGGCCGGAGCTCGCGGACAAGATTGCCGTGCTGCTCGGCGGCCGGGCCGCGGAAAAGCTGGTTTTCGGCCAGCTGTCCACCGGGGCCGCGGACGACCTCGCCAAGGTCACCGACATCGCCCGCGCCATGGTCACGCGCTATGGCATGGTGGAGGAACTGGGCTACGTGGCCTACGAGACCGAGCAGCCGCGCTTCCTGGACGTGCCGGGGATCGCAGCCGGTGGCCACCGCACCAGCGCCGGGACCCAGGAGACGATCGACCGGGCGATCCGGACGATCGTCATGCAGAGCTTCGAGCGCGCGTCCGGGATCCTGGCCCGCAACCGGGCCGTGCTCGACCGCTGCGCGCAGGATCTGCTGGTGCGCGAAACCCTCGACGGCCCCTTACTGGCCGAGCTGACCCGCGACCTGGACAAGGCCGGCTGAAGCGGCCGCGGCATTCACAATCCCTGCAACCCGGTCTGGGGCATCAAGGGCAATGTCGCAGGCGCAGACGGCGTCGCGCACGGGCAGCGATCGCCCCTACGCCGGCGAGCAACAGCCAGCCCGTGGCCGGCAGCGGCACTGCGGCCGGTGGATTGCCCCAGTCGATGCCGCTCTCCGAAACGAAAGTCAGACCCTCGATGATGTCACCGTTCTCGTCGCGCGCGGTGATGCCGAGCCAGATCAGGGTGTCCTCCAGGCTCGTACGGGCGAATCCGGCGGATGTGCAGGTGGTGACACATCCGGCGGAGGCGCTGAACGTCAGGCGGACAGCGACGGGCTGACCGACGATAAACACGTCGGTGTAGCCCGGCGTAATTCCCGGTGTGGTGGTCGTGAACGTCGTCGGCAGGGATGCTCCGGAACTGCCAAATGCTGCCGATTCACTCCCGCTTACGTCGGCTTCCGACCAAGGGGTAACGAGACTGAAGGCCGGGCCGCGGTAGGGGGATGCGGAGAGTAGCGCCGTGCTGCGCCAGGATGCTCCTCCGCCACTCTGTGCGACCGAACCGGAAACCGAAATGGTGGCGCTGAGACGGGCAAGGAACACCGAAGAACCGGGCGGCGCGGTCAATATGAAGGTGTCCGTCAGTTCAACGTTGGCTTCGGCTTCGTAGCCGTAGCTGCCTTCGGGCGACGCGGGCCATGCGCTCTCCGCGCGCAGTCTCAGCATGCCCGGTGTCACCGACATCGATGCCCTGCTGCTGCCTATGCTTGCGGTAACGCTCAGCCCGGCGCCGAGCGGAACTCCGAAAGGCTCCGCCTCCCCGCTGTAATTAAAAGCGTCAGAGGCGCTGACCAGATACTGTACGGTCGCCGCCGGCGCCGACAGCGACAGCAATAAACCGGCGGTGAGCAGTCCGGTTGGGGCAAGGCGCAAGAACAACCAGCTGCTCGGTCGCGGATTGGTTCCTCTGGAGAAGACTTTACATAACCACATGTTCTTGTTCTCCTTCTCTTGGTGTACCCATAACAAACCGATTGGCTGCTGGCAACCGTATCCGGGCCCCGGGAGACCGTATGACGCGCGATACGCTGGACGACCCCCGGCCAGCCGACGCGACTTGTGGCCGGGGCAGCACGCCAGAGCCCGTCAGTAACGGGCGGACATCACCACTTACTTGCCAAACTGAACCGCCACCTGGGCAGAACCGGCTGCCCCGGCGCCGATCCGCACGGCAGTGACCTTGTACTCGGGCGCCCCGGTGATGCGGTCGCGTTGGCCGCTGGTCAGCACATTCACCGCGGTGGCCGGGTCGTGGAAGGTGGCGAAGAGTTCGCCCGGGCGGACGGTGTCGCTCACCCGCGCCACGAGGCGGGCCCGGCCGTGGCGGCTCTCGACCAGCACCTGATCGCCGCTCGCAATGCCCGAGGCCCCGGCATCCGCGGGATTGATGTCCAGGCAGTCCGTGGGCCGCAGCGCCCGGGTGCCTCCGGTGGCCGTCATGGTGCCGGCATTGAACTGGTAAAGCGTGCGGCCGGTGGTGAGCAGCAGCGGGAAATCGGCCGTCACGGCTTCATCGGTGGGCAGGTAGTCGACGCAGGCAAGGCCGGCCCTCGGCCCGATGGCGAAGCGCTCGCGGTACAGCACGTCGCCGCCTGGCTGCGATTCGTCGGTGCAGGGCCACTGCAGGCCCTCCCCCTCGATACGGGCGTAGCTGATGCCGGCGGCACCCGGCCAGGCGGCGCGCACCTCGTCCCAGATTCCGGCGGAATCTTTCCACCCGAAGCCCCGGGCGTGGCCCATGCGCCCGGCCACATCACAGAGGATCTGCCAGTCAGGGCGGGCCTCGCCGGGCGGCGGCACGGCACGACGCACCCGCTGGATACGCCGCTCCGAATTCATGAAGGTGCCGTCCCGCTCGAAGACACTGGCAGCGGGCAGGAACACGGTGCCGAATTCGCGGGCCGTCTCGTTCAGGAACAGGTCCTGGACGATCACGCACTCGAGCTTCGAAAGCGCAGCCCGCGTGCCGGCCAGACCCGCGTAGGTGAGCAGCACGTCATAGCCCACCACCCACAGCGCCTTGAGCCGGCCAGCGGCCGCCGCATCCAGCATGCGGGGCAGCGTCAGGCCGGGGGCCTCGGGCAGGGCCTGCTGCCAGAGGGCGGCGAAGCGCCCGCGGGCCTGGTCGAGGGCAGCACCGCCCGTCAGGTTGCCCGGGTCGCAGCCCATCTGGGCCGAGCCCTGCACGTTGTTCTGCCCGCGCAGCGGGTTCACGCCCGCGCCGGCCTTGCCCAGGTTGCCGGTGAGCAGGGCCAGGTTGATGACGCACTTCACGCCCTCGGTGCCCTGCAGGTGCTCGGTCACGCCGAGCCCGTGAAAGCACATGGCCGGCCGGGTGGTGGCGTAGAGGCGCGCGGCACGGCGGATGTCGTCGGCGGGCACGGCGCAGATTTCTGCGGCGCGCTCCGGCGTCCAGCCGGCCACCAGCGCCGCATGGGCCTCACGACCTTCCACGCGGCTGCCGAGGAACTGCTCATCCGCCAGGCCCTCGGCCAGGATCACGTGGGCGAGCGCATTGAGTAGCGGCACGTTGGTGCCCGGCCGCAGCGCCAGGTGGATGCGCGCGTGCGCGGTGAGCGGCGTGGCCCGGGGATCAATGACGATCAGCGGCACGCCCGCCCTCACCCGCTGCAGGATGCGCGCCCCGACGATCGGGTGATTCTCGGCTGGATTGCAGCCCACCAGCAGGAAGGCGCCCGCCTGCTCGATGTCGTCGAAGGAATTGGTGGCCGCGCCCTGGCCGAGCATGGCCTTGAGCGCGGCGGCACTCGGCGTGTGGCAGACCCGGGCGCAGCAGTCCACGTTGTTGGTGCCGAGCACGGTGCGGGCGAATTTCTGCGTGACGTAGTTGTCCTCGTTGGTGGCCCGGGCGGATCCCAGCACGCCGATGGCGTCGGGTCCGTGGCGGTCGAGGATGCGCCGGAGCGAGCCCGCCACCGCGTCCAGGGCCGCGTCCCAGCTGGCCGGCTCCCAGTCCCCACCGCGCCGCAGCAGTGGCCTCGTCACCCTGCCCGCTGCGTCGTTGAACTCGATGGCGTAGCGGCCCTTGATGCACAGGTGCCCCTTGTTCACCGGCGACTCGACCACCGGCCTGACCTGCACCACGCGCCCGTCGCGTGCGCCGACGTGGAGCTCGCAGCCCACGCCGCAGTAACCGCAGACGCTGCGCGTCCAGGTGGTGGCCTCGCCCAGCGCGAGCCGCTGCCTGTCCACCAGGGCGCCGCTCGGGCAGGTGTCCACGCAGGCCCCGCAGCCCGTGCAGCTGCTCGCGGCCAGGGTCGTGAGTGAATCCGGCACGACACGGCCGTCCGGCGCGCGCCCGAGCACATGCCAGACCGACAGGCCCTGGACCTCGTCGCAGATGCGCACGCAGCGGTAGCACTGGATGCACTGGGACATGTCCACGCGAATGTAGGGGTGTGACTCGTCCACCGGCATGCCGGGCGGCACGGGTTCATCCAGCGCGGCGATACCGTAGCGCTCCAGGATCCGGTGAAAGGGCTTCTCCGGCAGCAGGGCCCGGCTCGCCGCCGGCGCCCGCGGGGCGAGCAGCTCGAGCTGGGTGCGGCGGAAGGCCTCGAGTGCCACCGACTGCGTGGTGACCACCATGCCGTCGGCCGCGGCGCTGATGCAGGCAGCAAGCGGCCGGTCAGACCCCTCGACTTCCACCGAACACAGGCGGCACATCCCCGAAGGCCTGAGCCTGGGGTCGTGGCAGAGCGTGGGCAGCGCAATGCCGGCCGCGGTGAGCACGTCGAGAAGGCTGGCTCCGGCCGCCGCCTGCCGCGGCACGCCGTTGATCACGAGGCGGATCGGTGGCCGGTTGGCAGCCTGACCCATGGCGTGCCGCCGCGCCCCGCGCAGCGCTACTGGCTGCGGACCGACAGGACCGGGCAGGTGGCCCGCCGCAGCACGCCCTCGGTGGTGCTGCCGAGTAGCACGTGCTTGAGGCCCGAGTGTCCGTGGGTGGTGATGACGATCATCTCCGCCCCTTTTTCGCTGGCGTAGTCCACGATGGTCTCGGCCGGACGCCCCGTCAGCACCGCCGTGACGACACCGTGCAGCGCGCTTAAGTGCTTGCCGGCAAACCGGGCCATGCTTTCCTTTGCGCCCTTCACCAGCTCATCGATGCTGGGCAGGGGCATGCCCCCGCCCATCTCCAGGGTGGCGAAGGCCCACGGGTCCTGCACCACGAAGATGCAGTGGACATCCGCCCCCAGGTCCTTCTGCAGGCGCGCCACCCAGGGCAGGGCCACCAGCGACTGGGCCGAGAAATCCGTGGGGAAGACGATCACTTTCCGGGGGGCTGTCATGGTCTGTTCCTCGCTGGGCCAAAGGACTACATCGCTGCCACTGCGCGCAGGGGCTACAGCAGCTCTGCCGTGCTGATTGTAGTTCGATCCGGCGCGGGCCGGGTCCGCCGCTCAGCGATCGGTGCGGCCGGGAGCCGCACTGCCGCTCGCCAGGGTCCAGTCCACCAGCTCCGGCACCAGCGTGTCCGCACCCTGCTGGAACGCAGCCACCACCGCCGCCAGGCCCCGGCCCTCGACCGCGACCGTGCGGGCGAAGGTGCGGACGGCAGCAATCCGGCCTGCGGGACCGCAGGCCAGGCTTGCGGCCAGCGTCAGCTGCACCTCGCGCCGGGCCTGGTGGTACTCGAAGACCCGCAGGTCGGTGAGCAGCGTGCAGTCCCCCGGCGCACCCGATCCCAGGCGCGTCGCGCCGGTGATCCGGCCCGAGCGGGCAAAGCCCTCGACGAGCACCGCCTGCACCAGTTCCGGGGCGCGGGCTGCCCAGCGGCCGCCCTCCAGCACGCCGAGCGCGCCCTCCCGGGTGCGCGTCACGATGCGCGCGCCGGCGACCGGCTCCAGGGCGATGGGCTCGTCGATGGCCAGTTGCCAGCTCACGGGCTCGCCTCCGGGCGATTCAGGACCGGCAAGCCGCAGGTCATAGACCGGCAAGGACGCCGGTTTCGTGTCCACCAGGGTGCAGGAGCCGGCAAAGGCAGCCATCACCAGCAGCACGCCGGGCAGGCGCAGACGTCGTCGGATCGGCAGACAGCTGTGCATCAGCGCGCCTCGTATTCCCGGGGTACGGAGCCCGGCTGCAGCAGCGCCCCGGGGTCCTGCTCCAGCCGCTCCACCAGGCGCCGCAGGGACCGCACGCTGGCGCGCAGCTCCGTCAGGGCGGGCGCCACCTGCGTCAGGCCGTCGCGGGCAAAGCTGTCGAGCCCTTCCTGGTTGGCCTCGACCGTCGCGGCAATCCGGGCCGTGGCCTGCTGTAGGGCATCCAGGCTGGCCCTCGTGCTGGCGAGCAGCGCCGGCCCTTCGTCATCGAAGAGCCGCGCGGCGCCGGCGGCCGCGGCATCCAGGTTGGCCAGCAGCGGCTCGGTGCGCTGCAGGGACTGGTTCAGGGCCCGGGACGCGGCCGTGATATCACCAATGGCGCGGCTGATGTCGGTGGTGCGGTCCGCGAGGCCGGCGGTGAGCGTCTCGACGTTGCGCAGCGTCGCGGTAAACGCCGCGATGTTGTCCTCCTGGAGCAGCACGGCCAGGCGGAGCAGCAGTTCGTTGGCATTGCCGACGATGTCGCCACCCGAGGCCAGCAGCGACTGCAGGGCCGACTCGCTGGCGACGATCTCGGGCACCGAGTCGCCCGGCTTCGCCGCGAGGGCCGGCGCATCGGGCGAGCCGCCCGTGAGCTGGATGATGGCGACACCCGTGAGGCCGGTGAACGCGAGCCGCGCCCGGGTGTCGGTGCGCACCGGCGTGCCGGCCGTGAGCCGCACGTAGGCCACCGCCCGGCGGGGGTCCTCCGGCGCGAGCGAGAGTCCGCGCACCTCGCCCACCTGGATGCCGTTGTACTGCACGGCGCTGCCGAGGCTGAGTCCCGTGACGGGTTCGTTGAACACCACGTTGTAGTAGCTCCACTCGCGGTCCAGCGAGAGCTTGCCGAGCCACAGGACGAACAGCACCGCACCGACGATGACGGCCAGCGCAAAGGCCCCGATCACGACATAGCTGGCGCGGGTTTCCATGGAGCTCAGCCGGCCGGCGGCGAGCCGTCAACCGCCCGGGCGCTTCGGGCCCGCGGCCCCCGGAAGCAGGCCTGGATCCAGGGGTGAGGGTGACGCTCCACCACCGCCGTGCGGTCGTTCACGATGATGCGCCCATCGGCCAGCACGGCCACGCGGTCACAGAGGGCATAGAGGCTGTCCAGATCGTGGGTCACCAGAAACACGGTCAGATTAAGCGCCCGGCGCAGGGTACTCAACAGCTCGTCAAAGTCCGCCGCACTGGCGGGGTCGAGCCCGGAGGTGGGCTCGTCGAGGAACAGGATCTCCGGATCGAGCGCCAGCGCCCGGGCAAGGCCGGCCCGCTTGCGCATGCCGCCGGACAGCTGGGACGGGTACTTGTGGGCCGCATCCGCCGGCAGGCCGGCCAGGCGGATCTTGAGCAGCGCCAGTTCGTCCAGCAGGTCGGGGGGCAGCCGGTAGTACTCCAAGAGCGGCACCTGCACGTTCTCGAGGACGGTCAGCGAGGAGAACAGCGCGCCATCCTGGAAGAGCAGGCCGAAGCGGCGCTCGAAGCGCCGCCGCTGTTCGGGATTGAGCCAAGTGGTGTCCTCGCCGAACAGGCGAACCACGCCACCCGCGGGCCGCTTCAGTCCGAGGATGGTTCGCAGCAGCACGCTCTTGCCCGCACCCGAGCCGCCGATGATCCCCAGCACCTCGCCCCTGCGCACCTCCAGATCCAGTCCGTCGTGGACCACCTGCCTGCCGTAGGCCGTGCCGAGTCCCCGCACCTCGACGACCAGCTCCGGCGGGCTCAAATGCCCAGCTCCATGAAGCTCATGGCAAACAGCGCATCGAAGACGATCACCATGAAGATCGACTGGACGACGGCGGAGGTCGTGTGCTGCCCGACCGACTCGGCGCTGCCCGTCACCTTGAAGCCCTCGAGGCAGCCGATGGTGGCTACCAGGAAGGCGAACACGGGCGCCTTGACCATGCCGACGACGAAATGCCGAAGCTCCGTCATCTCGTACAGTCGCGAGACGAACATGCTGGTGCTGATGTCCAGCGACAGCACCGACACCAGTCCTCCGCCCAGGATGCCCGCCAGCATCGCGATGAAGGTCAGGATAGGCAGCATGACCAGCAGGGCCACCAGGCGCGGAATGACGAGCAGCTCGACGGGATCGAGGCCGATGGCCTGGATGGCATCCAGCTCCTCGCGGCTCTTCATGGAGCCGATCTGGGCGGCGAAGGCGCTGCCGGAACGGCCCGCGAGCAGGATCGCCGTGAGCAGCACGCCGAATTCCCGCAGGAAGGAGATGGACACGAGTTCCACCGTGAAGATCTCGGCGCCCAGGTCGCGGAGCGCCGTGGCGCCCACGAAGGCGACGACGGCACCCACCAGGAAGGTGAGCAGCGCCACGATGGGCACCGCGTCCAGGCCGATCTCCTCCATGTGGAAGACCGTGGAGGTGAGGCGCAGCCGCCGGGGACTGGTGAGCGTCCGCGCCAGCCTGGCGAGCACGAGGCCGACAAATCCCAGGAACTCGTAGCCGATGCGGCCGACGTCCACCACGGCCTTGCCCAGCCGCCACAGGATGCGGCTCACGCTGCCGCGCCGGTCCGGAATCGGGGCCTCCACCACCAGCCGGCTCGCGATCAGCCGCAGCAGCGCCGCGGCCGCCGGATCCAGGCCCTCGACCGCGTGCGCATCGAGGGCGACACCGCTCGGCCTGAGCGCGCGCAGCAGCAGCAGTGCCCCGGCCGTGTCCAGGCCGGTAACGGCGCTGGCATCCACGGCCAGCGGGCCGGGGGGTAGCCGGGCCGCAAGCGCGTCCACGGCGGGCGCCAGCGCGGGTGCCTCGGCGAGCGTCCACGGCCCCGCCAGGATCAGGCGCCGGCGGTCCGGGTCCAGGCGGAGCGCAGCGGAGGGGGCTTCTGCCATGGGGAGAGGTTAACCGACCCCATGGCGCCAGGGCACCGTGCGGGCCGGATCGACGAAACGCTGGTAGGCGGCATAGGCGTAGCGATCGGTCATGCCCGCCACGTAGTCCGCCACGGCCCGGGCGCGGCCGGCGGCGCCCTGCGCCGTTTCGGCGTCCCGGGCCCGGGCGGCGTGCTCCGCGGGCATGGCGGACGGTTCGGCGAGGAAGCACCCGAACACGGCTTTCAGCATGTCCTGGGCCTCCCGCGTCACCGCCAGCACCCGCTCGTGGCGGTAGAGGTGCCGGTGCAGGTAGCGCTTGAGGGCCAGGTGCTCCCGCCCGATGGCCGGGCTCAGCGCGATCAGCGGTTCGGCGAGCGCGCGCACGCCATCGGGGCTGCGCGGCGCGGCGGCCCGTATATTGAGCCGGCTCGTCTCCACCATGTCGGTAACCACCTCGTTGATCATGGCCCGGATGGTCTCGTGGATCCGTACCCGGCGCGGCGCATCGGGCGCTGCGGCCAGCACCGGGGCGTAGTGCCGGCGAAAGAGCGGCACCGTGAGCAGGCCCTTCTCCGACAGCAGGCCCGAACGCAGGCCGTCGTCCACGTCGTGATTGTTGTAGGCAATCTCGTCGGCGAGGTTGGTCACCTGCGCCTCGAGGCCCGGCTGGCGCCGGTCGAGAAAGCGCTCCCCCAGTTCACCGAGTCGCCGGGCATTGCGCCGGCTGCAGTGCTTGAGTATGCCTTCCCGGGTCTCGAAGCACAGGTTCAGGCCGCGGAAACCCAGATACCGCTCCTCCAGTTCGTCGACGACGCGCAGGGATTGCAGGTTGTGCTCGAAGCCGCCCCAGGGCCGCATGCACTCGTTGAGCGCGTCCTCTCCCGCGTGGCCGAAGGGGGTATGGCCCAGGTCGTGGGCCAGCGCGATGGCCTCGACGAGCCCGGCGTTGAGGCCGAGGCACCGGGCCACCGTCCGGCCGATCTGGGCCACTTCCAGCGAGTGGGTGAGCCGCGTGCGGTACAGGTCGCCCTCGTGGTTGATGAACACCTGGGTCTTGTAGACGAGGCGGCGAAAAGCGCCCGAGTGCAGGATGCGGTCCCGGTCCCGCTGATACTCGCCCCGGTAGGGGTGGCCAGGCTCGGGGTGAAGGCGCCCGCGGCTCGCCGGCTCGCGGCAGGCCCAGGGCGAAAGCCTGTCGCCAGACACGGCCTTCGCCGCCCGGACGCGCTTCACCGCACGAACTGTTCGCGCAGGTAATCCGCAAGCTGGTGGGGTGCGTAATCCCCGGTCAGCCGCGCCGCGCCGATACGCTCGAGCAGCACCAGGCGGATCTGGCCGGCAACGACCTTCTTGTCCATGCCCATGGCTGCGAGAAACGCACCGGGGTCGGTGGGCGGCGGATCCACCGGCAGGTGCAGGCGCCGGAACAACTGGCGGATGCGCACCACCGCCTCATGGTCGAGCCCGCCGAGCCGCGCCGAGAACTCCGCCGCCATGCAGGTGCCGGCAGCCACGGCCTCGCCGTGCAAGCACTCGCCGTATCCCGACTGCTGTTCGATGGCATGGCCAAAGGTGTGGCCCAGGTTGAGCAGCGCGCGCCGGCCCTGTTCCCGCTCGTCCTCGCCCACGATCGCGGCCTTGAGCTCACAGCACCGGCGGATCACGTGGCTCAGCGTGGCCGGGTCCCGCAGCAGCAGCGCGTCGGCATGGTCCTCCAGCCAGCTGAAGAACCCGAGGTCGGCGATCAGTCCGTACTTGACGACTTCGGCGAGGCCCGCGGACAGCTCCCGGTCCGGCAGGGTGCGCAGGGTATCGGTATCGGAGAGCACGCAGACCGGCTGGTGGAAGGCGCCCACCAGGTTCTTGCCGCCCGGGTGGTTGACCCCGGTCTTGCCGCCCACGGCGGAATCCACCTGGGCAAGCAGCGTGGTCGGCACCTGGATGAAATCGATGCCGCGCTGGTAGATGGCGGCGGCAAATCCGGCAATATCGCCCACCACCCCGCCGCCCAGGGCCACTACCACGGCGTCCCGGCCGTAGCGGCCCTGCACGAGCGCATCCAGCACACGGCCCGCAGTGGCCAGGGTCTTGTGCTGCTCGCCGTCGGGCAGCGCAAGCGCGCCCTGCCGGCAGCCGGCCAGCAGGGTTTTCAGCGGCTCCAGGTAGATCGGCCCGACGGTCTCATTGGTGACCACCAGCACGTCCCGGCCCCTGAGGTGCTGCTCCAGGATGCCGCGACGGGAAAGGAGCCCGCTGCCGATCAGGATCGGGTAGCTGCGCTTGCCGAGGTCTACGGGAAGGGTGATCAGCATGGGTCCGGCATGATACCGGGCGCCGGGGACATTGCCGCCACCCTGTCGCGGATCTCCCGCACCACGGCGGGCACCTTGCGCCCGTCAGTGGTCACGACCAGATGCGCAATCTCCCGGTACTGCGGGTCCCTGAGGTGCATCAGTGCCGTCAGGGTTGCCCGGGGATCGCCCGTGCGCAGCAGGGGCCGCTCCCGTCCGCGCCGCGTGCGCTTCAGCTGCTGGTCCACCGTGGCGTACAGGTAAACCACGATGCCGCGGTCCTTCAGGTGCTGGCGGTTGTCCGGATCCTGGGCCGCACCGCCACCGGTCGCCAGCACGATGCCCGGCAGCCGGGTGAGCTCGTCAATGATGCGCCGCTCCCGCTGGCGGAAGCCCGCCTCCCCCTCCCGGTCGAAAATGAAGGGAATGTTGACGCCGCTGCGCGTTTCGATCTCGTCATCGCTGTCCAGGAACTTCCGGCCGATCTCCCGGGCCAGGCGCCGGCCGACGGCCGATTTGCCGGAGCCCATCGGGCCGACGAGAAAGATGCTGGCATCGCTCATGGGGCGCAGTGTTGGCGAGGACCCTGGAAGCGTCAACCGGGGACACTGAAAAGAGAAAGCCGGCGCGAGGCCGGCTTTCTGCAGGGCTGCGGGACGAATCGCCGGTCACGGAGGCGGCGGAACCGAGCAGTCCGAACCCGGGCCGAAGGGGCTCACCACGCCCGGGGGCGAGACATTCACGTTGTTGATGTCGGAGGCCAGCGCCTCCAGCGTGAAGGTCTGGGACTGGGTGGTCTCCGTGCCGGCCACGCTGGCCTGGGCCTGGATGCGGGCATCGAGCCACAGGTTGTAGTTCTGCGGGTAGAAGACGCAGACCCGGGCCTTGCCCTGGCTGTCGGTGACCACGTTGGCAGCCTGCCCGGGCGCGCCGGCCGAGGCACAGGGACTGGCCAGGGGAGCGTTGCCGGGCACAGCCGCCACCAGAGCGATGTTGCCCGCCTCCACTTTGCCGTTGAGGTTGGCGTCCTCGCCAGGATCAAGAATTCCGTTGAAGTTGATGTCCTCGTCGGGACACACCCCCTCCACCTGCTTGATCCAGGCATCGCCACCGGGCGGCACCCAGAGATTGCCCTTGCGGTAATTCACCGACCGGATGCTCGCCTGGACGGCCTTGTTGGCAACGGCCGTGCCGGCCACGTCCGTCACCAGGATCACCCACTCCTTGGCGAAGGTGGCCGTGCCGATCTCGAAGAGCGTATTGCCGGTACCGAGAGCGATGGCCAGCGCCTGCCCGCCAACGGTCAGGTCGACCGTGCCCTGGACGGCCGGCGTGTCGAGGACAAACGCCAGTATCTGCACGCCGCCAACGCCGCCGGAAGCCGCACCGCCCGTATAGAAGGTGGTCGCCCGGCCCTGGCTGTCGGTGATGTCCTGGGCGACGGACAGGAATCCGTTGGTGTTGTCGCTGGCGATCTGGAAGGACACCACCTTGTTCTTGACCAGGTTCAGGTTGGCATCCCGCACGATGGCCGTGATGGTGCTCTGGGCGCCGGTCTGCACCGTGAAGGGCTCGGCCTGCAGCGCGAGGCTGTCTGCCGTGATGGCGACGAACTCCAGGTTGCGCGTGGTCAGCGTGCCGCCGGGTGTCGAGGCCGTCACCAGCGCCGGCCCGGAGCTGTTGGACGAGATGGTCACGGTGGCCTGGCCGCTGCCGTTGGTCACGGCCGTCGAGCTGCTGAGCGTGCCCCGGGTGCTCGTGAAGGAGATCGTCTGGCCGACCTGCGGAACCCCGCTGATCACCCAGGTCGCGGTTATCGGCTGGACGGCACCCAGCGAGATCTCGGCGTTCTGGGTGGGAGTCGTGATGCTGAAGCTGTCGCCGGAGACGCTGACTGCGGACTGCGCGGTCACGCCGATGGCCGATGCGCTCAGGGTATCGAGGCCGGCGGCCGTCGCCGTCAGCGTGAACTGCACCGAGCCGTTGGCCTGGGTGGTCAGGTTGGCGGCCGACAGGCCGTTGCCTGCCGACGAGGTGATCGCGACAGCACGGCCCGGAATGCCGAGCCCGGCGCTGTCTTCCAGAACGGCCGTGAAGGCCACCGCATCGCTCAGCGACAGGGTCGCCGTCGGCGGCGTCAGCCGTATGCGCGTGCCGGTCACGTTGACCGTGACGGAGCCGCTCACCGTGCCAGCCGTCACGGTGACGGTGATGGCCCGGTTGCTGAGATCGGTGCCGTTGCTGAGCCGCGCGAGCGCCCGGCCATTGGCATCGGTAGCCGCATCGACGACGGCCAGTGAACCGTTGGCATTGGCACCAAAGGACACCGGGATGTCGGCCAGCACCACGTTGCTGGCATCACGGACGATGGCGGTGATGTCCACCGTACCGAGACCGTTGACGTCGGACGGCAGCTGCGGGGAACTTGCCAGCACCTGTACCGAGGCGGCAGTGGACGCACCGCCGCCGCCACCACCGGGGCCGGTGATCGTATTGCTGCTGCCGCCACAGGACATCAGCACCACGGAGGCCACCAGCAGGCCTGTTGAAACCAGTTTCTTTAACACGATGACTCCCTCATCTCGCGCGACGGCGCTCTGCGCCGTCACCGCCCATCCCTCAGTAAATGTTCGAGCCTTCCTTCAGGATCTTCGGCGTCACGAAGATCAGGAGCTCCGACTTGTTGGACACCTTGCGGGTCGACCGGAACAGCACGCCCACGCCGGGAATGTCGCCCAGGAACGGCACCTTGGTGTAGGTCTCACCCTCCTCGGTCTCGAAGATGCCGCCGAGCACCACGGTCTGTCCGTTGTTCACCAGCACCTGGGTCTGGATGGCCCGGGTGTCGATGCTGGGCACCGAACCGCCGCGCTCGTTGGTCACGACCGCGCCCACGCTGTCCTTGGTGACCTCGAGGTCGAGGATGATCCGGTCATCCGGGGTGACCTGTGGCGTCACGGTGAGGCTCAGCACCGCCTCCTTGAACTGGGTGGTGGTGGCGCCGCTGGACGCGGCCTCCTGGTAGGGAATCTCGACGCCCTGCCGGATGGAGGCCTGCTTCTGGTTGGCGGTGATCACCCGGGGCGACGACACGACCTCGGCACGACCTTCGGCCTGCAGGGCAGACAGCTCGAGGTCGACGAGAAAGTCGTCGTCGAGCAGGGCGAGGGCCAGCCGGCCGGCCGGGTTCGCCACCGGCAGGTTCACCTGGTATCGGTCGGCCTGTGCCGGCACGGTCACCGGGAAGGGCTGGCCGCTGGAATTGATGTTGCCGATCGCGGAACCCACGATGGTGTTGGCGCCATTGCCGGTGCCGGTGACCGCAATCAGGCCATCGCTGGTGTCCTTGACGGCGGTCACGCCCCAGCGTACGCCCAGGTCGCGACTGAAATTGTCCCGGACGATGACGATGCGCGACTCGATCAGCACCTGCCGGACCGGGATGTCGAGGTTGCCGACCAGCTTGCGGATCTCCACGATCCGGGAGGCCACGTCCTGGATCAGCAGCGTGTTCGTGCGCTCATCGATACCGACGGAGCCGCGGGACGACAGCAGGGCATTGCCCTTGGAGCCGCGCATCAGCTCGGCCAGGTCGGCGGCCTTGGCATAGTTGACCTGCACATACTCGGAGAGCAGGGGCTCGAGTTCCTGGATCTCCTTGCGGGCCTCCAGGTCGGCCTTTTCCCGCGAGGCGATCTCGGCGGCCGGCGCGACGATGATCACGCCACCGTTCTCGCGCATGTCTAGGCCCTTGGTGGCCAGGACGATGTCGAGCGCCTGGTCCCAGGGGACGTTCTGCAGGCGAAGCGTCACGTTACCGCTCACCGAGTCGGAGACCACGATGTTGCGGCCGCTGACGTCGGCCAGCAGCTGCAGCACGGCGCGGGTCTCGATGTCCTGGAAGGACAGCGTGAGGCGGTCACCGGTGTACTCGCGATTGGCGCTGAACAGGGTGGGCCTGACGGCGGATTCCTGCTTGACGACCGGCGTCACCTCCACGGTAAAGACGCTGTCCGACTGGTAGGCCAGCTCGGCAAAGGGCAGGGTAGCGGCGATGCTGACCCGGGCCCCGGCAGGCGTACGGGTGGACTCGATGATGTTGACCGGCGTTGCGAAGTCGGTGACATCAAGACGCTTCATCAGGTTGTCAGGCAGGCTGGTGCCGGTGAAATTGAGGACCACCCGGTCGCCTTCCTTGCGCACATCCACGGGCGTGCCCGGGTCAGACAGGCGCACGATGACCCTGCCGCCACCGCCCTCGCCCCGGCGGAAATCCACCCCGTCGATGCGCCGGCCGGCCGCAGCCGCAGGCGCCGCGGTGCCTGCTGCCGGAAAGCTCGTGACTTCGGCACCGGCCGCCGTGGCGGAGGCCGTGCCGAGCGTCACGATGATCGCGTTGCCAGACACCCGGGTCTGGTAGGGCACCATGCTGTCCAGGTTGAACACCACCCGGGTACGGCCCTCGGCCTCGGCCGCAAGGATCGTGTCCAGGGCACCGACCTTGACCTCCTTGCGGCGGCTGCTGAGCCCCAGAGAGGTGCCCTGCAGGTCGAGGGAAATGCGTGCCGGGTTGTCGATGGTGAAGGAGAGCGGTTCCGCCGCCGGTCCGGAGGTCTCGAGGCGCACCTCGATGCGGTCGCCGGTGAGCGGCTGGACCTTTATGTCTTCGAGGCGGTTGCCCGCGGTCTGGGCGAGCGCCGCCGGCAGCCCCGCCACGGCCATGATCAGGCCGGCGATAACTGTTCTGAGGTTGCGGCCCGGGGGGTAACGACACCCCGCCACATCGCGCCCCTCATTGCCCCTAGTCGTGCTCATCATCCCGTACTCCCAACTTGTACCGTGTCGGCGATCGGCCATGCCCATCGTCCTCAGTCGTTCACTTCTTGAGTGCGATCGCCGCGGATCGCTTGTAGAACCCGCCGATGCCGTCCGGCACCAGTTCCTCAACCCGGATCTCGGATTCGGTGACTGCCACGACGCGACCGTCGTACTGGCCGAGGTAGTTGCCTGTCTGCACCTTGTGCAGCAGACCGTCCCGCGTCTGCACCAGGCCGAGGGTCGTATTGCCCTGGCTGATCGTGCCCGTCATCCCCAGTGTGTCCAGCGGGAACTGCTCGAGATACTCCTTGGCCCGTCCCGAGTCCGGGCGGGGGCCGAGCGCGCCTGCGCGGCCCGCGGGACGATCCGGGGTGAAGGGCGAGCGCAGACTCTCGGCCTCGTAGCTGAAGGCGTCGTAGGGTTTCACCTGCGGCAGGGGCTCGATGCGCCCACCGGGCCGGGCCTTGACCTGATCGATATACCTCAACAGGTCGGACTGGCCGCCTCCGCAACCTGCCAGCAGCAGGCCGAGGAGAACCGGAACGATAATTTTTTGCACGGCTGGACTCATCGGCATCACACCCTATTTCTTTGCCTTGGCCTTAGGCGCCTTGCTGGTTTCCCGGGTGGTGCGGGCTCCCTTGCCCTTGGGATTTGCCCTGGCCGCCTCTTCGGCACTGACTGCCGCCAGCTCCTCTTCGTCCAGGTAACGGTAGGTCTTGGCTGTCACCGTCAGGGTCAGCTCGTCGAAGCCGGCGTCCCGCCCTTTGGGTGCGATCTCGATGTCATGCAGGGTGACGATCCGGGGCAGGGCGGCAATATCGCTGACGAAGCGGCCAAACTGGTGATAGGCGCCCGACAGCCGGATCTTGATCGGCTTCTCGGCATAGAAATCCTTGCGATTCTCGTCCGCCGGCTGGAAAAGTTCTTCCTGCAGGCCGGCGGCAAGGCCGGTCTGCGAAATATCCACCAGCAGGTTCGGGATCTCCGTCCGGCCCGGAAGCTGGCGGAGCATGGTGCCGAAGGAGCGTTCGATTTCCGCCAGCTGTGCCTTGTAGGCCGAGAAGTTGGCGGCCTTGCGCTGCTTGGCCTCGAAAGTGGATCGCAGTTCCCTCTCCTGGGCCTCGGCCTTCTCGAGCCGGGGCATCTGTTCCTGCCAGACGAAGAACCAGAATGCGCCAATCGTCACCACCAGGAAGGTCAGCACGACGAAGAACGCCTGGATCGTCAGCGGCCATCGGCCGATGTCGTTGAAATCGAGAGTCTTGAGATCGTCGAGGAAGCTCACTGTGTGCCCCCCTCGCTGTCCGAAGGAGACACCTGGTTGGCATACACGATGAACTGCGAGGAGCGCCCGGCAAACTCGCCCGTTTCTACCGGCCCTGCGCCCTTTCGGGGCCGGGTGCCCGCCTCCCGGACCTCCACCACCTGCAGGTCAGGCTTGGTCAGCCATGCCGATTTGTCGATATTGCGCATCAGTGCCGACACCCGGGTATTCGACTCCGCATCCCCGCGGATCTCGAGGCGCCGGCTGGTCTGCTTGATGGCAGTAAGCCGCACCCCGTCAGGGACTGCCCGGACCAGCTCATCGAAGACGTGCACGATTTCCGGCCGGCTCCGCTGCAGCTGCTCGATGATTTCCATCCGGGCCAGCAGCCGCTCCTTGCTGGCCTCCAGCTCCAGGATCTCCTCGATCCGCTTGTCCAGCACGGCAATCTCGGCCTTCAGCAGGTCGTTGCGCTCCTGCTGGTTGCCGATGATGCCTTCCATCACGAGGTTGGACGCGAGCACCGCGAGGCCCGCAACCACCAGTGCGCCGCCCAGCCCGATGAAAAACTGGTTACGCCGCCGGGTGCGCAGCTCTTCACGCCAGGGAAGAAGATTGATTGTTGGCATGTCAGTCGAAACTCCGCAGCGCGAGGCCACACGCGGTCAGCAGGGCCGTGGCGTCCCGGCGTATACCCTGGGACTTCGCCTTGCTGGCAATCTTCATCTGGCCGAGCGGGTCACCTATCTCGGTGGGTATGCCCACCTTGCTCGAAATCATGTCACTGACCCCGGGAATATTGGCGCAGCCACCGCACACCAGGATCTGGTCCGGCTGTTCGCGGCCGCCGGCCGAGGCCAGAAAGAACTGCAGCGAGCGGCTGACCTGCTGGGTCATGTCATCGATAAAGGGCACCAGCACCTCGGGCTCATAGTTGCCGGGCAGGCCACCCTCCTTCTTGGCGCGACCGGCCTCCTCGAGGCTGAGCCCGTAGGTACGCATGATCTCCTCGGTAAGCTGCTGCCCGCCGAAGGAAAAGTCCCGGGTATAGATCACACGCATGTCCTTCAGGACACTGAAGGTCGTGTTGCTGGCGCCGAAGTCCACGATGGCAATGAGGTGTTCCATCCCGCCACCCGGCATCTGATGGGCCAGGAGGTGGCAGGCGTTCTCGAGGGCGAAGGGCTCGACGTCCACGACCCGGGCAACGAGCCCTGCAGCCTCGACGGCGGCCTTGCGCTGGTCCACGTTCTCGGTGCGCGTCGCGACCAGCAGCACATCCAGCATCTCCGGATCGGCAGCGGACGGCCCCATCAGCTCGTAATCGAAGCTGACTTCTTCCATAGGGAAGGGAATGTACTGGTCGGCCTGGATCTCGATCTGGCCTTCAAGCTCCCGGGCCGTCAGGCGACGGGGCATCGGAATGATCTTGGTGATCGCGGCATCACCGCTGATGGCAATTGCGACCTCCCTGGAAGTGCAGCCCGCGCGCTTCACGGCGCGGCGAATCGCTTCGCCCACAGCCGGTGCATCCACGATCGTCTTCTCGTTGATCGAGTTCGGTGGCGTGGGCTCGGCGGCGTAGCTTTCCGCCCGATAGGACTTGCCACTCTGCGACAGCTCCAGGAGCTTGATCGAGGAGGTCGTTATGTCAAGGCCGATCAGGGGTTTCGAACGTGAGCCGAAAAGCACTGCTTTTCCCTTCTAACTCCGGAGGTTGCGCAAACAACGTCTTCGGCGGCTGACAAATACCATTTAACCATATATCAATATCGATAGAAACGCGACGTGACCCCCGTCACCAACCGGAACGAAACCCGGTCGGACCCCGGGATCCGGGGCCAGTCGGCTTGCAGGCGGTGCGTGCTGGCGATGCCAGGGACCCTGTGACAGGCCCGGCCCGATTCGCAGGAAGGATCGGACAGTACAAGGATGCAGACCGCGAGGCGTCTGGCGCTTCGCCGTCTGGCAGCCCCGCTATCCTAGGATCCTGCCCCCGCGCAACACCGCTCAAACCCTGGTGTCGCGCCTCGCACAGTCCCGTAGACCGGTGGCTTTGCGTCCCCACCTTTCAGTAGGTTTGCCCAAAGACGGGGGCCAATATGCATAATCGTCGGGGGGCGTGCAAGGTACCTTTCCCAGCTTCTTCATGAAATTTCTCCTCCGGGCATTCCTCGCGCTGTCTGGCATCGTGTTGACCGCCCTGATTGTGGCGGGCGCAGCCGGCGCCGCGGCCTGGTATTACCTTCTCCCGGGCCTGCCGTCGGTGCAGACGATCCGGGACGTACCCCTCCAGGAACCGCTGCGCGTCTATAGCCGTGACGGACGTCTCATTGCCCGGCTCGGCGAGTACCGGCGAACGCCGGTCAGCTACGCCGGGATTCCGGACGTGCTGGTCAAGGCCGTGCTCGCCGCCGAGGATGACCGCTTCTTCGAACACCCCGGATTCGACTACCAGGGTCTGGCGCGCGCCGGCATCAATTTCCTGCTCACCGGCAGCCGCAGTCAGGGCGGCAGCACCATCACCCAGCAGCTGGCGCGGGCCTACTTCCTGACCCCGGAGCGCACCTTCGTGCGCAAGGCCCGGGAGATCCTGCTGGCCCTGCAGATCGAGGCTGCCCTCAGCAAGGAAGAAATCCTCACGCTGTACCTGAACAAGATCTTCTTCGGGCAGCGGGCCTATGGCGTATCAGCTGCCGCCGAGGTTTATTTTGGCAAGGATCTGGCAGCGCTGTCCGTGGCCGAGGCCGCGCTGCTGGCGGGAATCCCCAAGGCACCGTCCCAGCTGAACCCGGTCTCTGACCCGGTGCGGGCCGGGGAGCGGCGGGGATACGTGCTGCGCCGGATGCGTGAGCTCGATTTCATCGATGAGGAGGAGTACGAGGCGGCCCTCGCGACGGCCATCGAGTCCCAACCGCACGCGACACCGGTGGAGCTCGATGCGCCGTACATAGCCGAGATGGCACGCGCCGAGATGGTGGCCCGCTACGGTGCGGGGGCAACGACCGACGGCTACCGGGTCACGACCACGGTCGACAGCCGGCTGCAGGCCGAGGCGGACCGCGCACTGCGCACCGGCCTGCTGGACTACGACCGGCGGCACGGCTTCCGGGGTCCAGTGGGCCGGGATGCGCTCAGCCGTCTCGATGCGGGCCTCGAGCGCAGCGCGGGACTGCAACGCCTGCTGGACGCCTATCCGACGCATCCGGATCTGTACCCATCGGTGGTCACCGCACTGCGTGCCGACGGCGGCGCGGACCTTTTCATCCACGACGTGGGACCGGTCAGCCTGCCGTTCACGAGCCTGCGCTGGCGCGCCTATGTCAACGAGAACACGGTGGGCCCCCAGCCCCGCTCGGCCGCCGACATGCTCGCGGCAGGTGATGTGGTCTACCTGCTGCGCACCCTCAACCGGGGGTGGCTGCTGGCCCAGCTGCCCGTGGTGCAGGGCGCCCTGGTGGCCGTGGATCCGCTGGATGGCGCCACGGTGGCGCTGGCCGGCGGCTACGATTTCTTCGCCAGCAAGTTCAACCGCGCGGTGCAGGCCAGGCGCCAGCCGGGCTCGTCCTTCAAACCCTTCATCTACTCGGCCGCCCTGGAGCACGGCTTCACGCTGGCCACCGTCATCAACGATGCGCCCATCGTGTTCGACACCGGCGGACCGAACCAGACGGCGTGGCGTCCGGAGAACAGCACCGGCCGCTTCTACGGCCCCACCCGCTTCCGCGATGCCCTCGTCCAGTCATTGAACCTGGTGTCCATCCGGATCCTGCTGCAGATGGGCATCCGGCCGGCGGTGGAACACATCCGGTCCTTTGGCCTGCCGGACAGCGCCATCCCGGCCAATCCCACCCTGGTGCTGGGCAGCGGTGCGGCCACGCCCCGCGAAATGGCCGGCGGCTTCGCCGCGTTCGCCAACGGGGGGTACCGGGTCGAGCCTTACCTGATCGAGCGGATCGAGGACGCCCGTGGGGTCGTCGTCTACGAGGCAACTGGCCGCCTCGCCTGCCCCGACTGCGGGATGGCGTCCGCGCCTGCCCGGCAGGCACCCGCCGCCTACGCGGGCGCGGGTGACATGATCGCTGATGCCGGCGACTGGCGTGCCGCCGGCGATGACCCTGCCTTCGTGCTGCCGGACGAGACGCCGGCACCGCGCATCATTTCCCCGGAGAACGCCTACCTCATGTACGACGTGATGCGGGACGTCATTCGCCGCGGCACGGGCCGGCGCGCGCTCGCCCTCGGCCGGAGCGATCTGGCCGGCAAGACGGGCACGTCGAATGATCGCCGGGACGCGTGGTTCAGCGGCTACAACCGGGAGCTGGTCGCCACGGTGTGGATCGGTTTCGACCAGGAGCGCAGCCTCGGCGACCGCGAGGAAGGCAGCCGCACCGCGCTGCCCGTGTGGATCGACTTCATGGGCGAAGCCCTGAAGGGCAAACCCGAGGCCCCGCTACCGCGACCGCCGGGCATCATCACCGCCCGGATCTCCGCTGCCACCGGACTGCTGGCCCTCGCCGGCACCGCGGATGGCGTCTTCGAGCTGTTCCGTGAGTCTGACCTGACCAGGATCGGGACGGACAGCAACCCGGAACTGCCCGTCGAGATCCGTACGCCGGCGGCAGGGTTCGGTGAAATCTTCTGACGGACGTCGCGGCGGACGGGGCGGATCCCGGCCGGACAGGGACCGCCCGGATCATCGGCGCACGGCGCTGGCGGTGGAGGCTGCGCGCATCATCCAGGAAGAAGGCCTGACCGATTTCCGGAGCGCCAAGGCCAAGGCCGCCGAGCGCCTCGGTCTGGGCAGAAATGCCCCGCTTCCCGACAATGCGGAGATCGAGGCGGCGCTCAGCGAGCGCACCCGGATCTTCCATGCCGACAGCCACCTCGAACACCTGGCTGAACTGCGTTCGGCCGCCTTCAGCCTCATGCGCCGCCTCGATGCATTCCACCCCCGGCTCACCGGCCATGCCCTGGCCGGGACTGCGGTGCTGCATTCCCCGGTGGAAATCCATCTTTTCAGCGACACCGCCGAAGCGGTAGTCGGGGGCCTGGACGCGCTCGGCCTCAATCACCGCTCGCTGGCACGCCGTTACCGGTTGCGGCGGGACGAGCCGGAGCTGTTTCCCGGCTTTCGGTTGCGGGCTGACGGCTTTGAATTTGCCCTGGCGGTATTCCCGCTGCGCCTGCAGGGTCATGCCCCGCTGAGCCCGGTTGACGGCCGACCGATGCGCCGCGCGAACCTGAAGGAACTGGCAGCCCTGCTCGGGCTGACCGCCGACTGACGCCTGCCGGCGCGGACCCCGCGTTGCGGCTCAGCGCTTCTTGACCGGCACGTAATCCCGACGGGTTGCGCCGGTGTAGAGCTGCCGCGGACGGCCGATGCGCCCGTCGGGGTCGGTGATCATCTCCATCCAGTGCGAGACCCAGCCGACGGTGCGGCCAATGGCGAACATCACCGTGAACATGGATTTGGGAATGCCGAGCGCGCGGTAGATGATCCCGGAATAGAAGTCCACGTTGGGGTAGAGCTTCTTCTCGACGAAGTAGGGATCCTTGAGGGCGATCTCCTCGAGGCGCAGCGCGAGGTCGAAGAGCGGCTGGTTGCGCCCCAGCCGGGCCAGCACCTTGTGGCAGGTCTCGCGAATGATGGCGGCCCGCGGATCGTAGTTCTTGTACACCCGGTGACCAAAGCCCATGAGCCGGAACGGATCGTCCTTGTCCTTGGCGCGGGCCAGGAACTTCGGGATGTTCTCGACGGTGCCGATCTCCTCCAGCATGCTGAGCACGGCCTCGTTGGCGCCCCCGTGCGCCGGGCCCCAGAGGGCGGAAATGCCGGCTGAGATCGCGGAGTAGGGGTTGGCCCCGGAACTGCCCGCCATGCGCACCGTGGAAGTGCTGCAATTCTGTTCGTGGTCCGCGTGCAGGATGAAGAGCAGGTCGAGCGCCTCGGCCGCCACCGGGTCGATGTGATAGGGCTCGGCCGGCACGGCAAAGAACATGTGCAGCAGGTTCTGGCAGTAGTTCAGGTCATTGCGCGGGTAGGTGAAAGGCTGGCCGAGCGTGTGCTTGTAGGCCGCAGCCGCAATGGTCGGCAGCTTGGCGATGATGCGGTGCGCAAAGATGTCGCGGTGACGGGGATCGAGGATGTCGGTGGTGTCGTGGTAGAAGGCCGACATGGAGGCCACGACGCCCGCGACCATGGCCATCGGGTGGGCGTCGTACTGGAAGCCGTTGAACAGGCGCAGGATCGTCTCGTTCAGCATCGTGTGGGTGCGGATCGAGCGGTCAAACTCCTCCAGCTGGGTCTGGGTCGGCAGATCCCCATACAGCAGCAGCCAGGCCACCTCCGTGAAGGAACTCTTCTCGGCCAGCTGCTCGACCGGATAACCGCGGTACATCAGGATGCCGGCGTCACCGTCAATGAAGGTGACCTTGCTCTCGCAGCTGGCCGAAGAGCCAAATCCGGGGTCGTAGGTAAAGAGGCCGTGGGCAGTGAACAGGTTGCGGATATCGATGACATCCGGGCCTGTGGTGCCGCTGCGCGCCGTCAGCTGGAATTCCTTGCCCGTCGCATTGTCGCGGACGGTGTAGGACCGTCCCTTGTTAATCGCGTCGCTCATGTTTTTTTCCAGCCGCGTACCGTCGAAGTCAAGGGCCCATTATAGGGAAGCGGCAGCAGCAGCGCATCCGCAGGGCCCGCAGGGACGGGTGGACCCGACAGACGCTGTCTGCGGGAGGACTGGAACGGGGAGGAGGAGAGCGGTCGACCGGCTCAGCCGGCCTGGCTGTACTTGCGGCGGAACTTGTCCACGCGGCCCGCGGTGTCCAGCATCTTCTGCTTGCCCGTGTAGAAGGGATGACAGGCAGAACAGACTTCGACGTGCAGATCCCTGCCCAGGGTGGAGCGCGTCGCAAACTCGTTGCCACAGCTGCAGGTGACCTTGATGTCGGCGTAAGCGGGATGGATGTCAGCTTGCATGGCAGGTCACCGGGATGGGGTTTGGGGAAGGCTTGCTGGACTGCCCGTTCAGGGCCGTCTCAGGGGCGCGAGAGGATAGCCATAAGAGCGGGTCGCTGCAAGCCGGCGGTTTATCCACAGAAGCTGTGGATAACTCTGTGGACAGTGCCCGGGACAGGCTCCCGTGGTCGCAGCAATACCGCAGATAAGGGCTTCTGGTGAAGATTTAACCAAAGAGTCATATCTCTACAAATCATATACTTGGGCATACATCTCCGTTGTCCGACTGAGCTGCGGCGTCGTATCTCCATGAAAGTTGGTCAAGGACCCGCCTTGTGTATAACGTGGCGCTCCGTCAGGACGGAGACCGTACCGTCAGGGCCTGTTTCAGCGCCCTGAGGGCCTGGCCCCGGTGGCTGCGCGCATTCTTCTGAGCCGGAGCGAGCTCGGCCGCGGACAGCCCGGAGACCGGATCCCCGAACAGGGGGTCGTAGCCGAAGCCGCCCGTCCCCCGGAGCGCCGTCAGGATGCTGCCCTCCCAGACGCCCTCTGCCACCAGCGGTGCGGGATCGTCAGCACCGGCCACCAGCACGAGGACGCAGCGATACCGGGCCTGGCGCTGCACTGCCGGCACGCCGTCGAGGGCGAGCAGCAGTTTGCGGTTGTTGGCCGCGTCATCCGCGGCCGGGCCGGCGTAGCGCGCCGACAGCACGCCGGGAGCGCCACCCAGCGCATCCACCTCGAGGCCCGAGTCGTCGGCCAGGGCCGGCAGCCCCGTCTTGCGTGCAGCGTGCCGGGCCTTGGCGAGGGCGTTGGCCAGAAAGGTCGTGCCGGTTTCGGGCATCGGCACGACGCCGAGCCGGTCCTGGGGCACCAGCTCCCAGGCCGTGCCGAGCAGGGCCTGCAGTTCGCGCAGCTTCCCCGCGTTGCCGGTAGCAATGACCAGCCTAGGGGCGGCGGCTGGCACCGGGGGCGGTAACGGCCGCGTGCTGGGCCGCCATGATCTGCCTGATGCCTGCGCCCGCCAGGTCGAGCAGGCCATTCAGCTCATCGCGCCTGAAGGCATGGCCCTCCGCAGTGCCCTGGACCTCGATGAACTGGGCGGCATCGTTCATGACCACGTTCATGTCGGTTTCTGCCGCAGAGTCCTCGGCATAATCCAGGTCCAGCACCGGCACGCCCCTGAAGATGCCCACCGACACGGCAGCGATCTGCCCGTGCAGCGGGCTGGCGGGCAGGACGCGACTGGTCACCAGCGACTCCACGGCCAGCACCAGGGCCACGTAGCTGCCGGAGATCGCGGCCGTGCGGGTACCGCCATCGGCCTGCAGGACATCACAGTCGAGGGTGATGGTCCGCTCGCCAAGGGCCTGCAGGTCGGCTGCCGCACGGAGCGAACGCCCGATCAGTCGCTGGATTTCGAGCGTGCGGCCCGTCTGCCTGCCCTGCGCCGATTCGCGCCGCGTGCGGCTGTGGGTGGCCCGGGGCAGCATGCCGTATTCCGCCGTGATCCAGCCGCGGCCGGAATTTCGCATGAAGGACGGTACGCCCGTCTCGACGCTGGCCGTGCAGAGCACGCGGGTCTCGCCAAAGCACGCGAGCACGGAGCCTTCGGCGTGGCGCGTGTAGCCTGTCTCGAAGCGGATCGGCCGCATCTCGGCGGCGGCACGACCGCTGGGGCGCTGCACCGGGTTCACGCCGGGGTCGCCGGGGGCACGCCCGCACCCAGATAGCGCAGCACCACACCGGAGGTGTTGTCGCTGTAGGGTCCACACGCGCGCACGGCCTGTTCGCCGAGGCGCCGCAGCCCGGTGGCCAGGGGCTCTTCCTCCGTTGCCAGGGCACCGATACGCTCGTCGGACAGGCCGGTCCAGAATCCATCGGTGCAGGCCAGCAGCACGTCACCCGGCTCCAGGGGCTTGCGCCGCGTGATCGTCATGCCCGGCAGCCAGGTATCGCCACCGAGACAGCACTCCACGTAATTGCGCATCGGGTGGGCAGCCACTTCGGCCTCCGTTATCACGCCATCCTGGAGCAGGAGTTCCACGTGACTGTGATCCCGGGTGCGCTCCCGCACCTTGCCGGCGCGCAGGTGATAGATCCGGCTGTCGCCCACGTGGGCAAAATAGCTCGCGCCATCCTGCACCAGGCACAGCGCACAGGTGGCCCGGGGACGTGACTCCAGGGACAGCCTGGCGCCCAGCGTCACCAGGTTGAGGTGCGCCCGGCCGATGACCAGGTGCAGGAAACCGATGGGATCGAAGACCGGCTGTGTGGTGCGCCGGAAGGCGTCCCGGATTGTCTCGGCGGCCACCTTGGCGGCCTTGGCCCCGTCCGAATGGCCGCCCATGCCATCGATGGCGATCAGCAGCGTCGCCCGCTCACCGGCGACAACCATCACCCGGTCCTGATTCTCCTCGCGGTCACCGATCAGGCTCAGGTCTGCGTACTCGACTCGCACAGAAATCTCACACTGCTCATCAGGAAAAAAAACCGGCGGGAGAACCCCGCAAGTAGCAATCGGGAAAGGCCGAACTACAATGTGCCGCCGCCCGGGGACAGTTTAAGCGCCACCCCCCCACGGTGCACAGATTTTTGCCATAAGAGGCCCGGGAATACCGTGATCCGCAGCATGACCGGCTTTGCCCGGACCGAGACCGCCACGTCCCAGGGTCAACTGCTCTGGGAGATGCGCTCCGTCAACCACCGCTACCTGGAGGTGCAGCTCAAGGTGCCGGAGTTCTGCCGGAGCATCGAGACCGGCATCCGGCAGATGGCGGCTGCAGCCCTGGGGCGGGGGCGGGTCGAGGCCTCGCTGTCGTTCCGGGCCGGCGAGGGGCAGGTCCGGACGGGCCAGCTCAACCTCACGCTGCTGCGCCAGCTTGAGGCGCACCTGGCCGCCGTGGCCCGGGAAACCGGCGCGACGGCGCCCGTCAGCGCCGTCGAACTGCTGCGCTGGCCTGGAGTGCTGGTACAGGCCGACGACGACCCGACGGCGCTGCATCCCGAGGTGCTGGCGGGATTCGAAGCCCTGCTCGATGAACTCAACGCCGCCCGGGCGCGCGAGGGCGCGCGCATCGCGGAGATGCTCGAGCGCCGCCTCGTGGAGATCGGCAGCCATGTGGAGGCCGTGATCGCCCGGATGCCCGAGGTGCTAGCGCGCATCCGCGAGCGGCTGGCCGAGCGAATCGCGAGCCTCGGCATCCCGGCCGACCACGACCGGCTGGAGCAGGAGATCGCGCTGCTCGCCCAGAAGCTGGACGTGAGCGAGGAGCTGGACCGGCTACGGGCTCACCTGGCGGAGTTTCGCGACAACCTGCGCTCACAGGCTCCTGTCGGCCGGCGCCTCGACTTTCTGGTGCAGGAGCTGAACCGGGAAGCCAACACGCTGGCGTCAAAGTCGGCCGACGCGGAAACCACCCGTCGCGCCGTCGACATCAAGGTGCTGATCGAGCAGATCCGTGAGCAGGTCCAGAACGTCGAGTGACAGCCCCGGCGGCGGGCACCGGTCACCGGGCGTCCTGCTCGTGCTGTCCGCGCCGTCCGGGGCGGGCAAGACGACGCTCGTCAGGGCGCTGATGGCGGCCGACCCGGCGGTGCGCTTCTCGGTCTCGTACACCACGCGCGACCCGCGGCCCGGCGAAGCACACGGCAAGGACTACCACTTCGTCAGTCCCGCGACATTCCAGCGCATGGTCGCGGACGGGCAGTTCCTGGAGCACGCGGTAGTGTTCGGCAACCACTACGGCACCGGGCAGCGCCAGGTGGAAGAGCTGCTGGCGGGCGGCTATCACGTGCTCCTCGAAATCGACTGGCAGGGCGCCCGGCAGATCAAGGCGCGCATGCCGGCGTGCCGCACCGTGTTCATCCTGCCGCCGTCCCTGGCGGAGCTCGAACACCGCCTGCGCAGCCGGGGCACGGACAGCGACGAGGTCATCCGCCGCCGCTTCGGCCAGGCTCTGGACGACATGGCGCACTGGGCCGAGTTCGACTATGTAGTGGTCAACGACCGGCTCGACGCGGCAGTCAGTGGACTGCAGCAGATCCTGGCGGGCCGGGCGCCCGGGTTGGCCACCGGTTCGGGGTCAGCGTCGGAGCGGGCCCGCGCCGTCCTCGGCGGACCACAGTCCTTATAGGATCTTTGCATAAGCGGTTGTGCCCGGGAGGGCCGGCCCCTACAGTGCCGCCTCGCCCGCCATCTGCGGGCCCTCCAGATTTGCCAGGGAATACACCATCATGGCCCGGATCACCGTCGAAGACTGCGCCCAGAACCTGCCCAACCTGTTCGAACTGGTCATGGTGGCCGCCAAGCGCGCCCGCCGGATCGCGAACGGTGCCGAGCCCCTGCTCGAGCGTGAAAACGACAAGCCCACGGTGCTGGCCCTGCGGGAGATTGCGGCGGGTCTCGTCACCCGTGATCTGCTCGATGAAGCCGATCAGGTCCCCGAGGACCTGATGGCGCGCGAGCAGGCAGAAGCCCTGATGGCCCCGCCGCTGGCGCTCGACCGGCTGGACGACGACCTGATCGACTGAGGTCGCCGCCGTCCGCCATGCTGCGGCAGCCGCTGCCGGTGTGAAATCACGGCCGCAGGGACGGGGGTCCGGGGGCTAGAATCGGCCCATGGACTACGCCACCACACTTCTTAACCGCCTGCCCCTGGCCCGGCGGAACAACGGCCTGTCCGGCCTGCTCGCGAGGGCGGCCTACCTGCCGCGCCCGCAGCTGAAACAGCTGTCCGAGGCCTACGCCTTCAGCGCGGCGGCGCATCAGGGCCAGAAGCGCCGCACCGGTGATCCCTACATCACCCACCCGGTGGCCGTGGCCGGCATCCTTGCCGACCTGCGCCTGGACTACCAGAGCCTCGCCGCGGCGCTGATGCACGACGTCATCGAGGACACCCCGCACGCCAAGGACGAGATTGCCGGGCGCTTCGGCGCCGAGATCGCATCCCTGGTGGACGGCGTCAGCAAGCTCGACAAGCTCAACTTCAGCAGCCGCAGCGAGCTGCAGGTGGAGAGTTTCCGCAAGATGATGCTGGCCATGGTCGAGGACATCCGCGTGATCCTCGTCAAGCTCGCCGATCGCCTGCACAACATGCAGACCCTGAACGCCATGCCGGCGGACAAGCAGCAGCGCATCGCCAGGGAGACTCTGGAGATTTACGCGCCCATTGCCAACCGCCTCGGCATCAACTCGATCAAGGTAGAGCTGGAGGACCTGGGCTTCCGCCACGCCTACCCGTTCCGCTACCGCGTACTCGACAAGGCGGTGCGCCGCGCCGAAGGCAACCAGCGCCAGTTCGTCAGGCGCATCGAGGAGCGCCTCAACCGGGCGCTCGACCAGGCCGGCATTCCCGGCAAGGTTACCGGGCGCAAGAAGCACCTCTACAGCATCTACCGCAAGATGGAGTCCAAGAAGCGTTCGCTGGCGGATATCGCCGACGTGTTCGGGTTCCGGGTGGTGGTGGACTCCGTGGACGAGTGCTACCGGGCGCTCGGCATCGTGCACCAGCTGTACAAGCCCATGCCGGGACGCTTCAAGGACTACATCGCGATTCCGCGGATCAACGGCTACCAGTCGCTGCACACCAGCCTCTTTGGGCCCAACGGCATGCCCATCGAAGTGCAGATCCGCACCACCGAAATGGACCGGCTGGCCGAGAAGGGCATCGCCGCCCACTGGCAGTACAAGGAAAACGAGCCGGGCGCCGCACCTCCCGAGGTCCGCACCCGGGAGTGGCTGGCCCGGATCTCGGAGATCCAGTCGGCAGCGAACTCCGAGGAGTTCATGGAACACGTCAAGGTGGACCTCTTCCCCGATGCGGTCTACGTGTTCACGCCCAAGGGTGACATCCTGCGGCTGCCCCGCGGTTCCACCTGCGTGGATTTCGCCTACGCGGTCCACACGGACGTGGGCAACCGCTGCGTGGCCGCCAAGATTGACCGGCGCCTGGTGCCGCTGCGCACGCCGATCGAGAACGGCCAGACCGTCGAGGTGATCACGGCCCGGGGCGCCCACCCGAATCCCACCTGGGTCAATTTCGTCGTCACCGCCAAGGCCCGGGCCTCCATCCGGCAGTACCTGAAGAACCTGCGCGTGAATGAGGCGCTGGAGATGGGCCGCCGGCTCCTGGACCAGGCCCTCCGGGATTCGGGTGTCCCGCTGCGCAAGATCAGCAAGGAGAAAATGCAGGCCCTGCTGGATGAGTTCGGGATCAGCACCGCGAACGATCTCTACACGCAGCTCGGTCTCGGCGAACGGCTGGCGCCGCTGGTTGCAAAGGCACTGCTCCAGTCCGGCACGGCAGACAGCGTTCAGGTGGGCAAGCCCACGCCGATCGCTATAGCCGGCACCGAGGGCCTGGTGGTGTCCTACGCGCGTTGCTGCCATCCCATACCGGGTGACGACATCATGGGCTATCTCAGCGCCGGGCGTGGTGTGGTCATCCACCGCAACAACTGCGGCAATCTGGGCGAGTTCCGCAAGCAGCCCAACAAGTGGATCGCGGTGACCTGGCAGCCGGACATCCAGCGCGAGTTCACCGTCGAGATCCGCGTGGACGTGGACAACAGGCCCGGCGTGCTGGCCGAGGTGGCCTCACGCATCGCCGATGCCGGTTCGAACATCGAGCAGGTATCCATTGACGAGGGCCACGAGGACACGGCTACCATGCTGTTCTCGATACTGGTCCGCGACCGCCGTCATCTTGCCGAGGTGATTCGCGACCTTCGGCGGATGCAGATGGTCAGGAAACTGACCCGCACCTGCACCTGAATATTCCCTCGAAAGCAGCGATCCATGACGAAACAGTCTATTGAGAGTCCCCGGGCACCGGCGGCCATCGGCACCTATTCGCAGGCTGTGCGCGCCGGCGGCAGCGTGTACCTCTCGGGCCAGCTCCCGCTGGACCCGGCTACCGGCCAGCTCCTGACCGGTGACATGCAGGAACAGGTGCGGCAGGTGTTCCGCAATCTGGCGGCGGTGGCCGAGGCGGCCGGCACGACGCTCGACAGCGCCGTCAAGGTCACGGTCTACCTGACCGATCTCGGCCACTTCGCGATCGTGAACACGGTAATGGCCGAGTTCTTCACCACCCCCTACCCAGCCCGCGCAGCGATCGGCGTTGCCTCCCTGCCCCGGGGCGCAGCCGTCGAGGCGGACGCGGTGCTCGTGCCCTGACGCGGTGAGCCAGCGCGACCGCGGGCAGGCACCGCTGTCCGCCACGTCCCCGGACAGCCTGCAGGGCCTGCGCGGCGTCGGCCCGGCCGTTGCCCGGCATCTGGCCCGCCTGGGCGTGGAGCGTGCGCTCGACCTCCTGTTCCTGCTTCCGCAGCGTTACGAGGACCGGACCCGGGTGGTCCCGCTCGGTTCGCTGCGTTCCGGGCAGCGGGCGGTGGTCGAAGGCGAGATCGCGCTCGCCGACGTGGCCTACCGGCGCCGGCGGAGCCTGCTGGTGCGCCTCACCGACCGGACGGGACAGCTCACGCTGCGGTTCTTTCATTTCTCCCGGGCCCAGCAGGACAACCTGGTGACCGGCACGCGCCTGCGCTGCTACGGGGAAGTCCGGCCCGGCCCGCTCGGCAACGAGATGGTCCACCCGGAATACCGCGTCCTCGCCCAGGGCCAGGCGGTGCCGCTCGATGACCGGCTGACGCCGGTCTATCCGGCCGTGGAGGGTCTCGCGCAGTTCCGCCTGCGCGACCTCACCGGCCAGGCGCTGGACCGGCTCCTGCCCGGGCTCACCGACGAACTCCCGTTACCCGCGACCGGCGGGCCGGCGTGGCCCGGGCTCGCCGAGGCGCTGCGCTATGTGCACCGCCCGCCGGCCGGCGCTGATCTCCAGCTGCTCGCCTCCGGGATGCACCCCTGCCAGAGGCGCCTCGCGCTCGAGGAACTTCTGGCCCAGCACCTCAGCCTGCGGCAGATTCGCGAGCGCACGCGGCAGGACACGGCCGCCATCCTCACGGCCGGCAGCGACCGGGCGAGGCAGCTGCGCAGGGAGTTCCTGGCGAGCCTGGGCTTCGAGCTCACTGCCGGGCAGCAGACCGCGCTGGCGGACATCGATGCGGATCTCGCGAGCGGCTGCCCGATGATGCGGCTGGTGCAGGGGGACGTCGGCTGTGGCAAGACCGTGGTGGCCGCCGCGGCCGCACTGCTCGCCGTCGCAGACGGGCACCAGGTAGCGATCATGGCCCCGACGGAATTGCTCGCCGAGCAGCACCGGGACAGCTTTCGCCGCTGGTTCGAGCCGCTCGGCATCACCGTGGCCTGGCTTTCGGGCAGCCTCGGGCAAAAGGCCCGGACACAGACCTACGCGGCTATCGGCGACGGTATCGCGCAGGTGGTCATCGGTACACACGCACTCTTCCAGGACAACCTCAGGTACCAGAGCCTTGCGCTCGTGATCGTGGACGAGCAGCACCGCTTCGGCGTGCACCAGCGCCTTGCGCTGATGGAGAAGGGCGCGCCCGGCAGCGACAGGGGCCGCGCGCTGAAGCCGCACCAGCTGGTCATGACCGCCACCCCCATCCCCCGCACGCTGGCCATGACGCTGTACGCCGACCTGGACAGCTCCGTGATCCGGGAGCTGCCGCCCGGCCGCCAGCCGGTGACTACCGTCGCACTCCCCGACCGGCGGCGTCCCGAGGTCGTGGAGCGGGTGCAGGCAGTCTGTCGGTCAGGAGCGCGGGTCTACTGGGTATGCCCGCTGATCGACGAATCCGAGCATCTGGCCTCGGAAGCAGCCGAACCCACCGCCGCCGCCCTGGCAGAGGCCCTGCCGGACGTGCGCGTCGGCCTTATCCACGGCCGGATGGCTACCGCCGACAAGGAGCGGGTGATGAAGGCCTTCGCCCAGGGCAAGGTCCAGCTGCTCGTCGCCACCACTGTCATCGAGGTGGGCGTCGACGTGTCCGCCGCGACGCTGATGATCATCGAGAATGCGGAACGGCTCGGGCTGTCCCAGCTGCACCAGCTGCGGGGACGGGTGGGGCGGGGGCACGACCCCAGCACCTGCGTACTGCTCTACCGCAGCCCACTGGCGCCCATGGCCCGGGCTCGGCTCGACGTGCTGCGCGGAACGAATAACGGCTTCGAGGTGGCCGAGCGGGACCTTACGCTGCGCGGTCCCGGCGAGGTACTGGGCACGCGGCAGACGGGCCTCATGCAACTGCGGGTAGCTGATCTGGTGCGCGATGCCGACCTGATGCCGGTCGTGCAGGAACTCGCGCAGCGGATCGCGGCGCGGCCTGCGCTCGCCCTCGAACTGATGCAGCGCTGGACCGGCACAGGCAGCCGGTACGGGGAGGTTTGAGCGCCTGACTGGCCTGCCCGCCTCTTCAGGGCGGGTCGGGGGGCTCCGGAACCATGAAGACGGGCATCGCTTCGGTCGGCGTCGGGGTCAACGCCGGCGTCGGTGCCGGATCCGCCGCCATGATTGCTATCACTTTCTGCATGCCCGTCAGGAAGCTGTCGAAGCCGATGAAGACCAGCGCGACGACCAGCAGGGCACCCGCGAGTGCAATGGCCTGCTGCCAGTAGCGGTGCCGGCCCCCGACGCGATGGCCCACGGCAAATTCGCTGGCGCGTTCACTGATCGCGCGCCGGAGCGCGTCCTGGCCTTCGGTGGAGTCCGGCATCCCGGTCTGGCTGACAATACGTGCAGGTTAGAGTATCCCTGAATTGTCGAACTGCGCACCTGCCTTTTCACCCACTCTCCGCAGTCATGCACCGCTAGACTAGACCCATGCCGGAAACTCCCGCCCACACCCTTGCCCGCCTGGGCACCGAGCTGGCCGACCAGGCGCGCCAGTACGGGCGCCTTATGCGCCTGGACCGGCCGGTGGGAACCTGGCTGCTGCTCTGGCCCACCCTGTGGGGGCTGTGGATCGCAGGCCAGGGCCGGCCTGACCCGGTCAACTTCCTGGTTTTTGTCGCGGGCGTCGTGGTGATGCGGTCCGCCGGCTGCGTCATAAACGACTTCGCCGACCGCGATTTCGACCGGCATGTGCAGCGCACGCGGGACCGTCCGCTGGCGGCCGGGCGGGTCTCGCCCGCCGAAGCGCTGACCCTGTTTGCCGTGCTGGGCCTCGTGGCGCTGGCGCTGCTGCTCCTGCTGAATCCGCTGGCGCGCCTGCTGGCCGTGGGGGGCGCAGCCCTGACCGTCGTGTATCCCTTCGCCAAGCGCTGGCTCGCCGCGCCCCAGTTCATCCTCGGGGCCGCCTTCGGCTGGGGAATTCCGATGGCCTTCGCCGCCGAGACAGGCCAGGTGCCCCGGCTCGCGTGGCTGCTCTGGCTGAACGTCGTGGTCTGGGCGGTGATCTACGACACCATGTATGCGATGGCCGACCGCGAGGACGATCTGCGCATCGGCGTGAAGTCCACCGCGATCCTGTTCGGCAGCGCGGATCTGTTCATCATCGCCCTGCTGCAGGTGGCCCTCGTGATCGGGCTGGTGCTGGTGGGCCGGGAAGCGGCCCTGGGCGGCTGGTACCAGGCCGGGGTCGCCGCCGGCGCACTGCTGCTCGCCGCGCAGTGGCAGATGATCCGCCATCGGACGCCGGCGGGCTGCCTGAAGGCCTTCCTGGCCAACCGGTCTTTTGGCGCCGTGATCTTCGCGGGCATTGTGCTGGACTACACCTTCAGCACCGCCGCCTAGCGGGGCGCGGGCACCGGCACGGCCGGCGGGCCTTTCGCGCCCGGCAGGACCCGCGCCACCGTCCACAGGCACACCTGCCGTGCCCCGGCCGCGCGCAACGCCCCGGCAACAGCGGCAGCCGTGGCGCCGGTGGTCAGCACATCGTCAATGACCAGCACCCGCGACCCCGCCGGGAGCGGGCGTGCGGTAAAGGCGTGGCGGAGGTTGGCCTGGCGATCCGCCGCGCTCAGGCCCGACTGGGCGTCCGTGGGCCGAAGGCGACGGCAGACCTCGGTGGCCAGCGGCCAGCGGCGCCAGCGGCAGAGGCCCCGGGCAATCTCTGCCGCCTGGTTGAAGCCGCGCTCGGCCTGGCGGCGCCAGTGCAGCGGAACCGGCACCACCAGGTCCGGGGGTTGCAGAAGCAGGGGCATCCGCAGCGCCAGCATCTGGCCCAGCGCACGGGCCACGGGCAGCTGGCGACCGAATTTGGCGGCACTGATCAGCCGGTCGACGGGGTACTCCCAGGGCAGGGCCGCGGCCACCGCGTTCAACGCCAGCAGGGGCGGCGAGCAGGCCCCGCAGGGACCCCCGTCAGTGCCCCGCAGGGGCAGACCGCAGCGCGGGCAACATCGGCCAAGCCAGGGCAGATCGGCCTCGCAGGCGGCGCACAGCGGTGCGCGGGGAATGCGCGCGGCGCACAGCAGGCATTCCGGCGGCAGCAGCACGTCGAGGATCTCGTCAACCCGGATCCAGTTCATCAGTTGACAGCCTTCGGGCGGGTTCCGATACTTTCGGCCGCAGTTGACACCCCTTTGCCGGTCCTTGTCCGGCACCCAATCCCGCGACTTTCTGAGGAAACGGCCCCCATGCCCAGCGCCGACGCCCGACCTGTGCCCCCCGCCTGTCGCACCGACTGGACTCTGGCGGAGGTTGCGGGCCTCTACGCACTGCCCTTTCCCGAGTTGCTCTACCGGGCCCAGACCGTTCACCGCGCCGCTTTTGACCCCACGGAAGTGCAGATCAGCACGCTGCTCAGCATCAAGACGGGGGGCTGCCCCGAGGACTGCGGGTACTGCCCCCAGAGCGTGCACTTCGACACCGGGCTGGCGGCCGAGGCGCTGATGCCCCTGCAGGCCGTCGTCGCGGCGGCCCGCACCGCCCGGGCACAGGGAGCGACCCGCTTTTGCATGGGCGCCGCCTACCGGCAGCCAAAACCCAGCCAGATCACCCGCATCGCGGAAATGATCCGGGAGGTCCGGGCGCTCGGCCTCGAGACCTGCGCGACGCTCGGCATGCTCACGTCCGCACAGGCGGAAATGCTGCGCGACGCCGGGCTCGACTACTACAACCACAACCTGGACACCTCGGAAGCCCACTACCCCCGGATCATCTCGACCCGCACCTATGCCGACCGGCTCGCCACGCTGCAGAACGTGCGGGATGCGGGCCTCAAGGTCTGCTGCGGCGGCATCCTGGGCCTCGGCGAGACGGAGGCCGACCGGATCGCCCTGCTCCATACCCTCGCCACCCTGCCCGAGCATCCGGAGAGCGTGCCGATCAACCAGCTGGTCAAGGTCGAGGGGACCCCACTGGCCGGAAACGATGCAGCGGGTGCCCTCGACCCGCTGACCTTCGTCCGGCTGATCGCGCTGGCCCGGATCCTGATGCCGCGTTCACGCATCCGGCTGTCGGCCGGCCGAACCGACATGAGCGACGAACTCCAGGCCCTGTGTTTCCTTGCCGGCGCCAACTCCATCTTCCAGGGCGAGCAGCTGCTGACTACCGCAAATCCGGCCACCGACCGGGACCGGGCCCTGCTCAGCCGGCTGGGCCTGCGCGCCGCCGCTCCGGACAACGGCCCGCCGGCTGTCGCGGCGGCCGGCTGAGGGACTCCGGTGCTCGACCGGCACCGCATCCGCCGGTCTTTTGCCCGGGCCGCCGGGAGCTATGACGGGGCGGATTTCCTGCAGGGCGAGGTCCGCGACCGTCTGCTGGACCGCCTGCAGTGGCTCAGGCTGCAGCCCGGGCGGATCCTCGATCTCGGCTGCGGCACCGGGCGCGCGCTTGGCGCACTCGGGGGCCGTTTTCCGGCCGCCCGGCTCGTCGGCTTCGACTTCACCCTGCCCATGCTGCAGGTTGCGGCGGCCCGGCCCGGGCCGCCTGCCCTCCTGGTTTGCGGCGATGCCGCCCGCCTGCCCTTCGCCGACCAGAGCATGGATCTCGTCTTCTCGAGCCTGATGATCCACTGGTGTCCGGAGCTGGACGTCCTGCTTGCCGAAGTCCGGCGGGTACTGCGCCACCCGGGGGTCTTCCATTTCGCCACCCTCGGGCCCGGGTCGTACCGCGAGCTTGGCGAGGCCTGGGCCACCGTGGACGGCCACGCCCACGTGATGCCCTTCCCGGAAATGCGCGCCCTCGGCGACGGGCTGATCCGGGCGGGACTTGCCGAGCCGGTCATGGACACCGAAGCGCTGACCCTGCGCTACCGGGACCTCCGTCAGCTCACCGACGACCTGCGGGCAACCGGCACCACGAACGCGAGCACCGGCAGGCCGCGCGGCCTCACCGGTCGGGGCACCTGGCAGCGGGTCACGACGGCCTATGAAAGCCGGCGGGCGGCGGACGGCAGCCTGCCGGCCACCGTGAACATCGTTTACGGTCAGGCGTGGGCACCGGACCCGGATCGCCAGCGGCCGGGCGACGCCACAGAAACCGCCGTCCCGGTGAGTGCCATAGGCCGGCGCAACTCGCCGGTTTAAGCGGCTGTTTTTGCTCTTTAAACACGAAGTCCATCCGGGCTTGTTCAATTGCGCGGAAGCGCTGCTATCAAGTAACATGCCGCGGCCCGCGGAGGGGGTTCTGGCGTGCACTCTTTCGAACTTCGGCCGAACGCCTCCCTGACGCCCCGTGCCGCCGCCTGGTTCTATGGTTCGCTGTGTGCCCTGTCGCTGACGATCGCGCTCGGCTTCGCAGCGCAGGGTTTCTGGCCCGTGCTGCCTTTTGCAGGCATGGAACTGGGGCTGCTGTACTGGGCCGTTGCCCGGGTGAGTCGCCGGGCAGAAGCCCGCGAGTTCATCCGGGTGGACGAACGCACGGTGACCGTCGAGAAGTGGTCACCGCCAGGGCTGCATGGCGGGCAGGACCCGGGCGGCAGGATGGCCTGGTCGTTCCAGCGCGCCTGGACGCGGGTTGAACTGCAGGCCGGTTCGCCTGCGCACTGGCCCACCCGGCTGGTGGTGCGCTCCAGCGGGCAACGCGTCGAGGTTGGTGCGTTCCTGACGGACGGCGAGCGGCAGGGACTCTGGTCCCGGCTTGCCGGGCTGCTGAACGAAACCGGGACAGCCGCCGGGGCCGGTACGGCCCGCCGGGCGGGATTGGATTCACTGTAGATATTTGGCGGAAGAACACTGATGGGTCAGTTCATGAAGACGAGGGTCCCCGGCCGGGGTCTGTCACTGCCTGGCGGGGCGCTGCTTGCCGCTCTGGCGCTGCCGGCCGAGGCCGCCTGGGAACTCAACCTGACCCGGGGCGTGACGGAACTCAGCAGGGATGCCTACGACCTGCACATGCTGGTGCTGTGGGTCTGCACGGTCATTGGCGTGATCGTGTTCGGGGCACTGATCTACGCCATGGTCGCGTTCCGTAAATCGAAGGGCGCAGTCCCCGCCCGGTTCACGCACAACACGACGGCAGAGGTGATCTGGACGGTGGTTCCCACCCTGGTGCTGGTCTTTCTGGCCTATGAGTCCGCCCCGGCCCTGATCCGCATCCACGACACCCGCGATGCGGAGCTGACCATCAAGATCACCGGCTACCAGTGGAAGTGGCAATACGAATACCTCGGTGAAGAGGTGTCTTTCTTCAGCAACCTGGCCGAGACCAGCAACGCCGCGCGACAGCTCCGCTCGGGCATAAGGCCTGGGGACGTGGACAACTACCTCCTCGAGGTGGACCAGCCCCTGGTGGTCCCGACCGGCGTCAAGATCCGCTACCTGCTGACCGCCAATGACGTGATCCATGCGTGGTGGGTTCCGGCATTTTCCGTCAAGCGCGATGCCGTCCCGGGCTATGTCAATGAAGGCTGGTTCGAGGTCGACGTACCGGGAACCTACCGGGGCCAGTGCGCCGAACTCTGCGGCAAGGACCACGGCTTCATGCCCATCGTGGTCGAAGCCGTGAGCCCGGAAGACTTCCAGGCCTGGCTGGCCGGACGCAAGGCCGGGCCAGCAGTAGCCGCCCTCAATTGAGCATCTTTCATCGCCGGGTCCTGTGCGGCCCGGCCTTGTATCTGGATACGGAGCATTTCCGATGAGCAGCACCCACGACACCCATGCCGGCCACGCGCACGCCCACGATGATCATCACGGGCCCGCCCGGGGCCTCAGCCGGTGGCTCTTTACCACCAACCACAAGGACATCGGCACCCTCTATCTGCTGTTCTCTCTGGTGATGCTGTTCGTGGGCGGGGGCATGGCGCTCATCATCCGTCTCGAGCTCTTCCAGCCGGGACTGCAGTTCGTGAACCCGGATTTCTTCAACCAGATGACCACCATGCACGCGCTGGTCATGGTCTTCGGCATGATCATGCCGGCCTTCGTCGGTTTTGCGAACTGGATGATCCCGATGATGATCGGCGCGCCGGACATGGCCCTGCCGCGCCTCAACAACTGGTCCTTCTGGATCCTGCCTTTCGCCAGCACGATCCTGGTCTCCACGCTGTTCATGGAAGGTGGCGGCCCGGCGAGCGGCTGGACCCTTTACCCGCCCCTGGTCCTGCAGACCGGTAACGCCTTCCCGTTCGTGATCTTTGCCGTGCACCTGCTCGGCATGTCCTCGATCCTCGGTTCGATCAACATCATCGTCACCATCATGAACATGCGGGCGCCCGGCATGACGCTGCTCAAGATGCCGCTGTTCGTCTGGACCTGGCTGATCACCGCCTACCTGCTGATCGGCGCCATGCCGGTACTGGCCGGCGCCGTGACGATGCTCCTGACCGACCAGTTCTTCGGCACGAGCTTCTTCCAGGCGGCCGGTGGCGGTGACCCGGTGCTCTTCCAGCACATCTTCTGGTTCTTCGGCCACCCGGAGGTCTACATCATCATCCTCCCGGCATTCGGCATCGTGTCGCAGATCATCCCGACCTTCTCGCGCAAGCCGCTGTTCGGCTACAGCGCGATGGTTTACGCCACGGCGGCCATCGGCTTCCTGTCCTATATCGTCTGGGCCCACCACATGTTCACCGTGGGCATGCCCCTGGCCGGCGAGATGTTCTTCATGCTCTCGACGATGCTGATCGCCATCCCGACAGGCGTTAAGGTCTTCAACTGGGTCTCGACGATGTGGCGGGGGTCGCTCACCTTCGAGACCCCGATGCTCTTTGCCATCGCCTTTCTCTTCCTGTTCACCATCGGCGGCTTCTCGGGCGTGATGATGGCGCTCCCTCCGGTCGACTTTCAGTACCATGACACCTACTTCATCGTCGCCCACTTCCACTATGTGCTCGTACCTGGCGCCTTCTTTGGTGCGATTGCGGGCGCGTACTTCTGGTTGCCGAAATGGACGGGCCACATGTACGACGAGCGCCTCGGCAAGATCCACTTCTGGATCTCGGCGATCGGCGTCAACATCACCTTCTTCCCGCAGCACTTCCTGGGCCTCGCCGGCATGCCGCGCCGGATTCCCGATTACGCCACCCAGTTCGCCGACTGGAACATGGTGTCGAGCATCGGTTCGTTCATCTTCGGCTTTTCCCAGCTCATGTTTGTCTGGATAGTCATCAAGTGCATCCGCGGCGGGCGCAAGGCCACCGCGGAGGTCTGGGACAACCCCGACGGGCTCGAATGGACAGTGCCGTCACCGGCCCCGTACCACACCTTCGACGAGGCGCCGGTCATCAAGTGAACGGCCCGTCACCGGTAATCCACGACCCTGAGTCCGAGGCCGGGCAGCGGCGGCGCGCCCGCCGCACGGCCATCCTGCTCGGAATCCTGGCCGTCGCCATTTACCTGGGCTTCATCCTGAGCGTGGGGCTGCGGGGCTGAGAGCCATGGGATCGAAGATGACTGGCGTCGCGGCAAACCGGGGGCTCATAACCCGGCTCGGCATTCTCACCGTGGCGATGTTTGCCTTTGGCTACCTTCTGGTGCCGCTCTACGAGGTCATGTGCCGGATCACCGGCATCGGCGGCCGCACGGCCAGTACCGCCACCGTGCCTGCTGGCATCTCCGTCGATACCGACCGGCTGGTCACCGTCGAGTTCGTGGCCGTGCTCAACGAGCAGGCCCCCTGGGAATTCAGGCCGGTGGTGACCTCCATGAAGGTTCACCCGGGCCAGCTCTACGACACCGCGTTCTTCGCCCGCAACCTCACCGGCGACTTCCTGGCGGGGTCGGCGGTGCCCAGCGTGGCCCCCGGCCAGGCGGCGAAGCACTTCCTGAAGACCGAGTGTTTCTGCTTCACTCTGCAGGAATTTGCCGGACAGGAAGGGCGCGACATGGGCGTCCAGTTCATGATTGACCCGGACCTGCCACCGTATATAGACCGCGTAACGCTGTCCTACACGTTTTTCGTCAACCGCGAGGCCACGCTGGCTGTCGCACAGGCCGGCCGCACGAACCTCTGATCCAACGCCGTTTCCAGGAACAAAACGCCATGGTCAACGCTGAACAGCACAAGTACTACGTCCCCCACGGCACCCGCTGGCCGCTGCTCGGGTCGGCAGGCCTGTTCATCGCTTTCATCGGCGTATCGATCCTGCTGAACGGCGGCTCGGCGGCGCCCGTCGCCCTGGCTGGCGCGGCCATCGTCATCGTCATGATGTTCCTGTGGTTCGGCGAGGTCATCCGCGAAAGCGAGGCCGGCGCCTACAACTCCCAGGTCGACAGGTCATTCCGGATGGGCATGATGTGGTTCATCCTCTCGGAGGTGATGTTCTTCGCCTGTTTCTTCGGTGCGCTGTACTACGCCCGCGAGCTGTCCCTGCCCTGGCTGGGCGGCGAAGGCACCAAGGGGGCCACCAACCAGCTGCTGTGGCCCGGCTTCGAGAACGCCTGGCCCTCCAACGGGCCGAAGCGGATCGGTGGTGAGTACCAGACCATGGGGGCGTGGGGTATCCCGGCGCTGAATACCGCCATCCTGCTCACCAGCGGCGTCACCATCACCATCGCCCACCACGCCCTGAAGGCCGGCCAGCGCGGCATGCTGAATCTGTTCCTGGCGGCCACGGTCGTCCTGGGCTTCGTCTTCCTGGGATTCCAGGCCTACGAGTACATGCACGCCTACTCGGAGCTGAACCTCAAGCTGACGAGCGGCGTCTACGGCAGCACCTTCTTCATGCTGACCGGTTTCCACGGTCTGCACGTGACCATCGGCGCGATCATGCTCACCGTGATACTCGTGCGCTGCCTGCGCGGGCACTTCACGCCCAGCCGGCACTTCGCCTTCGAGGGCGTTGCCTGGTACTGGCACTTCGTGGACGTGGTCTGGCTCGGACTCTTTATTTTCGTGTACTGGCTCTGAGACGCCGGTACGGGGCCAGGCTCAGGGGGCCTGGCGGGGCAGGGCGTCGTGGGGCTGGATCCAGCCATTGATCCAGGCGACAAACAGCAGCACGAACAGCAGCACGGACAAAGATATCCGCACCGTCAGGGCGCGCACCGTGCGCCGTGAGTCGCCCTCGTCGCGGTTCAGGAAAAAGAGCCCCGAGAAGAGGCTGACGACGATCGCGAGCAGCAAGAGCAGCACGATGAACCTGAACATGGGCGCAAGGACCGGCCGGCAACGGGTGGTGGCGCCCAGTTTAACCCGACGACCCGGGTCGCCGGCGCTGCTGGCCGACATCTCTTGAGCAGCACCTTCAGGCCGCCCTGGTGGGCCACGCTGCTCCTGCTGGCCGGCCTCGTGATCTTCTGCTCGGCCGGGTTCTGGCAGCTGGATCGCGCGGCGCAGAAGCAGCAGCTGCACGAGGAGTATGCCCGCAACACCACAACCGCACCCCGGCGGGGCCTGCCGCCCGATGGGGCAGCAGGGGAAGCGCGCTTCAGTCGCGTAGAACTTGCGGGTCACTTCGATCCCGGCCGGCAGGTGCTGCTCGACAACCTGACGGCGGGGGGGCGTGCCGGCTATCAGGTGCTGACGCCCTTCGAGACCGGCGACGGCTGGGTGCTGGTAAACCGCGGCTTCGTCCCTGCCGACGGCAACCGCGCCCTGCTGCCCGACATCACGGTGAGCGGCACAGAACGGGTGATCACCGGGCGCATCGCCCGCCTGCCCGTGCCCGGCATGACGCTTAAGGCCCCTGCTCCGCCGGCGGATGCCCCCTGGCCGCGGCGGCTTCTGTTCCCGACCGTGCCGGACATCGCGGCCCAGACCGGCCTCAGGCTGCGCGACTACCAGGTGCTGCTCGATCCGGGCGAAGCTGACGGTTATCTGCGGGACTGGAAGCCGGGCGGCATGGGGCCGGAACTCCACAGGGGCTACGCCGTACAATGGTTCGGTCTCGCGCTGACGGCAGTGGTGATCTACATCGTGCTGACCCTGAAGTACTCCGGCGGATCCCGGTGAGCGCGCCTGCAGCGGCGCGCGGCAGCCGGCGGACGCTCTGGCTGCTGGTTCTGGTCTTTTTCGGACCGGTGCTGCTGGCCGTGGTCATGTACTACGCGGGCGGCGACATGTGGCGGCCCGGTGGCTCCGTTGCCCACGGCGTACTGCTGCAACCCCCCCCGACCCTGCCCGGCGGCCCGATCATGCTGTCTGGCGGTGACTCGCTGGACTTCAGGGGCCGGTGGTCGGTGGTGTACGTGGGCCGCGGCGACTGCGACGAACCCTGCCGGGAAGCGCTCCAGCACACCCGCCAGGTGCGACGCGCCCTTGGTCGCGAGATGTCCCGCGTGCAGCGCGTTTTCCTGTCCACCGGCGGCACGCCCAACCCGGGCTTCGTAGCGACCGAGCATCCGGGACTCCTGGTCCTCGGCGATGGCCTGGCCAGCCGCGATCTGGTGCTCCGGACGCTGGGGCAGTTCGCCGAGGGCGACATCTTCGTCGCGGATCCCCTCGGCAATGTGATCCTGCGTTTCCCGCCGGGCACCGCGATGAAGGACATGCACGAGGATCTCGAACTGCTGCTCAAGGCATCCCGGATCGGATGAACGTGGACGTCACGCCCATTCTGGGCCCGCTCAACGATGCCCAGCGGGAAGCCGTCACGGCACCGGCCGTGCCGCTGCTCGTGGTGGCCGGCGCGGGCAGCGGCAAGACCCGCGTGCTGGTCCATCGCATCGCATGGCTGATCGAGGTCGAGCAGGTCTCACCGCTCGGCATCCTGGCCGTGACCTTCACGAACAAGGCGGCGGCCGAGATGCGCGGCCGTGTCCAGGAACTCCTGGACATGCCTGTGAACCATCTCTGGATAGGGACCTTTCACGGGCTTGCCCACCGGCTGCTCAGGCGGCACTGGCGGGAGGCCGGCCTTCCGGAAGGCTTCCAGATCCTGGATGCGGAGGACCAGCAGCGTCTGATCCGGCGCCTGCTGAAAGGCCAGGATCTGGATGAGAACACGTGGGTGCCGCGCGAAGTCCAGTGGTTCATCAACCACCACAAGGACGAGGGCCAGCGGGCCGACGGACTCGGCGACGACGGCGACCCCAACCGCCGCCAGATGATCGGGCTCTACCGGCTCTACGAGGAGACCTGCGCAAAAGGCGGGCTGGTGGACTTCGCCGAACTGCTGCTCAGGGCCTTCGAGCTCTGGAAGAACAACCCCGAACTCCTTGCCCAGTACCGGCGGCGCTTCCGGCACGTGCTGGTGGACGAGTTCCAGGACACCAACGCGATCCAGTACGCCTGGCTGCGGCTGCTCACCGGCGAGACCGGCCTGCCCTTCGTCGTCGGTGATGATGACCAGTCGATCTACCGGTGGCGCGGCGCCCGCCAGGAGCACCTGCAGCGCTTCCGGCGGGATTTCCCCGCGGCCCGGATGGTGAAGCTGGAGCAGAACTACCGCTCGACCAGGACCATCCTGCAGGCGGCCAACGCCATCATCGCCAACAACACCGGACGGCTCGGCAAGGAACTCTGGACCGAGGGCGGCGACGGCTTGCCGATCCGGCTCTACCGCGCCTATAACGAGCGGGACGAGGCAGAGTTCGTGGTCGGCCGGATCCAGGAGTGGGTGCAGCGGGGCAATTCGCGCAGCGAGGCCGCCGTGCTGTACCGGTCCAACGCCCAGTCCCGGGTCTTCGAGGAGTTCCTGCTGCGCGCCGGCCTGCCCTACCGGGTGTACGGCGGCCAGCGCTTCTTCGAACGGGCCGAGATCAAGGACGCGCTCGCCTATCTCCGGTTGCTCGCCAACCGTGACGACGACCCGTCTTTCGAGCGCGTGGTAAACGTGCCTACCCGGGGCATAGGCGCGCGGTCCATCGACACGGTCCGCGAATACGCCAGGGCCAATGCCCTGTCCCTGTGGCGGGCTGCCCAGGTGATGGCGGCCGGCGATGCGGGCCGCGGCGGCAAGGCCATCCAGGCCTTCCTGTACCTGATAGAGAGCCTGGCCCGCGACACGGCCGGGCTGCCGCTGCATGAACAGGTGGATCACGTGATCCAGAAGAGCGGCCTGATCGGCCACTACCGCAAGGAGCCCCGCGACCGTGCGGAGGCGCGCCTTGAGAACCTGGATGAGCTGGTCAGCGCCGCGCGGAGCTTCGACCCCGCCGAAGCCGACGAAGACATGCCACCGCTGACGGCCTTCCTCTCCCACGCGGCGCTCGAGTCCGGTGACGCCCAGGGCGATGCCTGGGAGGACTGCGTACAGCTGATGACCCTGCACACGGCCAAGGGGCTGGAGTTTCCCGTGGTCTTTCTGACCGGGCTCGAGGACGGGCTGTTCCCGCACCGGCGCTCGCTGAACGATGCCGACAGCCTGGAAGAGGAGCGCAGGCTCTGCTACGTGGGCGCGACCCGCGCCATGAGCGAGCTGTATCTGAGCCACGCGGAGCAGCGAAGGCTGCACGGCACGGACAGCTACGCGCAGCCCTCGCGATTCATCAGCGAGATCCCGCCGGAGCTGATCGAGGATGTGCGCCCCCGGATCCAGGTCTCCCAGCCGGTGTACCGGCGGGGTGCCATGGACCCGGCCGAGCCTGCCTTCGGCCTGCGCCTTGGCCAGCGGGTTCGCCACGGCAAGTTCGGCGAGGGGGTCGTGCTGAGCTGCGAAGGTGCCGGCCCCCATGCCCGGGTGCAGGTGAATTTCGAGACGGCGGGAGCCAAGTGGCTCGTCATGTCCTACGCGAACCTGGAAGCGATGTAAGCCCATGAAGATCCTCATTCTCGGCGCGGGCCAGGTGGGCTCCACGGCGGCCTATCACCTGGCCCGCGAGGAATCCAACGAGGTCACGATCATCGACTCCAATCCTGCGGTCCTGCGCGAGCTGCAGGACCGCCTGGACGTGCGCACGGTGCTCGGCCATGCCGCCTCGCCGGCGGCGCTGGAACGGGCGGGGGGCGCCAATGCCGACATGCTGATCGCGCTGACCAACAGCGACGAAGTGAACATGATTGCGTGCCAGGTGGCCTTCACGCTCTTCGGTACGGAAACCAAGATTGCCCGGGTACGGTCGGCGGAATACGTGAATACGCCGGGCCTTTTCGGCACCGACCGTGTTCCGGTGGATCTGTGCATCAGTCCCGAGCAGCTTGTCACCCGCTACATCGAGCAGCTGATCCGCTACCCGGGGGCCTTCCAGGTGCTGGATTTCGCGGACGGGCGGGTGCGGCTGGTTGGCGCCCGGGCACAGCGGGATGGCCCGCTGGTTGGCCGGGAGATCCGCAAGCTGCGCGATGACATCCCCGGCATCGAGACGCGGATCGCGGCCATCTACAGGGACGGTCGCGAGATCAGCCCGGAGGGCAGTACCCGGCTGCTCGAGAATGACGAGGTATTTTTCATCGCGGCCCGCGACGACATTGGCGCCGTTATGCGCGAGATCCGCAGGCTCGAGGACCCGGTGCGGCGCGTGATCATCGCCGGCGGGGGCAACATCGGCTTCCGGCTGGCGCAGTCGCTGGAAGGGAAAAACCAGGTCAAGCTGATCGAACGTTCCCGGGACCGGGCCCGCTTTGTCTCTGAACGACTGGCCAGAACCATCGTTCTGACGGGCGACGCGGCCGACGAGGACCTGCTGCTGGAGGAGAACATCGACAACGCCGACATCTTCGTGGCGCTCACCAACGCGGAGGAAGTCAACATCCTGTCGGCCATGCTGGCCAAGCGCCTGGGCTGCAAGAAGGTGATGGCACTGATCAACCGGCCGGCTTACGCCGAACTCGTGGAAGGCCCGCGCATCAACGTCGGCATTTCGCCGCCCCAGATCACCATCGGCGCACTGCTCGCCTACGTCCGCCAGTCCGGGATGGTGCGCATCCATACCTTGCGCCGGGGCCGGGCCGAGGCCATCGAAGCCATCGCCCACGGCCAGCGCGGCGACAGCCGGGTTGTGGGCAGGAAGGTCGAGGACATTGCGCTGCCCAGGGGCACCACCATCAGCGTCATCGTCCGCGGCGAGGAAGTGCTGCAGGCCCATCACGACACGGTGGTGGAGGCCGAGGATCACGTGATCCTGTTCGTCGGGGACCGGCGGCAGATCGCCCAGGTCGAACGCCTGTTCCGGGCCTGAGCCCGGTCAGCATCCGGGTCAGCAACCACCATGCACCTACGGGTCGTCCAGCGCATCCTCGGCATCCTGCTGATGCTCTACAGCATCACCATGATCCCGCCCCTGGCGGTGTCCTGGTACTACTCGGACGGGCAGGCCTTTGCCTTTGTCGGCACCTTCGTCATCACCTTCGCCTGCGGCCTGTTCGCCTGGCTGCCCGCACGCCGGGACCAGCGGGAGCTGCGCATGAGGGACGGCTTCCTGGTGGTGGCGGTGTTCTGGCTGGGGCTCAGCAGCTTCGGCGCGATCCCGCTGCTGCTCTCCGACCAGCCGGTGATGTCCGTGACCGACGCGGTCTTCGAGACGGTGTCCGGTCTCACCACGACGGGCGCGACGACGCTGACCGGCCTGGATGCCCTGCCGCGCTCCATTCTCTACTACCGCGCCCAGCTCCAGTGGCTGGGCGGTATGGGCATCATCGTGCTGGCCGTCGCGGTACTGCCCATGCTGGGCGTAGGCGGCATGCAGCTCTACCGGGCCGAGACGCCCGGTCCCATGAAGGACAGCAAGCTCACGCCCCGCATCACCGAAACCGCCAAGGCGCTGTGGATCATCTACTTCGGGCTGACGGCCATCTGCTGTGCGGCCTACTGGTACGCCGGGATGGGCGCCTTCGACGCCCTGTGCCACGGCTTCAGCACCGTATCCACCGGCGGCTTCTCTACCCATGACGCCAGCCTCGGCTGGTTCGCCAGCCCGCTGATCGAGAGCATCGCAATCGTCTTCATGTTTCTGGGCGGCGTCAGCTTCACGCTGCATTTTCTGGTGTGGCGCAGCCGCAGCCCGTGGCGCTACATGGCCGACCCCGAGTTCCGGGCCTTCGGGCTGATCCTGCTCTTCGTCATCGGCGGGGCCACCCTGTCGCTGTGGTTCTCCGGCCATCACGGCACGCTCGGCGAGTCGGGCCGGCAGGCCGCTTTTCACTTCGTGTCCTTCATGACCAGCACGGGCTTCACGGTGGGCGCTTTCGACCAGTGGCCGGGCGCCCTGCCCCTGATGCTGATACTGATTGCCTTCATCGGCGGCTGCGCCGGCTCGACCAGCGGCGGGATGAAGGTGATCCGCTGGCTGCTGCTCTACAACCAGGGGGTGCGGGAAGTGAGGCGCCTGGTGCATCCGGCCGCCGAACTGCCGCTGCGGCTCGGAGGCACGGTGGTTCCGCAGCGCGTCACGGAGGCCGTGTGGGCCTTTTGCGTCGCCTACATCATCCTCTTCGGCGTGTTGCTGCTGGTACTGGTGGCAAGTGGCCTGGACCAGGTGACCGCTTTTGCGGCGCTCTCGACGTCCATCAACAACCTGGGGCCGGGACTGGGCCAGGTTGCCTCCAATTTCACGCAGATTGCGGCGCTGCCCAAGTGGGTGTGCATCGTCGCCATGCTCTTCGGCCGCCTGGAACTCTTCACCCTGCTGGTGCTGTTCTCACCGGGATTCTGGCGCTCCTGAGGGAATGCTGCCGTGCAGGTGGCAGGCCACCTGCCGCCCTGTCGACCCGCCGGGATCGGCGAGTTCTGGGCGTATCTGCCGGCAGATCTCCATGACACGGGGACAGCGGGTGTGGAACGCACAGCCGGCCGGTGGATGACGCGGCGACGGAATCTCGCCCCCCAGTACCAGCCGCGGGCGGTTCTGGCCGTCCAGCCGCGGCACGGCGGCCAGCAGCGCTTCCGTGTAGGGATGCAGCGGCTGGCGAAAGAGCACGGGCGCCGGGGCGAGTTCAACGAGCCGGCCCATGTACATGACGCCAATGACGTCACTCACGTGCTGGATGACGGCCAGGTCGTGGGAAATGAACAGGAAGGCGATGCCCCGGTCCCGCTGGAGGCCGGCGATCAGGTTCAGCACCTGGGACTGCACGGAGACGTCCAGCGCCGAGACCGGCTCATCGGCGACGATCAGTTCGGGATTCAGGGCCAGCGCCCGCGCAATGCCGATCCGCTGCCGCTGGCCGCCCGAGAACTCGTGCGGATAGCGATTGGCGACCTGGGCGCTCAGTCCCACCTCCTGCAGCAGTGCCGCCACCCTTTCGCGCCGCTCGGCTGCGGTGCCCACACGGTGCACGTCCAGCGGCTCCCGGATGGTCTGGGCCACGGTGCGCCGCGGGCTCAGCGAACCAAAGGGATCCTGGAATACCGCCTGCATCCGCCGCCGCCAGGGGACGAGCTGCCGGCGGTCGAGGTGCGTGATGTCTGCACCGTCGAAGCGGATCGTGCCGGCCGTCGGCGCCTGCAGGCGCAGGATGGTGCGACCGAGCGTCGACTTGCCGCAGCCGGATTCACCGACGAGGCCCAGTGTGGTTCCCCGCTGGACGGTGAAGGACACGTCGTCCACGGCCCGCACCTGCGCCACCACGTGGGTGAACCAGCCACCCCGGACGGGAAAGTACTTGCACAGCCCTTCGATCTGAAGGAGCGGCGGGGCGGACTCGCCGGTTGGCGTCGGGGTCAGGTTCACGTTGGCCTGCGGGCGCGCCTGGTGATAACGCATGCGGGGTAACTACCGGGCCGTGGGGGGACGGCGTAAATGGGAGGGTACACGGCTTGGAAAGCAGCCCGGCACTCAGGTCGCGTCGCCCAGCGGAAAATGACAGGCCACGGCCCGGTCACCGGGCAGTGCGCGCAGCGATGGCCGCTCGGCGCGGCAGCGTTCCCGCACCCGGCTGCAGCGGTCCGCAAAACGGCAGCCGGCAGGCAGGTTCAGGAGGTCGGGCACCCGGCCGGGGATCACCGGCAGCTCGGCGAGGCGGGCCTCACGGATACGGGGAATGGCGTCCAGGAGTCCCGCGGTATAGGGGTGGAGCGGCCGGGAGAAGAGTTCGGCGGTCAGTCCCGACTCGACGATGCTGCCGCAATACATGATGAGGCAGCGCCGGCAGGTTTCGGCCACCACCCCCAGGTCGTGGGTCACCAGGACCACTGCCATGCGGAATTCGGCCTGCAGGGTCCGGATCTGTTCCAGCACCTGGGCCTGGGTCGTGACGTCCAGCGCCGTGGTGGGCTCGTCGGCAATCAGCAGGCGCGGGCTGCAGGACAGCGCCATCGCGATCATCACGCGCTGGCGCAGGCCACCGGACAGCTGGTGGGGATAGTCATCGAGGCGGCTCGCCGCGTCAGGAATGTTGACCCGCTGAAGCAAGGCCGCCGCCTCCAGCCGGGCCTCGCGACGGCTGAGCCTGCGGTGACGATGGAGCACGTCGGTCATCTGGCTGCCGATGGTGAAGACCGGATTCAGCGCCGTCATGGGCTCCTGGAAGATCATGGACACGTCGCGGCCCCGTACAGCGTCCAGCTCGGCAGTCCTGAGGCGCAGCAGGTCCCGGCCATCCAGATGGATGCTGCCACTGGCGAAACGGCCGGGTGGCATGGGCACGAGACGCAGGATGGAGAGGCCCGTCACGGTCTTTCCGCAGCCCGATTCGCCAACCAGGCCCAGGGTCTCCTCCGGGTAGACATCGAAGCTCACCCCGTCCACCGCCCGGATCACGCCTTCGTCCGTGACGAACTCGACCGACAGCTGCCTTACGCGCAGGATCGGCGCGGATTCCTGGGTCATGCTCAGCCCACCTTCCGCGGATCGAGGGCATCCTGCAGGGCATCGGCCACGGCGTTGAAGGCCATGACCAGCACGAACATCAGCAGCGAGGCTGCCAGGAAATTGTTGTAGAAGCCTGCCAGTACCTCCTTTGTGCTCTCGTCGATCATCAGTCCCCAGCTCATGCCATCCTTTATGCCGATCCCGAGAAAGCTCAGGATCACTTCCGACTTTATGGCGCTGACAAAGAGAATGGAGGCCTGAACCAGCAGGATATGCGCTGTGTTGGGCAGGATGTGCCGGAAGATGATCGTTGCCTCGGGCACGCCGATGGAGTGGGCCGCTTCCACGTACTCCATGCCGCGGAGCTTGATCACCTCGCCGCGGATCAGGCGCCCCGTACCCACCCAGAAGCAGGCAATCATCGCCAGATGCATGGCCCAGGGATTGTCGCCGAGGGCATAGGCCACCGCGGCAACGAACAGGTAGAAGGGGATGGCATCCAGCACGCCCATCCACCAGAGCAGCACCTCGTCGATCCAGCTGCCGGCAAAGAATCCGGCGAAGGCACCCAGCACCGCGCCGATGGCCACGGCCGCCAATGCAACGATCAGGCCCACCTCGAAGGCGGTGGCGGTGCTGTACAGGGCCCGGTCGAAGATATCCTGGCCGATGATATTGGTGCCGAACCAGTGCGCCGCGGAAGCGGCCTCCCACTTGCCGCCCTGCAGGTCGCCCCAGGCCTGCGCCCACCAGCCGAGCCAGACGCCGAGCGCCGCAATGGCGTAGATGAGGACCACGCCCAGCGCCGCCATGCCGATACGGTCGCGCGAGAACCGGGCGGCCGCCTTGGCCCAGGGGGACGACCGGCCGGAGGGCCCGTCGGATGGCAGGGCGATGGCGGTGGTGCTCACCGGACCGACACCCGCGGGTCGACCGCCCGGTACAGGATGTCGTTCAGCACGACGACCAGCACGAAGAGAATGGCGGTCAGGGTGACGACCGCCTTCAGCACCGGCTGGTCGCCGGTCACGATGGCTTCGTAGGTGGCCTTGCCGATGCCGGGTATGCCGAAGTAGCTCTCGATCAGCAGCGCCCCGCCAATCGCCACCTGGGGAATGGAGAACATGATGCGCGTGATGATCGGGATCAGGCAGTTCTTGAGGACGTTGCGGAGCAGGATCCGGGAGGCCGGCAGTCCGAATGCGCGGGCGGTGCGCACGTGGTCCCGGGTGAGTTCCTCCACGATGATGGACCGGTAGAAGCGGGTCTCGTAGCCGAGCGCCACGAAGACCGTGGCGAGCGTGGGCACCGTGACGTAGTAGAGGTAACTGCCGATGGAGCTGACGTTCCAGCCCCGCACCGGAAAGATCCCGAGGCCGTCACTGGAGCTCAGCACGATCTGGAAGCCGATGATGACGATCAGGAAACTGACGCTCATACCGACCACGGCCACCGCCATGATCAGCTTGTCGGGCCAGCGGCCCCGCCAGAGCGCTGCAGCGAGGGCGAGCAGCAGTCCGATGAGGTGCCCCAGGATGAAGCCCGGCAGGATCAGTATGAGCGAGACCGGGATGGTCTTGGCGAGCAGGTCGGCCACGGGCTCCCCGGTGGAGGCGCTGCCGAAATCCAGGGTGACGATCTCGGCGAGGAACTGCAGGTAACGCTGGAAAAAGGGCTGGTCGTAGCCGAGCTGCTGGCGGACCTCGAGGATCTGCTGCTCCGTGGGATTCTTGCCCAGGAGCTGATAGGTGAGGTCCGGCCCGAAGTAGACCATCAGCGCAAAGCTGACCAGCGTGACGCCGAGGATCAGCGGGATCGCCGCGAGCAGCTTGCGCAGGGCGTATTGCAGCAGATCCATGCTCAGCGCACCCGCTTCCGGGCGGCAGGTGGCACCACATCGACGTACTTCAGGAAGAAGCCGCCCACGATCTCCCGGTCGGGCACGGCGATGACATCCTTGTGCCAGAGATAGATGCGGGTGCGCGACAGGGCCGTGAGGGCGACGCAGTCGTCGATCACCAGCCGGTTCATGCGGTGGTAGAGCGCCGTGCGCTCCGGCGACGGCAGCATGACCGAGGACGCCTCGTAGAGCCGGTCGTATTCGGGGTTGCGGTAGTTGGCGTCATTGGAGCCGGGTGAGCCGTTGGGGCCGTAGAAGAGCTGGAGTGTGTTCTCCGCATCCGGATAGTCCAGCCCCCAGCCCTTGTTGATCAGCGGCAGGCGGCTCTGCTTCCAGGCGCGGGACAGGTCACCGAAGTTGGCGTAGGTCTTCTGCACGATCTTTTCCCGCGGAAAGCCGATATCCCGCATCCAGGCGCGGAACTGCTCGAAGAACAGCCGGTCGGTCGTGCCGGCAGAGCTGCCATAGACGAGCGTCGGCAGCTTGTCCGGTGTCCAGCCGTTGTCGGCGAGCAGGCGTCGTGCGCCGGCCACGTCGCGGGTCACGCTGTCCCGGGGAAGGCCGGGGTCGAACTCGGGGCTGGCCGGCACGATGATCCCCGGATAGATTTCGGCCAGGCCAAAGTACCAGCTCTGGTTGCGGGCCTCCCAGTCATAGCCCTTGATGATCGCGCAGCGCAGCGCCTTGTTCTGCCGCTCCCGCTCGGGATCCGGGTTGTAGCCGATCTCCGGGAAATCCATGTTGAAGGCCGTGAAGACGAAGCCGGCCTCGAGGCCGCCATACACGTGGTAGCGCCGGGCATACTCGGGCAGCAGCCGGACCGGCCGTCGGGATTCCAGCACCCGGTCCACCTGTTCGATGGGCAGCACCGTCAGCTGGATCTCGTCGCCCTTCGTGAAAGAGGTCCAGGAGGCGCTGGGCTCATTGATGAAGTTGATCTCGAGCCGGTCCACGAAGGGCGGCGCACGGCCTGCTATGGCCGCTACGCCGCTGAAGGCCTGGGAATCCGGATCGTAGCCCTCGTAGTCCAGATCCACCGGCTCCTGGCGGTAGTGCGGGTTGGGCTCCAGCACAACCCGGGCGGTGTCGTAGGAGACCAGGCGAAACGGACCGGAACCCACGGGCCTCACGCCCAGGCCCTTGCCATAGCGCTCCACCGCCTCCCGCGGCACCAGTGCCGAATAGCCCTGGGCCAGTGTGTCGGGCAGCTGGGGATAGGGCTTCGTCAGCCGTATTTCCAGGGTGTGGGGGTCAGGGGCCCGAAGCCCGGAGACGGGCTGCGCATAATCCGACCCGGCCGCCTTCCACTCGTCCAGACCCTCGATGCGGCCCTGCCACAGCCAGGCCCCCTGGGGCTGGTTGCGCGGATCGAACTGGCGCTTCAGGGAGTAGATGAAATCCCCGGCCACCACTTCCCGGCCCTGGCCCCCGGGAAAACAGGGGTCGTCGATGAAGCGCACGCCCTTCTTGAGGCGGATGGTGTAGACGAGGCCGTCCGCGGAGACCGTGGGAAAATCTTCTGCCAGGTTGGGTTTGAGCTGGTAGGGCCGGGCGAGGTACTTGTAGGCATAGAGCGTGTCGTAGGTGTTGACGATGACGAAATTGGCGTAGACGTTGGCGGCCTGGACGGGATCCAGTGTGGTGGGCGCCTGATCCATTGAATGGCGGTAGATCTTGAGGGGACTGGCGGACTGGACGGGCAGAGGCGCCGGCCCGCAGGATGCGCAACACAAACACGCCAATGCGCAAAATAGCCGACAGAATCCGCCCAGTAATCCCACTTTCCCGGCTTTAAAGCGCAACAAATCGATCATCAGGAACACGTTATGAAAATTAAGCTCATTGTGGGATGAATATGCCTATAAAAACTCTTTTGTTGGCACTTTGTGGGTATATAACCTCATGATTGGGCTGTTACAGCGAGTCACGGAGGCATCGGTGCGCGTATCGGGTCAGCTGGTGGCCGAAATTGGGCCCGGCCTTCTGACCCTCGTTGCGGTCGAGCGGTACGACACCCGCCGCACCGCCGACCGGCTGCTTGAGCGGCTGCTGGCGTACCGTGTGTTTCCCGATGAGGCAGGACGCATGAACCTCAGCCTGACGGACACCGGGGGTGAGCTGCTGCTGGTGCCCCAGTTCACCCTGGCCGCCGATACCCGCCACGGCAACCGCCCGGGATTTGAGCCGGCAGCGGCACCGGCCGAGGCACGGGAGCTGTTCCGGCACCTGGTGGAGCAGGGCCATGCCCGGGGGGTGCGGGTGCAGTCGGGGGAATTCGGCTCGGAGATGGCGGTAGCCCTTGTCAACAGCGGTCCAGTCACTTTCAGCCTGCGGGTGCCCCCGGCGGCCCCCGGCACCGAAGATCACCGATCGTGAGGTTTGTCACGTGGCGGCACCGGGATCAGGCTATCCTACCTGCAACAGTGCCGTTTCCGGCCGCCGCTGCTTTCAGGGCCGCGGCCTCAATCACGGGAGCAAACGACCATGGGTCTCGGCGGTATCAGCGTCTGGCAGCTTCTGATCATCCTGCTGATCGTGGTGATGATCTTCGGCACCAAGCACCTGAAGAGCATTGGCAATGACCTGGGCGGCGCGGTCAAGGGCTTTCGCAAGGCCATGAACGACGCCGATACCGAGAAAGAGCCTCCGGCGCAGCTTGGCAAGCCGGACGCGGAGTTTTCCGAGTCCGCCCCGAAACGGGAATCGGAGCGCAGCGGCAACGCCTGAGCCGCGCCCGCCGCCTTCAACGTCAGGCCGTCATGTTCGACATCGGCTTCTGGGAGCTTGCCCTCATCTTTGCGCTCGGCCTGGTCGTGCTCGGCCCGGACAAGCTGCCGAAGGTCGCGGCCCAGGTGGGCAGGTATGTGGGCCAGGCGCGGCGCATGGCGCGCACGCTGACAGCCCAGATCCAGGAGGAGCTCGAGGCCGAGGAACGGCGCAGCACCACGACCGGGCAGCCGCCGGCGTCCGCGGGGGAACCGGTGTACAGCAGGCCCGGCGCCGACGACCTGAAACCCCGCAGCGCAGCCGATACGCCGCCGGCCGACGACGCCGGAACGGGCCATCGGCCCGGGGCCTGAGCCCGGGACGCGTGGCGCGAGACTGTCATGGCGGATGAATCCCGCGGCGAGCCCCGCGAAGAACTGCCCGAAGCCAGCCTGATGTCCCACCTGCTGGAGCTGCGCTCCCGGCTCCTCAAGGCCTTCGGGGCGATCCTCGCCGTCTTCGCGTGCCTGCTGCCCTTTACCCAGCAGGTCTTCGAGGCCATCGCGCAGCCCCTCATGGCGCGCCTGCCTGAAGGGTCCAGCATGATCGCGACCCAGGTCGCGTCGCCGTTCCTGACGCCCTTCAAGGCGAGCTTCTACGTGGCCATCCTCGTCGCCATGCCCGTGGTGATCTACCAGGTCTGGGCCTTCGTGGCCCCGGGGCTGTACCGCCACGAGAAACGCCTGGCCGTGCCCCTGCTCGTTTCGACGGTCGTGCTGTTCTTCACCGGCGTGGCCTTTGCCTACTTCCTGGTCTTCCCGCTGATGTTCGGCTTCTTTACCGCAGTGGCACCTGCCGGCGTACAGGTCATGACCGACATCAACAGCTATCTCGATTTCGTGCTGGTGATCTTCGTTGCCTTTGGCCTTGCCTTCGAGGTTCCGGTGGCCACCGTGCTGCTGGTCGTCACCGGCATGGTGTCCGTGGATTCCCTGGCGCGGAATCGCCAGTACGTCTTTCTCGGCGCCTTTGTGGTGGGCATGTTGCTGACACCCCCGGATGTGATTTCCCAGACCCTGCTGGCCGTGCCCATGTATCTGCTCTACGAGGGCGGTATCTTCATGGCCCGCTTCCTGGGCCAGGCCCGCACGGCAGACGATGCCGTGCGCGACAAGCCGGCCTGAAAGCCGGTGTCCTGCGTGCTCCTGACTTGAGTTCGACCCGCGAAAGTCCGGCCGGTGGCCGGCCGGTCACCGGCCTTGCAGCCCATCCCGCCGGGCTGCGCACCCTGTTCTTCACCGAGATGTGGGAGCGCTTCAGCTACTACGGGATGCGGGCGCTGCTCGTGCTCTACATGGTGGCCGCGATCGCTGATGGCGGCCTCGGCCTCGACGACGCCACAGCCACTGCCATCTACGGCCTGTATACCGCCGGCGTCTATGTGCTCGCCCTGCCCGGCGGCTGGATTGCCGACCGCCTGCTCGGCGCCCAGCGGGCCATCTGGTACGGCGGGATCATCATCATGCTCGGCCACTTCGTGCTGGCCGTTCCCTCGCCGTATTCCTTCTTTCCCGGGCTGCTGCTCGTGACGCTGGGCACGGGCCTGCTCAAGCCGAACATCAGCGCCGTGGTGGGCGATCTCTACCCGGCCAACGACGGACGGCGGGATGCCGGCTTCACGCTCTTCTACATGGGCATCAACGTCGGGGCCGCCATCGGGCCCCTGGTCTGCAGCACGCTGGGTGAGAGCGAGACCTTCGGCTGGCACTGGGGATTCGCCGCTGCCGGCATCGGCATGGCGGCCGGGCTTGTCTATTTCCGCTACAGCCGGCCGCTGCTCGGCGCGGCCGGGCTCCGGCCGTCGCTGCAGCCGGATGTCCCCGGCGACCAGGCCCTGATCCGGTCCGGGTGGCGGCGCGTCCAGGCTGGCCTAGCGCTGCTCGTGCTCGTCAGTGCGTTGCTGCTCACCGGAATCGTGCCGGTCAGCGCGGTGGCCCTGGCGGCGCAGAGCACACTCGCGATTCTCGTATTTGGCTTCGGCTATCTCGCCTGGTTGCTGCGCTTTGGCGGCCTGGATGCCGATGAACGCGGACGGGTCATCGCCATCTTTGTACTGTGCATGGCGGGCGCCATGTTCTGGGCGGGTTTCGAGCAGGCCGGCTCCACGCTGAACCTGTTTGCGGAACGGTACACGGATCGCCTCGTCGGCGGCTTCGAGATCCCCACGGGCTGGTTCCAGTCGCTGAACCCGACCTTCATCATCCTGCTCGCGCCGCTGGTCGCGGCACTGTGGATCCGCCTTGCCCTGCGATCCGCCGAGCCGCGCACGCCGGTGAAGTTCGCCTTTGGCCTCATCGTACTGGGCGTCGGCTTCGCCGTGATGGTCCCGGCAGCGACCGCCGTCCTGGATGGGGGCAAGGTGCTGCCCACGTGGCTCATCACGACCTACCTCCTGCACACCATTGCGGAGCTCACCCTGAGTCCGGTCGGGCTCAGCGTCACCACCAAGCTCGCGCCCCGGCGCTTCACCGGCCAGATGATGGGCCTGTGGTTTCTCACCTCGGCGCTGGGCAACCTGATCGCAGGCCTGGCGGCCGGCCGCTTCAACCCCGAGGCGGTGGCGGACATGCCCGCGCTCTATGGCCAGATCGTGCTGATGACGGCCGGCACCGGCGTGCTGCTGCTGCTTTTTCTCAGGCCGCTGCGCCGCCTGATGGGCAATGTGCACTGAGACCTGCATTGCCCCGGGGGGCGCCTGACCCGGATAATTGGTGGCCTCACTGCACAGCCGGAGCCAGCCTGATGCCTGCCTATATCGTTTCTGTCGTTGAAATCACCAATCCCGGCCCGAACCTGAAAAAGTACACCGAGGAATCCGCCCGCCTGGCGCGCTCCCACGGCGGCAAGTACGTGATTCGCGGAAAATCCCCGAATGTGGTCTCGGGCACCCTGCTGAACAGCAAGGTACTGGTCATTCTCGAATTCCCCACCATGGAGCAGCTGCGGGCCTTCTACGACAGCGACGAATACCAGAAAGGCTGCAAGCCGATGCGCGAAGGCACCGGCATCTATGACATCGGATTCTTCGAGTCGCCGCCGCCCGCAATGGCCTGATCGAGGCGCTGCAGGTCGCCGGGGCCTGCCCCCACCATCATGAAGGTGCCGTCGGCCTCGGCGACCCGGCTGCCGTCTTCCGCCTTCAGGGCGATGCCCTGCAGGTAGGCCACCTTGCCCCGCCGGCGGATGAGCCGCCCCTCGAGCCGGATCGGCGTTCCCAGGGCCAGGGGCTGCCGGTAGCGGATCTCGCAGCGCGCGGTGTGGCCGCGAACCCCCTTCAGGAACAGCCAGTTGGCCATTACGTCGTCGAGCGCGCTGTAGAGGATCCCGCCGTGGGTCTGGTTGTCGTAGCCGCCATGGTCCGGACCCGGCGTGAATGCCGAACGGCACACCCCGTCGGCATCGATGCGGAACTCAAGGCGCAGGCCCCGGGGGTTTGCCGGGCCGCAGACAAAGCAGCGATTGGCATCGGCGCGCATCGCTCCTATGCTAATCGCGGAGGTGCCGGGTGGCCTACGATTCCGGGAACATTTTTGCGCGGATCCTGCGGGGCGAGATTCCGGCCTACCGGGTCCATGAGGACGAGCACACGGTCGCCTTCCTCGACCTGATGCCCCAGGCGGATGGCCACACGCTCGTGGTCCCGCGGGCGGACGCCGAAAATCTCTTCGACCTGGACCCGGACATGGCTGCGGCCGTGATCCGCACCGGGCAACGTGTCGCCCGGGCGCAGATGCGGGCTTTCCGGGCGGATGGCGTCACGCTCATGCAGTTCAACGGCCCGGCGGCGGGGCAGACTGTCTTTCACTTCCACCTGCACGTGATCCCGCGCTACACGGGCGTAGCGCTGCGCAGCCATGGCCGGGGAATGGCGGATGCCGCCCTGCTGGCGGATCAGGCCGCCCGCCTGAAGGCTGCGCTCTCGGCCTGATTCGCGCGCCCCGCCCCGCTCAGGCGGACCCGGCGGCGAGCCCCGGTTCCGGCCTGCGGCGGAACCGCTTGTCCTGGCGCATGGCCCGGTCGGCGCTGCGCAGCAGGGTACGCAAGTCCGTGTCGTCCGCCGGCGCCGTGGCAATGCCGATGCCGACCGCCAGACGGCGCATCGCGTAATCAAAATCCTGGGTCGCCGCGTACACGTGGTGGCGGACCCTGTTGGCCACCAGCTCGGCGCCTTCGGCCGTGCACTGGGCCAGATACACCACGAACTCGTCACCGCCGTAGCGGGCGCACAGGTCATCCGGACGGGTGGCACGCCGGATGCTGTCCGCCACCGCCTGCAGCGCCCGGTCGCCGGCCTCATGACCAAAACTGTCATTGATGCGACAGAGCTGCTCGACGTCGATCAGCAGCAGCGCGCCGGGCAGGTCGGCGCCGGTCATCTTCCGCTGCCGGTCCGCCACCAGCCGACTGAAGGTGCGCAGGTTGTACAGGCCGGTCAGCTCATCCTGGTCCGCCAGCGTACGGATCGTCCGCGTCGCGCGCTCCAGATGGCTCGCCAGCGCCACGGTGAGGAAGGCCACGAGCAGCGTCGGTGCCAGTTCGGCAAACAGCGTGATCAGCGCCGGCAGGGTCAGCGAGGTCGCGCCACCGGACACGAGCGCCGGCAGCAGCCGGCCTGTGAAGACCAGCGCCAGCAACAGCACCGTGGTATTGCGGCCCAGCAGCAGCGCCGCCACCACCACGGGAAGCAGGTACAGGTGGCTCAGGGAGCCGGCGCTGGCACCGGCCTCGGCAATCAGCGCGGTGATGAATATCACCATCGTGACCGTTTCCACGGTGAGGCGCAGCCGCGACTCGTGCCGCAGGAACGGAATGCGTGGAATCACCAGCACCGTGGCGGCAAAGGCCAGCAGGGTCAGGAACCAGGCGCGGGAATCCGCCGCCTGCTCCCCGACGACGAGGTAATAGAGCGCCGTGACCAGCAACAGGAGCAGCTGGACTTCGCGAATGCTCCGGGCGATGCCGGCCAGGGCATCACGCGGTCCGGCGACAGCGGCAGCGAGCAGTCCCGCTCCGCTGGCGGCTCGCTGGTCCGTGTCCGGCTCCATCCGCGTGCGCAACCGGCCGCTCAGTGCGCCCGGCCCTGAAGCCGCGGGGGGCTCATCAGGATCACGAGTGCCCGCTGCAGCACCGGGTCACTGCCGGCAGGCGGCAGCCCGGCCTGCTCGAGGTCCACGTCGGGGCTGATGCCCTGCCCCTGGATGGAACCGCCGGTCGGCGTGAAATACCGCGAGGTGGTGAGCTTGATGGCCTGGCCGCCGGCCAGCGGCATCACCGTCTGCACCGACCCCTTGCCGAAGGTGCGGCTGCCGACCAGCGTGGCGCGCGCGTTCTCCTGAAGCGCACCGGCGACGATTTCTGCGGCCGAGGCCGAGCTTGCGTTCACGAGTACGGCAATGGGCGCGCCGTCGAGCAGGTCGCCCGGCAGGGCCTCGTGCCGGAAGGTGGCATCCGGGGTACGGCCACTCGCGGTCACTATCACGCCGTCGTCGAGGAACAGGTCTGCCACCTCCACCGCCGCCTCGAGCACGCCGCCCGGGTTGTTGCGCAGATCAAGGACCAGCCCCTGGAGGTCGCCGCGGGCCTCCTGCCGGAGCCTGGACAGCGCCCGGCGTACATCCCGGGCCGTGGTATCGCTGAAGCGGGTGATGCGCACGTATCCGTAGCCGGACTCTTCGAGGCGGAAACGCACGCTGTGCACCTCAACGCTGCTGCGGACCAGGTCGAAAGTGAGCGGCGGAGGCTGGCCCTCGCGGGTCACGGTAAGCCGCACGGCGGTGCCCGGCGCGCCACGCATGCGGCGGATGGCCTGGCTGACGCCGCCGTCCGCCACGGCCTCACCGTCGATGGCGAGTATCACGTCCCCGGAGCGGATGCCGGCCTGTGCCGCCGGCGTTCCGTCCATCGCGGCCACGATGCCGAGGCGCCCGTCGATCATCTCGACTTCCAGCCCCACGCCGGAGTAGTTCCCGCTGGTGCTGATCCGGATCTCCTCATACTCGCCGGCGTTCAGGAACTGGGAATGGGGGTCGAGCTCGGCAAGCATGCCGCGCACGGCGTTGTCCATGAGCTGGTGATCGGAAACCGGCTCCACGTACTCGCGCTTCACCTTCTCCAGGACCTCGGCAAGAATTGCGGCCTCGGGCTCGGGCAGCCGGGGCGTGAGGCGCGAGGTCGCATCGAAGCCGGCCAGCACGGCGCCGCCCAGCGCCAGGCAAAACCCCAGCAGCGTACCGGCGAGTACCGGCAGCAGGCCCTTCTGCAACTTCTGGTTCACGGCAACCCCGTTTGCCCGACGACTGCCGACACTAGCACGGGATCCCGCGCCGGAATCTGGACTGGGACACATTCCCGGGCCCCGGCCGGGTCAGCGTATCCACTGGCGGGGATTGAGCGGTCTGCCGTTCTTGCGCACCTCGAAATACAGCGCCGGGCGGGACTGGCCGCCCGTGTCACCGACGCGGGCCAGCAGCTCGCCGGGACTGACCCGGTCGCCCGTGGCCCGCGCCAGGTCCTGATTGTGGCCGTAGAGGCTGAGATAGCCACCGCCATGATCCATCACCAGCAGCAGGCCGAGTCCCGGCAGCCAGTCGGCATAGACCACCTTGCCCGCGCGGACGGCGCGCACCTCGGTGCCCGCCGGTGCGGCGATCAGCACGCCGTCCCAGCGGAGCTGGCCACCGGCCCGCGGCTGACCGAAGTCGGCCAGCACGGTACCGACGACCGGCCAGCTGCCCTTGCCGAGTGGCTTGCCGGCCGGCCTCCCGGTATCCGGCGGCGGCAGCAGCGGGCCCCTGCCGGGCCGGTTCGCCTCCTGCTCCGCCCGGGCGGCCGCGCGCTCAAGGTCGCGCACCAGTTTCCCGAGGGTCGCCGCCTCGCGCCGGGAGCGGGCAAGCTGCTGCTGCCGGCCCTGCATCTGCCGACCGAGGTCCTTCAGCACAGCGGCGCGGCGCGCCCGGGCCTCGTCCAGTTGGGCCACCCGCTGCTGCTGGGTCTTTTCCAGCGCCGCACGGTCGGCCTGCTCGCGCTCCAGTGCGGCCTCGTCGACCGACAGGCGTTCAAGCGTGTCCTGGATGGTGGTCAGCAGTTCGCCACGGCTGCGCATCAGGTAGCCGAGCCACGTGAGGCGGCGGCCGAGATCGGCGGGATCGGTGAGACTGAGCGCCGTCCTGAGGGGTTCATTGCGGCCGGTGAACTGGGCAAGGCGCAGCTGGCCCGCCAGCGCCTCCTGCTGAGCCTCGAGCTGGCGCCGGGTGTCCCCGAGCTGGGCGCGGAGCGCGGCCAGCCGGGCGCCGGCATCATCGAGCTGGCGCCTTGTTGCCCGCAGTTCCTGCCGGGCTGCGGCGGCCGCGAGTTCTGCCGTCCTGAGTTCCGCCTCCAGCTCCTCGCGGCGGGCCGCATCCTGCCGGGATTCCTTCTCCAGACCGCGAATCTGCTGCTGGACACGCTCAAGGTCCTTGCCGGCCCGCGCAGGGTCTGAGGCGGCCGGCAGCCCTGTGGACAGCAGCACCAGCACGGCCAGCAACAGGGGGCACGGGGAACGTTTCATCGGCGGACGAGTTTAGGCGATGGGTATAATGCGCCGCCAGCCAAAGCGGATCCCATGGACAAACTCCTCGTTTTCGTCACCACCAACCCGCTGCTCGTGACAGCAACCGTGCTCACCCTCGTGGCCCTGGTGGCCTTCGAGCTGCGGCTGCGGGGCCGGGCGGGCCTTGAGCTCTCGATTCCCGAGGCGGTGCGCATGATCAACAATGGCGCCACCGTGGTCGACGTGCGCGAACCGGCCCGCTATGCGGCAGGCCATATCGTAGACGCCATCAGCATGCCGTCGGCAGAGCTCTGCAAGGGCGAGGAAACCGGCAAGATCAAGAAGAAACGCGGCATTCTCGTGGTGTGCGAGGCCGGCAACGAAAGTCTGCAGTGCACTCGCAGGCTACGGGCGCTGGGTTTCGAGGCCGCCTTCAGCCTCGGCGGCGGCGTCGCCGCCTGGCAGCGGGAAAACCAGCCGCTGGTGGCCAGCAAGCGCTGAGCAACTGCAGGCCGATGGAGGAGACGGCAGGCGTCGTGATGTACCACCGGCCGTGGTGTCCCTACTGCTCGGCCGCGCGAACCCTCTTGAGGACCAAGGGAGTGGTCATTGCGGAGATCGACATCGGGGCCGAACCGGAACGCCGTGCCGAGATGATTGCGCGCAGCGGGCGCACGACGGTTCCCCAGATCTTCATCGGGGCCACCCATGTCGGGGGTTACGATGACCTCGCGGCGCTGGAACGGGCCGGGCGCCTTGATGCCCTGCTCGCAACCCTGTCACCCTGACCGGATCCCGCACGGATCCCACTGGAAGAGACGTTATGGCTGACGCGCCCAGGCACACCAACGGCAATGGCACTACGGCTCCCGAGCAGCGCCAGTTCGGCCTGCGCCAGCTGTATATCAAGGACATGTCCTTCGAGGCCCCGAATTCCCCGGCGGTGCTGACGGAGGCAGGCCTCGAGCCCGAGATCAAGCTGAACCTGCGCACCGCCCACCGGGATCTCGGCAACAGTGTGAATGAGGTGGTGCTGCACGTGAGCGTGCACGCCACGGCCGGGACACGGACGGTCTTCCTGCTCGAACTCGAGCAGGCCGGCGCCTTTCACGTGAGCGGCTTCAGCGGCGAGGAACTGCGCGCGGTGCTCGGTATCGCCTGCCCGAACACGCTGTTTCCCTACGCCCGCGAAGCGGTGTCCTCGCTGGTGCAACGCGGCGGCTTCTCGCCCCTGGTGCTGCAGCCCATCGATTTCACCGCATTGTTTGCCCAGGCCCAGGCAAGCCGGGCGGCACAACCCGCCGGCCAGGCCTGAGGCCCGCCTGGCGGGCACAGGACCGATGGCGCCCGCTCCCGCAGCAGCGCCCGACCGAATCGCGGTGCTGGGCGCGGGTTCCTGGGGTACCGCGCTCGCCGTCCAGCTGGCCCGCACCGGCCAGCGGGTCACCCTCTGGGGCCGCGACCGTGAGGCGCTGCTCGAACTCGACAGACAGCGCTGCAACCGGCGCTACCTGCCCGATGTGCCGCTGCCCGCCGGCCTCGGGGTCAATCCCGACCTGCCGGGCCTGGTGCAGGAGCACCGTGACCTGCTGGTCTGCGTGCCGAGCCATGCCTTCCGCAGGATCCTCGACGCGATGCGCGCGACCCTGCGCCCGGATGCCCGCCTCGCCTGGGCCACCAAGGGCTTCGAGCACGACACCGGTCAGCTGCCCCACGCGGTGGCGCGGGAGGTGCTGGGAGCAACCCTGCCGGTGGCCGTACTCTCCGGCCCGACCTTCGCGCGGGAGGTGGGCGCCGGGTTGCCCACCGCGCTGACCGTGGCGGCCAGCGATCCGGCCTTCGCCAGCGACCTCGCCGCCCGGCTGTCGGACGCCACCTTCAGGGCCTATACCTCGACGGACATGATCGGCGTCGAGGTGGGCGGCGCCGTGAAGAACGTGCTCGCGATCGGTGCCGGCATCTCGGACGGGCTCGGCTTTGGCGCCAATACCCGCATTGCGCTCATCACCCGCGGGCTGTCGGAAATGACCCGACTGGGCGTCACGCTCGGCGCGCGGGCCAGCACCTTCATGGGGCTTTCCGGCATGGGCGACCTGGTGCTCACCTGCACGGATGACCAGTCCCGCAACCGGCGCTTTGGCCTGCTGGTGGCCCGGGGCGTCGCGGTGCCCGATGCCGCCCTGCGGATCGGCCAGGTCGTCGAGGGCCGCTTTGCGGCCGGCGCGGTTCGCAGCGTGGCCGCACAGCACGGCCTCGAGATGCCGATCTGCGAGCAGGTCTACCAGGTCCTCGAGGGCGGGCTGGCGCCGGAGAAAGCGGTGCGCGCGCTGATGGCCCGTTCACTGAAGGCGGAGAGCGACGGGCAGTTCTGGGACGCTGCCCGCTGACAGGCATCGCGGGCGCTGACGCGCGCCTGTCGCCGGTAGGGTTGCCGCCGGGAGTCAGGCGGCGCCCGTGAAGTGCAGCTGGCGCCACGCCTCGAAGGCGACGACGGCCGCTGCATTGGACAGGTTGAGGCTGCGGCTGCCGGCCTGCTGCGGGATGCGCAGGATGCGGTCCGGGGGCAGCGCTGCCAGCACTGCGGGCGGCAGGCCGCGGCTCTCGGAGCCCAGCAGCAGGGCATCACCCCGGGTGTAGGCGGGCCCCGTGTAGCAGGTGCCGCCCCGGGTGGAAAGCGCAAAGAGCCGGGGGTTGCCGAGCGCCGCGAGGCACGCCGGCAGGTCGGCGTGCTGCCGGACACTCGCCCACTCGTGGTAGTCGAGGCCCGCACGCCGCAGGCGCGCGTCATCGAGGCTGAAGCCGAGCGTCCCGACCAGGTGCAGGCCGAAACCGGTGTTGGCGCACAGGCGTATGATATTGCCGGTATTCGGCGGAATTTCCGGCTCGTAGAGTATAAGGTCGATCATTCCCGTGTCCCCGACAGCCGCTGCCCAGACCGACGCTTCACGGCCGGATGCCCGGCTGGCCACCACCTTTTGCGGCCTTGATTTCGCGTCGCCGATCGTGCTGCTGTCCGGCTGCGTCGGCTTCGGCGAAGAATACACACGCGTCGCCGGCTTCTCGAACCGGGACGTGGGCGCCGTGGTGCTGAAGGGCACCACCGGCAAGGCGCGGCTGGGCAACGAGCCGCACCGGCTCAGCGAAACGCCGATGGGCCTGCTGAACGCGATCGGGCTGCAGAACCCGGGCGTGGAAGCCGTGGTGCGGGACATCCTCCCGGGGCTCGATTTCGGCGAGACGCGCTTCATCGCCAATGCCTGCGGCTCAACCATCGACGAATACGTGGAGGTCTGCGCCCGTTTCGATGACTCGCCCATCGACGCCATCGAAATCAATATCTCCTGCCCCAACGTAAAGGAAGGCGGCGTGGCTTTCGGCAATTACCCGGAGGTCTCGGCCCGGGTCGTCGAAGCCTGCCGCCGGGCAACCACCAAGCCGCTGATCACCAAGCTCTCGCCCAACCAGACCGACATCCGGGAGAATGCCCGTCGCTGCATCGAGGCGGGCACCGACGCCCTTGCCGTCATCAATACGCTGATGGGCATGGCCGTGGACGTGGAGCGGCGCATCCCCGTGCTGGCCAATACCCAGGGCGGTCTCTCCGGGGCCGCCATCAAGCCCATCGCGCTGCTCAAGACCTGGCAGGTTTACCAGGAGGCTGGACCCCACGGCATCCCGATCATCGGCCAGGGCGGCATCACCACCGCCAGCGACGCGCTGGAGTTCCTGATTGCCGGGGCGTCAGCCGTGGGGGTCGGCACCGCGCTCTTCTACGACCCGCTGGTGTGCCTGAAGATCAATGCGGGGATCGGGGCGTACCTGGAGCGGCACGGAATCGGGTCGGTGGCTCAGCTGGTTGGGAGCCTCATCGGTGGCGGCCCCCGGCACGGGGCCGACCGGCTGGCGGGCGCCGGGGGTGCGGCGGGCTAGCCGGCGTACGGCGACAGAACCTCTACTGCCTACTTTAGTGACAAGATACTGTCATTTACTGATAACTCATAAGTTGTTGATAAAATAAAGTTATTTCAGGCCACAATTTGCCGAACGGCGTTGAAGCCTCCCCAGACGGCGCCCATTATCGAATCAACCTTGACGCAATCACCCGTGCTGAGAACCTTGCTGGCATAGCCCAGTGCCGCCAGTTCCCGGGCCAGCGCATCTTCCGGAATCAGGCGACCGGCAAACACCAGGCTGTCCGCGGCAATGCGGGTTTCGCCGTCGGGCCAGCGGTCAGCCGTGCCCTGCCGGGCCCCGCCTTTGGCGTTCGCATTGACCATGTGCACCAGCCGGTCCCGGTCGGAGCGTTGACCGGCACCGCCTTCGCTCTCGTCCTTGCTGGTCGCCAGCACGACAGCAGCCGTTTCAAGCCTGATCGGTATCGCACGTTCAAGCACCCGGATGCCCGCATCCCTGATCATCCCGATCAGCATGGTCCGGTTGGAGCGGTCGACGATGTCGCTACCGAGTCCATCGGTGCTGCGGCGGGTGCTGATCGTGACTTTCCTGCCCTGGCGGGCAAGGTACACGGCCGTTTCGCAGCCGACCTCACCGCCACCCATGACCAGAATGTGATCGCCACGGGTCGCATCGGTGCCGGACAGCAGGTCGATCGCCGTAAGGACTTTGACCGTGCCGGTGGTCTGGAACGGGGGCGCTTCCATGGTCGCACCTGTGGCCAGCACAACATGGTCCGCGCCGAAGTTGATGATGTCGCGTGCCGTGGCGCGTTTGTTCAGCACCAGCGTGATCGGCAGCCTTTCTGCGAGACGTTGCACATACCCCAGGTATCTGGCCACATCCACCTTGAAGGCCGGTCTGGCGGCCGGAAATACGTTGCCGCCAAGGCGGGCACCGGCCTCCCAGAGGGTCACGTCGAAGCCGCGCTCTGCGCCGGCGCGGGCGGCCTCTATACCCGCCGGACCGCCACCCACGACCAGCAATGAGGCCTTCTTGCCGAGTGGCAGCAGGGGCCATTCAAGTTCATGCCCGGTGGTCGGCCTTACGGCACAACTGGTGGGTTTTCCCTCCGCCATCTGCCAGAGGCACCCTTCATGGCAGCCGATGCAGGGAATGATGTCGTCCGTGCGCCGGGCTGCAATCTTGCTGACCAGATCCGGATCGGCGAGCAGGCCGCGGCCGATCGCCACGAAGTCCGCCTGGTTACTGGCGATGACCTGTTCGGCAAGGTCGGGGTAGTGCAGCCGGCCCACGGCGATCACCGGGATCGATACCTGCGCCTTGACCTGCCCGGCCAGCGAGACCATGCAGCCCGGCGCCTGGTACTGCGGTGGATGCGGCCACCAGTGGGTTTCATAGCAGCCCGCGTCGATATGCAGGGCGTCCACGCCCATTTTCTCCAGTTCCCGCGCAATCCACAGGCCCTCTTCCGGGTGGCGGCCGTCGGGCAGGTAATGCGTGAGACCAAAGCGATATATGAGCGGGAAATCCCGACCGGCTTCGCGCCTGATGGCCGCGATGGCCTCCCGCGCGAAGTTCAGGCGTTTGTCCGGGCTGCCACCGTAGTGATCATCACGGCGATTCCACAATGCCGTCATGAACTGATCGAACAGATAACCTTCATGGCCGTGCAGCTCGACGCAGGCCGCACCGGCCTCGCGCGCGCGTCGTGCCGCCGGCCCAAAGCTCTGTGCCAGAGCAGCCGTCTCTTCGGTCGTCAACGGGCGGGCATCGAATTTCCGGTTGTCGGGCAGGTAGTGGTTGTCGTTCGTCGATGCGGATACCGGTTGCAGATGCCCGGGCAGGGGTGCCTTGGTCCACCATTCCGGCAGGATGTAGGGTGGAACGACCCTGCCGAAACCGGCTGTAAGCTGCACGCAGAGCCGGCAGTCGTACTGGCCGAGTGCCTCTGCCAGCCGGCGGACGGACTGCAGGTGCCGATCGTTGGCAAGGTCGATGCAGGCGCTCGCGGCCAGCTCCAGGGCCCGGGAGGCAAAGACCATCTCCGGGGTGATCAGGCCTGCACCACCGGCTGCCCGCGCCGTGTAATAGGCTATGGCGCGGTCGCCCCAGTCACCGTCCTTTTCGACCGTGCCGCGTATGCCCATCGCCGCCATGATCACGCGGTTCTTCAGTTCCAGCGTGCCGATACGGCCGGGTTCCAGCAGGCGCATTGCCTATTCCCGCTTTGACCTCCGCGGATCCTGATGGGCGGGTTTTCAGGCGGGAATACGTGGAACTACTCAAGGCCGTGCTCGCGGATCTTGCGGCTGAGCGTATTCCGGCCCCAGCCCAGCAGTTTTGCGGCCTCCTGCCGATGGCCCCGGGCATGGGCCAGTGCCGTGGTGATCAGCGTGCGCTCGAACTCCGGCAGTGCGGTGTCGAGCAGCGGCTTTGCGGGACTCTCCCCGAGCGCGACTTCGGCCCACCGGGCGAGGCGCAATGACCAGTCCGCAGCACCGGCTCGGGATGCGTTCTGGCCGCCGAGTTCCGCCGGGATGTCCTCCGGCCGGATCTCGGCGCCCGGGGCGGTCACCGTCAGGCGCCGGCAGGCGTTGACCAGCTGGCGCACATTGCCCGGCCAGTCGAAAGCGGTGAGCAGGTTCAGCGCCTCGGGCGCAAGGCGTTTGGCGGGTACGCCGAGCTCGCGGGCCGCTTCCCGCAGGTAAAGGTCGAGCAGCACCGGGATGTCCTCGCGCCGCTCCCGTAGCGCCGGCGTGACGATGTGGATCACGTTCAGGCGGTGAAAGAGGTCTTCCCGGAAGCGGCCGCTCTGCACGGCGGATGTGAGCTCCTGGTTGGTGGCCGCGATGACCCGCACGTCGACCCGTATAGGCACCTGGCCGCCGACCCGGTAGAACTCGCCTTCGGCCAGGACGCGCAGCAGGCGGGTCTGCAGCGCCGGGGACATGTCGCCGATCTCGTCGAGGAACAGCGTGCCTCCATCCGCCTGCTCGAAACGACCGATGCGCCGGCTGTCGGCGCCGGTAAAGGCGCCCCGCTCATGTCCAAAGAGCTCGGACTCGAGCAGCTCGGCGGCGATGGCCGTGGTATTGAGGGCGATGAAAGGCTGCCGGGCCCGCGGGCTGTGCTCGTGCAGCGCCCGGGCCACCAGTTCCTTGCCGGTACCCGACTCACCGGTGATCAGCACCGTCATGCTGGACCGGGACAGGCGCCCGATTGTGCGGAAGACCTCCTGCATGGCCGGCGCCTTGCCGATCATTGCCGGCACCGGCCGCTCCGCCTCCACCTGCCCCCCGGCGGTGCGGGGGCCGAAGCGGCCGGCGCGCCGCACCAGCGCCACGGCATCATCCACATCGAAGGGCTTCGGCAGGTATTCAAAGGCCCCGCCCTGGTAGGCGGCGACGGCGCTGTCGAGGTCCGCGTGGGCCGTGATGACGATCACCGGGAAGGTGTAACCCTCGCGGACCAGCCTGCCGAGCGCGTCCAGGCCGTCCATGCCGGGCATGCGCACATCAGTGATCAGCACGTCCGGCTGCGCGGTGCGCAGCGCCTCGAACAGGGGCTGGACGGATTCGAAGCTGCGGGTGTTCATGCCTTCGCTGGTCAGCGCCTTGCCGAGCACCCAGCGCACGGAGGCGTCATCGTCAACGACCCACACCGACAGAGCGTGGGAATTCATGCGGACGGACCGGCCGGCATGAACGGCAGCCGGATCATGAACACGGTCCGCCCGGGCCGGGACTGGTATTCGATGAGGCCGCCGTGCCGGCTCACCAGGTCCTGGGAGATGGGCAGGCCAAGGCCGGTGCCGTCGCTCCGGCCGGTCACGAGCGGGTAGAAGATGGAATCAGCCAGCTCCGGCGGCACACCCGGGCCGTTGTCCTCGATCTCGATGCTCGCCACCAGTTTGTGGCGGCACCCGCCGATCGGAAAATTGTTGAGCACCCGGGTGCGGAAAATCACGTAGCCGCCGGGACCGATGGCCTGGATGGCATTGCGCGCGATGTTGAGCAGCGCCTGGATGAGCTGGTCGGGATCGGCGTTGAGCATGGGCAGGCTGGGGTCGTAGTCGCGGATCAGCTGGACGGCCTCACGGTGTTCGCTGCGAACCAGGGTAATCACTCGCTCCAGCGCCTCGTGGACATTCAGCTCCACCCGGCGCGGTTGCTGTACCGGGCCGAGCAGGCCTTCCGTCAGTGCGGTCAGGCGGTCGGCTTCGCTAATGATGATGCGGGTGAACTCACGCAGCTCGGGCGTCGGCAGCTCGCGTTCGAGCAGCTGGGCAGCGCCGCGCAGTCCCCCGAGCGGATTGCGGATCTCGTGCGCCAGCTGCCGGATCATGCGGCGACTGGCCTCGCGCTGGCTTATCAGGGAATTTTCCCGGTCGATCTGGCGCCATTGTGTGGCGTCGGACAGTTCAATGACGGCGCACCGGCCACGGCCCCTTGCGGGTGAAATATGGCAGACCACCTCGACGGGTGCGTCGCCGCCCAGCGCCGGCACGATGGTCAGGAGCTGGCCGAAGATCCCCCCTTCGGCCACGGCTCTCTCGACCAGCGGCGGCAGTTGGCGCAGGGCCGGCACCAGCAGCTGCACGGGCCGGCCGAGGCTCTGGCGGGCGCTGAGACCGAGCAGGTCTTCGGCGCCCGGGTTCAGGTACAGGAGTGTGCCGTCAGGCTCTACGATCAGTATGGCGGTCGCGAGACCCGCCAGGATCTCTGCCGCGGCGGGCGGGCTGCCTAGGGTCTGCGGGGCGCCGGCAACGGCACCGGATTGACCACCGGATTTTCGAGCGAGGTCTGGCGCACGAAGAAGCGCACCGTCGGGCTCTCGACCAGGCTCCGGCCGGCCTCGTTCACCACTTCCACCCGGAGCGTGTGTTCGCCGCGGTAAACCTCCGGCAGCTGGATCCCCGTGACTCCCGGCTGCGCCTCCGTCATCCGGCCGTCCAGGTAGAACCGGAGGGCGTGGCCGGGCAGCAGCGCTGGCTGCACGGCGGCCTCGGCGTTCAGTTGGCCCTCGATGTTCCACAATACCTCGTCCTGCCGGGGGCTCGTGATGGTCAGGCCCTGATAGCGGACCGCCGCCTCGGGCTGGTCCGCGGCTGCGCTGAAGGTGCCCTGCGACGGCCCCGCATCCTGGGGGACTGTCGCGGGACGAGGCACCGCAACCTCGACGCGCTCGGCGCCGGGGACAGGGCGATCAGACAGGTGCACCTGGCCATCAGCGTCGATCCAGCGATAGACGTCGGCGCCGCCAGTGGCCAGGGCGAGCAGCAGGAAAAGCGCGTGCATGGTCGAAGCATACGCTGCCGGCCCTGCAGCAACCAGCACCCGGCGCACAGACTGCGCCGGGTGCCGTGCTTATGTCAGAGGCTGTAATAGAGTTCGAGCTCAAGGGGATGCGTGGCCATCCGGACGCGGCTGACCTCGGCCATCTTCAGCGTGATGTAGGCATTGATCAGGTCATCGCTGAAGACGTCGCCGGCCTTCAGGAAATCCCGGTCACGGTCCAGCGATTCCAGGGCCTGCTCGAGCGAGAAGCAGACCTTGGGGATCTTGGCGTCCTCCTCGGGCTCGAGGTCGTAGAGATCCTTGTCCATGGCTTCGCCCGGGTGCAGCTTGTTCTGGATGCCGTCGAGGCCGGCCATCAGCATTGCGGCAAAGGTGAAGTACGGGTTGCCGGTGCTGTCGGGGAAGCGCACCTCGATGCGCCGTCCCTTCGGGTTTGGAATGAAGGGGATACGGATCGACGCCGAGCGGTTACGGGCCGAATAGGCCAGCATCACCGGCGCCTCGAAGCCGGGCACCAGCCGGCGGTAGCTGTTGGTGCTGGCGTTGGCAAAGGCGTTGATGGCCCTGGCGTGCTTGAGGATGCCGCCAATGTAGTAAAGGGCCGTCTGGGACAGGCCACCATAGCCGTCGCCGGTGAAGAGGTTCTTGCCGCCCTTGGCCAGGGACAGGTGGACGTGCATGCCGCTGCCGTTGTCGCCGACCAGCGGCTTCGGCATGAAAGTGGCGGTCTTGCCGTAGGCGTGGGCCACGTTCTGCACCACGTACTTGAGGTTCTGCACCTGGTCGCCCTTGTGCACCAGACCGCCAAAGCGCACACCGATCTCGCACTGGCCGGCGGTCGCCACCTCGTGATGATGGACCTCGACCTCCATGCCCATTTCTTCCAGCGCAAGGCACATGGCGGAGCGGATGTCCTGCAGCGAATCCACCGGCGGGACGGGAAAGTAACCGCCCTTCACGCCGGGGCGATGGCCGGTATTGCCGCTCTCGAAATCCTTGTTGGTGTTCCAGGAGCCTTCGTCCGAATCAATCCGGTAAAAGCAGCCGTTGATGTCCGAGCTGAAGCGCACGTCATCGAAGATGAAGAACTCGTTCTCGGGGCCGAAGAAGGCCTCGTCCGCGATGCCGGTGGAGCGCAGGTAGGCTTCGGCCCGCTTCGCCGTCATGCGCGGGCAGCGCGTGTAGCCCTGCATGGTTGAGGGCTCGTACACGTCGCAGCGCAGGTTCACCGTGGTTTCCTCGGTGAACGGATCCACGATCAGCGTGGACGCATCCGGCATGAGGACCATGTCGGATTCCTGAATGCCCTTCCAGCCGCCGATGGAGGAACCGTCGAACATCTTGCCGTCTTCAAAGAAGCCGGCGTCGACAGACCTCGCGGGAATGGTCAGGTGCTGTTCCTTGCCGCGGGTATCGGTGAAGCGCAGGTCGACGAACTTGGCCTCTTTTTCCTGCAGAAATTTGAGGGCATCGGCGGGGGTCATGGGAGCTCCTTAAGGACTGTTTCGGATCAATGGCTCGAAAGGGGGCCGGGTGTCAGTGCCCGACGGCAGCAACGCACCATGCTATTGCACAAGTTGTGCCAAAAGCGAGCCGCCTATAAACAGCTGAATTGAATGCAAAAACGACTTCCGGGCGTAGACGATATGCACTATAAACGTGCATTGTCGTGGCCGGGACGCACTGTTGCGGTGCGTTTCAGCGCCCGGGCCGCGGGTACGGGCCGTCCGGCCTTATATCAAAGGAGGCTATACTGCGCCGCCATTTTCCTGCGGAATCCGTCCCTTGAGCCTCGGCCACGGCCCCCAGACCTTCCAGGAGCTGATCCTCGCGCTGCAGCGCTACTGGGCCGACCAGGGCTGCGTGATCCTGCAGCCCTACGACATGCCCATGGGGGCCGGCACCTTCCACTCGGCGACCTTTCTGCGGGCCATCGGCCCGGAGCCGTGGAGCGCTGCCTACGTGCAGCCGAGCCGGCGCCCGACGGACGGACGCTACGGCGAAAACCCGAACCGGCTGCAGCACTACTACCAGTTCCAGGTGGCGATCAAACCCTCGCCGCTCGAGATCCAGCAGCTGTACCTCGACTCCCTGCGGGCGCTCGGCATCGATCCCCTCGTTCACGATATCCGTTTCGTGGAAGACAACTGGGAGTCCCCGACCCTGGGCGCCTGGGGCCTGGGCTGGGAAGTGTGGCTGAACGGCATGGAGGTCACCCAGTTCACCTACTTTCAGCAGGTGGGCGGTCTGGACTGCCGGCCGGTGACGGGCGAGATCACCTATGGTCTGGAGCGCATCGCGATGTACCTGCAGGGTGCCGCCAGCGTCTATGACCTGGTCTGGACCGACGGGCCGCTCGGGCGGGTCACCTACGGTGACGTGTTCCACCAGAACGAGGTGGAGATGTCACGCTACAACTTCGAGGCCGCAAACACGGCGGTCCTGTTTCCGCGCTTTGACGCTGCCGAACAGGCGTGCCAGTCGCTGATTGCGGCGGGCCTTACGCTGCCTGCCTACGAACAGGTGCTGGACGCCTCGCACACCTTCAACCTTCTGGACGCCCGCCGGGCCATTTCGGTCAGTGAGCGGCAACGGTACATCCTGCGGGTGCGCGAGATGGCGCGGGCCGTCGCCCAGGCCTACCACGACAGCCGGGCGGCGCTCGGCTTTCCCCTGCTGTCCGGCCGCGGAGAGCACCGGATGGAGCAGGGCTCATGAGCGCGACCGCTGACTTCCTGGTCGAGATCGGTACGGAGGAGCTCCCGCCCAAGGCGCTCGCCGGGCTGGAGGCTGCCTTTGCCGGTCACATCCGGGAGGGATTGCAGGCCGCAGAACTCACCTTTGCCGGGCTCCGTTCATTCGCGACACCCCGGCGGCTGGCCGTGCTCGTTACGGGCCTCGGCCTGGCACAGCCGGCACGCAAGGTGGAAAAGCGCGGACCGCCCGTTGCCGTGGCCTTCGGTCCGGACGGGTTACCCGGCAAGGCGGCACTGGCCTTTGCCGAAGGCTGCGGTGTGACCGTCGCTGATCTTGGCCGGGTAGAGACGCCCAAGGGGGCCTGGCTCTTTCACAGCGCGGTCGCCCCCGGCCAGCCCGCTGCCGAACTGCTGCCCGGCATCGTCAATGCGGCGCTGGGAGCCCTGCCGATCCCGCGTCGCATGCGCTGGGGCAGCGGCGATGCCGAGTTCGTGCGGCCGGTGCACTGGGTCGTCATGCTGCTCGGGGACACGGTGCTCCCCGCGCCGGTGCTGGGCCTGACGCCCGGGCGCACCACCCGCGGCCACCGCTTTCACAGCACGGGGCTCATTACCATCACCGTGCCGGCGGACTACCCGGCTCTGCTGCTCAAGGAGGGCATGGTGCTGGTGGATTTCAGCGAACGGCGGACGGAAGTCCGCACGCGTGCCGAGGCGGCGGCAACGGCAGAAGGCGGGGTCGCGGTGATCAGCGCCGGGCTTCTCGACGAGGTCACCGCCCTGGTGGAATGGCCGGTGGCCATCACCGGGCGTTTTCCGGCCGAGTTTCTGCGACTGCCCGAGGAGGTGCTGATCGCCACGCTCCAGGGCCACCAGCGCTACTTCCCGGTGCGTGACAGCAGCGGCCGGCTCCTGCCGCGCTTCGTCACGACTGCCAACCTGGAAAGCCGGGATCCGGAGCAGGTGCGGCTGGGCAACGAACGGGTGGTCCTGCCCCGCCTCAAGGACGCCGCCTTTTTCTTCGACCAGGACCGGCAGCTGACGCTTGCCTCGCGGGTCGAGCGGCTCGACAGCGTCGTCTTTCAGCAGGGGCTCGGCAGCCTGGGCGCACGGGCCGGACGCGTGGGCAGCCTCGGTCGCACCCTGGCCGGCATCCTCGGCAGCGACCCGGAAGCCGTTGCCCGGGCGGCCTGGCTTGCCAAGGCTGATCTGCTGACCCAGATGGTGGGCGAATTCCCGGAGCTGCAGGGCCGTATGGGCTTTCATTACGCGACGCACGATGGCGAGCCGGCAGCCGTGGCCGCCGCCATCGAAGAGCAGTACCTGCCGCGCTTTGCCGGCGACGGGCTGCCGCGGACGCCGGCGGGCCGGGTACTGTCCATTGCCGACCGGCTCGACACGCTGGCGGGGGTCTTTGCCCTGGGCAAGCGGCCGACCGGCAACAAGGATCCCTTCGGAGTGCGCCGGAGCGCACTCGGCCTGTTGCGCATACTGGTCGAGGACCGGGTGGATCTGGACCTGCACGCGGCCCTCGTGACCGCCATCGGCCTTCAGCCCCTGAAGGCCAGGGATGCGGATGCGCTGGCCGATGAGGTCTTTGATTTCACCATGGAACGCGCCCGCGCCTGGTACCTCGAGGGACTGGCGCCCGGTCTCGCGGCTGGCGACGTCACGGCCGAGACCTTTGAGGCCGTCCGGCTGCGTCGCCCGGCCTCGCCGCTCGATTTCCACGAGCGGCTGGTCGGCGTCTGCGCCTTCATGACGCTTGCCGAGGCGGACAGCCTGGCCAGCGCCAACAAGCGGATTGCCAACATCCTGCGCACCGCCACGGCAGGTGCGTCACCGGTGGATCCCGGCCTCTTCGAGGCAGACGCGGAGCGTGCGCTCAACGCGGCCGTCGGGCAGGTAGCCGCGGCTCACGGGCAGTTTCTGGCCGAGCGCAATTACCGGCAGGCCCTGCGGTCGCTTGCCGCCCTCAAGGCGCCGGTCGATGCCTTCTTCGAAGCGGTGCTGGTCATGGCCGAGGATCCCGCGCTGCGCCAGAATCGCCTCGCCCTGCTGCAGCGGGTGCGGTCACTGTTCCTGGACGTCGCCGACCTGTCCTGCCTCTCCCTGCCCTAGTCGCCCGGGGCAGTTGCGGTGATGCTGCTCCGCTCGCTGCTGTTCACGACGCTGATGTTTCTCAGCGTGCTGCCCTGGAGCGTGGTGGTCGCGGTGGGCCGCGTGGGCGGTTACCCGTGCTCCTACAATCTGGTGCTGCTGTGGGTGCGGGGTGTGTTCTGGCTGCTGAAGGTGCTCTGTGGCCTGAGCTATCGCGTTGAGGGGCGGGAGAACATTCCCGCGTGCAACGGCGTGGCGCTGCTCAAGCACTCGTCGGCCTACGAGACCCTCGTCCAGTTCCAGCTCTTTCCCCGCCAGTGCTGGGTGCTCAAGCGGGAGCTGATGTGGGCGCCCTTCCTGGGATGGGGCATCGCCGCCATCCGTCCGATTCCGGTGCACCGCGGTGGCGGACAGAGGGCCGTACAGGAGGTGGTGGAACGGGGCAAGGCGCGCCTCGAGGAAGGCCACTGGGTGATGATCTTTCCGGAAGGTACCCGGGTGGCTCCGGGGCAGACCCGTCGCTACGGTATCAGCGGCGCGCTGCTCGCGAGGGAAGCGGGCCGGCTGATCGTGCCCGTGGCCCACGACGCCGGATATTACTGGTCCCGCCGGGGCCTGCGAAAAAGGCCCGGGCTGGTCACCTTCCGGATCGGGCGGCCGGTGGATCCGGCCGGCCGGGATCCGCGCGAGGTCAACGAGGAGGTACAGGCCTGGATCGAGGCCCAGGTCGCGGAACTGCGCGCGCGCGACGGTACGGACTGAGGCACTTCACAAGGTCAGCAGGGCGCCGCTTCGGGCCGGCGGGGCTTCAGATGTCGAGGTTCTCCACCGCCAGCGCGTTGCGCTCGATGAACTCGCGGCGCGGCTCCACCTGGTCGCCCATCAGGGTCGTGAAGATTTCATCCGCAGCGACCGCGTCCTCGATACGCACCTGCATCAGCCGGCGGCTGGCCGGGTTGACCGTGGTTTCCCACAGCTGCTCCGGATTCATCTCGCCAAGACCCTTGTAGCGCTGGATCGTCTGGCCCCTGCGGGCTTCGGCCATCAGCCACTCGACCGCCTCCTTGAAGCTCGCGACCTCCCGACGCTGCTCACCGCGCTGCATCCAGGCGCCGGACACCACCAGACCGTGCAGGCTACGGCCGAGGTCGGCAAGCTTCCGGTACTCGGGGGACTCGAAGAAACGCAGGGTGAGTTCGGCGCGTTCATCCATGCCGTGCCGGGCGCGGCGGATCGTGAAGCCCTGAACCCCCTCCTCGCTGGCGGCAAGATCCACCCGATAGGTGACACCGGCCCCGTTGGCCGTAGCCGCGAGCGCCTGCTGCAGGCCCGCCGCCCAGCCGGTGAGCCAGTCCCGGTCGGTGAAATGATCCGGCGTGACCGCCGGCTGGTAGATCAGTTCTTCCATGACCCGGCTGTCGTAGCGTTGGGCAAGCCGCTGGATGATGCCCATGACCACGATGAACTGGCCGGCAAGAGCGCCCAGCGCATCGCCCTGAAGCGGCGGGTCGGACGCATTGATATGGAGCGACGCGCCATCGAGGGCGGAGCGCAGCAGCAGCGCATTGAGCTCCACGTCGTCCTTGACGTAGGTCTCCTGTTTGCCCCGCTTCACCTTGTAAAGAGGAGGCTGGGCGATGTAGATGTGACCGCGCTCGATCAGCTGCGGCATCTGCCGGTAGAAGAAAGTCAGAAGCAGCGTGCGGATGTGGGAGCCGTCGACATCGGCGTCGGTCATGATGATGATGCGGTGATAGCGCAGCTTGTCCGGATCATAATCCTCGCGACCGATACCGCAGCCGAGCGCTGTAATCAGAGTGCCGACTTCGGCAGAGGCGAGCATCTTGTCGAAGCGCGCCTTCTCGACGTTCAGGATCTTGCCCTTCAGGGGCAGGACCGCCTGGGTACGCCGGTCACGGCCCTGTTTTGCGGAGCCGCCGGCCGAATCACCCTCCACCAGGAAGAGTTCAGACAATGCGGGATCCTTTTCCTGGCAGTCGGCAAGCTTGCCGGGGAGTCCCGCAATATCGAGGGCGCCCTTGCGCCTCGTCATCTCGCGGGCCTTGCGGGCCGCCTCACGGGCGCGTGCTGCATCGATGAGCTTGTTGGCGATGCTCTTCGCTTCGAGAGGATGCTCGAGCAGGAAGGCTTCGAGGTACTCGCCGACCACGGTCTCCACGCTGCCCTTCACTTCGGAAGAGACGAGCTTGTCCTTGGTCTGCGACGAAAATTTCGGATCCGGCAGCTTCACGGAGAGCACAGCCGTGAGTCCTTCCCGGGCATCGTCACCGGTGGTGGCAGTCTTGTCCTTGCGGGCCGCGAGTTCCTTGTCGATGTAAGTGTTGAGGGTACGGGTCAGGGCAGCGCGGAAACCGGAGAGGTGCGTGCCACCGTCCTTCTGCGGAATGTTGTTCGTGAAACAGAACATGTTCTCCTGGTAGCCGTCGTTCCACTGGAGTGCGCACTCCACAACGACGGTGTCGACGACCCGGGAGAAATAGATCACCGAGGCGTGGATCGGCGTCTTGTTGCGGTTCAGGTGTTCGACAAAGGCGCGGATGCCCCCTTCGAACTCAAAGACGTCCTCGCGCCCGTCCCGCTCGTCCGCCAGGTGGATGCGTACGCCCTGATTCAGGAAGGAGAGTTCCCGCAGCCGCTTGGCCAGGATCTCGTAATGAAACTCGATGTTGGTGAAGATCTCGGGGCTGGGCCGGAAGCGGATCATGGTGCCCCGGCGTTTGGTCTCCCCGCCGACCCGCAGCGGGGCCTCGGGCACGCCCATGTGATAGCGCTGCTCGTGGATGCGTCCACCGCGGTAGATCGTGAGGTCCAGCGTCGAGGACAGCGCGTTCACGACCGACACGCCGACACCGTGCAGTCCGCCGGAAACCTTGTAGGAACTGCTGTCGAACTTTCCACCGGCGTGGAGCACCGTCATGATCACTTCGGCAGCGGACTTGTTCTCTTCCGGGTGGTGATCTACGGGGATTCCGCGCCCATCGTCGGTGACTGTGACGGATTCGTCGGGATGTATGGTGACCGTCACATGGCTGCAGTAGCCGGCCAGGGCCTCGTCGATGGCGTTGTCGACGACTTCGAAAACCATGTGATGCAGACCGGTGCCGTCATCGGTGTCACCGATGTACATGCCCGGCCGTTTGCGCACGGCGTCAAGTCCTTTTAAGACCTTGATATTACTGGAATCGTAGCGCTCTGAATCCGTCATTAGATACCCCGGTTGACAAGCTGGAATTATAGCAAAGCCCGGACCTCGCCATGTTCCACGTGAAACACCCGGGCGTCGTTCGCCAACGGCAGGGTCGTGGCGTCCAGAGCCGTGACGAAGGCCTGGACCGGCGCCTGTCGAATGGCATCCAGCAGGGCACCCAGATGGCGGCGATCGAGGTCGGCGGCCGGCTCGTCAACCACCAGCACAATCGGGCGACCGAGCCGGGTAGACACCAGCTGGATTTGCGCCAGCGTCAAAGCGGCCGCCAGCAGTTTCTCCTGCCCCCGGGAAGCCGTGCCGCGGGCCCTCCGATCCCGGTGGCTGATGCGCAGATCCGCCCGGTGCGGACCGATCTGGGTGCTGCCCATGGCGAGGTCCCGTGACCGGGCCTCCCGCAGCGCATCCGCAAGCTCGAGTCCTTCGGTCCACCCCTGCAGATAGCCGATCTCCAGCTCTCCGGCCAGTAAACCGGCCGCGGTGGCGGCAACCAGGGGTGCCATATGCCCAATGACGGCGCGGCGGTACTGATCAACCAGCCCGCCCTCGGTCACCAGCACCTCGTCCCAGGCCCAGGCGGCCGTGTCCGCCCCGGAGCGTAGCGCCGCATTGCGTTGTTGCAGGGCGCGCCGGTAACGCTGCCAGGCCGGCAGGAAGGCCTGTTCCACGTGGAACACCCCCCAGTCCACGAATTGCCGGCGCACCGCCGGTGCGCCACTGATCAGCTCATGGCTCGCCGGGTCCAGGGCCTGTACCGGCAGGGCCCGGACCAGTTCAGCCCGACCGGCGCTAATCCCGTCCACCCGCACCGACAGACCCGAACTTCGCGACAACTCCACGCCCAGCCGCCCCACGGGACCCCCCGACAGGCGGCCAAAAACCGTTGCCTGCTCCACGCCAAAGCGAATCGCGGCCTCAGCCCGCGCTGCGCGAAAGGAAGTGCCGCGCCCGAGGAGGTAGATGGCCTCCAGAAGGCTGGTCTTGCCCGCGCCGTTACCCCCCGCCAAGACCGTAAAGGCCGGGTGGGGCTCCAGGCTACCGGTGACAAAACAGCGGAAATTGTCGAGGTGGACGTCAACCAGCAGGGGCGCGTCCAAGAGAGGGCTCAACGGGACCGGGGGCCCCGCCTCAGAGCCGCATGGGCATGACCACGTATCGGGCGTCCACCGCCCCGGGCGCCGTGATCAGGCAACTGCTGTTCGCGTCCACGAAACCCAGTTCCACCTGTTCGCCACCGACTGCCGCCAGCGCATCCAGCAGGTAATTCACGTTGAAGCCGATTTCCAGGGCCTCACCGCTGTATTCCACCTGGATCTCGTCCCGGGCTTCTTCCTGGTCGGGATTGTTGGCCTGAATGCGCAAGACACCATCCCCCAACTCTAAGCGCACACCGCGGTATTTCTCGTTGGAGAGGATGGCGGCACGCTGCAGAGCCTGGCGCAGCACCTCGCGACCGGCCCGCAGAACGTTACCCTGAGGCTTCGGGATCACCCGCTCATAATCGGGGAAACGTCCGTCAATAAGCTTCGAAGTGAAGCGAATGTCGCCGATCGTGGCGCGAACGTGATTTCTTCCGATCGCCAGTATCACCTCACCCTCACCCTGCAGCAGACGCTGCAGTTCCTGCACGCCCTTGCGCGGAATGATCACCTGATGAGCTCCGGCCTTCTGGTCACCCAGGGGCAGCTCACTGAGCGCCAGGCGGTGCCCATCGGTGGCCACCGCCCGCACCGACTTCTTGCCGGTCTCCAGCAACAGCCCGTTCAGGTAGTACCGGACGTCCTGCTGCGCCATCGCGAAATGCGTTTTCTCCAGCAGTGCCCTCAGCGCGTCCTGGGTGAGATTGAGCTTGTGCACCGCCTCAACCTCCTCGACCACCGGAAAGTCAGCGGCGGGCAAGGTGCCGAGCACAAAGCGCGAGCGCCCTGACTTCAGGACCAGCCGGTCACCGTCCAGATGAACCTGGACCGTGGCACTGTCCGGCAAGGCCTTGCAGATATCCAGCAGCTTTCGCCCGTGCACGGTGATCTCACCGCCGTTGTCCACCTTGTCCAGCGCAACCCGCGCCACGAGCTCCACCTCGAGGTCCGTTGCCGTGACGGCCAGTTCGTCTCCCTTGACGACCAGCAGCACATTGGCGAGTACCGGCATCGTTTGTCGCCTTTCAACGACACCCATGACGGCCTGTACGGGCTTCAGAAGGCTGGAACGTGATGTGCTGAACTTCATCCCCGGAATCCTATCTGTAAGAAGTCTTGAGAATAGATCTGTGCGTACGCTGATAGTGATAGTAAGGCGGGCACCTCGCTGTGTTTAAGGCGCCCGATACCGCTAAAAATCAGAGGCCTGCTGCCGCAAAGTCCTGTCCATAAAACCCGGCACAGCCTGCCCGCCAGCTGTGTACAAACTGTGCATGCCACAGGGCTTCGATCTTATCCACAGGCTGTCCACCGGGCTTGCCCCTCAAGGCCCACAGCATCACCGAATGCATCATCATCCCCGACTCACGCCGTCAGGATACGAATCAGGTTCTGGTAGTCCTCGCGGACGCGCGCCTCCGTCTCCCGAAGCAGCTTCACGCGGCGGCAGGCGTGCAGCACCGTCGTGTGATCCCGCCCGCCAAACTGGTCACCGATTTCAGGCAGGCTGTGACTCGTGAGTTCCTTTGCCAGGCACATGGCGATCTGGCGCGGCCGCGTAATCGAGCGATTGCGGCGCTTCGAAAGCAGATCCGCGACGCGCACCTTGCTGTACTCGGCGACGGTCTTCTGGATGTTCTCGATGGTGACCAGACGGTCCTGCAGCGCCAGCAGATCGCGCAGCGCGTCCCTGGCCAGCTCGAGGGTGATCGGCCGGCCGGTGAAGGCCGCATTCGCCATGACACGATGCAGCGCACCTTCCAGTTCCCGGACGTTCGAGCGGATCCGCTGCGCCATGAAAAAAGCGACTTCCTCGGGCAGGGGCGAATGCTCCGCGGCCGCCTTGCTCATCAGGATGGCCACGCTCGTTTCCAGCTCCGGAGGCTCGATGGATACCGTCAGTCCCCAGCCAAAACGCGACTTGAGGCGCTCCTCCAAGCCCTTGACTTCCTTGGGATAACGGTCACAGGTCAGCACTACCTGCCGCTGCCCTTCGAGCAGGGCATTGAAGGTGTGGAAAAACTCCTCCTGCGAGTGCGCCTTGGTGGCAAAGAACTGGATATCGTCAATCAGCAGCGCATCGAGGGAGCGGTAGGCTGCCTTGAAGTCATTCATCGTGTTGTGCTGCAGCGCACGCACCATGTCCCCGACGAACTGCTCCGAGTGCACGTAGGCGACCCGCGCTTCAGGGCGGTTGGCCATCACCAGGTTGCCGATCGCGTGCATCAGGTGGGTCTTGCCGAGTCCCACGCCACCATAGATGAAGAGCGGGTTGTAGGCCCGCCCGGGGTTATTGCCCACCTGCATTGCTGCGGCACGGGCGAGCTGGTTGCTCTTGCCTTCGACGAAGCTGTCGAAGGTGTATTCCCGATTCAGCTTGCCGCCAATGGCGATCAGCGGCCGGCTGCGGGCCGCGACCGGAGCCGGTGCTGTGCTCCGCAGGTTGGCCAGGCTGCCGACCTCGAGCTTCACCGACAGGCCGTCGGCTTCGGTGAGCAGGCCAGTAATACGCTCCAGACAATTGCTGTTCACCCAGTCCACAACGAAGCGATTGGGCGCGAACAGGCGCAGCAATCCGGCGTCCTCTACCGCCTGCAGGGGACGGATCCAGGTGTTGAACTGCTGATCAGGAAGCTCGGACCGCAGCGATTGAACGCAACGGGCCCAGGCGGAAGACTGCACGGGTTACACCCCGGGAATCTGTTGCTGTTGTGGAAGGGGGTAGTCCGGCAGTCTAGCCCGCTGTACCGGACTTATCCACAGGACGCTTTCCCTATTGACACGACCCGGCCCGGTCCTTAACCTTCCGCGCTCCCCGGGGCCCTCCATCCTTTTGTTTTATTCCGGGTTTTCCCACGGGTTGTTGCCATGAAAAGAACCTACCAGCCAAGCAAACTGAAGCGTGTCCGCACGCACGGCTTTCGTGCCCGGATGGCAACCCGCGGTGGCCGGTTGATCCTGAAGCGTCGTCGCGCAAAGGGCCGGGCCCGTCTAACGGTCTGATTGGCCGGGTGCCCACCCAGGCCATCACCACGTCGCGCCCGCCCGCAGCCAGTAACCCCACCCGGAATCAGGGCTTTGCCCGACGTCAGCGGCTTCTCGATGCCGCCGCCTTCGACCGGGTATTCAAGGACAGCCGCCGTTCCGCCGACCGCTATTTCACCGTGCTCTTCCGCCCCAATGAGCGCGGCGAAGCACGCCTGGGCTTTGCGATCTCCCGGCAGAAGGTGCGCCTTGCCGTCGGCCGCAACCGACTTCGGCGTCTCGTCCGGGAGAGCTTTCGCAAGCACACCGACCTGCCGGCCGTCGATATCGTGGTGCTCGCGCGGGACGCGGCAAAGTCGGGCCCCAATCGGGATATCCTCTTGAGCCTGGAACGCCACTGGGCCGCGCTACGGACTGCCGGGGCCACCAATAACTGATCGAAGGTTTGCCAGCGTGACGATGGACAACATACGGATCTTTCTCTGGGTGGCACTGCTCATGCTGCTCTGGCTCGTCGTGCAGGCCTGGGAACACACGTTCCAGACCCCCCCCGCAGCGCTGCCCGGAACCGGCACGGAGCTCAGCCCGACGCCGGCCCTCGAGGCGCCGGCGCTGCCCGCGCTGCAGGCGGCGCCGGACGCCCCTCCGTCGGTTGCGATCGCGCCCGCGGCACCGGCCGAGCCGGCCACGGTGCCGCCCGTGCGGATCCGCACCGACGTGCTCGACCTCGAACTCGACCTGAAGGGGGGCAACCTGCGCCAGGCCCTGCTGCCAAGCTACCCCGTCCACAAGGACCAGCCCGATGTACCGGTGGAGCTGCTGAACCCCGCTGCCGACCGCTTCTTCGCTCTGCAGGGCGGACTGCGTGCGGCGGATGAACTGCCCCAGGCCAATCACCTGGCGCCGTTCAGCGCGACGGCCGCCGAGTACGCGCTGGCCCCGGGTGCCGACGAGCTCGTGGTGCCCCTGACCTGGGCCGGCGACAACGGCGTCACGGTGACCAAGACCTATACCTTCCGCCGCGGCAGCTTCCGCATTGGGCTCAGCTACGACGTGCAGAACGAGGGCGCGGCCGCCTATCAGGTTGCCGAGTACCTCCAGCTGCAGCGACAGCACCGCCCGCCGGAGCGGAGCATGTTCGACGTGGAGACCTACTCCTATGTCGGTCCGGTCACCTATGACGGCAAGAAGTACACCAAGCACGGGGTGGACGACCTGCAAGCCAAGCCCTTCAGCCAGTCGGTGGCGCAGGGCTGGCTGGCGTCCATCCAGCATCACTTCCTGGTGGCGGCCATCCCGCCGCCGGATGCGCCATGGACCTACGGCGCCACCGCGTCGGCGGACGGCCGCTACCTGCTGAACGCCATCGGCCCGGCGCAGAGCGTGGCGCCGGGTGCCAGCGCGCGCTTCAGCTCCCAGCTCTTCGTGGGCCCCAAGCTGCAGTCGGAGCTCGCCGCCACCGCCGCCGGCCTCGACAAGACCGTGGACTACGGCGTGCTCGCGATCCTCGCCCAGCCGCTCTTCTGGATCCTCGACAAGATCCACGGGGTGGTCGGCAACTGGGGCCTCGCGATCATCTTCTGCACCCTGCTGATCAAGCTGGTCTTCTACAAGCTCAGCGAGGCCAGCGGGCGGTCGATGGCCGGTATGCGCAAGCTGCAGCCGCGCATGAAGGCCCTGCAGGACCGCTACAAGGACGACAAACAGGCGCTCAGTACCGCGCTCATGGAGCTGTACAAGAAGGAGAAGATCAACCCGGTGGCCGGCTGCCTGCCGATGCTGGTGCAGATCCCTTTCTTCATCGCCTTTTACTGGGTGCTGCTCGAAAGCGTCGAGATGCGCCAGGCGCCCTTCGCCCTGTGGATCACCGACCTGTCCGCGCGGGATCCCTTCTTCGTGCTGCCCGCGCTGATGGGCATTGCGATGTACCTGCAGCAGAAGATGAACCCGGCGCCGCCGGATCCGGTGCAGGCGAAGATCATGCAGTTCATGCCGGTCGTGTTCACCGGTTTCTTTCTCTTCTTCCCGGCCGGCCTCGTGCTCTACTGGCTCACCAATTCGGTGCTCGCGATGGCCCAGCAGTGGCGGATCAACAAGGTGCTGGGCGCTGATTGAGGCCTTCGCCCGGCGGCCCTTCAGACGCTGACTGTCCACGCGCCATGCCTGCCCCGCGCGATCCAGCCACCATCGCGGCCCGGGCGACGCCACCCGGTCGCGGCGGGATCGGCATCATCCGGCTTTCCGGGCCTGCCGTGCCGGCGATTGCCGCCCGGCTGCTCGGCGATTGCCCGCCGCCCCGGACTGCCACGCTGCGCGCCTTCCGGGACGCGGACGGCAGCGCGCTCGACACCGGCCTCGCGCTGTACTTCCCCGCACCCCATTCCTTTACCGGCGAGGACGTGCTCGAGCTCCACGCCCACGGCGGTGCCGTGCTGCTCGAGCTGCTGCTCGAGCGCGTGCTGTCGCTCGGCGCGCGCCTTGCCCGGCCGGGCGAATTTTCCGAACGGGCCTTTCTCAACGACAAGCTCGATCTCGTGCAGGCCGAGGCCGTCGCCGACCTCATCGACGCGGGCTCCCGGGCTGCCGCCCGCGCCGCCCAGCGCTCACTGGCGGGCGCCTTCTCGGAGGCGATCCTCGGCCTCAACGAGCGGGTCACGGATCTGCGCATGTACGTGGAGGCGGCCATCGACTTTCCCGAGGAGGAGATCGACTTTCTGGCCGGCGATGCCCTGCGGGAGCGCCTTGACGCCGTCGCCGCCGACTTCGGGCGCATCGAGGCCGCCGCCCGCCAGGGCCGTCTCCTTCGGGACGGCGTGCAGGTGGTGCTGGCCGGCCGCCCCAACAGCGGCAAGTCGAGCCTGCTGAACCGTCTTGCCGGCTACAGCGCGGCCATCGTCACGGCGATCCCCGGCACCACCCGGGACCCTGTCCGCGAGGCCGTGGACCTGGACGGCCTGGTGCTGCACTTCGTGGATACCGCCGGCCTGCGCCACACCGCCGATCCCGTGGAGCGCGAAGGCGTCACCCGCACGCGCAACGAACTCGCCACGGCCGACCTCGCCCTGCTGGTGGTGGACGCCAACGCCGGCGACGACGATGCTCCGCTGCGCGCCGAGTTGCCCCCAGGGATCCCCGCGATCACCGTCCGCAACAAGATCGACCTGACCGCCGAACAACCCGGCATGGACGCAGGAACCGTAAGGCTGTCTGCCCTGACCGGCGAAGGCCTGGGCGCGCTGCGGGACGCGATTCGCACCACCGTGGGTTACGCCGGGCCGGAGGAGGGCAGCATACTGGCCCGCCAGCGCCATCTGGACGTGATCCGCCGGGCGCGACAGCACTTCGACACCGGACGGCAGTGGCTCACCGGGCAGCAGGCGGGGGAACTGCTGGCCGAGGAACTGCGCGCGGTGCAGAAGGCGCTTGCCGAGATCACCGGCGAGTTCAGCAGTGACGACCTGCTCGGCCGGATTTTTGCCGGATTCTGCATCGGCAAGTAGGCCCTGACCGCGAATCCTGCCAACCCCTGAACGGCGAACCACCCGAAGGACCTGCCATGACCGGCTTCCCGCCCTGCCCGCAATGCGGATCCGAACTGAGCTACGAGGACGGCGCCCTGTATGTGTGCCCCGAGTGCGCCCATGAATGGGCCCGCGAGGCCGCGCCGACCGCCGCAAGCGGGCCCGCCGACGAGGCGACCGTCGTGCGGGATGCCTATGGCAACATCCTGCAGGATGGCGACACGGTGACCGTGATCAAGGACCTGAAGGTGCGCGGCTCCTCCTCGGTGGTGAAAGTGGGGACCAAAGTGAAGGGCATCCGCCTGGTCGCCGGCGATCACGACATCGACTGCCGCATCGACGGTATTGGGGCCATGCAGTTGAAGTCCGGGTTCGTCAGGAAAGCCTGACTCGGCCCACCGGGCGCGTCGTCACGACGCCGCGTGCAGATCCGGCATGATGATGGCGCTCGGGCCCCCGTCGTGGGTGGCACAGTGCACCCGGTTGCGGCCACCGTTCTTGGCACCGTAAAGCGCCTCGTCGGCCCGGCGGATCAGGCCGGATACCGGCTCGCCCGGCCGGTACTCGGCAATCCCGATGGACACCGTCACCTGGTGCAGGCCCTCGAAGGGCCGGCGCACCACCGCCGTACGAATGCGCTCGGCACACTTCAGCGCCCCGCCAAGGCCGGTGGCCGGCAGCAGCACGATGAACTCCTCGCCGCCCACCCGGCCGAAGAGGCTTTTCAGACCGCTGCTGTTGACGCTGTCCATCATGCGCAAGGCGCTGCGCACGCGCCTCGCGAAGGCCGCGAGAATGCGATCGCCGGCCGGGTGCCCGAGGCGGTCGTTCATGTCCTTGAAATGATCGATGTCGAGCAGGCAGATGCAGAAGCTCTCGCCGCTGCGGTCCACGCGCGACTTTTCCCGGCCGACCAGTTCCAGTATCGAGCGGCGGTTGTAACTGCGGGTGAGATGGTCGCGCTCGGCGCTGCGCTCGGCCCGCGCGACGCGGGCCTGCAGGTCCCTCACCCGGGCCTCCAGCCGCTGCTGGCGTGCAGCCAGCCCCAGCGCCGTGAGATAGAGCGCGAGCAGCACGGCTGTGAGCGTGCCGAGCAGCGGCGCAGCCACAGCCAGTGCCCCCAGCAGGCCGGCCGGCGAACCGGTCGCGGTGAACACCGCCGTGCCGAGCGCGGCGGTGAGTGCCACGGCGATAAGCCGGCGGAGGAGCGGGAGCTGCGTCCCCGGCAGCGCTGCGGCGACGGCGCAGGCATACATCCCGATCGCCAGCACCGGCAGGCCCCCGGCGAAGCAGGCGTAGAGCGTGGTCCAGACGAGGGCCATCAGGGACTGCGCGGCCACGCTGCCCGCCGCGGACGGCTGATCGGCCGCCGGCAGCCGCGTGAGTCTCCAGAAGAGTCCCGTCGTCAGGGCCACGCCCACGGCCAGCACAAAAGGCGCGCCGGGCGGCAGCGCGGTGATGCCGGCGGACTCCGCCAGCGCGGCCAGCACCGCCCAGCCGGCATAGAGCAAGGCAAGGCGCTGGACCAGCGGGCGACCGGCTCCCCGGCCACTGTCGGGCTCCGGCGTACCGGTGATGGACCCGTCAGCCGGATCCGGGGGGGGATGTGTACTGCCGTCCATGGGCACCGCTTTTTCTTTTTTTGTTGGCGGACTGCTGCACGGCGCGCGGCCGTGCAGCGCCATTGATGCTGTCACAGTGCCCGCGGGCAAACCGTGACCCAGGTCCGGGGAATTTTTTTGCCATAAGCTGCTGCAGCCCCCTCCGCGGGCGGCAGGCCTGCGGGGATGGCGAGCGAAGCAGGGACCGGCCGACAGGCTAGAATGCCGCCCCGGGGCGGGGCGGACTCATCGAGGCATGCGCGGCGACAATCACTTTGAGGTGCTGGTGGTCGGCGGCGGCCACGCGGGCTGCGAGGCAGCCGCTGCCGCCGCGCGCCTGGGCGTCCGCACGCTGCTGCTCACACAGAACCTCGAGACCATCGGCCAGATGAGCTGCAATCCGGCCATCGGCGGCATTGGCAAGGGCCACCTGGCCCGCGAGATCGATGCGCTGGGTGGCCTCATGGCCGTGGCCGCCGACCGGGCGGGCATCCATTTTCGCACGCTCAATGCCAGCAAAGGCCCCGCCGTGCGGGCCACGCGCGCCCAGGCGGACCGGCAGCTGTACCGGCAGGCCATCCGCCGGCTGCTGGACGCCGAGCCGAAGCTCTGCCTGTTCCAGCAGGGCGTGGAAGACCTGATCGTCGAGGGCGGGCGGGTGGCCGGCGTGATCACCCAGTCCGGCCTGCGCTTCACGGCACGGTCGGTGGTGCTCACGGTGGGCACCTTTCTCGCGGGGCGCATCCATGTGGGCCTCCGTAACCATTCGGGTGGGCGCGCCGGGGACCCGGCGTCCATCGGCCTCGCGGCGCGCCTGCGGGAGCTGCCCTTCACCGTGGGGCGCCTGAAGACCGGCACCCCGCCCCGTATTGACGGGCGCACGGTGGATTTCAGCGTACTCACGCCGCAGCCCGGCGACACCCCCGCGCCGGTGTTCTCGTTCATGGGTCGCCGCGACTGGCACCCGCGCCAGGTGTCCTGCCACCTGACCCGCACCACGCCCGCCACGCACGAGATCATCCGCGGCGCGCTGGATCGCTCGCCGATGTACAGCGGCGTGATCGAAGGGGTAGGGCCACGCTACTGCCCCTCGGTGGAAGACAAGGTCGTGCGCTTCGCGGACAGGGATTCGCACCAGATCTTCGTCGAGCCCGAGGGGCTGGACTCCACCGAGCTCTATCCCAACGGCATTTCCACCAGCCTGCCCTTCGAGGTGCAGCAGGCCTTCGTGCGCACCATTCCGGGCTTCGCGAACGCGCGCATCACGCGGCCGGGCTACGCCATCGAGTACGACTACTTCGACCCCCGGGGTCTTGCGGCCACGCTGGAGACCCGCAGCCTGCCCGGTCTCTGGTTCGCCGGGCAGATCAACGGCACCACGGGCTACGAGGAGGCCGCGGCGCAGGGCCTGATCGCCGGCATCAACGCGGCACGCGCCGCGCGGGGCGAGGAGGGCTGGTCCCCCCGCCGGGACGAGGCGTACCTCGGCGTGCTGGTGGACGACCTGATCACCCGCGGCGTGATAGAGCCCTACCGCATGTTCACCAGCCGTGCGGAGTACCGCCTGCTGCTGCGTGAGGACAACGCCGATGCCCGCCTCACGCCGGTGGGTCGGCGCCTCGGCCTCGTCACCGAGGCCCGCTGGCGGCAGTTCAATGCCTGCCAGGATGCTGTTGCCGCCGAGCGCGCGCGGCTCGCCGGCATTACCGTCTGGCCGGCCGACATTCCAGGCGGCGCCACTGATGCGGCCGGCGAACCGATTGCCGGCGGGCCTGCAGCGCTGCGGCGGGAGCAGCGGGCGCTCGAGCTGCTGCGTCGCCCGGACATCGACTACGCCTGGCTCACCGCACTGCCCGCGGTGGGGCCGCGGCCGGCAGCTACCGGCGACTTCCCGGAGCTCGTCGAGCAGGTCACCGGACGGGTGGCCACGGATGTCCGCTACGAGGGCTATGTGCGGCGCCAGCAGGACGAGATCGCACGGTCGCGCGATACGGACGATCTTCCCCTGCCCGCCGACCTGGACTACGCCGCGATCCACGGTCTGTCCCACGAGATCCGCCAGACCCTCCTCCGGCAGCGCCCCGCAACCGTCGGTCACGCCTCGCGCCTCTACGGCATGACCCCCGTCGCGGTCTCCCTGCTCCTCGTCCACCTGCAAAAGCGCCGCCACCGCGCGTGAACACCAGGAAGGGGACAGATCCATTTCTTTCGCGCCAGTCGGGTGTGACACCCCGGGCAAAAAAGGGATCTGTCCTCGTTTTGCTCCTGCTGCTGGCAGCCTGCGCGCCGGACGATGAAGCCATCCGGGCGCCGGTCGGCAACGTCGCCGTGGGGGGCGCCACGGGCACCGAGCTTGCGGCCAACCAGATCCTGCGCAAGGGCAACGGTACGGAGCCCGAGTCACTGGATCCCCACCGGGCCGAAGGCGTGACGGCGTCCAATACGCTCCGGGATCTCTTCGAGGGACTGGTCACCGAGGCGCCCGACGGCCACCTGATCCCGGGCGCCGCCGCGAGCTGGACGGTCAGCGATGACGGCCGCGTCTACACCTTCAAGCTGCAGCCCGAGGGCCGCTGGAGCAACGGCGACCCGGTGACCGCCGACGACTTTGTCTTCAGCCTGCGCCGCAGCGCCGACCCGGCGACGCTCTCCGAGTACTCCGCCATCCTTTACCCGATCGAGAACGCCGAGGCCGTGGTCAACGGCCAGCTGCCACCCGGGCAGCTCGGCGTTCGCGCGATCGACGGGGGTATGCTCGAGATCCGGCTGCATTCGCCGACACCGTATTTCCTCGGCCTGCTGACCCACGCCAGCACCTACCCGGTGCACCCGCCCTCTGTCCGGGAACACGGCGAGCGCTTCTCGCGCCCCGGCAACCTGGTCAGCAACGGCGCCTACCGACTGCAGGAGTGGCGCGTGCAGTCGCACATCCGGCTGGTGCGCAACCTCAACTACCGGGATGACGCCGCAACCACCATCAACGAGGTCTGGTACTACCCCATCGAGAACGCCGAGTCGGAGCTGGCCCGCTACCGGGCCTCCGAACTCGACATGACCTACACCCTGCCTGGCCGGCAGATCCCGTGGTTGCGCCAGAACCTGCCTGAGGAGCTGCGCATCGCGCCGTACCTCGGCAGCTACGTCTACGGCTTCAATACCCGCGAGCCGCCCTTTGCCGGCAACCGGCCGCTGCGCCTCGCGCTGTCCATGGCACTCGACCGCCAGATCCTCACGGAGAAGATCGCCGGTGCCGGCGAGATTGCCGCCTACACCTGGGTGCCGCCGGTCAGTGGCTACCAGCCCCAGATCCCGGAGTGGGCCGCCTGGACGCAGGCGCGGCGCAACGACGCCGCCCGGCGCTACTACGCCGAGGCAGGCTACTCGGACCAGAACCCGCTGCGCGTGCAGCTGCTGCACAACACGGACATCAACCACCGGCGCCTCGCGGTGGCCATGGCGGCCATGTGGCGCGAGGTGCTGGGCGTGCAGACCGAGATCGTCAACCAGGAATGGCAGGTGTTCCTGCAGACCCGCCGCTCGCGCTTCGATACGCAGGTGTTCCGCTACGGCTGGATCGGTGACTACGACGATCCCTACACCTTTGCCGAGATCCTGGAGTCGAAGCACGGCCTCAACGACATGAGCTACGACAATCCCCGCTATGACGCGCTGCTGGCGCAGGCCGCCCGCGAGGCCGACCCGGCCGGGCGCATGCGCCTGCTCGAGGAAGCCGAGCGGATCATGCTGGACGACATGCCGATCATTCCCATGTATTACTACGTGAGCAAGAAGCTCCTGAAGCCCTGGGTGGCGGGCTACGAGGACAACATCATGGACCACCATCACAGCCGCTACTTCCGCATCCTGAAGCACTGAGCCGCCCATGCCCCGCCTGATCCTCCGCCGCTTGCTCGAAGCCATACCCACGCTGCTGGTGCTGGTCGCCGTCACCTTCTTCATGATGCGCATGGCCCCGGGCGGGCCCTTCGACAGCGAGAAGCGCCTGCCCGCGGAGGTGGAGCAGAACCTCCGGGCTGCCTATCACCTGGACGAGCCCCTGTACCAGCAGTTTGGCCGCTACCTCGGCAACCTCGCGCGCGGCGATTTCGGTCCGTCCTTCCAGTACCGCGACCGCACGGTCACCGAGCTGATCGCGAGCGGCTTTCCGGTGTCGCTCAGGCTCGGCGGCTTTGCCATGCTGATCGCCCTGTTCGCCGGCGTGAGCCTCGGCACCTTCGCCGCGCTACGCCAGAACAGGGCCGCCGATTACGCGACGATGGCTGTCGCGATGACCGGCATCTCCCTCCCGAACTTCGTGCTGGCGCCCATCCTGATACTGGTCTTCGCGGTGTATCTCGGCTGGCTGCCGGCCGGTGGGCTTGGGCAGGGCGGCGTGCGCAACCTGCTGCTGCCGGTACTGACGCTGGCCCTCACCCAGGTGGCGTACATCTCCCGCCTGACCCGGGGCAGCATGATCGAGGTGCTGCGCAGCCCCTTCATCCGCACGGCGCGCGCCCAGGGCCTGCCCACCCGCACCATCATCCTGCGCCACGCGCTCAAGCCCGCGCTGGTGCCGGTGGTGTCCTACCTAGGTCCGGCCACCGCGGGCCTCATCACCGGCTCGGTCGTGATCGAGCAGATCTTCGGCCTGCCGGGCCTCGGCCGCTACTTCGTGCAGGGCGCGCTCAACCGTGACTACACCCTCGTGCTCGGCATCGTGATCTTCTACGGCGCACTCATCATCCTGCTCAACTTCCTCGTGGACCTGGTCTACGGCTGGCTGGATCCACGGTCGCGCGCATGAGCCTCACCCCACCCCCTGCCGCAGCCGCAGACCTGAGGGAGGTCATCCCTGCAGCGCCGCGCAGCCTGTGGGCGGATGCCGCCTTTGCCCTGCGGCGCAACCGTGCCGCGCGGGTGGCAGCGGTGGTGCTGGGCGTGCTGGTGCTTCTGGTACTGCTCGGTCCGGCGCTGAGTCCCCGCGAGTTTGACAGGCCCGACTGGGACGCCATCGCGCTGCCGCCCGGAATTGCCGGCGGGCATTTCTTCGGCACCGATTCGCTGGGGCGGGATCTCTTCAGCCGCACGCTGCAGGGCGGGCGCATGTCGCTGCTGATCGGCCTCGTCTCCACCTTTGTGAGCCTCGTGATCGGCATCACCTGGGGCGCAACCGCGGGCTTCATCGGCGGCCGCGTGGACCGGGTGATGATGCGCATCGTGGATATCCTCTATGCGCTGCCCTTCATGTTTCTGGTGATCCTGCTGATGGTGCTCTTCGGCCGGCACATCGTCCTCATTTTTGTTGCCATCGGCGCCATCAACTGGCTGGACATGGCGCGCATCGTGCGCGGCCAGACGCTGGGCCTTCGCCAGCGGGAGTTCATCGAGGCGGCCCGGGTGAGCGGTGTGCCCACCCGCCGGATCATCGCGCGCCACATCGTGCCCAATCTGCTGGGCGTCGTGGTGGTGTACGTGACGCTGACCATCCCGCAGGTGATCCTCGTGGAATCCTTTCTCAGCTTCCTGGGTCTCGGCGTGCAGGAACCCATGACCTCCTGGGGCGTGATGGTGAGCGACGGCGCGCTGGAGATGGAAAACGCGCCCTGGATGCTGCTCTTCCCCGCCTCGTTCCTCGCCGTGACGCTGTTCTGCTTCAACTTCCTCGGTGACGGCCTGCGGGACGCGCTGGACCCGCGGGACCGGAGCGCCTGATGCCGGGGCTCCTGTCGGTGCAGGATCTGGCCGTGAACTTCCGCACGCGGGACGGTGCGGTGGCCGCGGTGCGCAACCTGTCCTTCGGCCTGGAAGCCGGCCAGATCCTCGGCATCGTCGGCGAGTCCGGCTCCGGCAAGACGCAGGCGGCGCTCGCCGTGCTCGGCCTGCTGGCCGACAACGGCCGGGCCACCGGCAGCATCCAGCTGGACGGCCAGGAACTGCTGGGCCGGCCCCAGCGGGAGCTCGCCCGGATCCGCGGCGCGCAGGTGGCCATGGTCTTCCAGGATCCCATGACCGCGCTCAACCCCTACCTGACCATCGGGGAGCAGATGAGCCTGGTGCTGCGCCGGCACCGGCCCGACGGCGCCGGCCGGAGCCGGAAGAGCGCGCTGGCCGAGTGCGAGCAGCTGCTGGCGGCCGTGAACATCACCGAGCCCGGGGAGCGGCTGCGCCGCTACCCCCACGAGCTCTCCGGCGGCATGCGCCAGCGGGTGATGATCGCCACCGCGCTGCTCTGCCGGCCCGCGCTGCTGATCGCCGATGAGCCCACCACCGCGCTCGACGTCACCGTGCAGGCCCAGATCCTGGCGCTGCTCGCCGAACTGCGCACCAGCTTCGGCACCGCCATCCTGCTGATCACCCACGACCTGGGTGTGGTCGCCGGGCTCTGCGACAGCGTGCTGGTCATGCACCAGGGCGAGTGCGTCGAGCGGGGCAGCGTGGACGAGGTGTTCTACGCGCCCCGCACCGGCTACACCCGGGCGCTGCTCGCCGCCGTGCCCCGGCTGGATGCGCCGGGGCCCGCCACGCCTGCCACGGCCGACCCGCCGCTGCTCACGGTGACGGATCTGGCCGTGCACTACGCCGTGCCCGGCAAGGGAGTCTTTGCCCCGGACCGCACGCTGCGGGCGCTGGATGGCGTGGCCCTCACCGTGGCCCCCGGCGAAACGCTGGGCGTGGTGGGGGAGTCCGGTTCCGGAAAGTCCACGCTGGCCCGGGCCGTGCTGCGCCTCGTGCGGCCGGAGCACGGCCGCGTGTGCCTGCTGGGCCGCGAGATTGCGGAGCTGGCCGAGCGCGACATCCGGGCATCCCGCCGGGACATGCAGCTGGTGTTCCAGGATCCCCTGGCCGCGCTGGATCCGCGCATGACCATCGGCCGCATCGTCGCCGAGCCGCTGGAGATCTTCGAGCCGGGTCTCGCGACCGCGGTGCGCAACGCCCGGGTCGACGAGGCGCTGCGGCAGGTGGGCCTCGACCCGGCCTGGGGCAACCGCTATCCCCACCAGTTTTCCGGCGGCCAGTGCCAGCGGGTGGGCATCGCCCGGGCGCTGATCCTGAAGCCGAAGCTGCTGGTCTGCGACGAGGCCGTGAGCGCGCTGGACGTGACCATCCAGGCCCAGATCGTGGAGCTGCTGCTGGAGCTGCAGGGGCGGCTCGGTCTCGCGCTGATCTTCATCGCGCACGACCTCGCCGTTGTGCGCCGGCTGTGCCACCGGGTGCTGGTGCTGTACCTCGGCCGCGCCATGGAACTCTCCACCGCCGGCACCCTCTACGACCACCCCCGCCACCCCTACACCCGGGGGCTGCTGGCCGCCGTGCCCCTGCCGGACCCCCGCAAGGAGCGCGCCCGGGGCCGCGCGCTGATCACCGGCGAGGCGCCCTCGCTGCTGGCCCCCCCGGGCGGCTGCCTCTTCCGCACCCGCTGCACCCACGCCATCGAGCGCTGTGCCGCCGAGCTGCCGGAGCTGCGGCCGGTGGCGGATGCCCTGGTCGCCTGTCACCGGGCCGGAGAGATCTGACTGACGCCAGTGGTTTAGCGGCGCACCCTGCGGCGGGGTGGCCGCTCCCGTACGGCGTCCTCCAGCGGATCAATTACGGTGAGAAAGTCGAAGCGCCGGAAGTCCCGGTCCCGGGTGTAGAGCGTAGTGATCCCGTGCTGGTGGAGCAGCGTAGCCAGATGGGTATCCGGCACCAGGTTGCCCCGGGGCTGCACCGTATCGGCGATATCCCTGTACAGGGACCAGAAACCATCCTGCTCCCCGAGCAGGCGCACATGAGGCCGGGACAGCAGGGCATCCACGTTGCCCATGGCTCCCCGGGCGTGAGCGGTCGGGTAAACACCGACGGATGAGTGACGATCCGCAGGTAGGCCATGACGGTTGTCCAGGCCAGGCAGCACAGGCTGCTGCCCTCGGCACAGCCCTGCAGAAACGCCCGGGCGCGGCCGTGCAGCGGGCCGGCCGCCAGCGCCTGGGCGAGCAACTCGGAGGCCAGCGTCCCGCGAGACTTGCCGGTGGCGGTCTGCAGCTTGCGCAGATCCCGCAGAATCGGGTCGGCTATTTCCAGGGTGGTACGCATGATGCGGTGATGCCACAGAACGACGCATCAGATGTCATCTTTCTCCGGGTACCGAGGCCTGAACGCGATAATCGCAGGGCCTTGCAGATGCCCGGAGGCGCGGGGGGTCGACGAAGCGTGGCCCTCAACTTGGTCGCCTGAAGGCCCGGAGAGTCGGCGGGGCGCCCTCGCCGCTGACTCCCCCCGGCCCGGCTCTGGACCTCATGGTATATACCCATATATCCTTACCTGATGTCCTTTCTGAGCCGAATCTGCACCGCTCTCGAAGCCGCCGGCGTGCGCTACGCGCTGGTGGGTGGCTATGCGGTGGCCCTTCACGGTGCCGTGCGGGGCACCGTGGACGTCGATGTGATCGTCCGGTGGGATGCCCGCACCCTCACGCGGGCCGAGCAGGCACTCCAGGCCCTGGGCCTGGTCTCCCGGCTGCCAATCAGCGCCGATGAGGTGTTTCGGTTCCGGGATGAGTACCTCCGCAACCGCAATCTGATTGCCTGGAATTTCTACAACCCCGGGGATCTCGCCGAGCAGCTGGACATCGTCATCTCGACAGATCTCAAGGGCAAGAAAGTGCAGACCATCACGACCGCCGACGGGCCTCTGCGCGTCCTGGCCCGCAAGGATCTCATCGCCATGAAGCGCGCCAGTGGCCGCCCCCAGGATCTTGCCGACATCGCCGCGCTGGAGCAGCTGCCGTGAGGCCGGTGCAGCACTTCACACCGGAGTACCTGGCGGAGTGCGCCCGGATGTCCCCGGATCAGATACTCCGCTTCCTCGAGGACTTTCGACGCCTGCACGGGGGAACAGCGCCGGGTGCCGGACGGGTGAAGACCCGGCTGATCAGCCTGAAGGTGCCCGAGGATCTGCTGGAGGCGTTTCGGACCAAGGCCCGGCTTACGGGCCTGCCCTACCAGACCCGGATCAAGGTGCTGATGAAAGCCTGGGTGGCGGAGGGCTGAGCGCGCCCCAGGGCGGCGTCGTACCATTCACGGGCAGCAAGTCGCCAAAGCCCTCTCTATGCGCTACTGGTGGGTGAATCAGAATCAAACCTACCGCCACGAACTTGGTGGTGGCTATCTGTGGTCACCAAAGCGCGCCAAAGGTAACCGCGTAAACCCCTTCTATGAATCAATGCGTGAGGTAAGTCCCGGCGACGTCATATTCTCGTTCACGGACACCCGAATTTCGGCAATTGGGTTCGCGCGGTCCTACTGCTACGAATCACCCAAGCCTTCCGAATTCGGGAGCGCTGGCAGCAACTGGAGCACAGTGGGGTGGAGGATCGAAGTCCGCTTTCAGGCACTGCAGAACCGCATCCGCCCGAAGGAGCATATGACGCAGCTGATCAATCTGCTCCCCGAAAAGTACTCGCCGCTGCTGCCCAACGGCAATGGCCTGCAAAGCGTCTACCTGGCTGAGGTCGGGCCCACCTTCGCTGCCGTGTTGTTCCGACTCATCGGTGCCGAGGCCAATGTTGCCCGTGAGGCGGGCTCATCTGCCACAACGGGCGATCCCCTGGCAACCAACGTAGAAACAGGGATTGATGAGTGGGAACGCCGCGTTGAGAGCGACATCCGCAATGCGCCAACGCTGAAGGAGACGGAAAAGCAGAGCCTCATTCAGGCTTGACGCGGCCAAGGGATGTTCAGGGCAAATGTGTTGTCGATAGAGCGATGCTGCCGGGTAACGCAAGTCGAAAGACCCGAGCATCTCGTTGCCAGCCATGCAAAGCCGTGGCGGGATTCAACCAACGAAGAGCGCCTGGCCGGGGAGAACGGGCTGCTACTGACGCCCAGCATTGATCATTTGTTCGACCGGGGCTTCATAGCCTTCGAGGGTAATGGACGGCTACTGGTTTCCCCGGTCGCTCACCGTCCGTCGCTGGTGAAGATGGGCATTCCGGTGGACACACCCGTGAACGTTGAGCCCTTCAGTAAAGCGCAGCGTCCCTTCCTAGAGTTTCACCAGGCGAACGTATTCCGCATGGCGCAGCGACGAGCCTACTGAGAAGCACTGGCCTTCGCGTCCGCCTTCGCCATGAAGGCCCACAGCACCACGTAGATGATGATCCCGGGTATGAAGACGCAGGCGGCGGCGGTCATGAAGAAGAACATCCGCACGAAGAGCTTGTCGAGGCCATACCACTCGGCGATGCCGCCGCAGACGCCCCACAGCACCCTGTCCCGGGACAGCTGGAATTTACGTTCTCTCAACATGTCGAAAGGCCTCCACCGTTACGGTCTGCCACGTTCTTCCGCCTAGCTGCCACTGACGCGCTGCACGCCGAGGTAGACCCCGGTGGCGTAGGAAACGACCCAGATGACCCAGATCGGTACCGCGACGGACGGAAACCGTGTCAGCCACTCCTCGCGCTTGCCGAGGACCGCAAGCGTGCCCCAGGCGGACAGCGCCATCATCAGGGCCAGTGCCAGGTAGCCGGTGATGGTGTGCAGGTCCCAGGTGATGGTCTCGACCCGCGCGCCCATGAGCTTGGTGGCCGCGGCATCGGAAAACACCGCCAGCCAGAAGATCAGCAGGGTTGCCACGGTCAGGCGCCTGGCCCGCCAGCTGCGCCAGACGGCCACGCTGTAGAGGGCCAGCGCCAGCGTGATCAGGACTACCGAGAACAGGATCAGGTTGGTCATGTTCGTGCTCCTTCAGGGCCGTTAAGCGCCTACCGCATAGCGATAAATGCGCATTGCTTTGATTTTCAGCCTGACTACCATCGGGGCCTTGCGGCCGGGCGACGCCGTGCAGGCGGCCCCGGCCCGTACCGCATCACGGAGACCGCTGGGGGTGGCAGCCATGGCCGTCGAACGCAAACCATTTCGCAGGTCCAGGAACAGGATCATTGCCGGCGTCTGCGCCGGGGTCGCCGAGTGGCTCGACTGGCGGCCGGAGGCGGGACGCATCCTGTTCATGCTGCTGGCGCTCATGAGCATTGGCGTACCGGCCCTCGTGATCTACCTGGTGCTGTGGACCATCATGCCCCCGCCCGAGTAAGCGCGCCGGGGGCCCTCTCAGACCGGTACGGGCACCTGCCGGAGCAGGGCCTTCCAGTGGTCATGCGCGGCCTCGAACTGGCGCTGCGCCTCCGCGAGCTTCTGTGCAGCCGACTTGCGCACGCCGTCCGAATAACCGGCTACGCGGCGCTGCATGCCCCCGCCGTGCTCCCGGGCCGCGGCCTCCCACATCGCCAGGTTGTGCTTCAGCTTGTCGTACTGGGCCTTGAAGGCGCCGCTGAGCCGGGTCAGTTCGGGACTCTTCTCCACGCGTGACAGCCATTCGCTGACGCGCGTGTGCTCGCCGGCGAGTTCGGCGGCCAGGATGCTGAAGTCCGAGACGCGCCTCAGGTCCGAGGCCAGCCCCACCTTCGCAAGCCCCGCAATGATCCACTTGCTGGGATCCCACTGGTACCAGCGAACGCCGTTGCGGTAGTCGGCCGCGAAGCGATGGTGGAAGTTGTGGTAGCCCTCCCCGAAGGTCAGAAAGGCAATCAGCCAGTTGTCCTTCGCGGATGCGTGGATGTCGTAGGTGGCCTTGCCGTACATGTGGCAGATCGAATTGATGAAGAAGGTGAGGTGATGAACGACGGCGATCCGCAGGCAGACGGCCAGGATGAAGGCACTGGCCAGGTAGCCCGTGGCCGCGCCGATCGCGAGTGGCGTCGCGACGCCCGCGATCAGCGCCCACCACAGGTAGTGGCGATGCTGGTGCATCACCAGCGGGTCGCGGGCCAGGTCCCTGACGTTGTCGTAGTCGTTCCTGTGCCGCCAGAACATCATCCAGCCGATGTGGGCGTAGAAAAACCCCTTCTTGATGCTGTAGGGGTCGCGGTCGGTATCCACGTAGCGGTGGTGGTCGCGGTGCTGCGACGTCCACTCCAGCGCCGATTGCTCGAAGGCCGCCGCGCCGAAGAACAGCAGCAGGAAGCGGATCACCCGGTTGGTTTTCCAGGCTCCGTGGGAGAACAGCCGGTGATAACCGACGGTGATGCTGACAGGGGTGATGACGAGAAAGAACGCGAAGAGCGCGACCTCTGCGCCGGTCAGCCCGTAGCTCGCCACGTAGAGCGGTGCGCCCACCAGCCCGACCAGCGTGGTGAAGGCGAAGAAGATGATGACGACCCAGTCGGTCTCACGTGTCGAAGTGGAAGCAGGCGTCATGAGATCCTTCCTCGAGCTGCGCGCCGGTACGGCCCCGCCTGTCCCGGGTCAGGCCGTTGCCGCCTGCCGGCGCCCGGCTGACTGGGCGGCCGTCGCACGCGGAAAGAGCGACTTGTTCTCGAGGTACATGTGTTCGCGCAGGTCGCGGTCGAACTCGCGCAGTGCCTCCAGCATCTCCACCGCCGCGGCCGGCGCGGTGTGGTTATCGGTCAGCGCCAGGAGCTGCTGCAGCGCGCGGTCGGCCCCATCGTGGTCGTTCTCCATGCAGGCCACCGGGCCGCCCACGCTGCTGCCGCAGCGCGTGTCGATCGTCGCGCCCATTGCCTGGGCGCGGATGATCGGAAACAGCGACTCCTCCTCGTGCAGCAGGTGCACCTCGAGCTCGTCGGCCAGGTCCGCAACGATCTGCTGCAGCTTTGCGAGACGCTCGTTGCCCGGCGCGGCGGCCGCGGCCGCGGCCGCGGCCGTCAGCTGGCGCAGGCGCGGCAACTGGGTGCGCAGGCCGGCGTGATAGACGGATTCAACGTGGCTGACGAAATCGGGCAGCGGCATGTTCTCGAAGGGCGTGAGGTCCAGGGGCGGGGCCTCCTCGACGAAGTTGGCCGGCGCCAGCATCATCATGATGATGTCCGGATGCAGCCCGTAGGACAGGCACAGCGCGTCGAGGGTCACGCCCTTGTCGTCACCGTCCTGGTAGAACCCGGCCGAGCGCAGCACCTTCATCAGGCCGGCGGGCCCCTGCTGCAGTTCGGCGATCGTGGTCTTGGGCGTGATATTCAACATCGCTGGTCCTCCTGATGAGAGAGTCTCCCAGAAACGCGCCGGCCGGTCATACGGGCTTTTACGCAGAGGTGGTGCTGCGGGCTGCCACGCCCGCTTTGCCCTTTTCAGCCCGACGACGGGCAGCGTAGAGTGGGCGCCCGGACGGGCCGTGTGCGCCCGCATGGCAACGGGGCAGGGGCATGACGGCTGACCGGGACGTGATCATCATTGGTGCGGGGCCCGCGGGCCTGTCGCTCGCCTGCGCGCTGGGCGATGCCGGCCTGAAGGTGACGCTCGTCGAGCAGCTGCCGCGTGCGGTGCTGGCGAGCCCCCCGCCGGACGGCCGGGACATCGCGCTGACGCATCGCGCCGAGCACATCCTGCGTACGCTCGGCATCTGGCAGCAGTTCCCGGCCGGCGCCGTCGCGCCCATCCTCAGCGCCCGCGTGCTGAACGGCACCTCGCCGTATTTCCTCGGCTTCGATACGCGCGGATCCGGCGTTGGTGAACTGGGCTTCCTCGTGCCCAATCACCAGATCCGCGAGACGGCTTTCAATGCCGCGATGGCGCGGCCCACGGTCGAGTTGCTGGACAGTGTGGGCGTGACCGGCGTGTCGTCGTCGGCGGGACAGGGCGAAGTGCGCCTTGCCGATGGCGCGGTGCTGGCCGCACCGCTCGTCGTGGCCGCGGACAGTCGCTTCTCCGAGAGCCGACGCCGCATGGGTATCGGCGCGGACATGCGCGATTTCGGCCGGGTGGTGATCGTCTGCCGGATGAGCCACGACCTGCCGCACGAGGGCATCGCCTACGAATGCTTTGGCTATCGGCGCACCCTGGCCGTGCTGCCCCTCAACGGGCAGATGGCCTCGGTGGTCATCACGCTGCCGGCCGACCAGGCCGACGACGTGCTCGGCATGCCGGTGGAGGGCTTCGAGGCCCAGGTGAAGGACGAGTTCCAGGCGCGCCTCGGCAGCATGCGCCTCGTCGGCAAACGGCACGCCTACCCGCTGGTCGCCGTCTACGCCCAGCGCTTTGTCGGACAGCGCTTTGCCCTGCTCGGCGACGCGGCGGTCGGCATGCACCCGGTCACTGCGCACGGGTTCAACTTCGGTCTGTACGGCGTTGACGCGCTGACGAGGGCCATGGGCGCTGCCCGTCTGCGCGGTGGCGACATCGGCGGCATGGACGTGCTCAGCCGCTACCAGGCGGAACACCGGCGGGTGACGCGGCCTATCTACCTGGGCACCAACGCGCTGGTCGGCCTGTTCACCAACGACGACCTGCCGGCCCGCGTGCTGCGCTCCGCCGTGCTGCGCATCGCCAACCGGCTGCCGCCGCTCAAGGCCGGTATCACCCGCCAACTGAGCGCCGTGCGGCCCGGCCTGGGCTGAGCAGGCCCTGGCGGCACAGGTTCCCGCTCAGCGCAGGCGGGGCAGCAGCTCCCGGCCGATGATGTGCAGGGCCTTGGCCGGCTCATCGTGCAGGCGCAGGGCATTCTCCGTCATGCCGGCCGCGGCAAAGCCTTTGAGCCGTGCCGCGTGGCGATCGAGGTCGCTGAGATCCCCTGCCAGGCTCAGCTCCTCGACGAGTTTGGCGACGATCCCGGGGTCAACCCCCCGGATCTCGGTGCTCTTGGTGCGAAAGGCGGTGAGAAAGGCGGACTTGTGGGCGGTTACCTCGGCGGCCTCCGCCGGCGTCAGGAAGAGCTTGTACCACTTCTCCTCGAGCCAGCCGCGCAGCATCAGTTCACGGCGCGCCTCCCCGAACGACGCCTCCCGGTCTTCCTTGACGTGGAAGGCGCAGAAATTGTTGACACGAAATCCGGCCTCGGCCCGGCCGTGACGGGCAAGCCCGGCGCGGATGTCTGCCATGCAGCGCGGCAGCAGCTGCGGGATGATGTCGCTCAGCATCGTGCCGTCGGCGAAGCGCGTCGCCATGTCCAGCATCTTTGAGCCGGTCGCTCCGGCGTAGATGATCGGCGGTGGCCCGCTGACCCAGGTCGAGCGAAAGTAGCGTGCGCTGTAGACCTGACCTGCCCACTGCACGGTCTGGCCCTGCACGGCGCGTTTCACCATCGCAACTGCCTCGCCGCAGCCGACCACGCGCTTGCCGTACTTGACGCCCAGCACGCCCGGCCACTCGCCGCCGGCGCCGATCACCACCATGCCGCGACCGCCGGAGTACTCGTTGAGGGTAGAGACGGCGTTGGCGATCTTCAGCGGGTGCATCTCGTAGGGGCTGATGACCACCGCGCCCAGCATGATCCGCCGGGTGGCAGTGGCTGCCGGCATCAGGCACATGAAGGCGTCGCGGGCGTTGGCGTAGTTCTGGGTCCACAGCCCGCGGATCCCGTAACCCTCGGCGATCTGCGCGAGTTCCGCCACCTGTGCGGGCGTGAGGTCGGCCTCGAGAATGATGTCGGTTTGCATGAGAGACGTTACCTTCTTCTGGTGTCGTACGGGCTGCCCAAAAAAAACCGCCGGTACCAGCCTTGGGGGCTGGTACCGGCGTTACTCACTCAGCTACTTCCGGAAGCTCAGGACTTGGACGAGGCGGCGTCCTTGTCCTTGGCCTCACGCTCGGCACGGTTCTTGAGGGTCGGCACCGGGTCGAGCACCCAGTTGCCGGAGGTGCGCCGGCCCGGGCTCGGAATGGCATAGGCCTTGTCGACGCCATGCCGCTTCTTGAACTCGAACCAGTCGATCCTCCAGCCCTTGTCGTCGAACTTCTTCAGCCAGTCGCGGTAGGTGGCGACGGCCAGGTCGGCCGGCATCAGCACTTCCTTGGTCGGGCTGAGCGGGGTGAGCATCGGATTCAGCTCGTTCAGGATCTGGATGTCCTGTCCGGCGATCACCTTGTTGCGCGCGTGGATGGGGCCGTCATTCTCGGGCTCCAGGATGAAGTTGCGCATGTTGAGGAAGAAGATCTTGGTCTTGCGCTCGTCCACCGGCTGCTCGAAGAAGTACTGCCGGAACATCTTGTTTTCCGTAATGGTGATATAGGTCGGCATGATGTTCGGGCCGTAGGTGCCACCGCCGGCAAAGATGTTGCTGCGGAAGGTCTTCGAGTCGCCCCAGGGGGTCGGCTTGCCGCCGGCCGTGACGTGGTCGGACTGCGGCAGGGGCGGTGAGTCGAACTCGTGCATGAACCAGAAGCCCCAGCCCTGCCGGTGATCTTCCGTCTTGTAGTCGCGGACCTTGTAGGTGTCGCGATTGACGCCCTGATGGCCGTGGGTGGGATGCACGAACTCGTTGTGGGCCGGGTCGAGGCCGTTCTCGATGGACCGCTCGTAGTAGTAGTTGACCTCGAGCACCAGCACCGAGTTGGCGCGCCAGCCGGGCTTGCCGTACTCCTCGACCTCGAGCAGCTTCGGCCGCGTGGCCTCCGGCTCGTCACCGAGGAAGGCAAACACGATGCCGTACTTCTCCTGCACCGGGTAGGAGTCGACCTTGGCGCGCGGCGGTACCTTCGTGCCGTAGCCGATCGACGGGATGTTCTTGCACTCGCCGTCACCGCCGAACTCCCAGCCGTGATACGGACAGACGATGCAGCCGTCGATGATGCGGGGCTTGCCGACCGAAGACCACGGTCCGCCCAGTGACGCCCCACGATGGGTGCAGGTGTCGCTCAACACGCGGGCCTTGCCCTCCTGATCGCGGAAGACGACCAGATCGCAGCCCAGGACGCGGACTTTCTCGGGGGTATCGGGCCCGAGGTCCTCGCTGCGGATGATGGGATACCAGAAATTTATGTACATGAAGGAGACTCCTGCTTTCGTTTTTCGGACGGCCTAAATATGGCCCTTGCACAAGCACAGGCAATAGGTACATTTACGCGCCGAGTCGCGCTGATGTACTGTTCGCACGAGTGTCTGCGCTGCAAGACGGGACCCCACGGAAATACCTGATGCAATGACGATGCTCTGCCGCTAGCGTGGTCATGGCGCGCAGCAGTCGTGGACTGGTCCCGATACCCGGTTGCCGCGTTTCTTACACCGTCTGGTCATGCAGGAAAAGTCATGCTCGAACGACTCACCGGCGCGCATCGCCTCTGGATGATGTTCTCAGGGGCCCTGCTCGCATCCGCGATCACGGTGCTGGTACTCATATGGCCGGGGCGCGATCCGGCCGTGACTGCGGATCTTGCTTCACCCGTCTGCCAGGCCTTGCACGACCGGCCGCTGCTCGGTGACGAGCGCGACCCGGAGTCTGACGCGCCGTGTCGCGCGCTGCGCACGCTCAACGAGCACGACCATGCCACTGTTCGTACGTCGGCCGATTACGACAGCCTCCTCACCCGCAAGCGGGCCCGCCTGGCCGCCACGGGCCTCCTGATCTGGGCGGCGGTCGCGGCGCTCGTCTACCTGCTCGGCTGGCTGAGTGGCCGGACGGTGCAGCAGATCATGCGGCGCCGCAAACGGGGAGGCACCTGAGATGCTAGCCGCCATCACGATCGGGACGCTCGGCGGTGCGCTGCTGGCCTTCTTCGTGTCGAAGTGGCTGCTGGGCGTGATTGCCCGCAAAGTCACGGAACATCCCCAGCGACAGACCACCATCAAGGTGTCGGGCGCGCTCTTTGCGGCCATCGCGCTGGCGCCCGCCATATTCATGTCCGTGATGGGCGGGGGCAAGATGGGCGAGCACTATGCCGTACTGGCGGCGCAGTCGCTCGGCCTCGGCGAGGGCGCCGTGCCGCTGATCCTGAGCCTGGAGATCATTGCGGCCACGACGCTCACCGTCATCATCAACGCCTGCGTCGGCGCTACCCTCGGCATCCTGATCGGGCGCGGCCTGTTCCCCGCGCGGCGCGGACAGTGATCTGAGTCAGCGAGGACCGGACCATGCCCTTTGTCGTCACCGAGAACTGCATCAACTGCAAGCACACCTACTGTGCGGACGTCTGTCCGGTGGACGCCTTCAGCGAGGGGCCGAACTTCCTGGTGATCAATCCGGAGGAGTGCATTGACTGCGCCATCTGCGTGCCCGCCTGCATCGTGGACGCGATCATGGAAGAGCAGGATGTGCCGAGGGAGCAGCACCACTTCATCCGGCTGAATGCCGAGCTGGCGGCGCTCTGGCCGCGCATCCCCCAGGGCAAGTCGCCGCCCCCCGATGCCGAGGAGTGGGATGGCGTGCGCAACAAGCTGCAGTTGCTGGAGCGCTAGCTAGCCGGCGCGGCCGCAGCGATGTGCTGACGGGCGGGCGCGGGGCGTTGCCCGCGGCCTCAGTTCGAGTAGCTGCGGCGGTCCATCAGGGCGCCGTTCTCGTCGAAGTACTCCCACAGGCCGTCCCTGAGGTTCTCCTTGAAGCTCACCCGCTTGCGCAGCTGGCCGTTCGGGTAATAGAACTCCCAGGGGCCATCGAACATGCCTTCCTTGTAGTGCCCGATGTCGCTCAGCTGGCCGTTGTCGTGGAACTTCTCGAACAGGCCATTGAGCTCGCCGTCCCGGTAGGTGAGCCGCTCCCACAGCCCGCCGCTCTCGTAGAAGCGCTCGAACTGCCCCTCCGGGAGGCCGTCCCGCGAGTGGCCCCGCAGTCGCAGGCGGCCGTTGTCGTAGAAGCGCTCCCAGGGACCATCCAGCTCGCCATCCTTGTAGGTGCCCCGGAAGGCGACCTGGCCGTTCTCGTGGTAGAAGACCCAGGGGCCATGCTCCTTGCCGTTCTTCCACGCGCCGCGGAACTCCGGGTTGCCGTTCTCGTAGTGCCACTCCGCCGGCCCGTCGGGTCGGCGGGGCTTGGTGAAGAACCGGTGAATGATAAAGAACAGCTTTATCACGACGTACTCCAGTCACCCTAGCGTTTCAGGATACCGTTCCTGTAGGTGCCTTTTTCCTTCAGCTCCCCGGTGTCATCGTAGAGCTCATAGGGGCCCTCGAGCACGCCGGCCTGGAAGGTACCGCTGGTCTTCAGGCGCCCATTGTCGTAGAAGGACTCGTAGGGACCGTGCCGTTTGCCCTCGAGGTAGTATTCCCGGATCTTGAGCTGGCCGTTCGGGTACCACGACTCCATCAGCCCTTCGGCCTTGTCCTTGCCGTAGGTGGCCCGCTGCTCCAGCTGGCCGTTGCTGAAGTAGCGGCACCAGGGGCCGTCCCGCAGGCCGTCGGCAAAACTGCCGCTGGCCTCCAGCTGACCGTTTTCGTGAAAGGACTCATAGGGACCGTCCCGTTTGTCCTCACGGTGGGTTCCCCGCGAGCGCATCTGGCCGTTCTTGTAGTAAACCTCGAAGGGCCCTTCCCGGCGGCCCTCCCGGAAGCTGCCCCGGGAGCGCAGCTGCCCGTTGTCATGAAACATCTGCCACGGCCCGTCCTTCTTGCCGCGGCTGAACACCTGGCTCTCGCGCAGGCTGCCGTTCCTGTGGAACGACTCATGGAGGCCATCCATGACACCGTCGCTGTAGCTGCCCCGGTACTCCGGCTGTCCGCTGTCATAGAAGCCCTCGTGCAGGCCCACCCGCCGTCCGTCCACGAACTCACCGCGGAATTCCAGCCGGCCGTTCCTGTGGTAGAGCTCGCGCAGGCCATCCGAGCGCACCGAGCCCGGTTTGGCCTTGAGCCATGAAAACATCCTGCCCTCCTGTGCCGTCCATTGCCCTTTGGCTGCCCTGCTCCCGCAGTGCAGGAGTACCGGCCCGGGCCGTCTGATTCTTGGGACGAGCACGCTCCCGGTCAAGAGAACATGCCGCAGCCGGCGCCGGACGGCCGGTCAGGCGGCACGGTGCCCGGGGAACCCGGCCCAACACGCCTGGAAGGCGCCCCGGATAAGGGTTTTTCCCACGGAATGCGCGGCTTTTTTAGGTAAAAGCACCTATTGGCTGCCGGCTTTGCCCGGGACCACACTCCTTCCCGGGCCAGTGCCATCACGGCTGGCCCGGGGGTGGTCCGCCAGAGTGGAAGGCCTCTGTTGGCGATTGTAAAGGGAGCCAGAGAGCATGAACGCAAATATAGGTACCGGTTCAGGCAGCGCAGGCCAGTCAAACCTGGCGATGTGGTTGCTGAACAAGAAAAATTGGTTTACGCATTTCCTCATTGTCGCCGCGATCAGCGTCGCGGGACTGGTCTTCCTCGGCAGGGAGACCTACACCGGTGCTCCGCCGCTGGTCGACTACGTCACCCAGACCGGCGAGACCTTCATTACCGAGCAGCAGATCAAGCGCGGTAAGGAGATCTTCCACCTCCGCGGCCTGATGGCCTACGGTGCCTTCTGGGGCGACGGCGCCGACCGCGGTCCTGACTTCACCGCCGAGGCCCTGCACCGCACCGTGGTGTCCATGCGCGCCTACTACGAGCAGGAACTGATCGATCGCGGTCAGGAGATCACCGGCTACGAGAAGGACGCCATAGCCCAGCGCGTGATCCGCGAGCTGCACAACAACACCTATGACGAGGCAGCCGGGACCATCGTGCTCAATCCGGCGCAGATCCAGGCGTTCGAGGAACTCAACGTTCACTACACCCGGATGTTCACCGATCCCACCTACAAGGATCGCATGGACCCCGTGAACCAGGTGAGTGGTGAGGAGAACCTCCGGGCCCTGACCGCCTTCTTCTACTGGGGTGGCTGGGTTGCCGCGGCCAATCGTCCGGGCAAGGACTACAGCTACACGCATAACTGGCCCTACGACCCGGACGCGGGCAATTTCGCCACGACCGATACTTTCCTGTGGACCTTCATCTCGATCTTCGCCCTCTGGATAGGCATCAGCGTGGTGCTCTACGTCTACGGGCAGATGAAGGAGCAGCCCGTCGACGTGTTCGAGGCGAGCAACGGGGTGAACGGCCATTCGCTGACCACCTCCGACCTCGAGAACAACTACGTGCGGCCCACGCAGCGCGCCACCTACAAGTTCTTTGCGCTGGCGGTCCTCGTGTTTGGTCTCCAGGTGCTGGCCGGCATCATCAGCGCGACGGACTTCGTCCGTCCCTTCGGCATCAACCTGAACGAGCTCATCCCGTTCACCGTGTCACGCAGCTACCACACGCTGCTGCAGATCTTCTGGTTCTTCATGTGCTGGGTGGGCTATACGGTCTTCTTCCTGCCTCGCCTTGCCAAGGTGCCTACCGGCCAGAAGTTCCTGATCAACCTGCTGTTCTTCGCCTGCTGCGTCGTGGCCGTGGGTGCGGTGACCGGTATCTATGTCGGCCAGCGCGGGTGGATCAATGACACGCTGTCCTACTGGTTCGGCAGCCAGGGCTGGGAGTTCATCGAGCTGGGCCGCTTCTTCCAGCTGCTCCTGCTGGCAGCGTTCACGCTCTGGATCTACATCATCTACCGCGCTGTGAAGCCCTGGCTGAACAAGCGGAATGTGTGGTCCGTGCCGTCCTGGCTGCTCTACGGCAGTGGCGTGATGGTGCTGTTCCTGTTCTTCGGCGTGCTGATGACCCCGGAGGACAACTTCGCCATCTCCGACTACTGGCGCTGGATGGTTGTGCACATGTGGGTGGAGGTCACCTTCGAGGTGTTCACCACCGTCATCGTCGCCTACCTCCTGGTGCAGATGGGCCTGGTCACCCGGCTGATGGCCGAGCGGATCATCTTCCTGGCCGTGATGCTCTTCTTCGTCACTGCGCTCAACGGTATTTCGCACAACTTCTACTGGATTGCGAAGCCGACGGGCATCATCGCGGTCGGAAGCGTGTTCTCCACCCTGCAGGTGCTGCCGCTGCTGCTCCTGACGCTGGACGCCTGGCAGATGCGCCAGGAAGGCGGCCGCGCGGAGCAGTTCCGCGTGCAGGGCAAGCAGGTCGTGGTCATGGAAGGCGTCTGGCTGTTCATCCTCGCGGTGAACTTCTGGAACATCTTCGGTGCGGGCGTCTTCGGCTCGCTCATCACCCTGCCGCTCGTCAACTACTACGAGCACGCCACCTACATGACCGGCAACCACGCGCATGCCGCCATGTTCGGGGTGAAGGGTAATGTGGCCATCGCCGGCATGCTCTTCTGCTGCCAGCATCTGTTCTCCAAGGCTGCCTGGAACGCCAAGCTGATCCGCCAGATCTTCTGGTCCTTCCAGATCGGCCTCGGGCTCATGATGTTCCTGGATCTGTTCCCGGTCGGTCTGTACCAGATCTGGCTGGTCGTCCAGGAGGGCTTCTGGTATGCCCGGACCACCGAGGTGCTGACGGGTCCCGTCTTCTCGACCCTGACCTACCTGCGGACGATCGGTGGAGCGGTCTTCGTGTTCGGCGGACTCCTGCCCCTGATCTGGTTCGTCCTCTCGCGCGGGACCCGCCTCAACCGCGAGGTTGATGTGGAGACCAACGAGTGGGCTGACTACCAGAAGGAGTACGGCAAGGAGCTGGGCAAGGAGTGGTCGGCTCAGGAGGAGCCGAAGATCTGAGGCTGACGAGGGGCCGGGCAGTCCTGTAGAGGGGACTGTCCGGCCCAACCCCTGAAGGCTCTGGCTAGCGGCGGGCCGCGATCGGAACCAGCAATGGTTCTGGCCGCGGCCCGACTGCTTTTCGGCATGTGGTATACCGCTGGCTGGAGCGGGGGATCGCGCCCGGCCCGGACAGCCCTGTGGCGGTTGGAACTATGCACGTCCTGTTGCGCGCCTTTGAGCCCTGGCGACTCTTCTTTCCTTCCGCACTGCTGCTGGCACCGCTCAACGTGCTCTTGTGGCTGGCCACCCGCGCCGGCCTGATCGCGCCACCCGGCATCGACTCCGCGGCCTGGCACGCGCGGGAAATGCTCTTTGGCTACGGCTTTGCCGTGATTGCCGGCTATCTCCTGAAGGCCATGCCGCTGGCCCTGGTGCTGCTGCTGTGGCTTGCCTGGCTGGCCGGCCGGATCCTGTGGCTGGTCACGCCCGGGCTGTTTGCGGGCTGGCTCGAGCTGCTGGTTGGCGGTGCTTTCCCGCTGCTGCTGGCCGTGCTCGGCGTGCAGCGCTTTGCGGTGATCAAGCGCGCGCGCAATCTGGCCTTTCCGCTCGTCATGGTGGCGCTCGGCATCGCCGGCATCGCCGCCTACTCCCTCAGGGCCGGCATGCCGCTGCCGCCCCACCGCAGCCCGACGGTGCTGGCGGTCTATGTGATTGCGCTCCTCATCATGATCATGGGCGGGCGGCTGGTGCCCACGGCCACGATCGGCCTCCTGCGGGCCGCGGGCCGCGAGTTCAGGATCCCGCCCCGGCCGCTGCTCGAGCTCGCCACCGTTGTCGGCATGCTGGCCCTGCTGGCGCTGGACGGCTTTGGCCCACCGGCGGCGGCGGGCCTGGTGGCCCTGGCGGTGGCTGGCATCCTCGTCAGCCAGATCAGGCGCTGGTCGACGCGCCTCGCGGTTCGCGACATGGAGGTCTGGCCGCTGCATCTGGGCTTCCTGTGGCTGACGGCCGGCTGCGGCCTCATCGGTCTCGAGCGTCTCGGCCTCATTGCGCCGTCCGGTACCGGGACGCTGCACGCGCTGGCCGCCGGCGGCATCGGCACGGTGACCCTGGTCATGATCATCCGGGTCACCCGCTACCGCGCGGGGATGTCCGGTCGTTCGGTGACCTGGTTTCATGCCGCGCAGGCCACCCTGGCGCTGGCAATCCTGTTGCGCGTCGCCGGCGGCTGGCTCTGGCCCTCGCAGGCGGAATTGATGCTGTGGCTCTCGGCCGCGGCCTGGACGCTGGCCTACGCGGGCACCGCAACCCTGCTGATCCCGATGGCGGTCCGCCCGGCGCGCAGCCACGGCGCGTGACAGCGGTGATCCCGCGACCGGCATAGGGACTTGTCACGATGCCCGCGGTCAGGGCGGGCGGGCTAAGGTCGCCGGGCGGGTCGTGTCCCGCTGAGGTGGCAGGGGTCCCGATGAGCACACCGCGCAATCCGGCCGACGACTTCGAGGTCGTTGCGCCCAAGGACAATTTCTACCAGACCAGCGCTTTCATTCCCATGTCCTTCGCGCTGGTGACCACGATGTACGAATCCGGCGAGTCCGGCGCGGGTCCGCACGCACTGTGCTACCCCTTTGGCATCACCCACCCGCACTCGATGATGCTGATCAGCCGCGGCAGCAGCGGTACCGCCGCCAACATCCGGCGTACCGGCCAGTGTGCGCTCAATTATGTGGAGTTCGACCGCGAGCGGCTGCAGGGCATTGCCACGCTCGGCTATCCCGGGCAGGCGCTCGTGAAGAAGCAGTCCGCCAACCCCTATCCGCTCACGGCGTCACCGCCGGGGCTTGCGGGCTTCCGGCCCCAGATCGTTGCCGATGCCTGCCAGGTGTTCGAATGCACCTGGGACCGCTCGATCAGGATTGACGAGCAACTCGGCGATGAGGGGCCGAACAGCGCCGCGCACTTCGTGCTGCGCATCGACCGGATCCTGATGCGCAGGAACTTCGTTGCCGGCATCAGCGACGGCAGCATCATGCCGCATCTGCCGATCTTTCTCGGCTTTCGCACCGGCGGCAACTTCTGGTTCAACGAGCCGGGCAAGCCCTTCCCGGTGCCTATCCCGAAGGTCGAGGGCCGGGAACTGCAGTCCCTCGTCTACCTCGCCAACCGCATCGATACGACGATCCGCTTCACCGACGCGGCCTGCGGCCGCCTGACCGGAGTGCCCGCGCCCTTCATCAAGGACGTGCTGGAGGCAATCGTGGCGATCGCCCGGCAGGAGGGCATCCAGCTGATCGACGTGCCGGAACTGGACCGGATCAACGCCCGGCGGCAGCAGTAACGCCCGGCTGCCTCAGGGCACCACCACGTCGAAGGTGGCCTCCACGCGCGTTTCGAGGCCGATCTCACCGGGGCTGTAGCTTTCGGCAGCGCCCGCGTCCGCAGCCATGGCAGCGACCCGCATCCTGGGCATCGGCATCGGTGGTGCCGATGCCTGGCCCGCCGTGAGCGTGCGCAGCGGTCCGAGGGTGACACCGAGCGTCTCGGCGATGCGCTGGGCGTTGGCCCGCGCATCGGCGGCGGCGGCCGCCAGTGCATCGCGGCTCAGGGCCTTGCGCCGGCTGCTGTCAAAGGCCGGGGGCGATACCTCGTTGACGCCGGCATCAATGGCGCCCTCGATCAGCTCGCCGAGGCGGTCGAGGTTGCTGAGCTCCACCTCGAGCTGCCGCTGCACGAAGTAGCCGGTGAAGATCTGCCGGTTGTCCTTCGGATCCCAGCGGTACTCGGGCTGTATGGTGAGGCCGGACGAGCGCACCTTGGCCTCGGGGATGCCGAGGCGCTTGCACAGCGCGAGAAAGCGCTGGGAGACCTGTACCGTTGCATCCCGCGCGGTTTTCATGATCGGGTCCCGCTGCTGGACGGCGAAGGACAGCCGGGCGATGTCAGGCTGGATGTCCAGCGTCCCCGTGCCGGAGACGGAGAGGGTCCGGGAAAGGTCGTCGGGCCGCGCGGGCCCGGACAGGAGAAGCACGAGGGCGGCCAGCCACAGGGTCCTGGTCTGCATGGGGAAGGTCTCCGTGGTGCGGGGCGTGGTCAGGCGATGGCCGGGAAAGGATCCGGAACACCATGAGCGGTCTGGAATTCGGGGCGTCGTCTGACTACCATAGCCGCCCGCAGGAAGGGCTTCAACAGCACGCCCCGGACCCCAGAGCGCACCCGCCGGGTGCGCCCGGCCGCCCTGACCTTGACCCGAGGCACACAGACCATGCAGAAGACACTGGCGGCAACCCTGATCACTCTCGTCGCCCTCGCGGGCAGCGCCGGCCATGCCGAGGACGGTGCGGCAACCCCGGACATCAAGCGGGGCGCCATGCTGGCGGATACGTGCATGGGCTGTCACGGGATTCCGGGTTACCGCAATGCCTATCCGTCCTTCCGGGTGCCCAAGCTCGGCGGCCAGCACCCCGAGTACATCGTGATTGCGCTGCAGGGTTACCAGAACCAGACGCGCCCTCATGACACCATGCACGCCCAGGCGGTCAGCCTGAGCGAGCAGGACATGCGCAATATCGCGGCCTTCTTCGCCAGCGAGGGCGCCGTCGAACCTGCCGCCAATCTGCCGGCTGCCCCGGAAAAGGCTGCCACCTGCGCGGCCTGTCATGGCGAGGGAGGCGTGAGCGTGGCCCCCAACTGGCCGATCCTGGCCGGCCAGCACCGCGACTACCTCGAGCATGCGCTGCATCAGTACAAGGCAGGCGAGCGCAAGGACCCCATCATGGGCAGCCAGGCCCTGATGCTCGACGAAAAGGACATCCGGGAACTGGCCGCCTGGTTCGCGGCCCGTCCGGGCCTGTTCACCGTCCACTACAGCAAGAAATAAGCCCTCCCCGGGAGATGCGCGGGCCATGCCGTCATTCACTGCCCTGCGCGTCCATCAGACCGGGGCCGGTACCGTTGCGCGCCTTGAAACGCTGAGCCTCGACGACCTGTCCCCGGGCAACGTGGTGATCCGGGGGGAATACTCCAGCATCAACTACAAGGATGCCCTGGCGATCACCGGCAAGGGCCGTATCCTGCGCCGTTTTCCGCTGGTGGCCGGGGTGGACATTGCCGGCACCGTGGTGAGTTCGGGGGATGCGCGCTTCCGGCCCGGCGACCCGGTGGCGGTGCACGGCTGCGGTCTCAGCGAGACCCATGACGGCGGCTTCAGCGAGTATGCCCGCGTACCCGGCGACTGGGTCAACCCGCTGCCGCCCGGCATGGATGCCCGGGCCGCCATGAGCCTGGGCACGGCGGGTTTCACCGCCGGGCTCGCGATTCACCGGCTGGAGCAGGTGGGCCAGGTGCCGGAACTGGGGCCGATCGCGGTGACCGGCGCCACCGGCGGCGTGGGCAGCTTCGCCATCGCGATGCTGGCGGGTCTCGGCTACCCGGTGACGGCGGTCACCGGCAAGGCCACCGCAGATGACTACCTGAAGGCGCGCGGCGCCACGGACATCTTCCACCTGCAGGGCGCGACACTGGGCACGAAGCCGCTCGAGCGCCCGCTCTGGGGCGGCGCCATCGACAACCTGGGCGGCGACACCCTCGCCTGGCTGACCCGCACCACCGTGCCCCTGGGCAACATCGCGAGCGTCGGGCTCGCACAGGGCCACGAACTGCACACCACGGTGATGCCCTTCATACTGCGGGGCGTCTCCGTGCTCGGCATCAACTCGGTGGAGGTGCCGGGCCGGCTGCGGGCCGAGGTCTGGCGGCGCCTGGCCGGCGATCTGAAGATCGATGACCCCGGGGTGATTGCCAGCCGGGAAGTCGGGCTGGCCGATGTGCCGGATGTGGTGAACGACTGGGTCGAGGGCCGCGTCACAGGGCGTTGCCTGGTGCGGCTGACGTAGGCCGTTGACCGCCCCCGAGGCAGCATTGCGCGCGGGACTGCCTGCGCTCGGCGTGCCTGCCACCGAGGCGCTGGTGGCGCGCTTCGCCGGCTTTATTGGCTTGCTCGCCCGATGGAACCAGGCCTATAACCTCACCAGCATCCGGGAGCCTGGCGAGATGGCGCCGCTGCACATCCTCGATTCGCTCACCGCGCGGCCCTGGCTTTCGGGGGAGCGGATCCTGGATGTGGGCGCGGGGGCCGGGCTGCCGGGCATACCCCTGGCGCTCACCGAACCGGGGCGCCGGTTCACCCTGGTGGACGCCACGCTGAAGAAAGTGCTGTTCATGCGCCAGGCGATCGGCGAACTGAAGATTGAAAATGCCCGCGCCGAGCAGGCGCGCATCGAGGACTTTGTGCCGGTGGAACGCTTCGACACGGTGATTTGCCGGGCCTTTGCGGCCCTGGCCGATTTCGTCAGGGACGCCGGGCACCTGGCCGTCCCCGGCGGCCGGCTGGTGGCCATGAAGGGGCGCCTGCCGTCCGGCGAGATCGCTGCCCTCCCTGCGGACTGGCAGGTCGAGAGCGTCAACCGGGTGCAGGTGCCCGGCCTCGACGTGGAGCGGCACATCGTGGTGGTCACCCGGGCATGAGCCGCGTCATCGCCGTCACCAACCAGAAGGGAGGCGTGGGCAAAACCACCACGGCCGTCAACCTGGCCGCGTCGCTGGCCGCCCTGGACAAGCGCGTGCTGCTGGTGGACCTCGATCCCCAGGGCAACGCCACCACCGGCTGCGGCGTGGACAAGCAGACCCTCGACGCGACCACCTGCGAGGTGCTGCTTGGCGAGGCCAAGGCCCTGGACGCCATCCTGCCCGTGACCGGTGCCGGTTTCGCGCTGCTGCCGGCCAACTCGGATCTCACTGCCGCCGAGGTGCGGCTGCTGCAGGAGATCGGCCGGGAGCTGCGCCTGCGCAAGGCCCTGGAGCCGGTGCGCGGCCTCTACGATTTCGTGCTCATCGACTGCCCGCCGACCATCAACATGCTCACCCTCAACGCGCTGACCGCGGCGGACGGCGTGCTGATACCGATCCAGTGCGAGTACTACGCGCTGGAGGGGCTGTCGTCCCTGCTGGAGACGGTGAAGCAGGTGCGCAACACGGTGAACCCGGCCCTCAACATCGAGGGCCTGCTGCGCACCATGTATGACCCGCGCAACCGTCTGGCCACGGACGTGTCGGCCGAGCTGCTGAAGCTGTTCCGGGACAAGGTCTACGCCACGATGATTCCCCGCAATGTGCGCCTCGCCGAGGCGCCGGGCTTTGGCCTGCCGGCGCTCCAGCACGACCGGGGTTCCCGGGGCGCCCAGGCCTACCTCGAGCTGGCGGCAGAGGTGGCCGGCGCCCGGCCGCTGCCCGCGGCCGCTGCCCCGGCCGATCCGGTCCCACCCGGGCCGGGGGTATCAGGCTAGAATCGCCGCCTCCCCCGCGGGCAGGTGCAGGACGGCATGGTGGCGAAGCGAACCGGGCTTGGACGCGGTCTTGAGGCGCTGCTGGGCCCGACCCCGGCCGCGCCGGTTCCCGCGGCGGCCCCTGCTGCGGCGGTTGCCGAGGCCACCCGCACGCTGCCGGTGGACCTGCTGGTCCGGGGCGTGTACCAGCCCCGTCACGACATGCACGCGGAATCCCTGGAGGATCTGGCGCAGTCCATCCGGGCCCAGGGCGTGATCCAGCCCATACTGGTCCGGCCGCTGCCGCAGCCGGGTCCCGGGGGCAGCACCCGTTACGAGATCATTGCCGGCGAGCGGCGCTGGCGGGCGGCCCAGATGGCGGGCCTGCAGGACGTGCCGGTGGTGGTCCGGGAGGTGCCGGACTCGGCCGCCATCGCCATGGCGCTGATCGAGAACATCCAGCGCGAAGACCTGAATCCGCTCGAGGAGGCTCTGGCCATCCGCCGGCTGATCGACGAGTTCGGCCTCACCCACGAGGACGCGGCCGACGCCATCGGCCGGTCCCGGGTCGCGGTGTCCAACCTGCTGCGGCTGATGCAGCTCGGCGAGGTGGCCAGGGATCTCCTGGAAAAACGGGCCATCGAGATGGGTCATGCCCGCGCGCTCCTCGGCCTCGGCGATCCGCGGATGCAGGCCGAAGTAGCCCGCCTGGTGGCCACCAAAGGTCTGTCGGTGCGCGAGACCGAGCGGCTCGTCAGGCGCATGCTCGATGGTCCCGGCAAGGCCAGCGCCCCGCAGCCGGCCCGGTCCCGGGATCCCGACGTGCGGCGCCTCGAGAACGAGCTGGCCGAAAAACTGGGCGCCCGCGTGGTCATCCAGCACGGCCGCGGCGGCAAGGGCCGGCTGGTGGTGGCCTACGGCAGCCTGGACGAACTCGAAGGCATCCTCGCCCACATCCGGTAGGCTTGATTGCACGACGCAAGATGAATAAACTTCCGCGGCTCGACGCCGCCCTCCAACGGTTCGCCGGCGGGCAGTCGCCGTGAAGTATCCCCTTGCAGGCATTTCGATTCTTGCGCCGGGCCGCCTGGCGGCTCGCCAGCTGGCAGTGCGCTGTCACCGTGGTGATAGCGGCCGGGGCAGGGCTGATCAGCGGGTCGGCAGGGGCATGGTCGGCGCTGCTCGGTGGTGGCATCGGAATCATCGCGGGCCTTTATCAGGCGCTGCGCATGTTCCGGGTGAGTGCAGCTGACGATCCGGCCCGGTTTTACCGCGGGGTCTGGGTCAGCGAAGTGGTGAAGATCCTCCTCACGGTGGCGCTCTTCATCTTCGTGATCAGGGTCCTCGGGCCGCAGTTCGGCGCCATGATCGTGGCTTACGCCGCCACCTTCATTGCCTACTGGGCGGCGCTGGGTACCGGCTACCCGTGGTTGCCGGCCGGTACGACGCCGGCCGGTCCGGGCGATGAATTGAACGCAGGCGACCCCTCCGGGGAAAGGCGAGACGGCAGGTAGCGAATGTCAGCAGCAGGCGAAAAGACCTCCGCCGAATACATCCAGCATCACCTGACGCACCTGCAGGTCTGCAAGGATGACAGCGGCGCCTGGGTCTGGAACCACTGTTCCGGCAACTTCTTTGCCGTCAATGTCGACTCCATGGTGGTGGCTCTCGTGCTGGCCCTGTTCCTGGGCTGGCTCTTCCGGCGGGTTGCGGTCAATGCCACCGCCGGGCGGCCGGGTCGCATGCAGGCCTTCATCGAACTGGTGGTGGACTTCGTGGACGGCAGCGTCCGCAGCACCTTCAACGGCAAGAGCAGCCTGATTGCGCCGCTCGCGCTCACCATCGTCACCTGGGTCTTCATGATGAACCTCATGGACCTGATCCCGGTGGACTGGCTGCCGCTGGCCTTCGAGTCGACCGGCACCGCGGAATACCTGCGCGTAGTACCCACGGCGGACGTCAACGTCACCTTCGGCATGTCCCTGTCAGTCTTTGCGCTGATTCTTTTCTACAGCTTCCAGAAGAAGGGCGTCGGGGGCTTTGCGGCCGAACTGACCATGAGCCCGCTCAACCCCAGGGCGCTCGGGGTGCCGGTGGTGCTGTGGCCGCTGGTCATGGCCTTCAACTTCCTGCTCGAGAGCGTGGCACTGCTCGCCAAGCCGCTGTCGCTGGCGCTGCGGCTGTTCGGCAACATGTACGCGGGCGAGCTGATGTTCATCCTGATCGCCCTGATCGGCATCTACCAGCTGCCGCTGCACTTCGGCTGGGCGGTCTTCCACATACTGATCATTACCCTGCAGGCCTATATCTTCATGATGCTGACCATCGTGTACCTGAGCCAGGCCCACGAGCATCACTGAGCAATCGCTGTTTTTACCAACACTTCGGCATTTAGGAGTACCCGATGGAAACTGTTATTGGCTTTACCGCGATCGCTGTGGCGATCCTGATCGGTCTCGGCGCGCTCGGCGTCGGTATCGGCATGGGCCTCCTCGGCGGCCGGTTCCTGGAGGGCTGCGCCCGCCAGCCTGAGCTCGCCAACATGCTCCAGACCAAGATGTTCCTGGTGGTGGCACTGCTGGACGCGGTGGCCATGATCGGCGTCGGTATCGCCCTGTTCTTCGCCTTCGCCAATCCGTTCATCGGCCAGCTGCAGACGGCTGCTGGTGGCTGAATGAGCTCGGGACAGGCCGGTCCGGCCTAGCCCCGAACCAAGGTCAGGAGTCGCACGGTGGATATCAACCTCACATTGATCGGCCAGTCCATTGCCATGGCCGTGTTCGTCTGGTTCTGCATGAAGTACGTGTGGCCGCCGCTGCTCGGCATCATCGAGGAGCGCCAGGCGAAGATCGCTGACGGCCTGGCGGCCGCCGACCGCGGTGCCCGCTCGCTGGAAGACGCGCGGGGGAAAATCGCCGCGCAGATGGACGAGGCCCGCGCCCAGGCCCGGCAGATCATCGACCAGGCCCAGTCCCGCGCGAACGGCATCGTGGACGAGGCCCGCGCCGGAGCTACCCAGGAGCGCGACCGCATCATTCAGTCCGCCCAGGCCGAAGTGGACCAGCAGGTCAACCGGGCCCGGGATGAGCTCCGTGCCCAGGTGGCGGCCATTGCCGTGGCAGGCGCCGAGAAGATCCTGGCCCGGGAGATCGATCCCCGCGCCCACCAGGAACTGCTCGACAAGCTCGCAGCGCAGATCTGAAGGCAGTCCCGAAAGTGGCAGAACACGGCACAACGGCCCGACCCTACGCGCAGGCGGTATTCGAGATCGCCCGCACGGATAACGAGCTCCCGGCCTGGTCCGCGCTTCTCGAGATGGCGGCCGGCATTGCCGTCTCGCCGGACGCGGCGCGCCTCCTGGCCACGCCGGGCGCCGACCTCGCGGGTTTCGCCGGGGCGCTGGCCGACATCTGCCGTGAAAAGCTGCCCGGTTCGCCGCTCCTGAAGGAAGGCGGCCGGTCGGTGGGTGCGGGCTTTCTGAAGGTGCTGGCCGAGAACCAGCGGCTCGGCGCGCTGCCGGAGATCTATGCCCGCTACCAGACGCTCCGTGCCGAAGCGGAGCGGACGCTGGATGTGGTGCTGACCTCGGCGGCGGACGTCAGCGAGGGGCAGAAGAACAGTATCGTCGAGTCGCTCAGCAAGCGCTTCGCGCGACAGGTCCGGCTCACCGTGCAGCTGGATCCGACGCTTATCGGTGGCGCCCGCCTGCAGGTGGGTGACCGGGTGATTGACGGCTCGGTACGCACCGGCCTGGACAAACTGGCAACCGCACTGCGCGCCTGAGTCGCAGGCAACGCAGGGCAGAGGAACGACAATGGCACTTAAAGCCTCCGAGATCAGCGAGCTGCTCAAGCAGCGCATCAAGAACTTCGAAGGCGCCGCCGAGGCGCGCGACGTGGGCACGGTGATCGCCGTGACCGACGGCATCTGCCGCATTCACGGCCTGGCCGATGCCCAGTACGGTGAAATGCTGGAGTTCCCCGGCAACACTTTCGGCCTCGCCCTGAATCTCGAGCGGGATTCAGTGGGCGCGGTAGTCCTTGGCGACTACAAGCACATCTCCGAAGGCAACCAGGTGAAGACCACCGGCCGCATCCTCGAGGTGCCGGTGGGCGAGGGCCTGCTGGGCCGGGTCGTCAATCCGCTGGGCGAGCCCATCGACGGCAAGGGTCCGATCAACGCCAGCAAACAGTCACCGATCGAGAAGGTTGCGCCGGGTGTCATCACGCGGCAGTCGGTCGACCAGCCGGTGCAGACCGGCCTCAAGGCCATCGACGCGATGGTGCCTGTCGGCCGCGGACAGCGCGAGCTGATCATCGGTGACCGGCAGACCGGCAAGACGGCCGTGGCGGTCGACGCCATCATCAACCAGAAGGGCACGGGCATTAAGTGCATCTACGTGGCGATCGGGCAGAAGGCCTCGTCGGTTGCCAACGTGGTGCGCAAGCTCGAGGAATTCGGCGCGATGGACCACACCATCGTCGTGGCCGCCACCGCCGCCGACTCGCCGGCCACCTGGTACCTGGCGCCATACGCCGGCTGTGCCATGGGCGAGTACTTCCGCGACAAGGGCGAGGACGCACTGATCATCTACGACGACCTCACCAAGCAGGCCTGGGCCTACCGTCAGATCTCCCTGCTGCTGCGTCGCCCGCCGGGTCGCGAGGCCTACCCGGGCGACGTGTTCTACCTGCACTCCCGCCTGCTGGAGCGGGCTGCCCGCGTCAACGCGGAGTACGTCGAGAAGGCCACCGGCGGCAAGGTAAAGGGCCGGACGGGATCGCTGACGGCCCTGCCGATCATCGAGACCCAGGCCGGCGACGTGTCGGCTTTCGTGCCCACCAACGTGATCTCGATCACCGACGGCCAGATCTACCTGGAGACCGACCTCTTCAACGCCGGCATCCGGCCCGCCATCAACGCCGGCCTGTCGGTGTCGCGCGTGGGCGGCGCCGCCCAGACCAAGGCCATCAAGAAGCTCGGCGGCGGCGTTCGCCTGGCGCTCGCGCAGTACCGTGAGCTGGCGGCCTTTGCGCAGTTCGCCTCCGATCTCGATGAGGCCACCCGCAAGCAGCTCGAGCGCGGCCAGCGCGTGACCGAGCTGATGAAGCAGAAGCAGTACTCGCCGCTGTCGGTCGGCCTGATGGCGCTGTCGCTGTATGCCGTCAATGAGGGCTACATCGACGATGTGCCGGCCAAGTCGGTTGTCGCCTACGAAACGGCCCTGCACGCCCACGCGACCGGCAAGTTCGGCGCCGTTATCGATGCCATCAGTGCCAAGGGTGACTACAACGACGAGGTTGCCGGGCAGCTGAAGAAGATCTGCGAAGACTTCCGGCAGAGCGGCACCTACTGAGCAGTCCCGGGAACGCCTGAGGGTTACATTACATGGCCGGCGCCAAGGAAATCCGCACCAAGATCAAGAGCGTGAAGAGCACGCAGAAGATCACCAAGGCCATGGAGAAGGTGGCGGCGAGCAAGCTGCGCCGAACGCAGCAGCGCATGCTGGCGGCCCGGCCCTACGCGGACAAGATCCGCCAGGTCGTCGGCAACCTCTTCCAGGCCAACCCGGAATACCGGCATCCCTTCCTGGTGTCCCGCGACATCAGGCGCGTCGGATATATCGTGATCAGCACCGACCGCGGGCTCTGCGGCGGGCTCAACGTGAACGAGTTCCGCAAGCTGATCCCCGAGCTGCGCCAGTGGGAAGGCAAGGGCGTCGAGGCGGATCTCTGCCTGGTCGGCTCCAAGGCCGTCCAGTTCTTCCGGCGCCTCAAGGTGAACGTGGTCGCCGCTACGGTGAACCTCGGGGAGAATCCCCACATCGCCTCCCTGATCGGCGGCATCACCGTGATGCTGGACGCCTACAAGGAGGGCCGGATCGACCGGCTCTACCTGGTCTACAACGACTTCATCAATACGATGAGCCAGAAAGTCGACTTCCAGCAGCTGCTGCCCGTGGAGGCCATCAACCCGGGTGAGCTGCAGCAGACCTGGGACTACATCTACGAGCCCGGCGCCATCGAGCTCCTGGATGACATATTGACGCGTTACATCGAGACCCAGGTGTACAGGGGCGTCGTCGAGAATGTGGCCTGCGAAATGGCGTCGAAGATGGTGGCCATGAAAGCCGCCACCGACAACGCCGGCAAGCTGATCGAGAAACTGCAACTGGAATACAACAAGGCACGACAGGCCAGCATCACCCGGGAAATCTCGGAGATCGTTGGCGGCGCCGCCGCGGTGAGCGGGTAAGGAAAGAACATGAGCAACGGTAAGGTCGTACAGGTCATCGGCGCCGTGGTGGACGTCGAGTTCCCGCGGGATGCCATCCCCAGGGTCTATGACGCGCTGAAAATTGCCGAGGGCAACCTGACCCTCGAGGTGCAGCAGCAGCTCGGCGACGGCGTGGTCCGCACCATCGCCATGGGCGCGAGCGAAGGCCTCAAGCGCGGCTTCGCGGTCACCAACACCGGCCGGCCCATCTCGGTGCCCGTCGGGCCGAAGACCCTGGGGCGCATCATGGACGTGCTCGGCACGCCCATCGACGAGGCCGGCCCCATCAGCGCCGAAGAGGCCTGGCCGATTCACCGGGCCGCGCCCACCTACGAGGACCAGGCCGGCGCGACCGAGCTGCTCGAAACCGGCATCAAGGTCATCGACCTGATCATGCCGATCGCCAAGGGCGGCAAGATCGGCCTGTTCGGCGGTGCGGGCGTGGGCAAGACGGTGACGCTGCTCGAGCTGATCCGCAACATCGCGGCCGAGCACTCCGGTTACTCGGTCTTCGCCGGCGTCGGCGAGCGCACCCGCGAAGGTAACGACTTCTACCACGAGATGAAGGACAGCGGCGTACTGGACAAGGTGGCGCTGGTCTATGGCCAGATGAACGAGCCGCCCGGCAACCGCCTGCGCGTGGCGCTCACCGGCCTGACCATGGCCGAGTACTTCCGTGACGAAGGCCGCGACGTGCTGATGTTCATCGACAACATCTACCGCTACACCCTGGCCGGTACCGAGGTCTCGGCGCTGCTCGGCCGCATGCCCTCCGCCGTGGGCTACCAGCCGACGCTGGCCGAGGAGATGGGCGTGCTGCAGGAGCGCATCACCTCGACGAAGAACGGCTCGATCACGTCCTTCCAGGCGATCTATGTTCCCGCCGACGATCTCACCGATCCGTCGCCGGCCACTACCTTCGCCCACCTCGACGCGACGCTGGTGCTCTCGCGCAACATTGCCGAGCTCGGCATCTACCCGGCCGTGGACCCGCTGGATTCGACCAGCCGCCAGCTGGATCCCAACGTGATCGGGCAGGACCACTACGATACCGCCCGCTCGGTGCAGGCCGTGCTCCAGCGCTACAAGGAGCTGCAGGACATCATCGCGATCCTGGGTATGGACGAGCTGTCCGAGGACGACAAGCAGACCGTGACGCGGGCGCGCAAGATCCAGCGCTTCCTCTCGCAGCCCTTCTTCGTCGCCCAGGGCTTCACCGGCCAGGAAGGCAAGTACGTGTCCCTCAAGGATACGATCCGGGCCTTCAAGGGCATCGTGGCCGGCGAGTACGACAGCCTGCCCGAGCAGGCCTTCTACATGGTCGGCACCATCGAAGAAGCCGTCGCCAAGGCAAAGACGCTGCAGTAATGGCCACCATCCGCGTCGACATCGTCAGCGCCGAGGGCCACATCTGGTCCGGTGAGGCCAATCTGGTGGTGGCCCCCGCCCGGATGGGCGATGTCGGCATCGCACCGCGCCACGCGCCGATGATGACCACGCTCCGCCCCGGCGATCTGCGCGTGCAGCGCGACGGTGAAGAGGAACTCTTCTTCTACGTCACTGGCGGCGTACTCGAGGTGCAGCCAGCACAGGTGACCGTGCTGGCGGATACGGCGCTGCGGGCCGAGCAGCTGGACGAGTCGGCCGCCGACGAAGCGCGGCGCAAGGCCGAGGATGCGCTGAAGGGCGCCGGCACCCGCGAGGACCTGGCCCATGCCCAGCAGCAGCTTGTCGAAGCCGCTGCCCGCTACCGCGCCGCCCAGAAGCTCAAGGGCAAGCGCAAGTAACACGGTGCGTGCGGGGCTGCACCCTGCCCGCACCCGCGGGCGGGGCCACGCCGGACCGGCTGTTCCGGCCGGAGCATTTCGGGCTCAGGGCTCGGCAATCCAGCGGCCTTGCCGCCAGAGCGCGATGCTGTAGTCCGACCATTCGGCAGGCAATTGCGGCTGCAGCGTCAGCGTGGCGGCCAGCCGGCCTTTCCGCAGCCAGGAGCCGCCCGTTACGGCGCCGCTGATGCGCCCGTAGAGCACCTCGCCCGGTCCGCAGCGCACGGGCACCGTGCTATGCCCGCGCAATTTCCGGCTGCCGAGCTGCACCGTGTGCTCGCCGGGCGACAGGCTCACCGGGTGCAGTACCGGAACGCTGACTACCATCACCTCGCCCGTGGACAGACTCACGCGCTGTTCCAGCTGGCCGTCGGGGCACGGCGCACCGGCCGGGCAGGCCAGGCTCACGAAGCCCGGATTCACGGGTGCGCCGTCGGCGACCACCAACTGGTCCGGGCAGTCGGCTCCCTTTTCACAGGCGAGTACCAGCGTGCAGTCGCCCGACCCCCGCTGCCGGTCCAGATAAGCGGCCAGTTTCTGCCCGTCGGCCAGCAGCAGCGGCACGCCCTTCCACAGGGCATCGGTCGCCAACGTCGTGCCGTTCGCCCGCACCATCAGCCAGTTCTCCCCGGGACCGGCAAGCCACCCTTTTCCGCTCATCCTGCCCGAGGCCACCGCGCTGACGCGGTCGGCCTCGTCATAGGCGACGAGCACGAAGGACTGCCAGTCGGCGCTCACGACGCCGCCGTATACCGGGACGTACAACAGGAACACCAGTCCGGCTTCACGTTCGGTGTCGCTGGCCCGGTAAACCTCGACACCCCAGAAGGCGCTGCCCAGCCACGGCTCACCGAGCAGCGCGCGAACTTCCGCCCGCGTGGTTTCCCCCTGGCGGATGACGGCGGCCTGCCGGGACTGCTGCGCGAGGACTTCCGTATCGTCTACGGTGTGCTGAATGCCCCAGCAGCCCGAGAGAGCGGGCAGCAGCAGGGCAACCGGTGCCATGGCGCGCCACGGGGCCCGTGCCCCGTCGCGCGCGCTCACCCGCTGCTGCGGCTGCCGGCAGCCGCCCTGGACGCTCCGGCCACGAAAGGCACCGGCTCGTAGACCCAGTTGGCGGGATCGGCACGGCGTGAGGGCGAGGGTATGACACGCACTTCGCCGTTTCGTTCCATCCCGTCGAGCGCCACGCGGTCGATCTGCCAGCCCCTGCCGCAGAGCTCGCGCATGAACTGCCAGTAGGTCTGCATCAGCCGGTCTTCGCGGTCGATGTTGATGACGGGCCACCGGTTCACGTCCGGCGCCCGTCGTGGCCGGTGACCTTCGGCAATGGCCTTGTCCTGGTAGATGTTCTTCAGGTTACGGTCGAGGTGATCCTTGTCCTTGTCGGGATCCAGCATGAAGTTGCGGAAGGCGATGAAGAACAGGCGCGTGTTCTCCTCGTCAATGGGCGTGCCCATCGAGTAAAAGACATTGCAGAAGCTGGAGCCGGGCGTGCCGATGTCCACCTTGCCGTACAGGGTGAAGCCGGGCAGGTAGAAGCTGAGATGGGAGTTCACCGTGGTGCGCTCCTGGCGCAGCTGGGCCCAGCTTCCCCCGCGCGGGGGCGGGCGCGACACCAGGTGGGTGCGAAAGCCGTTATCGAGCCGCTCGACGCTGTGCTCGGAGGGGCGGCTCGGGTTCTCCTCGTTGAGGGGAATCCCGTGCACGATGTGCAGGTGCACCTGGTCCAGGTCCACCATCTTCATCCAGTGGACGTTGGCCTTCCAGGTGTCCGTGAAGGTTACCTTCCGCCAGGCGGGATCGTTGTCCTCGGGCATGTCGAACAGGGCGTGCGCTTCCCCGGGCCTGTCGCCCAGGAACACCCAGATCAGGCCGTGCCGCTCCTCGGTGGGGTAGCTGTCCACCCGCGCGGCCGCCGGTATATGCGCAGCGGGTTCCGCTGCAGAGGGGATGGCGGTGCAGTGCCCCTCCGCGTTGAAGCGCCAGCCGTGAAAGGGGCAGGACAGCGTGCCGTCGTCATGGCACCTGCCCTGGGCGAGGTTCGCTCCCCGGTGACAGCACACGTTGCTGAGGCACACGGCCTTGCCGCCCGAATCCCGGAACAGCACGAAATCCCGGCCCAGCATCGTCACTTTCACGGGCCGGTCCGTGACGTTTTCCGACCACTCGGCGACATACCAGACGTTGGCCAGCAGCATGTTCGGGCGCTCCTCGCAGGTGACTACTTCAGCAGTGGATGGTCTTTGGGCAGCTGGTGCGCGTACCACATCGCCAGGCGGTGGCGCAGCGCCTTCTCCGACACCTGCTCCTCGGGCAGCGGCGTGATCTTCCTGTCGTGGACCAGCAAACGGTAGACGTAGAGCAGCTTCTCGCTGGCAGAGTCCGTCTTCTCGAAGACGACAGCACCCCGGTCTTCGGCATACTTCATGGCGGCAGTGAAGCCCGCCTTGAAGAGTTCGTGCTCGTGCTTCAAAGGCTTCATGGCCGTGGCTCCTCTCCTGGACGTTGGGGGGAAAGGCTCGCCCGCAGCCGCTCCGGCAGCAGCCGGAGAAGGTGCAGGACGTTGTTGGTGGTCCAGTAGAGGACCATGCCGGCAGGAAAAGTATAGAGCAGCACGAAGAACAGGGCGGCCATGCCGTACAGCCGCAGGCGCTGTCCGCCCCGCAGCGCCGGTGCCAGTGACGGATCTTCCTGCAGCCGGGCTGCCAGCACGGTGAAGGCCGTCATCACGAACGGCAGGAGATTCAGGTGGCCGCCGAAGTACGGGATCGCACCGGGCAGTGCCGCGAGGCGGTCGGGCAGGGCCAGATCGCGGATCCACAGGAACGAGGCACCGGCCAGGCCGAAGTTCTCGCCCAGCATGTCGAATGCGGCGATGAAGATCGGGATCTGGATCAGGAAGCCCGCCAGGCTCTTCAGCGTGTAGAAGGGGCTGACGCCATGCTGCCGGTACACGGCCAGCGTGCGCTCGTGGGCCTCCTCGCCCCTGTAGCCGGCCTTGATGGCCGCCAGCTCGGGCTGAAGCCTGCTCTGGATGCGATTGACGTCGGCCTGCCACCGCTCCGCCACCCAGGTGAGCGGCCACATCAGCAGCTTGACCGACACGGACAGCAGGATGATGGCAAGCCCCCAGTTGCCAACCAGCCCCTGCCAGAACTGCAGTATGGTGAGCAGTCCGAAGGACAGTGCCCGAAGCCAGTTCCAGAGGCTGGCGAACAGGAGCCCGGTGAGTTCGGGCGCAACGGCATTGAGCGCGTCCCGTTCAACCGGGCCGGCATACACCCTGAAGTCGACGATGCGCCCGACCGGGGCGGGGTCACCGAGCCGCAGTCCGGGGCGCCCGGCCTCGCCCGTCACGGCCGCCACCGACAGCGGTGCATCGGGCTGCAGCAGCAGGGCCCAGAAGCGGCTGCGCACGCCCGCCCAGTCGCCGGCCCCGAGCGCCGCTGGCGGCGACTCCGCGTCCTGCCCGGTACCGGGTTCGGCCGGGCCGTCGGCCGTGACCACCACCGGCCGGGACTGGCTGTACCAGCCGCCCAGTCCCGGCAGGCGCTCCGGGACCAGGTCGTCGCCGCCGGTCAGGCGCAGGCCTGCACCCGCCGGGATCTGCAGGGACATGACGAGCCCCGTGCCATCGGGCGCCAGCCGGTAGCTGTGCACCAGTTGCACGCCCTGGAAAGCGTCGCGGGAGGTGAGCACCACGGACCGGCCGGCCGGGGTCTCGAGGCTGGAAGCCGTGTAAGCGAGTTCGGCAAGCCGGGCTTCCGCGACGGGGTCGTCCGGTACCGACCAGGCCAGCTGTCCGCCGCCCGGAGTGACCCGCAGGAACACCATCCGGTGGGTATCGCGGCCTTCGGTGCAGGCCGCGGCACAGGCCACCCAGCGCGCGGGCAGCCCCCCCGCCAGGTTGATGAGCACCTCCTGGCGGGCGTCGGTGAGGCGTGCGGCTCCCGCCTGCGCCCAAACCTCGCCCGCGTGCCCCAGCACGGCCGCGATGCAGAGCATCAGCGGCGCAAGGCGGGTGCTCCTCACCGGTAGAACCGCCGGATCTCGGTCAGGGCAGCGTCGATCACCGCCGCATCCAGGGGCCGGGATTTCACCGGCTGATAGTTGGTGTCGCGCTGTTCCATGAACCCGCCCGGGTGGGCGACGATGATGTTCTCGGGATCGATGATGGCATAGGACTGGTAGCTGCCGGCGATGATCCAGTCCCAGTCGCGTCCGGCGAAGAGGTTGCGTCCCATGCTGTAGTCGCCGGGCGGGCCCTGGCAACCGAGAACGTCCTGCAGGAGCGTGACGGGCAGGTCGTAGTGGGAGGTCCGGTGGGTATGGCGCGCCGTCGCCCGCCCGGGCCAGGCCATGGCGAGCGTCGCACGGATCTGGGCCGGGCCGTAGTTGCTGGCATGGCCGATGAGATCGCCGCCGGTCTCGCCGAACTCATAGCCGTGATCACTGAAGACGATCACGACGGTACTGTCGGCCAGTCCGCGCTCGCCGAGATCGGTCAATACCCTGCCCAGTTCGAGGTCAGACAGGGCCATGGCACCCCTATAGCGTCGCCACGAGGCCTGCAGCTCCGTGCCGGCACCCGCATAGCGGTCCTCCATCGGCAGTGGCGGATCCTCTCCGGTCAGCCGCTCTCCTCCCGACGGGTCGTAATACAGGAAGCCGAAGAAGGGCTTCGTCTCGTCACGCCGGCCGAGCCAGCCGAGCCACTCGTCGGTGACCGTCACGTTGCGTGCAACGGCCGTCAGGTCATTGCGCTTGCCGGGCAGCCCGGGAACGCCGGCGAAGACCGTCCGGTCGAGGTCCGCCGGGGTGCCAAAGCCCGGGGCCGCAAAGAGGCCCAGCTGATAGTGCCGGGCCTGCAGTTCAGTCAGCAGCACAGGCGGCTGCTGCACCCCGTAGAAGGCCGTGATGTAGGTGCTCGGCAGTCCATAGAACGCCGTGAAGATTCCCGCCCTCGAGGAATTACCGCCGCTGGAATGGCTGGCGAAGTCCTGGCCGCCGGCCCGGAAGGCGGCCAGCGTCGGCATCAGCGCAGGGTCTATGGCATCCGGACGCAGCCCGTCGATCAGCACCATGAGGACGTTCAGCGGGGCATCTGCCGGGGTGCACTGCAGGGGCGCGAGCGGGTACCTGAGCTGGCCGCCACCGTCGGCCCCGCCAGCCCGCGCAAGCAGCCGCTGCTGTTCGACGGCCGCCGGATCGACGAGCCCCAGGCGGGCGAGGCGTCGCCGCGCGTGAATGGGGAAATAGGCCGGCAGATAGCGGGTGAGCTGGGTCACCGACCTGTAACCGATGGCGTCCGCCCAGACATGGATGCCCTGTCCTGCGAGCCACACGGTCACCAGGCCGAGGCCCAGCATGACCCCATGCCGGCCGGGTGCGCCCGCCACCCACTGGCGGACGGTGCCCGCCAGCAGGGCCTCGAAGAACAGCGCAATGAGGCCGATGACGGCAATGAAGCCCCAGGTTGCCGGCTCGAAGATGGCGACGGTCAGCCGGGTCAGGTGATAACGATGCTGGGCGAAGACATTGGCGTCCAGCAGGAGCAGCGTCAGCAGCGTCGCACCCAGCAGCACGGCGGGCGCGACCACCAGCAGGCGCCGCGGCCAGAGCGCGGCGAGCAGCAGCACCGGCAGCACGATGAGCAGGCCGAGGCTGGCGTAATGGCCGACGAAGGCCAGCGCCGTGTAGACGATGCCGAGCGGGTCGCGGGGAAAATCGTAGTAGAAGAAGTAGCGCAGGCCGATCAGGGCCGCAAGCAGGGCGTTGGCCATGCCGAACCAGCCCGCCCAGCGCAGAAGCTCTGCCCGGGTCGGATGTACCCGCGTGGTGGGAGTTGTCATGAAGGGCTTCAATGCGACGGCACGGGATTATCCGGTCCCGGACGATCCCGGGGCAACCCGCTGCCTGCCCCGGGCCTGCCCGGGTCCACCGGCCGGAGCGCTGCGGTTAGAATGCCGGTATGCCAACCACGGTCATCATCCTGGCGGCGGGCCAGGGCAAGCGCATGCATTCGGGGCGCCCGAAGGTGCTGCACCCGCTGGCCGGCCGGGCCCTGCTCGCCCATGTGCTCGACGCGGCAGATGCGCTCAGGCCCCGGCAGATCCGCGTCGTGCACGGACACGGGGGCGCGGAGGTGCAGGCTGCCTTCCCGGACCGGAAAGTCGCCTGGTTTCATCAGGCCGAGCAGCGGGGAACCGGCCACGCCGTCAGGCAGGCGCTGCCCGGCGTTCCCGCCCGGGACGTGGCGCTGGTGCTCTACGGCGACGTCCCGCTGGTGCGCCCGGCCACGCTGAAGAAACTGGTGTCCCGCGCGGCCCGCGGCCGTGTGGCCGTCCTCACGGCCGAGCTCAACGACCCGCAGGGTTATGGCCGCATCCTCCGCCAGGCCCGCGGCGGCATTGCCGCCATTGTCGAGGAGAAGGACGCGAGCCGGGAGCAGCGGGCCATCCGGGAGGTCAATACCGGGCTGCTCGCCTGTCCCGCCGGCCTGCTCGGGGGCTGGATCAGCCGCCTCAGGCCCAATAATGCCCAGCGGGAGTACTACCTCACCGACATCGTCGCGCTGGCCGTCAGGGACGGGGTGCCGGTGACGGCCGTGCCGGCCGCCGATCCCGACGAGGTCTTCGGCGTCAATGACAAGGCCCAGCTGGCTGCCGCCGAATCGATCCTGCGCCGGCGGCTTGCCGGGGACCTCATGCGTGCCGGCGTCACGCTGGCCGACCCCGGGCGCCTCGACGTGCGCGGCGAACTGCGCTGCGGCCGGGACGTGTTCGTCGACATCGATGTGATCATCGAGGGGCGCGTCGTGCTCGGTGACGGCGTCCGCGTCGGCCCCTTCTCCGTGCTGCGCGACCTGCGGGTTGGCGCCGGCACGGTGATTCATCCCCACTGCGTGCTGGAACAGGGCTCGATCGGCGAGCGCTGCGAGATCGGGCCCTATGCCCGCATGCGTCCGGGCGTGGAGCTGGCCGAGGGGGCCAAGCTCGGCAACTTCGTCGAGGTGAAGAAGAGCGTCATCGGCCGGGGCAGCAAGGTGAACCACCTGAGCTACGTCGGGGACACCACCATTGGCGAGAAGGTGAACGTGGGCGCCGGCACCATCACCTGCAATTACGACGGCGCCAGCAAGCACCGGACCGTCATCGGTGACGGCGCCTTCATTGGCTCGGGGGTCGAGCTGGTGGCGCCGGTGGAGATCGGGGCCGGGGCCACCATCGGCGCGGGGTCCACCATCACCAAGCCAGCCCCCCCCGGAGCGCTCACCGTGGCCCGCGGCAGGCAGGTGACCGTCCCCGGCTGGCGGCGCCCGCTAAAGCGATCGTAATTCCGCGACCTGGATTACAGCCCGGTAATCCGCATTAAGGCTAAGCTGCCCCCCGCTACCGCCCCCTCCAAGCGATAATCTGAACCATGTGCGGAATCGTCGGCGCCATTGCTGAAAGGAACGTCGTCCCCATCCTGATGGAGGGGCTGCGGCGGCTGGAATACCGGGGCTACGACTCGGCGGGCCTGGCGGTACTGAGCGACGGCCACCTCCGCCGGCAACGGCGCAGGGGCAAGGTGGCAGAGCTGCAGTCGGCGCTGGACGCCGAGCCGCTCAATTCCAGCATCGGCATTGCCCACACCCGCTGGGCGACGCACGGCGCGCCCAGTGAGAGCAATGCGCATCCCCATGTGTCACACGATGGCCTGGCCATCGTCCACAACGGCATCATCGAGAATCACGAGCAGCTGCGCGAGGAACTCAAGTCCCAGGGCTATGTCTTTACCTCCGACACCGACACGGAGTGCATCGCCCACCGCATCCACTTTCATCGCAAGACCCGGCCCACGCTCTTCGAGGCCGTGCGGGCCACGGTTGCAGAACTGGAGGGCGCCTACGCGCTGGTGGTGATGTGCGAGGACAACCCGGGCCAGCTCATCCTGGCCCGCTGCGGCTGTCCCGTGGTGGTCGGCATCGGCGACGGCGAGAACTTCGTAGCCTCGGACGTTTCTGCCCTGCTTCCCGTCACCCGCCGCTTCATCTTCCTCGAGGAGGGTGATGTGGCCGAAGTCCACCGCAGCCACGTGCGGGTGGTGGACAAGACGGGCGCCGTGACGCACCGGCCGGTCAGGGAGAGCGAACTGTCGGCCGATGCGGCTGAAAAGGGCCTCTATCCGCACTACATGCTCAAGGAAATCCATGAGCAGCCCCTGGCGGTAGCGCAGACCCTGGAAGAGCGCGTTGCCAACGGCCGCCTGCTGGAGGCGGCCTTCGGGCCTGCCGCCACAGAGGTGTTCCGGCGCACCGAAGCCGTGCACATCGTGGCCTGCGGCACCAGCTTCCATGCCGGTTCGGTGGCCCGCTACCTGATCGAGCAGGTCTGCCGCCTGCCCTGTCACGTGGATATCGCCAGCGAATACCGGTACCGCCATCCGGTGGTGCCGAAGAACACGCTGTTCGTCACCATTTCCCAGTCCGGCGAGACCGCCGACACCCTCGCCGCGCTGCGCCTCGCGAAGGAGGCCGGCTACCTGTCGTCGCTTGCCATCTGCAACGTACCCGAGAGCTCACTGGTGCGCGAGTCGGAGCTCGTGATGCTGACGCGGGCCGGTCCCGAGATTGGCGTGGCTTCCACCAAGGCCTTCACGACCCAGATTGCCGCACTCACCATGCTGGTGATCGCGCTGGCCAGGCACCGCAGCGCCGATGCGGAGCGGGAGCGGGGCCTCGTCACCCGGCTGATCGAGATTCCCGGCCTCATCGAGAAGACCCTGGTCCTCGATCCGGCCATGAAGAAGCTCGCGGAGCGCTTCGCCGACAAGCAGCACGCGTTGTTCCTGGGCCGGGGCATCCTGCACCCCATCGCCATGGAAGGCGCACTGAAGCTCAAGGAGATTTCCTACATCCACGCCGAGGCCTATCCGGCCGGGGAACTCAAGCACGGGCCCCTTGCGCTCGTGGACGCCAGCATGCCCGTGATCACCGTCGCGCCCAACAACGACCTGCTGGAAAAGCTCAAGTCCAACCTGATGGAGGTCCGGGCGCGGGGCGGCGAGCTCTTCGTTTTCGCCGACCCGGATTCGGGCTTCGAGTCGAGCGATGGCGTCACGGTGATCCAGATGCCGAAGCACGTGACCTACCTGCAGGCGCCGGCGGTGTACACGATCCCCCTCCAATTGCTGGCCTACCACGTTGCCATCCTGCGCGGCACCGACGTGGACCAGCCCCGCAACCTGGCCAAGTCCGTCACCGTCGAATAGTGCGGATTCGCTGGCAGACTGCCCTTCAGGCGAGAAGGGCTGATGCCTGCAGTGGGGCGTCGGCCGGTGAATCCGGTTCCACTACGCCGGAGTACCGGCGTGTGGGTCTGAACCGGACACACCGTCCGCCGCGGCCAACGATGGCGGGACCTTCCCTTCCGGAAACCCGCAGTAAGGTGAGCGGAGCACGGGCGTTCCTCTTGAAGCGATAAAGCGCGGTACTGCCAGTGCCCTGAACGGCGACACCGGTCCTCCCCGGCTGTTAACATTCGATCCATCGGTTTTTCAGCTTGCGGCACGAAGCCGGGAGACGGGGTGAACGGACGATCGGGGAGCACACAGCAGATCGCGGGTTTGCTCGTCCCTGTCCGGTTACCGCTTCTTGCCTGCCTGCCAGTATTCCTGCTCGCGGCCTGCGGCGGTGGTGGGGGCGGCGGCAACCCCGCGGGACCGGCCGCGCCGGTCATCAGCCTCACTGCCGCACCCACGCCCGTTGCGGCGGGCAGCAATGCGACGCTCCGCTGGACGGCCTCGCGCTCGACCGGGTGTGAGGCGGCGGGCGGCTGGACGGGCACGCGGCCGGTGTCCGGCACCGAGGTGGTCGGGCCGGTTCGCAGCGATACCCGCTTTGAACTGACCTGCACCGGCGCGGGGGGCTCGCGCACGGCCAGCCTCCTGCTCCCGGTCAGCGCCCCGGCCAGCGGAATCAGCGGGCGCCTGCTCCTCGGCAGCACGACGCAGGTGGACGGGGATACCAATGACCCGGACAGCATCCGCATCCCCAACAACAGCCGGGCCGAGGCGCAGCTGCTCCCCAATCCCGTGATCGTGGGGGGCTATGTGGCGCTGCCCGGCCGCGGTCCTGACGGGGCGCTGCAGCCGGCCGGCGATCCGGTGGACTACTACCGGGTGTCCTTCACCAGCAGCCAGACCATAGAGCTCGTCATCGCCACCGATGATCCGCTGGCGGACGACCTCGATCTCTTCCTGGAGGACGAGAACGGCACCCTGATAGACGCTTCACTCAGCACGGGCCGGGTGGAGCGCATCAGCGTCCCGGCGCCGGGCACCTACTACGTGGCCGTGGAAGCCTACTCCTTCGCATCGCGCGGTGCGGCCGCTTACCGGCTCAGCATCGGCAAGAACCTGCCCAACGTTGCCGGCAATGAGCCGGGGCTGCGGCTCAGTGACGCCTTCGTGCCGGGCGAGATGCTGGTCCGCCTGAAGGACGGCGCGCCGGCCGGCCCTGGAGCCCGGGTGGGCACCCTCGGGGCGGGCGATGCCCTCGAGCTCGGCCAACGCCATGGCCTGACCCGGCTCGCGGGCGCGGCCAGCCGGGAGCTGCTGTACCGTCTGGGCGACGGGACAGGGTCTGCGGCGTCGGGCCGCGCGTCGATACGCGCCTTGTCGCCCGCGGACCCGGCAGCGAAGGCTCGCCGATTCCGCTCGGCAGAGCAGCGACGGAAGTTCGACACCCTGCTGGCGCTGAAAGCCGTGCGGCAGGACGCCGTCGTGCGCTGGGCCGAGCCGAACCGGGTGCTGAAGGCCACACTGCTGCCCAATGACCCGCGCTATCCCCAGCAGCGCTGGCACTATGAGCGCCTCCAGTTGCCCGCAGCCTGGGATATCACCCGGGGCGATCCCGGGGTGATCGTGGCCGTGCTCGACACCGGTGTCCGGATGAGCCATCCCGACCTGCTGCCGAACCTCATCCCGGGCAAGGACTTTGTACGCGGTGACAACGCCGGCGACGGCGACGGCATTGACGACAGTCCCGATGATCCCGGGGTCTCGGGTCCCGGCGGTTCACTGACCTTCCACGGCACGCACGTGGCCGGCACGGTGTCTGCCGCCGGCAACAACGGCACCGGGGGCGCGGGTGTCTCCTGGAATACCCGCATCATGCCGGTGCGGGTGCTCGGCAATGACGGGTCGGGCACCCTCGCGGACATCCTCCAGGGCATCCGCTGGGCCGCCGGCCTGCCCAATGACGCAGGCCAGTCGCCCGCCACGCCCGCCCACATCATCAATCTCAGCCTGGGCGCGTTGCGCTCCTGCAGTGCTGCAGAAAGCGAGGTCATCAGCGCCGCCCGCGCTGCCGGGGTGATCGTCGTGGCGTCGGCCGGCAATGACGGCACCAACCTGCCGGCTGCGCCTGCCGCCTGCCCGGGCGTGGTCAGCGTGGCGGCGATCAATTCGGCAGGCAGCCGCGCCTTCTACTCCAACTTCGGTGCCTGGGTGCGGGTCGCTGCGCCCGGGGGTGACGGCACTGACCGGGACGGTGACGGCCTCCCGGATGCCATCCTGAGCACCCATGCCGCGGCACAGGGCGGCGGCAATATCGTCAACACCTACGACTACCTGATCGGCACCTCGATGGCGGCGCCCCATGTGGCGGGCGTTTTTGCACTCATGAAGGCGCTCAATCCCTCGCTCACGCCAGCCCAGCTCGACGATCTGCTCGCCGCGGGCCTCCTCACCCAGGACATCGGGCCGCCGGGCCCCGATGAGCTGGGCGTGGGGCTGATCGACGCCTTCCGGGCCGTGCAGGCAGACACCTCCACACCGCCGCCACCGGTGCCGGTGCTGAGCGTGGTGCCCCGCGCCCTGAACTTCGGTGACGTGGGGACCGAGGCCGAGGTGCTGGTCAGCAACGTGGGCAGCGGCGCGATCACCATCACCCAGCTTTTCAAGCTGTCGTCGTGGCTGTCGGTGGCGCCCCTGCAGGTCGGCCCCACCGGGCTCGGTACCTACCGCCTGCAGATCAGCCGGGTCGGGCTCAGCCCGGGCACCTACAGCGGCTTCGTCGACTTCGTCTCCACGGCGGGCACCGAGCGCCTCCAGGTGCTGATGCAGGTCGTCAGCAGTCCGGTGGTGCCACGCGGTGGTCGCCAGTACGTGCTGCTGGTGGATCCCGCTACGGATGAGGTCGTGCGACAGCAGGCTCTCGACGTCGTGGGCCCTGCCACGACCTATGCCCTGAGCAGCGTACCGCCCGGCAGCTATGTGCTGGTCGTGGGCAGTGACCTGAACAACAACGGGGTCATCTGCGATGACGGCGAGGCCTGCGGTGCCTACCCGGTCTACGCGGAGCCCGGCACGGTGCGGCCCGGTACCGCAGACCTGGATTTCGAGACGGCCTTCCGCACCTACGGTGCGCTGAGCGGGGCGTCCGCCGGCAGCCCCGCGGCGAAGCGCGCCTACCCCGTGCGGCCGGACTGAATCCCGGCCGGTTGGCGGGCAGGCCCGGTCAGCCTGTCCCGAGCCCGGCGGCGTGATGCCGGAGGTGATCCTCCATAAACGTGCTGATGAACCAGTAGCCGTGCCCGTAGCCGGCGTGCCGGCGTAGCGTCAGCGGATAGCCCTGTCGGGCGCAGGCGGCCTCGAAGCGCCCGGGCATCAGCTGAGTCGCGAGGAATTCGTCATCCAGCCCCTGGTCGATCAGGATCGGCGGCCGCCTCGCCGCAGAGGGAAGGTCTTCCATCACTGCCGTTGCGTCCCAGGCCCGCCAGCGCGTCCGGTCCGGCCCCAGATAGCGGGACAGCGCCTTCAGCCCCCAGGGGCAGTCCATGGGCGCCGCGATGGGCGCCAGCGCCGACAGGCTGCGAAAGCGCTCCGGATGCCTGAGCCCGATCGTGAGCGCCCCATGACCTCCCATCGAGTGGCCGGTCAGGCCCATGCGCTCACCGTCCACGGGAAAGGCGGCAGTCACCAGTTCCGGCAGCTCCGCGGCCACGTACGAGTACATCCGGAAATGGGCCGACCACGGCGCCTCGGTGGCATCCAGGTAGAAGCCCGCGCCCAGCCCGAAGTCCCAGCTCTCGTCCTGGCCCGGCAGCGCAATCCCCCGGGGGCTGGTATCCGGCGAGAGCAGCGCGAGCCCGAGCGCGGCCGCGATCCGCTGTGCGCCCGCCTTGACCGGGAAGGTCTCCTCGTTGCAGGTCAGGCCGGCGAGGTAGATCACAAGCGGCACCCGCCCGGTCTCCGCACGGGGCGGCAGGTAAAGCCCGAACCGCATGTCGCAGGCCGTGGTTGCGGACCGGTGCCGGTAGAACGCCTGCCAGCCGTCGAAACAGCGGTAGCGGTTGAGGAGCGTGAGGTCGGCGGTGGCGGGCATGGTGGCGCCTATTGAAACACCGGGGGACGTGGCGCGACAGGTGTCTGCCGCCTCAGCGCCAGGCCGGGGCCGGGAGACAGGGCGGCGGTGGGGCGTCGGCCGGTGAATCCGGGCTGCTGGCGTGAAACGGGCGGTGCTGCGCGGAGCACCGGCAGTCCCGATGCAGGGTAACCCCCGAACGTCGTCAGCGCATCGTCACGAGTTCTTCCGCCGCCGTCGGGTGTATCGCCACCGTGTCGTCGAAGTCCTTCTTGGTCGCCCCCATCCGCATCGCCACCGCGAAGCCCTGCAGCATCTCGTCGGCACCCGGACCGAGGATATGGCAGCCGACCACGCGCTCCCCGGGGCCGGCGGTCACGAGCTTCATGCGGGTTTTCGGCTTGTGCGCCGTCATGCTGTGGTACAGGGGCACGAAGGCGGTGCGGTAGACCTTCACCTCGTCGCCGTACTGCGTGCGTGCGTCCGCCTCGCTGAGGCCGCAGGTGCCGATCGGGGGATGACTGAAGATCACGGTGGGAATGTTCCGGTAATCCAGGTGCCGGCCGGGCATGCCGCCGAAAACCCGGTCGGCGGTGCGCCTGCCGGCCGCGACGGCGACCGGCGTGAGCGCCGCGCGCCCGGTGACGTCGCCGACAGCGTAGATGTGCGGCACGTTCGTCACCTGATAGTCGTCGGTGGGAATGAAGCCGAGCGGGTCGGTGTGCAGGCCGGCCGCGGCAAGGTTCAGGTCCTCCGTATTGGGCGTACGACCGATCGCCCAGATCAGCGTGTCGAAGGGCCCGTGCTGCTGGCCGTCGGTCGTGCCCAGCATCAGCCCGGCATCCGCCCTGGCAAGCGCTGCGGGCGTCGCGCGGGGGACCGTTCGAATGCCCTGGTCCGCCAGCGCCGCCAGCAGTCCCGCCTGCAGGTCCGTATCGAAGCTGCGCAGCACGCTGTCGTGCCGGACAAGAAGCGAGACTTCCGATCCCAGGGCGCGCAGCGCACCGGCAAACTCGACGGCGATGTAGCCGGAACCCACGACGGCCACGCGGGCAGGACGCTCGGGGAGGGCAAAGAAGTCATCCGACACGATCCCGAGTTCCGCGCCCGGTATGGGCGGCCGCGCGGGGCGCCCGCCGGTCGCGACGAGGATGTGCCGACCCCGGAACTCGCGGCCGGCGGCGGCGACGGTGTGCGGGTCGATGAAGCGGGCGCGGTCCGTTACCCGTTCGATGCCCTTCTGTTCCAGGTTCCGGGCGTAGAGGTCGTTCAGGCGCCGGATGTAGGCCTGGCGCTTCGCCACGAAGCCCGCCCAGTCGTGGCCGCGCACCGCCACGTCGAAGCCGTAACCGCGGGCGTCGTCCATGGCATGCGCCAGGCTGGCGGCATTGAAGGTGATCTTCTTGGGCACGCAGCCCACGTTGACGCAGGTGCCGCCGAGCGGTGCGGGCTCGATCAGGGCAACCCGGGCGCCGTACTCCGCGGCACGCTGTGCGGCCGCGAGGCCTCCGCTGCCGCCACCGATGGTGATGAGGTCGAACTGCTCGGTCATGCTGCCGTGCCTGCTGCAGAAGAGGGCACGGAGTGTAACAAGGTGGCCTGCGTCGCTAGCGCCGCTGCCACCACTCCCGCAGCCAGTCCTCGAGGGTCGTCAGCGGCAGGGGACTGACCAGCTGCTGGCAGCGCTGCCTGTCGTCCAGGGTCATGGCGAACAGGTTGCCGGCGCGCAGGTTGGCATTGACCTGGCTGGGATAGCGGAAGGCCGGCTTCAGGCGGACGACCACCTGGTCGAACACCGCGTTCTCGAGCCAGCTTGCCTGGCGGTAGCGGGGATTGAAGGCGGGCCTCAGGCGATGCGCCCGTGCCGCGATCTCCTGCGGGGTAACCACCTCGGAGACGCCGTTGACCGCCTGCCCGAGAAAGCCCGCCCGGTCGGCAAAGAGGGCCGCGACCAGCTTGCCCAGATCCTCTTCGGCGACGAAGGAAAGGCGCGTCTCCGGGGGATAGGGATAGACCAGCCGGTTTGGCCACTGCAGCCCGAACTTGAGCTGGCGCATGTAAGCCGGCTGGCGGAGCCACGTCCAGGGGAGACCCGCCTCCTTGATCATCTCCTCCAGCTGCCATTTGGTGCGAAAGTGGATCGGGCTCGGCAGCCCCCGGTCCTCGGGGTGCGTCTCGAAGCGCGTCATGGTCTGGAAGACGAAGTGCTGCAGACCGTCGCAGGCCCTGGCGGCGGCGATCAGGGCCCGGCCCTGGGCCATCTCCGCGGGATTGTCCGCCCGGTACTGGCGGGCGTAGATGTCATACACCGTCGTGCCATAGATGCCGCTTGCGCCGCTGAATGCCCGCCGCAGGGCCGGCTCATCGTCGGTTGCCGCCTGCACCACCTCGCAGCGGCGGCCCCCGACGTTCAGCTGACGCAGGCGGTCCGCAAGCGGGCTGTCCGGCCGGCGTACCGTCGCGCGCACCCGGAAGCGGCCGCTCTCCAGCAGGTAATACACCGCCCAGTAGCCTTCCCCGGCGGTGCCATTGGTGACGACGATCAGGGGCTCGGACATGGCTCGCGATGTTAGGTCAGGCAGCCGCCACCGCCATCAGTGGATCCCGCATTAAGCGCAATCAGTCACAGTCCTGGCCGGCCAGTGGATTCTATAGTTTGCCGCATCGTGACCCACTCCACGGGACCCGACCATGGCTGCAACCCCTGATCTGGCACTGGCCGGCGACATGTCGCGGGGACAAGAGCCGGCGCCGGTGCCCTGCGCCAATCCCACCCTCACGACCGGCAGCGGCTTCAAGCTGGATGCCGGCGAGGTCGTGAAGTGCCTCGCCAGGGACCTGAACACGGACAGGATCGACTTGCCGGGCTTTCCCGACGTCGTGGCCCGCATCCACCGGGCGCTGGCCGATGACCGAACCTCGGCCCGCGACCTCGTCAGGCTGGTGGCCAGCGAGCCGGTGCTGGCGGCGAAGCTGCTGCAGATCGCCAACTCGGCGGCCTTCAACAAGTCAGGCCATGAAGTGAGCGACCTGAAGGGCGCCATCAACGCGCTGGGCTTCAACCTGATTCGCGGCCAGGCGAATACCTTTGCCCTGCGCCAGATGGAGCAGCAGCAGTGGCTGCGCCCCATCCGGCCGGTGCTCGCCGATATCTGGAGGACCAGCAACGGCGTGGCCGCCGCGTGCTTCGCGGTTGCGAAGCGGGTGCCGGGCGTGCTGCCCGACGAGGCATTGACTGCCGGGCTCTTCCACCTGATCGGCAAGCTCTATCTCTTTGCCAAGGCACGCCAGGCCAGCCTCAACCCGGCGGAGATTGCCGACTGGGAAAAGGCCCTGAACGACTGGCACACCAGCATTGCCCGGACGCTGATGGACCACTGGAGGATTCCGTCCCGGGTGACCGAGGCGGTCGAGAACCAGAACGCCATCTTCGACGCCGACAACAAGGATCTCGCCCCCCTGACCCGCATCCTGTGCGGCGCCAAGCTGCACTACCGGCTGCGCAAGCCCGACGCCCCGCCCGAACCGGACGCGGAGGCGGCGCTCGCGCGGCTGCGGATCAACGGCCAGCCCTTCGAGGCGCTGTACGAGGCGGCCCACGCCGACCTCGAGGCGCTGCGCACCACCCTCGACTGACGTCCCGCCCCTGCCTGGTCGGCGGCCCGGCCCGCACCGTGCGCAGCTACTGAGTGGGGGCGGGTCTGTCCTGCCGCGGCGTGACCGTGGCGTTGTCGCCGCTCGTGATCACCGTACCGGGCTCGATGGCGCCGGTGGCCAGCCCTTTCACGTAGTCGACCGTGGCCACGTGGCAGTAGGCCTGCCCCTGCAGCTGCCAGGGCAGGAAGCGGGTGATCCAGCTGTCGTAGTTCTGGAAGAGTCCCGGCGAATTCAGGTGTACCGCGCCATCGGCGCCCACGTAGCTCAGCTCGAAATCGCCCAGATAGGCCTGGCCGGTGGTGTAGGGCTCGTTGTTGTCCACGACGAAGGCGGCAGCCCGCGCCGCCGCGTCCGGCAGGCCGGCCGCCGTGAGCTCACCCACGGCCTGGGCCTGCACCCGGCGGGCCAGGTCGGGACAGAAATACTGCGTGCCGGCCGCCTCCGGGCCGAAGACGGCGCGCAGATGCGCCGCGGTCTTCGTCTTGCACGACACGACGATGGGCAGCGGGCCTGCGTAGGTCACGACCTGGTAGATCAGGTGGGGGTCGGCCGATGACTTGGAATGCCGGTAGGCCGGCGTGTCCGTGAATATCGTGTTGCTGCCGGTGAGGGTCGTGCTGGCCAGGATCTGCTGGGCGGCCTCGCAGTACCCGGGGGACTCGGGCGCCGGCAGCGTGATGCCCGAGGTGTCTTCGGCCTTTGCGGTGCGGGGTTCGATCGGGCCCACCGCCTGGCCGGGCGGGCGCTCCCGGCAACCCCCCAGCAGCAGGACTGATGCCAGGATGAGGCCAATGACGGGACGCCGCTTCATCATGCCAGTGCTTTCAGGATCATGCCTGCCGGGACGGCCGGAGCAGTCTACTGGCTCGCCAGCGAGGCGGCGACCTTCCCTGTGGGCTGACCGGCTGGGGGAAACCGGAATAGGGAGTCACAGGGACTTTTCCGCTAGCATTCCGGGATGAACGCCAACCCCGTCGCTGCCGCCAATCCCCTTCTCGCCGCCGAGGGCCTGCCCGCCTTCCACGCCATCCGGCCGGAGCACGTTGAACCCGCCGTGCTCCATACGCTGGCGGCCAACCGGGCCGCCCTGGAGCAACTGCTGGACGAGGCGGAGCGGTTGGAGCCGGCCTTCGATGCCGCGGTGCTGCCTCTGGAGCGGCTGGCGGATCGCCTGCACCGGGTGTGGGCGCCGGTGCGGCACCTGCAGGCGGTGGTCAATACCCCCGAGCTGCGGGCCGCCTACAACGCCTGCCTGCCCGCCATTTCCCGCTACGAGACCGAGGTTGGCCACAACCAGCGGCTGTACGAGCTGTACCGGCGCCTCAGCGAGCGCACCGGTCTCGTTGCGGGCGAGGGCGGCGCGCGGCTTCTGGAGCACGCGCTCCGCGACTTCCGCCTGGCCGGGGTGCACCTGCCGCCGCCTGAGAAGGCACGCTTCAAGGCCATCATGGAAGAACTGACGACGGCGGAGGCTGCCTTCGAGCAGAACGTGCTCGACTCGGCTGCCGCCTGGTCCCTGCATGTCGCCGATGCGGGCCGGGTGTCCGGAATCCCCGACACGGCGCTTGCGCCCGCGGCGGCCCGCGCGGCCGCGGCGGGCCAGGAGGGCTGGCTGTTTCACCTGGACCAGCCGACCTACGTGGCCGTCGTTACCCACGCGGACGACCGCGAACTGCGCCAGGCGGCCTACCGGGGCTGGGCCACACGGGCCTCCGACCAGGCCGACTACTCGCCCGGCCACGACAACAGCGAGCTGATCGAGCGGATCCTGGCGCTGCGCCATGAGGCAGCCGGGCTGATCGGCTACCCGGACTACGCCGCCTATTCCCTGGCAACGAAGATGGCGAAGTCGGTCGAGGAGGTCCGCGCCTTCCTGCTGGAGCTGGTCAGCCACTCCCGGGAAGCGGCGAGGCAGGAGCTGGCGGAGCTCGAGGCCTTTGCCGGCCAGATGCTGGCGCCCTGGGATATCGCCTACTACTCGGAAAAACTGCGCCACCGGCGTTACGCCATCTCGGACGAGGAACTGCGGCCATTCTTCCCGCTGCCGGCGGTGCTGGGGGGCCTGTTTGCGGTCGTGGAGCGGCTCTACGGGGTGCGCATCGAGCATGTGCCGGGCCTGCCGGCCTGGGAGCCCCACGTGCAGTACTACCGGCTGCTGGATGCGGGCGGTGCCGAGATCGGCAGCTTCTATACCGACTTCTATGCCCGCGCCACCAAGCGCTCGGGGGCCTGGATGGACCAGTGCCTGAACCGGCTGCGCGAACGCGACCGGCTGCAGGTGCCCGTGGCCCACCTCGTGTGCAACTTCGCCCCACCGACGGCCGACGCGCCGGCACTGCTCACCCACGATGAGATGGTTACCGTCTTCCACGAGATGGGCCACGTGCTGCACCATCTTCTGACGCGCATCGACTACCCCAGCGTGGGCGGCATCAACGGCGTGCCCTGGGACGCGGTGGAGCTGCCCAGCCAGTTCATGGAAACCTTCGCCTGGGAGCCTGCGGTAGTGGCGATGTGCTCGGGGCACTACCGGACCGGCGAGCCGCTGCCCGCAAGCATCCTGCAGGGCCTGCGGAAGTCGCGCAATTTCCAGTCGGCGCTGCAGATGGTGCGGCAGCTGGAGTTTGCCCTCTTCGACCTGCGCATCCACGCCGAGTACGAGCCCGACGCCGGCAGCCGGGTGATGGCGATCCTGGCGGAAGTCCGCGATGCGGTGGCCGTGATCCGGGCACCGGCGTGGAACCGCTTTGCCCATGCCTTCACGCATATCTTCGGCGGCGGTTACGCGGCCGGCTACTACAGCTACAAGTGGGCCGAGGTGCTGGCGGCGGATGCCTTCGCCGCCTTCGCGGAGGGCGGCCTGTTCAACCCGGAGCTCGCCCGCCGCTTTCGCGAGGCGGTGCTGGAAATCGGCGGCTCGCGGGACATCGGCGAGGCGTTCGTGGCCTTTCGCGGCCGGCCAGCGCACGTGGATGCGCTGCTGCGGCAGTCGGGCATCCGGAGCTGAAGAGCGTGGGCCGGCGCACGGTTCTGGCCGCCCTGCTGGGGTGCCTGCTGCTGTCGCCAGCAGCAGGGGCCGCCGGGCCGGACGCAGCACCTGCCGGCAGTGACGGTGTGCTGGTTTTCGGCGGTACCGGCCAGCTGGGCGCGGCGGTGGTCCGGGAGCTGGTGGCGGCGGGCCATACCGTGGCGGTGTTTGCCCGACCGACTTCCGATCGCCGGCGGCTCGAGGGCCTGGACGTCAGTTACCTGACCGGCGATCTGCTTGATGCCGGCCAGGTCACGGCAGCCTTTCGCGACCGCCATTTCCATACGGTGGTGGAGGCCTCGGCCCGCGGGACGGCGGGCGATGACTTCTATCCCGCAGCGATGGCAAACATCATCGCCGGCGCCCGGGCGGGCGGCGTCCGGCGCATCATCCTGCACGGCTCCGTCGGTGCCGGTGACAACATCCGGCAGTTTCCCCAGGCGAACTTCGGCCGCATGCGGGACACCCTGGCGGCGAAGGGCCGCGCCGAGCAGCTGCTGATCGCGAGCGGCATCGACTACACGATCATCCGCAACGGCATCCTGCTGTCCGCCGACCTGCCGGCTACCGGCACGGCGACGCTCAGCAGTGACCAGCGCCTGATGCGCCAGATCCGGCGGGCCGATCTGGCCAGGCTCACGGTGCTCTGCGTCGGCAATCCGGACTACGTCAACGGCATCTGGCACGCCGTGGATCCCTCCCTGGAGGTGCCGGAACGCTACCGCTGATGGCCCCGCCTTCGACATAAGAACGCACGGACGGCCTGCGGCGACCGCTGATCCCCCCTGATGTGGACCCCGTCACGGTCCGGCCCTCCCCTGCCTGCCACGATCCTGAAGCCGGCGGGCACCGGTACACCACGCGACAGCACGCCGGCCGGGCCTGCGAGGCCCGGGGCCGCACTTCCGGGACCACCACCGAGAGGGCAAGGGGATGGGCATTTTCATTCTGCCGATGGGAAAGCGGGCCGTCGCGCCGTTGCGGGCCGTCCGCCTGCGCACGGCGGCGCTCGGTCTCGGGTTGCTGATGCTCGTCACGCTCGCCGGCGGGCTCGCACTCGGCTACCAGTTCGGGCAGCAGCGGCCGGCAGTCGTGGCCGACAGCGCGTCGCCCGGCGGTCATCCCGGTGATGACGGCCTGCGCCCCGACCGGCCCGCCGGCCGGGCGCTCACCGACCGCGTCGGCGCCCTGAACGGGCGGCTCATCCGTCTCGAGAGCGAGGCCCTGACACTTGCAAAGCGCGTCGGTGTACTGCCGCATCCGGCCACGCCGGCAGAAACACCAGTGCCCGGGCAGCCGGGGCCGGCAGCAACCGCACTGCCCGAGCCGGCCGGCGGACCCTTCGTTCCCCTGGCCAGTGCCGGCGATCTGCTGAGCCTGCTGCTGCGCCTGGAACAGGACCTCGACAGGATTGATGCCACCATCGCGCGGATTGCCGAGGGCGCTTCAGTCCGCGGTCTCGAGCGCATGGCCTTCCCGAGTCTGCTGCCGGTTACCGGCCGGCGCATCAGCTCGGGTTTCGGCAAGCGCCGGGATCCCTTCACCGAGCGCTGGGCCCGCCACACCGGCATCGACATCCCGGCGCCCCGGGGCACGCCCATCGTGGCCAGTGCCGGTGGGCGGGTGCGCTTTGCCGGCTACCGGGCTGCCTACGGCAACACGGTGGAGATCGACCACGGCAACGGACTGGCCACCCGTTATGCCCACGCCTCCCGGCTGAATGTACGACGGGGCGACCTGGTGTTGCCCGGGCAGGCGATCGCTGCCGTGGGCTCCACGGGACGTTCCACCGGCGCCCACCTCCACTTTGAAGTGCTGCGCAACGGTGTGGCCGTGGAGCCGCGCACCTACCTCGGCCGCGGTGAACTCTGAGGCGCCCTGATCCGTGGCCCGTTTCAGTGCCGGCAGTACCCAGCGCCTCACCCGCGAGAGCATCCAGCTGAGTTCGGGCTGGCGGCTGCGCGACCCGGCCATCGTGCTGGCGGTGGTGGTTTTCCTGCTCATTGTGGGCGCGGCGGGGCTCGACCTTCTGCGCGGGCAATGGGCTGCGCCGGCGGCGCTCGCCGCCCTTGAGGACGAAAACGCTGCCGTGCGCGGCGAGCTCGAGGCGGCGAGGGTGGAGCTGCAGGTTGAGCGGGCCACCCACGCGGAGCTGCAAAGGCACGTCGTGGAGCTGCAGGAGCAGGTGGGTGAGCTGAACCAGCAGCTGGAGTTTCTGGGTTCCCGGACCGCCCAGGCGGCCGGTAAGCGTTAGCGCGATCGCAAGGCAGGAGTCCCGGCACCATGTTTGGCAGGAAGAAAGCCCCCCGCAGCATCGAGATCACCCGGCTGTCGAGCCTGGTTGCCGAACAGATGAGCATCACCGGCGACGTGAGCTTTTCCGGCGGCTTGCGGGTGGACGGCCGGGTACACGGCAAGGTGATGAGCGAGGACGGCGACACAGGCCTGCTCGTGCTCAGCGACAAGGGCACCATCAGGGGCGGCGTAAAGGTTCGCGATGCGGTGATCAACGGCACCATCGAGGGGGACCTCGAGGTCAGCCACTTTCTGGAGCTGCAGGCCAACGCCCGCGTGACCGGCAACATCAGCTACCGGCAGCTGCAGCTGGAATGTGGTGCCACCGTCGACGGCAAGCTGCTGCGCCTGGACGGGGAGGGGACCGCGGTCGCCCGGGAAGGCGGTGCCGCGCTGCCGGAGACCCGGGCGTCTGCCGGGCCTGCCCTGGGCGCCCTCAGCCTCGAACAAGGCCAGTAGATAAGTATTCGCCTTTATTGGCGTCTTGAGTTCAAATATGTGCTTCGATCGCCTAAAAAGGCGACTTGTGTAGCATTCAAAGAGTCTGTATAAATCGTCACTGATGGTGATTTACTAGGCGCTATAGCGCTTAAATCGTATCAAGTGGCGAGATATGCAGCTCACAGGCCCAACAAGCGATGAGACCGTTCTCGCCGAGCTGGGCCGTCGCCTGGCCCGCTACCGGCTGGACCGCAATCTGAGCCAGGCTGAACTCGCCCGGTCGGCGGGCGTCTCCAAGCGCACCGTCGAGCGCCTGGAGTCCGGTGCGTCCAGCCAGCTCGGCAATTTCCTGCGCGTCTGTCGCGCTCTCGATCTCCTGCCGCGGCTGGATGCCCTGCTGCCGCCACCGCTTCCCAGCCCCATGGAGCAGCTCCGACTTGGCGGCCGCCAGCGCCGGCGCGCCTCCGCCAGCCGCGGGGCCGATGCGGCGCCGGAGCCGGGTCCGGGCAGCTGGCGCTGGGGCGAAGGGGGGTGACCACCCTTGCCGAGGTCCGTCTCTGGGGGCGGACCATCGGGGCCGTCTCCCTGGCCGACACTGCCGGGTGCGCCAGCTTTCAGTACGACGCGGCCTTCATCCGGAGCGGCATCCAGCTCGCACCGCTCACGATGCCGCTCGCGCCCGGTGTCTACGCCTTTCCCGAACTGCCCCGGGCCACCTTCCACGGCCTGCCGGGCCTGCTGGCCGACTCCCTGCCGGACCGCTTTGGCAACGCGCTCATCGACGCCTGGCTCGCGACGCAGGGCCGGACACCGGACAGTTTCAACGCCGTGGAGCGGCTCTGTTACCTCGGCACCCGGGGCATGGGGGCGCTCGAGTTCCACCCGGCCACGGGACCGGGCGCCCGCGCGGCCCACCGCATCGAGATTGATGCCCTGGTGGAGCTGGCCTCGGCGGTGCTCACCCGCAGTGACGGCTTCAAGGCCACCTTTTCCGATCCGGAGCGCACTGACGCGCTGCGCGACCTGCTGCGCGTGGGAACCTCGGCCGGCGGTGCCCGCGCCAAGGCCGTGATTGCCTGGCACCCGGCCACGGGCGAAGTGCGTTCCGGCCAGGTGCCGGCCGATCCGGGTTTCGAGCACTGGATCCTGAAGTTCGATGGGGTAGCCGGCAACCGGGACAAGGAGCTGGAAGACCCCGCGGGGTACGGGGCCATCGAATATGCCTATGCGCTGATGGCCGGGGCGGCGGGCATCACCGTGCCGCCCTGCCGGCTGCTGGAGGAGAACGGACGCCGTCACTTCATGGTGCGACGCTTCGACCGGACCCCGAGCGGCGGCAAGCTCCACATGCAATCCCTGGGGGCGCTCGCCCATTTCGACTACAACGCGCCCGGTGCCCATGCCTACGAACAGGCGCTGCTTGTGATCCGGCAGCTCGGACTCGGCGTGGACGCCGTCGAAGAGCAGTACCGGCGAACGGTCTTCAATATCCTGGCCCGCAACCAGGACGACCACGTCAAGAACATCGCCTTTCTGATGGACCCGGCGGGCCGCTGGTCACTGTCCCCCGCCTACGACCTGACCTACAGCTACAACCCGGCCGGCCTCTGGACCGCGCGCCACCAGATGACCCTGAACGGCAAGCGCGACGACTTTGGCCCCGATGATTTCCGCCGCTGCGCCCGCACCGTGTCGCTGCAGCGGGGCCGGGCGGACTCCATCCTCGGCGAGGTGGCCACTGCCGTCAGGCAGTGGCCGGAGTTCGCCGCACGCGCGGGCATCCCCGGCGCCGTGGTGCAGGCCATCGCGCGGAACCTGCGGGTTCCCTGACCGGGCCTGATGCCGGCGGCGCAGCGCCGCCGGCCGCCCGGCTGCCGCACGATGATATCCACGGTTATCATGCCGGCAGGCACACTACCTGCCGGAGCCGCGACATGCGTACAGCGTTCTTCCCCGGTCTGGCGGCACTGGTGCTGCTGTCCCCTGCGGCCCCCGGCGCCCCGGCGGCAGGCGAGGGCTATGTGCTCATCGAGGCGGGCCAGCTGCTGGCCCGGCCCGGCGAACCGCCGCTGCGCAACCAGACCCTGGTCATCCGGGGCGAGCGCATCGTGGCCCGGCACGAGGGCTTCCCGGGTGCCGCAGCCGTGGATGTGCCCGGTGCCCCCGTTGAAGTCATCGACCTGCGGCAACGCTTCGTGCTGCCCGGCCTGATGGACGCCCACAGCCACCTCATGTGGTCCGGTGGCGACCTGCCGCCCAAGAAGGCCGACAAGCTGAAGCCGGAGGATCTCACGATCTGGACGCTGCGCAATGCCCGTACCACCCTGGGTGCCGGCTTCACCACCGTCCGCGAGCAGGCCTCGAGTCCCGGGCCTGTGTTTACGGTGCGTGACTGGATAAACGGGGGCCGTTTCATCGGGCCCAGGATCCTGGCGGCCGGCAATCCCGTCGGGGCCGCTGGCGGTCACGGCGACATGACCCGCGTGGATATCGATCCCGACGACATCACCGCGTCGGGAATCTGCAGCGGCATCGAAAGCTGCCGGCGCGCCGTGCGCATGCAGAAGAAGATCGGAGCGGATGTCATCAAGATGATGGCCACTGGCGGTTTCCATGACTCCACCGGCACGGAGCAGTTCTTCTTCCTCGAGGAAATGCAGGCGACGGTGGAGGCGGCGCACCAGCTCGGCATGCCCGTCGGCACCCACGCCTACGCCGGCAACGCCGTGGCCGATGCCGTGCGGGCCGGCGTGGACTCGGTGGACCACGGTTTCGGCGCCGACGATGCCACCCTGAAGCTCATGAAGCAGAAGGGTATCTATCTCGTGCCCACGCTCAGCATTGCCCAGCAGAAGGGTCCCGCCCGCGCGTACCGCGAGTCGCAGCGCGCCTTCGAGCGGGCGCTGAAAATCGGCACGCCCATCGCCTTCGGCTCCGACGTGGGGGGCATACCCCACCGCTTTGCCGCCCGCGAGTTCGGCTATATGGTTCAGGCCGGCATGGCGCCGGCGGATGCGATCGTCGCTGCCACCGTGAACACCGCAAGGCTCTTCCGCATCGAGAGTGAAGCCGGCACGCTGGAACCGGGCAAGCTCGCCGATGTCATCGCCGTCAGGGACAGTCCGCTGGATGACGTCAGGGTTCTCGAGAACGTCGACTTCGTCATGAAGTCGGGCCGGGTCGCCAAGAGGGACGGGCGGATGCTCGACATGGTGCTGGAGTGAGGGCGGTCGGCCGCCGCCAGGGACTCCGGTGAAGCTCGCCAGCTGGAACGTCAACTCGATCCGCCAGCGGCTCGCGCACGTGCTGGACTGGCTGCAGGCCAACGAACCGGATGTGCTGGCCCTGCAGGAGATCAAGACCGAGGCCCGGACGTTTCCGCTGGCCGAGATCGAGGCCGCCGGCTACCGCTGCGTGCTGGACGGGCAGAAGGCCTACAACGGGGTGGCGCTGGTCTCGAGGGACGAGCCCCGGGACGTGACCCGTGGGATCCCGGACTTCCAGGACGAGCAGCGCCGGGTGCTGGCCGCGACCTACGGCGAGGTCCGCGTCATCAACGTGTATGTCCCCAACGGCCAGAGCGTCGGTTCCGACAAGTACCGCTACAAGCTGGACTGGCTGGACGCGCTGGCAGGCTACGTGCAGGCCGAGCTTGCGCGCCATCCGCTGCTGGCCGTCGCGGGCGACTTCAACATCGCGCCGGAAGACCGCGACGTGCACGACCCCGATCTCTGGCGCGAGCAGGTGTTGTGCAGTACTGCAGAGCGCGACAGGCTGAAGGCCCTGCTGGCGCTTGGCCTCAGGGACACTTTCCGGCTCTTCGACCAGCCCGCGCAGGTCTATTCCTGGTGGGACTACCGGGAAATGGCCTACCGGCGCAACCGCGGCCTGCGCATCGACCTCATTCTCGCCTCCGGTGCGCTGGCGGCGCGCTGCTCGGCCTCGCTGGTGGACAAGGCGCCCCGCAAGCTCGACAAGCCCTCGGATCACGCGCCGGTGGTGGCGCTGCTGTAGCCCGCGCACATTGTTCCGGTTCCGGAAGGATCATTTCGATTGTCGCGGGCTCGGATTACCGTAGGGCCGCATGAGCGGGTGCGTGCCCGGCTGATCCGGGGTACGCGGGCGTCATGTTGGGGCCTGAGGAATCCTGGCGCCGCCTGTCCCCACGCAGCGGCCCCGGAATCCGGGAAAACCCCGCTACGGCGGGGTTTTCTTTGCAGAAAGCTTTTCTTGTCCGGGTCTACCCGCAGGATCCTGCCGGCAGCGTACTGATCCATCAGTTCGTTCAGGCGCCGGCGCAGCGCCCGTTCAAACTCGTCTTCCCGGGGATGATCGGGGGTAATGGCCAGCAGGCGCCGCCGGCCATCGTCCGGATGGGGAGATTCCGTCACCCAGCCCGTGCGAACGAAATCGGCCACGATGCGCGACACGGTCGAACGGGAGAGCTGGAGCGCGTTTGAAATCTCCACGTTGCGGGTCGGCCGGCCCTCGTATTGCGAACACAGGCCAATGAAATTGCCGACGCGCAGGTGATTCAGGGTGGAGCTGCCGCCGAAGTGCCGGGCCAGCAGTTCGAACAGATCCGCCTTGAAGCGGTGGAGTTCCCGCGTGGTCTCGAACTCCCGTGTGCTCAATAATTGCCCCATCCCGGACTCCTCGCCTGCCACATTGTTGCATGATGGAAACGACTATAGCAGCAGACGGCCTTCAGGTCCGGCCAGCTGCCAGACTGGCGAACCATGTCGCGCATCGTCCTCGACACCAACATACTGCTGGCCCTGTGGATCTTCAGGGACCCGTCGGTTGCGCCGCTGCGCGAGGCGCTCGCCCGTGGCGAGCTGGTGCCCGTCCGGTCGGTGGCGACCGATGCCGAAGTCCGGGAAGTGCTCTCACGCCCGGGACTCTTCACCGTCCCGCCCGCACAGCAGGCCAGCCTGCTGGCCGACTGGGAGGCGCAGGCGCTGCTGGTCGAGGCAATCAGACCCGTGGCCTTCCAGTGTCGGGATCCCCTCGACCAGAAATTTCTCGAGCTTGCCATCACGGCCGGCGCCCGCTGGCTGGTGACCCGGGACAGGAAGCTCCTGAAGCTGCGGCGCAAGGCGCGCCTGCAGAACCTCGCGATCCTCACCCCGGAGACCTTTGCGACGGAGCGTCTGGCCCTCACCGGGGGCGCAGTGGACAGCCGGGCAACGGCAGCCAGGCCCGGCACCCGGACCGGGCCCGGAACCGGAATCTAGAACTGGAACCGCCAGCCGAGAAAGACTTCCTCCTCATCGGGATCGATGGAGAACAGCAGCCCCGGCGCCGGCTCTTCCTGTGCAAAGAGCCGGTCGGGAGCGCTGTCGAGGCGCAGCAGCGGGGGCGGTTCGTGCCCGTCGGCGGGTGCCGGTGGTCGCAGAAGGGGCGGGGCGGTCCACGGCAGGGCCGGGCTCTCAATCGGGCCCACGACGAACCGTTCATCCGCAATGGCGGCGCCAGACAGCGGCCCCAGCGTGACGAGCACGAGGAGAGCGCCCAATGCCCGTCGGCAGAAACCGGCATCCCGGTGCGAGCAATTCATCAGCCGTACCCCGGATGGACGGCAACGGCGCCCGAATCAGCCCCGCCGTTCCAGCCCTGAAACCCGGGCAAAGATTAACCAGTGCGGTTCGCGGGGAACCGGCACCGGCTCACTGTTCGGGAGCACACCGGAATCCGTATTCCGGATTCGGTCAAACCGCTGTCGCTTACGGTCAAATCGGGTCCGGGCAGAACCTGTCGGGGGCCCGCACCGCGCCCCGGGCCGGGCTCAGGGCACCTCGACTCGGACCTGGCCGCCCGCGATGCTCACACGATAGGTCAGCAGGGGCTTCTCGCCCCGCACCGCGTTCAGCACGTTGACGATACCGGGCGGCCAGTTGGCCCAGTCTATGACCCTGCCCGTGCGGATATCGAAGCGCGCCCGGTGGAAGGGGCACTGGATCTTGCAGCCGTCCACGATCCTGCCTTTGGCGAGCGGCGCAAAGACATGGGTGCAACTCGCCTGGGTGGCATAGAAGCCGTCCTCGAGGTGGTAGACGATGAGCCGGGTGTTGCCGGCGCTGAAGGCGCGGTGCTGGCCCACGGGCAGCTCGTCGACGCGACAGACCACATGCTCGGCCATGGATGCTTTCCTGCCAGGGAATGATGGTGTAATGGTAGCGGATTCCCGGGGGCATCCTCGACGGCACGCCGAGTCAGGACATGACGAAACTGATCCAGCAGATCCTCGAGCCCCGGCAGCGGGATCTGGGCGGTTTCACCGTCCGGCGGGTGCTGCCGGCCGGCGAGTGCCCGACCCTGGGGCCTTTTGTCTTCTTTGACGAGATGGGCCCGACAACCTTCGCCGCGGGCCAGGGCGTGGACGTGCGCCCTCACCCGCAC